>Ga0207864_1000401_pt1 | contig 62875 bp, 44 predicted proteins | sample HigsolmetaAR202D_FD_184834 | JGI IMG/M metagenome (GOLD analysis project Ga0207864, IMG submission 184834) | Ionic liquid and high solid enriched microbial communities from the Joint BioEnergy Institute, USA - AR20-2-D (SPAdes) (version 2) ...
AATCGAGCAGATCGCGGACGGGGAAGCCGTTACGCCGATCGTCCATGGCGACCACGACCTCGTCGACATCGAGCCGCTCGCAGAGGTCCTGGAGGCTTCCCCTCACCTGCAGAACCTGGTCGCCTGGCACGAGGCAGCTTTCACCGCTCGGCTGAACGTAGCCGACGACGACGAATCCGCGCCGGTCAGCGCGTCGGCGCAGATTCGCGATGGAGGCGGCGCGCCGCCCCGTGCCATAGACGAGCACGCGGCGCTTGAAAATGTCGCCGTCGACGACCCGATGGAAGAACGCCCGTGAGAGCGACGCACTGCCGATCGCACCGACTCCGGCGAAGGCCAGCACGCCGCGACCGATCCAGATGTCCGGAATCAGGTAGAAGAAGACGGTGGTGACCGCGAGCCCGAGAGATACCGCCGCGAGGAGCCGCAGGGCGATGCCGAACGTCCGGGCACGCTGGCGGGCGCTGTAGAGGCCGAGCGCGAAGAGGCACGTCAGCATCACGGCACTGAAGATGAGCGCCCGCGGCCAGAGGGGCCCGAGCTCCGCCTCGATCGCCGCCAGATCCGACTGCAGGCGCAATCGCACTGCCAGAAGGAGCACGGCAAAGAACGCAATGCCTTCGATGACGGCGAGCACTGCGATGGAAACGTGCAGGTGATGCCCGAACAGGCGAATTCGCATGAGCCCCCTTAGACCCGGCCGCCGGATTCCGGGCCTGCCTCTGCGCGACGTCCGGGCGCGCCAGTTGCGCCTTCCGAAGCCCATCAGGGACAGCGGCTTCAGCGCGGAGGCAGGCTGAAACTTTACAGTGGAGTGTAAAGAAACCCTGATGACTGGCCGTGAAGGGGCTCACAACGGTGGAATCGGGTCAGGGCCGGAGAACTGCACCGGAACCCGGCAACCCTCGAAGCCGGCCCCGAATGGCGTCCCCAGGGGGATTCGAACCCCCGTTACCGCCGTGAAAGGGCGATGTCCTAGGCCTCTAGACGATGGGGACGCCGATGAGGAGGGATGGTGGAGCTAGGCGGGATCGAACCGCCGACCTCTTGCATGCCATGCAAGCGCTCTCCCAGCTGAGCTATAGCCCCACGCAGGAGGGCCGCGAAGGTACGGGAGCCCTCGCCGGGTGTCAACCTTTTCCACTCGAACACGGGCTCAGGGAGTCTGCCCTGCCCGCTCGATCGCGTTGCCGATGCGACGCACAACCCGATCCCGGCCAAGCAGCGCGAGCGTTGCGTCGATGGGCGGTGATACCGCAGAGCCCGTGACCGCCACGCGCAGCGGTTGGGCGACCTTGCCCAGACCCACCCCTTTTTCGGTGGCGAAGCGCGTCAGCAGATCGTGGATCTCGGGCGCCGCCCAACTCGAGAGCTCCTCGAGTCGCCGGCGCAGCTCGGCGAGCATCCCCGTAGCATCCGGCGTGAGATGCTTGCGCACCGCCTTGTCGTCGTACTCGATCTCTTCCCTGAAGAAGAACAGACTGTTCCCCGCCATCTCCCTGAGCGTCCGGGCCCGCTCGCGCTGTGCCTCGACGACACCCTCTAGCAAAGCGGTGTCCGTCACCTGCACACCAAGAGCTTCGAGCTGCTCCTTCAGTCCCGCCACGAGGCGCGCCGTCGGCGCTCTCATGATGTGCTGCTGATTGAGCCACAGAAGCTTGTCGGGATTGAAGGCCGAGGCGGCCTTGTTGACGTCCTTGATGTCGAAGGCCGCAATCATCTCGTCGATCGTGAAGATCTCCTGGTCACCATGCGACCAGCCGAGGCGCACGAGATAGTTGAGCAACGCTTCCGGCAGAAAACCCTCCCGACGGTACTCCAGAACACTGACCGCGCCGTGCCGCTTCGAGAGCTTCGCTCCGTCCGGCCCCAGGATCATCGGCACGTGGGCGTAAACGGGCGGCGTCGCGCCGAGCGCCCGCAACATGTTGATCTGCCGCGGCGTGTTGTTGAGGTGGTCATCGCCACGGATGACATGGGTAATCCCCATGTCCATGTCGTCGACCACAACGCAGAAGTTGTAGGTCGGGTTACCGTCGGAGCGGGCGATGATCAGATCGTCGAGCTCGGCGTTCTGGAAGACCACGCGACCGTGTACCTGGTCGTCCACGACGACCTCGCCGTCGGTCGGATTCCGGAAACGGATTACCGGTTCCACGCCAGGGCGCGGCTCCGTGCGCGCCCGGCAGCGACCGTCGTACCGCGGCTTCTCCTTGCGCGCGAGCTGCTCGGCGCGCATCTGCTCGAGCTCCTCCTTCGTGCAGTAGCAGCGGTAGGCACTGCCCTCCTCGAGCATCCGCGCGAGAACCTCCCGGTACCGGTTGTAGCGCTGGGTCTGGAAGTACGGTCCTTCGTCCGCATCGAGGCCGAGCCAGCGCATGCCGTCCAGGATCACCTGCACCGCCTCCTGCGTGGAGCGCTCGCGGTCGGTGTCTTCGATGCGCAGGATGAAGCGGCCGCCGTGATGGCGGGCGTACAGCCAGCTGTAGAGCGCCGTCCGGACGCCGCCGATGTGCAGCATGCCGGTCGGGCTGGGAGCGAAACGCGTAACGACAGTCATCGAATCTCCGCATTCGGGAGGAGCGCGAATATTAGCAAGATGCGGTGAGCCCCGCGGCTGGCTCGCCGCTCGGGAAGTCCCTTGCAGGGCGAGGCATGGATTCCGACCGGGCGCCCCATTCGCCCCCTTCCGATGGGGCGGTCGAAACACCACTGGGGGGTGGATCACGCTTTTTTCCAGCCGATGGCCTATTCTTGGCCGAGGCTCAGAAGAAGACTCATAACCCAGGCAGCTGGTCCGTGCGCCGAAAATCAACGCGGGACGACACACTTCCTGTGTGTGAAGAAGCCAGCGCATCGCTGCGCAGCGGATCGGACAGTGCTCCTCGAGAAAGCTGTCCGGTGCCGATGCGCCTCGTGCTCGAGGACGGCACCGAGTACGTCGGCGAGAGCCTCGGCGCGAACGTCGCGGTCGCAGGCGAAGTCGTGTTCAACACCGCGATGGCGGGGTATCCCGAGAGCCTGACCGACCCGTCCTATGCGGGCCAGATCCTCGTTCAGACCTATCCACTCATTGGCAACTACGGCGTTCCCGCCGAGCCGCGTGGGCCGTCGCTTTCACCCTTTCAGTCGCCGCGCATCCATGTGCAGGGCCTCGTGGTGCAGCGTGGTTCGATTCATCACAGCCACCATCGTGCAGGCCGAAGTCTGGCGGAGTGGTTGCGGAGCGAGGACGTACCACTGCTCACGGGGGTGGACACACGAGCCCTGACTCAGCGCCTGCGTGAGCACGGGACCATGCAGGGATGGCTGTTCCCGGCGACCATGACGCTGAAGGACGCGCAACGCAGTGCGAAGAGCGTCGAGATGCGCGAAGAGGTTTTTCGGCGCGTCGCGCCGCCGGCACCGGTTCGCTACCTGGGAGGCGAGCTGCAGGTACTCGTGATCGATGTGGGAATCAAGACCGGCATCATCGAGTGTCTGCTGGAGCGCGGCGCGAGCGTGCTGCGCGTTCCCTGGCACATCGACTTCCTGGAGCTCGCGCGCGACGCCGATGCGGTACTGATCGGAAACGGTCCCGGAGATCCGTGCGATCTCGAAGGGCTCACTGCCCAGGTCCGCCAGCTCCTCGCGATGAAGGACGTGCCGATCTTCGGTGTCTGTCTCGGACACCAGATCCTGGCACGCGCAGCAGGCTGTACGACGTACAAGCTCCGTTACGGCCACAGAGGAGCCAACCAGCCGGTACGGGACCTCCTGACCGGGCGCTGCTACGTCACGAGTCAGAATCACGGCTACGCCGTGGATACCGGACGGCTTCCTCCGGGCTGCACGCCTTGGTTCGTGAACCTGAACGACCGTACGAATGAAGGGCTGCAGTGGGACGACCGGCCGGTGCGCAGCGTGCAGTTCCATCCCGAGGCGCGTCCCGGCCCACGTGATACGGAGTTCCTCTTCGACGACTTTCTGCGGCTCGCAGGCGAGCTGCGTGCGGTGCGTGGGTCGTGAACGGGCGGCCTCGGAGCGTCCTGATCCTCGGATCCGGGCCGCTGCAGATCGGCCAGGCGGGCGAGTTCGATTACTCCGGCTCGCAGGCCCTCAAGGCGCTGCGCGAGGAAGGTATCCGCAGCGTACTCGTCAATCCCAACATCGCCACGATCCAGACCAGCGAGGACCTTGCGGATCGCGTCTATCTCGTTCCCGTGACGCCCGAGGCGATCACGCAGGTCATCGCACAGGAAAAGGTCGACGCCGTCATGCTTTCCTTCGGCGGCCAGACGGCGCTCAACTGCGGGCTCGCGCTCGAGCACAACGGTGTGTTGGCGCAGCACGGTGTGCGCGTGCTTGGTACGCCTGTCGAATCGATCCGCGACACGGAGGACCGCGACCTGTTCGTCCGCCGTTTGCGGGAGATCGACGTCGAAACGGCTCGCAGCATCGCCTGCCACAGCATCGGCGAAGCGCGCGATGCGATCGCGGCGCTCGGTCTGCCGGTGATGCTCCGCAGCGGTTACGCGCTCGGCGGCAAGGGAAGCGGCCTCATCGAGCAGCCCGAGGACGTCGAGGCGGCCCTCAAGCGCGCTTTCGCCGGCGGAACCGGTCAGGTGCTGGTCGAGGAAAGCCTGAAGGGCTGGAAGGAGATCGAGTACGAGATCGTTCGCGACGCGGCGGACAACTGCCTCACCGTCTGCAACATGGAGAACTTCGATCCCGTCGGCATCCATACCGGCGAGTCGATCGTAGTTGCGCCGTCGCAGACGCTCGACGACGACGAGTACCAGATGCTGCGGTCGATCGCGATCCGCACGGCGCGACACCTCGGAATCGTCGGCGAGTGCAACATCCAGTTCGCGCTGGATCCCCGATCCCGCGACTACCGCGTCATCGAGGTAAACGCGCGCCTCTCGCGCTCTTCCGCCCTGGCGAGCAAGGCGACGGGTTATCCGCTCGCATACGTGGCGACGAAGCTCGCGCTCGGATACCTGCTGCACGAGATTCCGAATGGCGTCACGCGCAAGACGACGGCGTTCTTCGAGCCGGCACTCGACTACATCGTCTGCAAGATTCCGCGCTGGGACCTCACGAAGTTCGGCGGCTCCGTCAAGGAGCTCGGTAGCGAGATGAAGAGTGTCGGCGAGGTGATGGCGATCGGTCGCAGCTTTCCCGAAGCGCTGCAGAAGGCGGTACGGATGCTCGACATCGGTGTCAGGGGCGTCGATCCGGATGCCTTCGAGTTTCCGGATATCCACCGCGAGCTTCGTTTTGCGACGCCTCGCCGCCTCTTCGCCATTGCACGCGCGTTGCGCGACGGCATGAGCGTCGATGAGATCAATGCCGCCACCGGCATCGACCGCTGGTTCCTGCGCGAAATCGATGCGCTGGTGCGGCTCCACAGCTCGCTCCGGCGAGCGGGAGAGCTCGCACCGCAGGTGCTCGCCGAAGCGAAGCGGATGGGCTTCTCCGACCAGATGCTCGACGACCTCACGGGTGTGCCGCGCGGCGCAACCCGCCGGGCACGCATCGCCGCAGGCATCCGGCCACGGCTCGCGCAGATCGATACGACGGCTGCGGAGTTCCCGGCCGAGACGAACTATCTCTACATGACGTACGGCGCGTCCCGGCACGACGTCGAGCCGAGCACGCGCCGCAAGGTGATCATTCTCGGCTCGGGCGTGTACCGCATCGGTTCGAGCGTCGAATTCGACTGGTGCTGCGTGAGCGCCGCGCGCGCCGCGGCTGCGGCCGGGTACGAGACCATCATGGTCAATTACAACCCCGAGACAGTCAGCACCGATTACGACGTCTGCGACCGTCTGGTGTTCGACGAGATCAGCTTCGAGTCCATCCTCGAGCTCTGCGAGCTCGAGCGCCCCGAAGGGGTGGTCGTCAGCATGGGCGGGCAGATCCCGAACAATCTCGCCAAGCGCCTGAGCGATGCCGGGGTGCCGATCCTCGGTACCTCGGCAGAAAGCATCGACCGTGCGGAGGATCGTGCCAAGTTCGGTGCCCTCCTCGACGAGCTCGGTATCGAGCAGCCCCGTTGGCGGGCGAGTACCAGCGTCGAGGAAACCTCGGCAATCGTCGACGCGCTCGGCGGCTATCCGGTGCTCGTGCGCCCGAGCTATGTGCTGAGCGGCGCAGCCATGAGCGTCGCGCACCAGCAGGCGGAGCTCGAGAGCATTCTCGGCCGCGCCAAGCGCGTCTCGCCGGAGCATCCGGTCGTGATCACCAAGTTCGAGACGCACGCGCGTGAGCTCGAGATCGACGCCGTGGCGGATCGCGGACGGCTGGTGCTCTGGGCGATCAGCGAGCACATCGAGAACGCGGGCGTGCACAGCGGAGATGCCACGCTCGTGCTGCCGCCGCAGACGCTCTACCTCACGACCATCCGTCGCGTTCGCGACATTGCGGCGAAGCTGGCCCGTGCGCTCGAGATCACGGGGCCCTTCAACGTGCAGTTCGTCGCGAAGAACAACGTCGTGAAGGTAATCGAATGCAATCTCCGGGCGTCGCGGAGCTTCCCCTTCGTCTCAAAGGTACTCGGGGCGAACTTTGCGGCCGAGGCAATGCGGCGCATGCTGGGGTTCGGCTCCGACACACCGGTCATCAACCCTCTCGAGCTCGACTACGTCGGCGTGAAGTCCCCCATGTTCTCGTACGGACGCATCCACGGCGCGGATCCGCTGCTCGGCGTCGAAATGGGCAGCACCGGCGAGGTCGGCTGTGTAGCGAGCACTTTCAACGAAGCGCTGCTCCTCAGCCTGGAATCGACGGGCTTCCGCGTGCCTCGCACCGGTGTGCTGCTCTCGCTCGGGCCGCGTAGCGAGAAGTTCGCGTTCACCGACGAGGCGCTGGTGATCCGCGACGAGCTCGGGCTGCCCATCTATGCGACGCCGGGCACTGCGGAGATGCTCCACGAGATCGGCGTCGAATGCCGCATGCTGAGCAAGTCGGCGCACGACGAGGACAGTGCAGTGCGCGCCATCGAGCGCGGCCTGATCGATCTCGTGATCAACATTCCCGTCGCGTACGACGAGGATGGACGCCCCGACGGCTATCTAATCCGGCGTGCGGCGATCGATGCGGGCGTGCCGCTCATCACCGAGCTGCAGCTCGCCCGCGCCGTGATCGAGATGCTGCGGCAGACGCGCGGGAAGCACGGACCGCTGCGTCCAGTCAGCGATTTCGTTGCCCGTACGGGCAGCCGTACGCGATGCTCCGGCGACTGATCTCCTCCATCGCGGGCCATCCGCCCGGCATCCCGATCATCGTCACGGTTGCAGTGTGGACCGTCTGCGCGGCGGCGGTCGGGCTCGCGGTCGTGCTGAACAAGAGCGCGGGGCCCGCGGGTCTCCTCGTGTCGCGGTCGCTCGGTGCGGCGGCACTGCTGCTTCTTGCCATGCTCGTGTTCGCCGGTGCCCTGCTTCGTGCCGCGGCACTCTCCTCACGGGAGACGCAGGCCACATTCAGGCGTTCGCTCTGGATGAATGCCGCGATGATCGTCGTCGTTATCCTGACCGCAGAGACCGCCCTCCGGCTGCTCGCGGTGCCCACGCCGCTCGGCGAGAGAATCGGCGAGCTCGAGCTGCTGCCTCACGACTGGGAGCAGGTACGCCGGACCAACCGGGCGCTGCTCGAGCGCGTACGCTCACCGGATGCGGTCTTCAACGTGGAAGACGAGCTTCTCGGCTGGAACGTCGGCGGCAGCCGCGAAAGCGCGGACGGGCTGTACCGCACCAGTTCCGAGGGCATCCGCAGCGCCAAAGCCGGCGTTCGACTCGCGGAGCGGCCGTTCAGGTGGCGCGTAGCGCTCATCGGCGATTCCTTCACGTTCGGAGAGGAAGTGCCATTCGAGCAGACCTGGGGACACTACCTCGAGGTCGGTCTCGGGCCCGACGTGCAGGTCCTGAACTTCGGAGTGCCCTCGCACGGGATGGACCAGACGCTCCTCAAGTACGGTCGTGACGTGCGCGGCTGGAACGCGGATGTCACCGTGCTCAGTTTTCTCGGCGGCAACCCGCTGCGCAACACCAACGTCTATCTGTTCCTGCGTCCCGGGCAGGATCTGCCCTTCTCGAAGCCGCGGTTCGTCCTCCGGGACGGCAGGCTGGAAGTGGTGAATGCGCCGAGCGTGCCCGCCGAGGTGATCATAGCGGCAGGCGGTATCCACGATCTTCCCTGGATCAACCTCGACAGCGAGTTCATCAGGGAACGCTGGCAGCGCGGCCCGCTCGACGTCTCGTACGTTGCCCGTTACCTCTTCTCCCGTTTTCCGCGCTGGCCCGAACCCGGTACCCGGCCGACGGACTCGGAGCTCGTCGAGCTGACGAGTGCGCTCGTGGAACGGATCGTGCTCGATGTGTGCGCTGCCGGCTCGGTGCCGATCCTCGTTGCGCTCCCTGTGCATGCCGACCTGTCAGGAAATCCGACGCGGCTGAAGGCGGCTCTCGTACGCGCGGTGTACGCGCGCACGGGGGTAGAGGTACTCGATGTCGGATCGTGCATGCTGGAGCGCGTACCCCTGAAAGAGCTCTTCATGCCGCAGGATCCAGAAGCGCTCGCACGCGGCCATGCGCCGCTCGCGCACTACACACCCCGGGGCAACGCGGCGCTCGCCGAGTGTTTGCGGCCGGCGGTATCGGCAGCCCTCGCCGCGGCGCGGGTTGCCGATAGCCCGGCGCCGTCCGAAGAGGCGGCCTGCGCGGTTCGGGTGCTGCGCTAACGCAGCACCGCGAATTCGCACTCGAGCCCGAGTCCGCGCACCTGTTCCGCAATCTCCTGGGCGTAGGTCGGGTTCGTGGCGATCACGACGTCTGGACGAATCTCACGCAGGCTCTCGGGAGCGACGACCTGCTGGCCCGTCTTCGGCAGGTAACGCCCCTGACGTTTCGGGTTGACGTCGACGACGTATTCCACACAGGCTGCCGCGACCGGCACGTTGACGAGAAGCGAGACTGCACGCATGCCGGCCGCCCACAGAACGACCCGCTTGCCGGCGCGTTGCCAGTCCTCGAACCGCTCGGCCCAGAGCCGCTTGCGGATTTCGAGCTCTTCGGCGAATCCGGCAACCTGCCGGCCGATCTCGGCAATGATCTCGGGAGTCTCCTCTCGATAAGGCGCAGTCGGTCCCTGCGCAGGTCTCGCCTCGATCTCGAGATGCGAGCCGTTGAGGGCCGGAAGGACGTCGAGAACCTCGAAGCCGCACTCGCGGAACAGACGGGAGAGCGAGGCCGCGGAAAAGAAGCAGCCCGCCTCGTACATCACGTACCACACGATGCGGTCGCGGAACGGTTCGGCGCCGTTGGGCACCTCGAAGCAGAGTATCGCGCTGAGCGACTCCTCCAGAGTCTCGCGCACGGTGCGCAGGAACTCTCTCGGCTTCGGTATGTACTGCAGCGCGCTCCGGCACGTGACCAGATCGGGCCGCAGTCTGCTTTCCGAACGGTCGTAGAACTTGCGATACACCGTGATGCGCTGACGCTCGGCTTCGCTCAGCGAGCCCTCGATGAACGTGGGGTCGAAGCCTATCGCCCGTTCGAAGCCTGCCGCCGCCAGCATGCGCAGGTAGTCGCCCTTGCCGCAGGCGATGTCGAGCGCGGTTCCGCCGCGCAGTCCATAGCGCGACTGCAACCGCTCGATCGAGCCCTTCACGTAGGCGCGATAGGCCGGCGAGTAGTACTGCGAGAAGTCGTACTCCGGATCGAAATGCATCCTGTCCGGATCGAACGCGCTGTTCCAGACGTGACCGCACTCCGCGCAGTACTCGAGCACGAGATCACCGAGCTCACAACTCAGGGCGCGCTCCCGCGTCGGAGCGAGATAGCCGCACTGCGTCGGCACGTCGCGCTGCGTGAAGAAGGTGCTGGTTCGCGAGGATTCGCAGACCGGGCAGAGCCGATTTCGGGTCTTTTCGTTCATGTTCTTGTACTTACCTTGCCGGCGTTGATTACGATTCCTGGCCGTGCTGTGCGGTCCAGCCGAACATCGGCAGCACCCGCCGCAGCAACATCTTCTCGACCCCCTGCGGCCGGCCGCTCAGCAGCCAGAGCGAGAACAGCGTACCGGCATATATCACGACTCCTGCAGCAACGCACGCGGAAAGTGCGACGATCGCCGGAAGCGGCTCGGGCCCACTCTTCGCGCGCTCCGCGAGCGCCGTGACGGCTACGCCCATCAGCGCGGCTGCGACCATGGGGCGCCAGATATTCGCGACGTAGCGCGCGACACTCACCCGGAGCACCCGGAAAAGTAACGGATAGCTGAAGGCGACACCGGCCGCCACGGCTGTGAGCTCTGCATAGGCGATTCCGATGAACCCGAAGGCGCGCGAGAAGAGAAGCATTGCCGGAATCAGGACTACGAGCTCGATCGTGAGCATCCATGTCGTAACGCGGGCCCGATTCAGCGCGAGATACGCCGAGTACGTGTTCGACATGAGCGCCGACAGGCATCCGGCGACGACGAGCACTCTGATGACCGGTACTGCGTCCTCCCACTTCGGACCGAGCAGCACGGCCACGACGAGATCCGCGACCACCGCGAGTCCCACGCACGCGGGAAAGACGAACAGCGCGACGACCGCGTTGATGTCGACGAAGCCGCGGCTCATCTCGGCCTCCTCCTCGGCCATGCGCGAATAGCCAGGGAACACCGCACGATTGATCGGCGCGACGAGCTCGGTCTGCGGAAGGTAGGCCAGCTCCGCGCCGACGGCGTAGAGGCCCAGTGCCTGGGTACCGTTCAGGCGGCCGAGGAAGAAGTGCGAGAGCCGCTGCGTGCCGAAGTGCAACAGATTGTTGATGAACAGCCAGCTCGAGACCGAGAAGAGATCCGCCCTCGCGCGCAGACACAGCCGCGGGCGGTAGGGTTCCATCGCGTAGCTCAGCGCGACGCCGGCAACGCGCCCAGTCAGGATACCGGCGACGAGCGCCCAGTAGCTCCGGAGAACGAACGCCAGCGTCACCGTGACGACGAAGGCGCACAGTTTCTTGCCGAGCAGGAACAGGAGCTCGCGCCGGAAATCCATCGCACGGCGGAAATTGACGATACCGATATTCTCCAGCCCCTGGAGCACCCAGCCGACGGACAGTGCCAGCATGACCAGCGTCAGCCGCGGTTCCGCATAAAAGACAGCAGCTGGGTGAGCGAGCAGTGCGATCGCCAGCCCGCAGCCCACTCCCATCAGCAGGTTGAACGTCCACGCCGTATCGTAGTGATCGCGCGTCGGGTTCGAGCGCTGGATGAGCGGCACGTCCAGGCTGAACGCGCTCGCAAGCTCGATGAGCGCCACCACGGACATCGCCATCGCGACGAGTCCGAAGTCGGCCGGGACGAGCAAACGTGCCAGCACCAGCGTGCTCACGATGCCGAGCGAACGCTCGAGCAGCTTCATGAGCACCATGAGCGCGGCGCCCTTCGCGATCTTCAGGCGGAGCATCGTATTCCGGACCGGAGCCGGACGCCGTGAAGGCATGCCGGCATGAGCGGTATGTCGTAATGCAGGTTCGCGGCGTCAACCGGTTCGCGGGCGCGCCGGCCGCAGAGCGTTCCAGAGCTCGGCGGCGAGTTGCCCGCGATGCCAGTTCGCGCGTCTCATGACACCGGCGGCGAGCCGCAGGCGCTGCCCCATCGACAGCGGCGCGCGGCGGAGCGACGCCATGTGCTCGGCAATGATACGCCACGTGGGCAGTGCACGCTTGCCCGCGTTGCGGGGATCGTTCCACGCCGCGAGTGCCCTGGCGTCCTTGTTCGCAACCATCGCCCGCCCCGGGTGCTCGCGGCGGAAGAAGAGAACCTCGGGCACCTCGATGAACGGGCCCCACAGCGCCAGCTCACCGAAGAGCACCATGTCGGACCAGATGAAGTTGCCCAGCAACGACGTTCTCCGCAGCACGTCCATGCGTATCACGCCGTAATCCTCGATCATGACGTGGTTCGCGAGGACGTACTGCAGGAACAGTGCGCCGGGATCCCGCACGCTGAAATCGAGAGGGTGCCGGTGCTCATGCAGCGGGCGGCCTTCCGGATCGATGAAACGCGCCCGCGAGAAGGCGAGCACCGCCTCGGGAGCTGCTTCGAGCCGCGCAATGCAGACCTCGAGAAACCTCGGATCGTACAGATCGTCGTGTGCGGCCCACTTGAAGTACCTGCCCCGTGACAGCTCGATGACCTTGTTGTGGTTCCTGACAGCCCCTGTATTGACCTCCTCGCGGAAGATGCGCACTCGCGGATCGCGCCGCGCGTACTCCCGGCAGACGTCCCAGGTTTCGTCGGTCGAGGCGTTGTCGTTGATGATTAGCTCGAAATCGGTGAACGTCTGCGCCAGCAATGATTCGATCGCAGCCCCGAGGTACTTGCTGCCGTTGTAGACCGGCAGACCGATGCTGAGCGTGACGGGCCGGTCGCCCGCGGTCGTACCGTGCATGTCAGATGAGCTCCAGATACCGGTGGAAGGCCCTGTCCCATGTGAATTCGGTGCACACGCGCTCGTAGAACGCGGCGGCGAATCGTTCGCCGAGATCCCGGTCCGTGAGCAGCTCGCGCAGCGCGCGCTCAAGCGCCGCTGGATCCTCCGGCGCGACGAGCCGGCCATGGACCCCGTCGTGCACGATCTCCACGACCCCCCCGACCCGAGTTGCAACCACCGGCACACGACAGAGCGCCGCCTCGAGCAGCACGATGCCGAACGGTTCGGCGCGCGACGGCAGACAGAACACGCTGGCCCGAGCGAAGAACGCCGGCACGCGCTCGTGGGGCACGTCAACATGGAAGTGAACGCGACCGGCGATCCCGAGCGCCTCCGACTGGGCGCGCAGCGCTTCGAGGGTGTCGCCCGAACCGCCCACCAGCACGAGGTGCAGCTGCGGGAACTCCGTCGCGAGCCGCGCGAAAGCCGCGATCAGCAGATCCTGGCCCTTCTTGGGTTCGAATCTTCCGACGTTGAGCACATACGGTACGCCCTCGAGCTCTGGAAGACTGAGACGCGCGTCCCGCCTGGCCTCGATCGTCTGCCGGTCCACACCGTTGTGGACCGTCATCGCCCGCGGCCCGCAGCGCGGCTCGAGCGTAAGGACGTCTCTCCGCAGCGCATCAGAACAGGCGACGACGTTGTCGGCACAGCGGAAGAGGAGCTTCCAGAGCCAGCGCTCGAGGCCTCGCGAAGCCAGCGCGTTGCGGATGTCGAGGCCGTGGACGGAGAGGATCAGTTTGCCGTGATAGAGGCCGAGCGCCTTCAGCACGCAGAAGTTGAGCGCCCCCTGCGTGGGAAAGTGCGCATTGACCACCGTGATCGCGTGACGGTCCAGGATCCGCCGCAGATGCTGCAGCGTCGACGGCAGCCGCCGCAGGAACCCGAGGAGCGAGCGCAGCGGCGAGGACTTCGACCCGGGAGACGGCAGCCGCAGGCGGATGATCGTCGCCTCCTCGCCCTGCACTTCGACCGGAGTGGCGCTGTTCCAATCGATCTCGAGGAGGATCGGGCGGTGCGTCTCCCGCCGGCGGGCCTGCTTCATGAGATTGACGACGACCTGGTTGACGCCGCCAACGGCGGTCACCGCCCAGGGCAACACGAACAGCATGCCCTGAGGCGTCGGTCGTGCCTGCCCCGGTCTCATTGCAACCGTTCTCGTATGAACGGCGCGAGGCACTTCGAAACCGCGGCGTTCGCCGCACCCGAATAGTGCCCTCCCGCGAGGAAGCGCTCACCCTCCGTGACCGCACCACCGAAACAGGCGGTGATGTCGACGACTTCGATGCCGCGCGTCGCGAGAGCTTCGAGAACGCGCCGCTTCGCCTCATGCCTGCCGCCTTCGCTGAGGTCTCCGCTCGTTGGCAGATAGACGACGAGCGGTGCGATGCCCGCATCGCGCGCCTCCTTGACGAAAGTCGTAATGACCTCCGTGCTCAGGGCGACGATGGCATCCTCAGAGGTGGCAGGATTCGCGTGCGATGGCCACACCGGAAACGCGCCCGTTAGAAAGCGAAGCAGCTGCGAGGCGTGCAGCGGATGCCTCGACCAGCGATGCGGGAAGAACTCGATCTCGAGATCGAGCAGCGGAAGGTCGAATACGGAGGCTCGCGAGAACATCTCCGGTGGCGAGATGGTCGGCGAGTTGAGCAGCAAGAGCTCGCCGTCGCGCAGAACGAAGCGCGGCTTCGACAGAGGTATTCCCCAGGCAACCTTGAAGAACGTGTAGACGTTCGCGACTCTGAACAGGTCATCCTGGATGAAGGTGAGGACCGCGACACGCGGCGCCCAACTCCTGCCGTCCTTGCGGAACCGGAGCAGCGCCTGATCCACACCGTATCCCGGAACGCCGAAATTGAGGATTCGGGTGCCCGCTCCCAGATCAAGCTCCAGGTGGTGAGCGAGCGAATCGTCGAAAGGCACCTCCTCGGAGAACGCGAACGAGTTACCGAAGAGCGCGACCAGCGTGTCCGCGATGCCGGCATACGTCTCGCCCACCTCACGACTGCGCAGCCCCTCGGCGCTGCTCTTGTAGAGGCCGTCGGCGCTTGCCCGGCCCGGAGCCACCGTCCACCCCAGATCCGGATCCATCACGAAGTAGGCGTCCGGGCCGAGACTCTTCTCGAAGAGCGCGAGGTTGCTCCGCGCCGTGACGTCCCAGTCATACGGCTGCAGGACGGTTCCTCCGACGCGTGCGCCGAGCAGATCCGGTTTCGCAAGGACGCGGACGGCGAGTTCGGCGAAGCCGACGCCGAGCAGCGTCGCGAAGACGCTCATGGTCACCGGAAACCAGAAGCCGGCGCGCCGGTCGCCCGTGCTCGTGCGATACGCAGCGATCAGCGCGGGCACAGCGACAACGAGCGCGCCCGCCGCCGCGAGCATCAGCAGCCGCATGCCTCCAGACTGCCAGTTGACGCTCCAGTCGCCTGCGGATCGAGCCGCGGCGAACACGAACACGAGGACGGCGCCCAGAAGGAGGTACGCACCGACCGACGCCAGCACGTCGGGCTTCGGGAACCGCCTCGTCACCCCCATCTGTCGCGCCTCGCCACTGTCGTCCCCCGGCCGGCCATCGTCAACGCGCGGCTACCGCCTTGCGTTCGCGCTCCTCCGGATGGCTCGCGTACTTCCTGCACGAGAGATCCACGACCGGATGCGGATCGATGCCCTTCACCGCATTCCTGTAGCGCTCGGCGAGCGTGGTGAGGAAATTCGTCCTGCCCAGGCACTCGTGGCCATCCACCGAGAGGACAGGCTGCAGCTCCGCGAGCGTTCCAGCGAGGCAGATCTCGTCCGCGATGTAGAGCTCCGTACGGTCAATCGGGCGGCGCTCGAAGGGAATTCCGAGATCCTTCGCCAGCGCTTCGACGATGTCCACCGTGATGCTCTCGAGCGCGCCCTCCGTTGCCGGGGGTGTGACGACGCGGCCGTTGCGCGCCATGAGCACGCATGCCACGCCCGACTCCGCGACGCGGTCCTGGCTGTTGAGCAGGATCATGTCGGAGTAGCCGCGAGAACGGCCCTCGATGCGCGCGAGCCGTGCGACCTGATAGTTGGTGCTCGTCTTGATGCGCGCAGGGAGCATGTTGTCGGTGGCGCGGCGCCAGGTGCTCACGCCCATCCTGATCGGTTTCGGCGGGTCCTTGGGCGTGAGGAAGGCGGTGCAGTACAGGTCCGAAACCTGGTCCTCACCCCAGAGGCCGTCCACGAGATAGAGCGTGGCCCGCACCCAGATGTCCTGGTCCGGCACGCACAGCGGCTCGATGAGCGAGTGCAGCGCGTTCTCGAACTCCTCGTACGACATCTCGAATGGAATGTGCAGCAGCCGCGCCGAGCGCTGGAGGCGCTCGTAGTGGCGTGGTACCGCCACGATCCCCATGGAACCGTCGGGCTGCCAGTAGGCCTTGAGCCCTTCGAACACGTTGATGCCGCGGTAGGTGCCCTCGGCGCCGGCGTGAATGACGGCGCCTTCCCACGGCCGCACCGCGCCCTGGTAGTAGGCGTACTTGGGTCTCTGTAGCTGTACCATCTGTTGCTCCCCTATCGAGTCTATGCCGGCGACGGCTCGCCGGCGGCGAGCGCGCGCCGGGCGGCCTGTGCGGGTGCCGACTCACGCGTCGACGCGTATCCGATGCCTGCGTAATGCGGATAAGTAGACTTCGCAATGAACCGCCGGCCGTCGACGAGAAGTGGCTGTGCACGCATTTCGGCCAGAAGCTCCGGAACCTGTGCGTACTGCGGCCAGCTCGTCACCAGGAGCACCGCATCCGCTCCCGCGAGCGCCTTGCGCAGATCCTGCTCGAAGTGAACCGCGCCGGCGCGAACGCCGCGCTCGGCGAGAGCCCGCGCCGCATTGTCCAGCGCGATCGGATCGTGGCAGACGACCTCCGCTTGACGCTCGACGAGTTCCGCCGCGATTACGAGCGCCGGTGACTCGCGGACATCGTCAGTACCCGGTTTGAACGCCGTGCCCAGTATGGTGATGCGCCGCCCCGCCACCGTCCGGAGCTCGCGCTCAAGAATGCCGATCATCCACCGCGGCTGCGTATCGTTGATCTGGATCACGGAGCGCAACAGCACAGGGTCTGCGCCGTGCTGCTCCGCGTGAGCGATCAGAGCGCGAACGTCCTTCGGGAAGCAGCTCCCGCCGAACCCGCAGCCAGACCAGAGGAAACTCGTCGCCGAGACCTTGGACGTCCGCCCCTCGGCGTCCCGGTATGTGAGGTGCTTCATGAGATGCACGCCCGAGAGCACGTCTGCGACATCCACGTCGCCCACGGCTTCACAGTAGCGGGCGATCTCGTTGGAGAAAGAGATCAGGGTCGCGAGCAACGCATTCGAGGCGTACTTGATCGCTTCCGCGGTGCGTGGCGTCGTGCGGACCAGTGGTACCCTGTCGAACGACTCGTAGAGCGCCGCGAGTGTCTCGACGCTGCGCTCGTCGCAGCCGCCGACGACGATGCGATCCGGATACATGAAGTCGCGGACGGCGACACCCTCGGCGAGAAACTCCGGATTCATGCCGAGCCCGAAATCCACGCCGGCGCTCTTGCCGGACGCCTGCTCGAGCGCCTCCCGCACCGGTCCTTCGGTCGTGCCCGGAATCACCGTGCTCTTCACCGCGACGACACAGTAGCTCGTGCGCTCGCGCAGCAGCGCGCCGAGCTCCCGCGCCGCAGCCAGCACATAGCTGAGGTCGATCTTCTGACCGTCGAAGGGGGTGCCGACGCAGATGAGCGCGACGTCGGCGTTCATGAACGCCTCGCGCAGGCTCGTCGTCGCGCGCAGTCGCATGCCGACGTTGCGCTTCAGAATCTCGTCGAGACCGGCTTCGAAGATCGGCGACTCGCCGCGGTTGATCCGTTCGACCTTGGCCGGGTCGACGTCCACGCAGGTGACGTCGTGGCCCACGTCGGCCAGGCAAGCCCCCGAGACGAGCCCGACGTATCCGGTACCCACAACACACAGCCGCATCACGCCGCCTCGCCTTCGCGGTTGTAGTAGTACCATGTGAGGGCGCGCCGTACGCCGTCCGTGACGTCGATCTCCGGGTCGTAGCCGAGCTCCGTGCGCGCCTTGGCGATGACGGGGCAGCGGCGGTTCGGATTGTCCGTGAGATACGCCGATTCCGGGCTCGGTACGTGCACGACCTTGCCGCTGTAGCCCCACAGATCCCGCGCTTGCCGCACCACCAGTTCGGCGAGCTGCCGCATGGAGATCTCCGGCTTCTCGATGCCGATGTTGTACGGCTCTCCCGGACGCCCGCGCGTCAGAATCTTCAGGTAGCCGACGATCGCGTCCGCCACATAGCAGAACGTGCGCGTCGGCGAGCCGTCGGAGCGCATGACGATATCGCGCCCGGCGAGAGCGTCTCGCGCGAAATCCGGCAGCACGCGCCCGTCGGTGATCTTGAGGCCGGGACCGTAATTGTTGAACGGTCGCGCGATCGCGACGGGCACGCCGAACTGCTGCGCGAAAGTCACGCACAGCGTCTCGCCCAAGCGCTTCGATTCGTCGTAGCACGCACGAGGTCCGGTGCACGAGACGAAGCCGCGGAAGGTTTCCGGAGTGGGGATGTCCGCCGCCGGCGGATCGCCGTAGATCTCACTCGTCGAGAAGAACAGCATGCCCCTGAACGCTTCGGAATTCGCAAGCCGCCGTGCGGCCGCGTAATCGAGCATCCGCCGCAGCCCGTTCACGTTGGCGTCGATGGTCTCGAGCGGGTGCTTGCGGTAGTACGTCGGCGATGCGATGGACGCTCCGTGGACGATCCACTCGGCGTCCGCGAGATCTTCCGGAATCGGCGCCGTCACGTCGTGTCTGTACGTGCGAATCTCCGGCGCGTCGAGCTCCGAGAGCCACTTCGGCACGCCGCGAATGAAGTTGTCCAGAATCGTGAGGCGGATGCGCGCATCTGCGGACCTGGTGCGATTCCAGTGACGGACGGCGAGCGTGAAGTAATAGCCGAGGAAGCCCGCTCCGCCTGTGAACCATACGTGGCTTCCGGACAGACGTTCGAGCTCCTCGCCCGCCTTGCGGACGATGTAATCGAGGTCCCGCTCTATGAGTTCTTCGAGCTGCTGCATCTGACGCTCAATCCAGGATCTCTACCCTCGGAATCGGCACGATGAACTTCGCGCCCCACCCACGCACATAGGCGAGCTGGCGCATGATCTCCTCACGCAGATTCCAGGGCATGATGAGAATGTAGTCCGGCTGGGTCTCGGCAATACGCTCCGGCGGGTGGATCGGAATGCGCGTACCCGGCGTGTACTTGCCCTGCTTGTATGGGTTGCGGTCCACCATGTACTCAAGGAAGTCCGTGCGGATGCCACAGTAGTTAAGCAGTGTGTTGCCCTTTCCGGGCACACCGTAGCCGACGATGCGCTTGCCGGCGTTGCGCAGTCCGATCAGGCAGCTCAGGAGATCGCGCTTCGTCCGCTCTACCTTCTCCGCGAAGCGCGCGTACGTTCTCAGGTCCGAGATGCCGAACGCCTTCTCGGCATCGCGCATGGCCTGCACGCGCGGAGTCTCCTGGTGGCGCGCACAGTGCGTCCTGCACGCATAGACGCGCAGTGAGCCGCCGTGCGTGTTCACCTCCTCCACGTCGAACACCCGTAGGCCCTGGCTCGCGAAGACCCGCTCCACCGCGTAGAACGACAGGTACGAGAAGTGCTCGTGGTAGATCGTGTCGAACAGGTTGTCCTCGATCAGCCGCATCAGATGCGGGAACTCGACGGTAACCACGCCGTCGTCGACCAGCAGGTTGCGCAGCCCTGCGACGAAGTCGTTGATGGTGGGCGTATGCGCGAGCACGTTGTTGGCCGCGACGAGATCGGCAGGCCCTTCGCTCTCGCGGATCGCGGCGCCGGTGGCCGATCCCAGGAACTCGGTGATCGTCGGAATACCCTTCTCGCGCGCGACAGCGGCGACGTTGAGCGCCGGCTCTATACCGAGCACGGGAATACCCCGCTCTACGAAGTGCTGGAGCAGGTAACCGTCGTTGCTCGCAACCTCCACGACCTTGCTGCGCCCGGTCAGTCCGAAGCGCTCGATGGCCATGTTCGCGTAGGCACGCGCGTGAGCGACGAACGAGTCGGAGAAGGACGAGAAGTACGAGTACTCGCGGAAGATCTCCTGCGGCGACACGAACTCTTCGAGCTGCGCGAGGAAGCACTGGTCGCAGATGCGCACGTGAAGCGGATAGAAAGGTTCACCCTTGCGCAGCGATTCTGAGTCGAGCAGCGTATTGCAGAGCGGTGACGATCCGAGGTCCACGAGAGTATGGCGCAGCTCGGTGCCGCAGTGTCTGCACCTCGGCGCGGTCGATTTCAAGGCAGGCTGTGCGTTCATGATGTTCGTCCTCGGGACCTGCAGGCGCGCACCCGGCGTCCTCGAGCGCTTGCCCGGTCGAACTGGGTCGTGTTCATACGAAGTCTGGACGACGTCCCGCCGGTCCTCTTCACCTGTCAGCACGGGGCGAGGAGCTGCGCGTCGCAAAGACGCACAGCCGCGCGGTCGAGCGTCTCGAGCGTCAGACCCGAGAGCTCGCTGATATCGAGTGTCGAGTGAGCGCCGTCCGAATAGCTCAGCATCCAGAGCAGCGCCATCTGGGCACTTTTCTTGTCGTTGTCGCCTCCGATCGCATCGTACAGTCCGCGCCGGCCGAGCTGCGGCTCACAGTGAGGAGAGAGGTTTCGGTAGCGGCGCACGAGCGAGAACTCCGCGAGCGCTTCCGCACACACTTCGACGGTCTCCTCGAGAGACTCGCGCGAAATGAAGCTCAGATCGTCCGCAGACGTGTGGTACTGCGGATACTGCCCGAAAGGCGTGCGCATCAGACAGCCCACCGGTAGGCCGATGCCCGGCGAGCAGTACTGCCGCTCGTCGTACCCGTAGGGAGCAAACGGTTCGATGCGATGAGCCTCACCTCGCCTGCGCAGAACGCGCTCGAAGACTCTGTCGACCGCGCCACCCGTGCGGCTTCTCTTGTAAGTGAAGGCTCCTCGATCGCCGACTCCGCTGATCACCAGCCCGCCGGTGATACGGTTCAACCGGTGCTGGTTACGCGCGAGCCAGGTGATCGCGCCGATCGTGCTCGGCACGAAGATAAAGCGGATTCCGCAGCGCCGCCTGCCCTCCTCCGTGAGACACCGCGCGAGGAAAGCCGCGACCGCGATGCCGGAAAGATTGTCGTTGGCGAGCGATGGGTGACACACGTGAGTCGAAACGAGGAACTCCTCGTCCCGCTCACCGGGCAGGAAGTACTCGCCATAGGTGAGCGAACCCGGCTCCAGGCGCGAATCGATGACGACCTCGTACTGGCCCGGCCTGAGCGACTCGCGCTGGGCATGCGTGAGACAGAAGCCCCACGTACGCGAGTAATACGCTGTGCGGTACGGGATCCAGTGCGGATGGTCGGGAAGAGAGTGAAGATGCGGCTGCAGTTCCTCGAGGGACATCCGCGCTCGCACCGGCACGCTGTAGCTCACCACGTGCAGGGAATGGTTCCGCAGGTCGACGACGCGCTCGCCGCTTTCGTCACGGATGTACGCATCCCTGACGTTCCACTCGAGGGGCACCGTCCAGTCGAACACCTGCGTCCCCGACGGCACCTCGTGCACCTCGAGTGGAATCAGCTCCCTGAGCTCCTGCAGAGTACGCCTCACGCCCTCGCCGGTAATGCTGCGCACGATGGGATACAGCCGCTCGCAGAGAGCGAACATCCGATCCCCGAGCCGCGCTTCAGCGTTCATTCTCCGTCCCGCAGCTACCAGCACTTCCAGGGAGCCTTGCCCGAGTCCCACAGTGACTGCAGGACGTGCTTGTCGCGGAGCGTGTCCATCGGCAGCCAGAACCCGTAGTGCCGCCAGGCGACGAGCTCGCCCGCATCCGCAAGCGACTGGAGCGGTTCATGCTCCCAGACCGTGTCGTCGCCTTCGATGTAATCGACGACATCCGGCTCGAGCACGAAAAACCCGCCGTTGACCCAGGCGCCGTCGCCTTTCGGTTTCTCCCGGAACGAAGTCACAAGCTGCTGATCCGGACCGAGCGTGAAGGCACCGTAGCGGCCCTCGGGTTGAACGGCCGTCATGGTGGCCTTCTTGCCGTGGCTCCTGTGGAACTCGATCAGCCGCGTGATGTCGACGTCGCCGACGCCGTCGCCGTACGTGAGACAGAAGGTCTCCTCACCGATGTACGGCATGGCGCGTTTGATGCGCCCGCCAGTCATCGTCTTCTCTCCGGTGTCCACCAACGTCACGCGCCAGGGTTCGATGCCGTTGCGATGAATGATGGTCTGCTGCGTGCGCAGGTCGAACGTGACGTCAGCCCGCTGCAGCGCGTACGAGGCGAACCAATCCTTGATCACGTTGCCCTTATAGCCGCAGCAGATCACGAAGTCGTTCAGACCGTGCGCCGAGTAGATCTTCAGGATGTGCCACAGGATCGGCATGCTGCCGATCTCGACCATTGGCTTGGGCCGGACACTGCTCTCCTCGCTGATGCGGGTACCGTATCCACCCGCCAGGATCATTACTTTCATCGTTGCGTACCCCCCTGGAGCCGGATCACGTCAACGCATGCTAGCTTCGCCTGCCTCCCGGAACGGTGCGCAAAGTCCCGAAGCTCCACGCTGCTCCCTCAGAACAGCGTGTATATGAAGGGTGCGAGGGCAGAGCCCTGTCCGAGCACCAGGAGCCCGCCGAGAAGGAGAAGCAGAAAGATGATCGGCGCGAGCCAGAACTTCTTGCGCTCCCGCATGAAACCCCAGAGATCCTTGAGGAGGTCCAACATCAGAACGGCCTTTCCATACTCTGAATGCTGCGCTGCCGCGACGGCTTGCGATAGCTCTCGACGTTCCGGACGCGCAGACCGAGAGCGTCCGCGCCCAGGAGACGTCGCACGATACCAACCGGCGTGATGACCGTGAAAAACACGATTCCGAGAATGATCCGTGAGTTGAATGCTCCGATCTTGAGCGCGATCCACATCCAGCCGTGGTAGACCGGCGCCAGGACACCCGGAAAGAGAAGCCCCGGGACGATGAGCAGTACGCCGACTACGAACGGCCAGATCGGCGTGTGGAACGAGAAGACCCAGGGAAGGAACAGCCCGAAAATCACAATGAAGGCTGCGCCGACACTGAGCCCGAAGTTGCGCAGAGCCTGGCGCGCAGGCTCCGTCGGACCGGTAGCGCGCGCGTCAGTCAAGCTCGAACTCCTTCTTCCAGCTGTCGTCGCGTTCCTGGACCGGCTGCTCGCTCTTGGCGAGCAGGCAGTTCTCGATGACGAGATAGTCCATCTCCGTGCGCATGAAGCAGCGGTACGCGTCCTCGGGCGTGCACACTATGGGCTCGCCGCGCACGTTGAACGACGTGTTGACGATGACCGGCACACCGGTGAGCTTCTCGAACTCGCTGATGAGCCGGTAGTAACGCGGATTGGTTTCCGCATGCACCGTCTGAATGCGCGCCGAGTAGTCCACGTGAGTAATCGACGGCAGGGTCGAGCGCACAACGTTGAGTTTCTCGATACCGAAGAGCTTCTGCTGCTCGGGCGTCATCGGCACGCGCAGCTCCTCGCGCACTGGCGCCACCATCAGCATGTAGGGGCTCTCGCGATCGTGTTCGAAGAAGTCCGCAACCCGCTCCGCGAGCACGGAAGGCGCGAAGGGGCGGAACGACTCACGATACTTGATCTTCAGATTCATCACCGACTGCATCGTGCGGCTGCGTGCATCGCCGATGATCGAACGCGCGCCGAGCGCACGCGGACCGAACTCCATGCGGCCCTGGAACCAGCCGACGACGTTCTCCTCGGCCAGGATCCGGGCGACGCGCGGGAACAGCTCGTCGTCGCTCAGAACGTGATACTTCGCGCCGAGGGCGTCGAGGCGGCGCCGTACCTCGTCCATCGAGAACGCCGGCCCCAGGTACGCGCCCTGCATGTCGTCGAGCACACCGTTCGGCTTGCGGGGTTTCTGCAGATACTCGTACCACGCCGAGAATGCCGCACCGACCGCACCTCCGGCATCGCCGGCAGCCGGCTGCACCCAGATCGCATCGAACGGTCCTTCGCGCAGCAGTCGTCCATTGGCCACGCAGTTGAGCGCGACGCCACCCGCCATGCAGAGATTCCTCTGCCCCGTCTCGCGGTGGACCGTACGGCCGAGGCGCAGCACGATCTCCTCCGTCACCTTCTGGATCGAGGCCGCGAGATCCATGTGGAACTGAGTCAGATTCGACTCGGGCTTTCGCGGCGGAGCCCCGAACAGGCTGTGGAAATCCTCGTTCGTCATGGTGAGGCCCGTAGCGAAATTGAAGTACCGCATGTTCATGCGGAACGTGCCGTCGGGCTTCACGTCGATCAGCTCCCGCATGATGAGGTCGACGTACTTCGGCTCACCGTAGGGAGCGAGCCCCATCACCTTGTACTCGCCGGAGTTCACCTTGAAGCCGGTGTAGTACGTGAACGCCGAGTACAGCAGCCCGAGCGAATGCGGGAAATCGATCTGCCACTGCGGGGTGAGCGTATTGCCCGAGCCGACCCACACCGACGTCGTGGCCCATTCGCCCACTCCGTCCATGCAGAGTACCGCCGCCGACTCGTACGGGCTGGGGAAAAACGCCGATGCTGCGTGTGACTGGTGATGTTCGCCGAACAGCAGCTTGGGCAGCGTACCGCCGCTGCAGTGCCGACGCAGCTCGTCCCCAAGCAGCTTCTTGAGGAAGAGCTTCTCCTTCAGCCAGATGGGCATCGCCGCGACGAACGAGCGGATTCCGCGCGGTGCGTAAGCGAGGTAGGTTTCGAGCAGCCGCTCGAACTTCACGAGCGGTTTGTCGTAGAAGGCGATCAGATCGACCTGATCGAGCGAAACACCGGCTTCGGACAGGCAGTATTCAAGCGCCTTGTGGGGGAAACGCGCATCGTGCCGCTTGCGGGTGAATCGCTCTTCCTGCGCCGCCGCGACCAGCCGGCCATCCCGCACAACCGCCGCCGCACTATCGTGGTAGTACGCAGAGATCCCAACTATTGTAGTCATTCTTGTGGCAGAGCGGTTCCCCGCCCCTGGTAATGTTGCCGGGCGATCTGGGTTCGAACGGCCACGGGCGCCGCGCCCAGCCAATCGTTCTGACTCCAATTTTCCATTCGGTTGCCGGCCGATGGAATAACCCGTGCATCCTAATGGGAGTTTGCTCACATTTTGCGGCGCGCCCGAGGATGGCGCGCCTCTCACCAAGGGCAGACGTGCCGCGCGCTGCCCGCCAGACGTTCGTACCGCGAATCCCGCAGCGGCCTCGTTTCTCCATGCGTGAACTGTGAACGGGTCGCCGCCCGGACGACTGGTAACATATGACCGACTCGGCCCATGAACGGCCGCGACCAGCCCCACAACGACTCCAAAGCATGAGCCAACTGCTGTTTGAACTGCCTCTGCGCTCGGCCGAGCGCACGCCGCACGCGACTGCCCTTTCACATAAGGGGCGCAATGTTGACTACGCGTCGCTCGGCGAGGACATCGAGCGGTTCGCCGCGGCGCTCGTAAGGCTTTCACTCGGCAAGCTGGAACGCGTAGCGATCTACCTGCCGAAGCTTCCGGAAACCGTCGTCGCGATATTCGGCACAGCACGCGCAGGCTGCGCGTTCGTCCCGGTCAATCCCCTCCTCAAGGCACCGCAGGTCGGACACATCCTGCGGGACTGCAACGTGCGCGTTCTCGTCACATCGCCCGAGCGGGCGCGCGACCTTGCTGAGGTGCTCGCCGAATGTCCGGACCTCAGGGAAGTGATTCTCGTAGGCGAGTCGCAGGCGCCGGAGCTCGCTCGGCGGATCGCGGTGCACACGTGGAAGGACATCATGCAGCCTCGCGCGGAAGCGCGACTGCATCGCGTCATCGATACCGATATGGTGTCGATCTTCTACACGTCGGGAAGCACCGGCAAACCCAAGGGTGTCGTGCTCTCGCATCGCAACATGGTGACGGGTGCCCACAGCGTTGCGCAGTACCTGGAGAACACGGCCGACGACCGGCTGCTCGCAGTGCTCCCGTTCAGCTTCGACTACGGCTTCAGTCAGCTCTCCACCGCGTTTCACGTCGGTGCGAGCGTCGTGCTGATGGACTATCTGTTCCCACGGGACGTCATCACGCTCGCAGCGCGGGAACGGGCAACGGGACTGGCTGGCGTGCCGCCGCTCTGGATCCAGCTCGCCGAGCTCGAATGGCCGCAGGAGGCTCGCGACTCCCTGCGCTACATCACGAACTCGGGCGGCGCGATGCCCGTCGCGACGTTGCGCAAGCTGCGCGCGTCGCTGCCGCGCACGAAGCCGTATCTCATGTACGGGCTGACGGAGGCATTTCGCTCGACATACCTGCCACCATCGGAAGTGGATCGCCGGCCGGAATCGATCGGCAAGGCGATTCCCAACGCCGAGATCCTCGTGGTGCGGCCCGACGGCACGCTGTGCGGACCGAACGAGCCGGGCGAGCTCGTTCACCGCGGCTCGCTCGTGTCACTTGGTTACTGGAACGATCCGGTGAAGACGGCCGAGCGCTTCAAGCCGGTGCCGGGTCAGCTTTCCGGTCTGGTGATGACCGAAATGGCGGTCTGGTCGGGCGACACGGTGCGCATGGACGAGGAAGGTTATCTCTACTTCATCGGCCGCCGCGACGAGATGATCAAGACTTCCGGCTATCGCGTGAGTCCCACCGAGGTCGAGGAAGTGGTCTACGCCACCGGGCTCGTGGGTGACGCTGTCGCAATCGGCGTGCCGCATCCCACACTCGGCCAGGCCATCGTCGTAGTTGCCTCGGCGCCGCCGGGCGGCGCGACGGATACCCAGAAGCTTCTCGAGGAATGCCGCAACCGCCTGCCGAACTACATGGTTCCCGTCCACATCGAGTGGCGCGAGAGCCTGCCGCGCAATCCCAACGGCAAGTTCGACCGCCCGCTGCTCGCGGGTGAGCTGCGGCAGCTCTTCGCGACGGAAGCAGGGCGATGAGTTCCTCCACGCCCGTGCACACCGCGCATCCTTACTTCCGCAGCGTGGATGGCGAGCTGTGCATCAGCGGAGTGCCAGTATCCGAACTCGCGGCGCGCGTCGGGCGCACGCCGTTCTACGCCTACGATCGCAACGCGATCACTCGGCGTATCACCGAGCTACGCGCTGCTCTGCCACACGGCGTCGAGCTGCACTATGCGGTGAAGGCCAATCCGATGCCGGCGCTGGTCGCGCATATCCGCCCACTGGTGGACGGACTCGACGTCGCGTCGGGGCGCGAGATGCAGATCGCTCTGGACGCCGGCGCGGATCCGGCGACGGTGAGCTTCGCCGGCCCAGGCAAGACCGATGCCGAGCTCGAGCGCGCCGCCGCGAGCGGCATCGTGATCAACGTGGAATCCGAGCGCGAGTTGCGCGTGCTGTGCGCGATCGGCACGCGCGGCAGGATTCGGCCCCGCGTCGCGATCCGCGTGAATCCCGACTTCGAGCTCAAGACGTCCGGCATGAAGATGGGCGGCGGACCGAAGCAGTTCGGCATCGATGCCGAACGCGTGCCGGAAGTGCTGCGCGGCATGGCCGGCGCACCGCTCGAGTTCGTCGGGTTTCATATCTTCAGCGGTTCGCAGAATCTCCGCGCCGAAGCCATCGTAGAAGCGCAGCAGAAGGCCGTGGCTCTGGCCACGGCACTGGCACGACACGCACCCGCGCCGGTGCGCCTGCTCAACATCGGCGGCGGCTTTGGAATTCCGTACTTTCCCGGCGAGAAGCCTCTGGATCTCGGCCCCATTGCGGCGAACCTCGCGAAGCTCCTGCCGCAGGTGCGGCGCTCCGTTCCGCAGGCCGCACTCGTGCTCGAGCTGGGGCGCTACATCGTCGGCGAGGCCGGTGTGTACGTATGCCGCGTGATCGACCGCAAGATCTCGCGCGGTCACGTCTTCCTGGTCACCGATGGCGGTCTGCACCACCACCTTGCGGCCTCGGGGAACTTCGGCCAGGTGATCCGCAAGAACTATCCGGTCGTCGTGGCGAACCGGATGGATTCACCGACGCGTGAAGTGGCGAGCGTGGTGGGGCCGCTGTGCACGCCGCTCGATCTGCTCGCCGACCGCATGGAGCTTGCGCGCGCCGAGGAAGGCGATCTGATCGCCGTGCTGCAGTCGGGTGCGTACGGGCTCACTGCGAGCCCGACGGCATTTCTCGGTCACCCGCCGCCGGCCGAGATTCTCGTCTGAGGGACTCCTCGGGCGAAAACTTCCTCGAGCCACGAGCAGGTCCACTCCTCCACCTGCCGTCGCCAGGCTCCCGTTGAGAACGTATGGTCGGCATCGGCCAGAAACATGCGGCGCGTCGTGGGCCGCCGCAGTACCTCGTCCCAGCCCGCCGTGCGTGCGCAGTAGGCCTCGAATTCGCTCGCAGTGAGATCACGCCCGCTGATGACGAGCAGGAGCGGGCCGCGGAAAGCCTGCGCGCCGTGTCGCATGCGCTCCGTGAAGTCGAGCCGCTCGTGCGCAGACGCCGAGCCCGCGCGGCGGGCAATCAGGAGATTGCGCACGAACTCGCACAGAGAGCCGAACACACGGACGCGGCCGGTGAACAGCGAGCGCCAGAAATCGCGATCGGCAAGCCGCCTCACGTAGTAGTGCTTCACGTACGCCTCGGCGATCCCTGCCTCGGTGCGTGCCCAAGGGTTGAGCAGCACCAGACCGAGAACGCGCGGGTCCGACGGCGCGTACATCAGGCTCGCCGAGGCGCCGTCGCACAGCCCCCAGAGAACGACGCCTCGCAGATGCGGCGCCTCGCGCAGCAGACAGTCGATCGCCGCGCGGATGTCCTCTTCCACATCCTCGAATGTCCTGGGCGCGCCGTCGCTGTCGCCCATGCCGCGGTAGTCGAAACGCAGAACCGGGAAGCCCGCGCGCGCCAGGGCACGCGCCAGCAGCACGAACTGCCTGTGACTGCCGACCCGGTACTGCGGGCCGCCGACGACCAGGACGACACCGACGTCTCGCCTGTCGCCCGGATGCAGGACACCGACGAGTCGCTCGGATCCGCAGGAAAAGAGCAGAGCGCGCTCGCTCACGGCGCGCCTCCATCGCGCAGTTGCGCGAACGAACGACTGGTGGCTTCGAGTAGCTCTGGAAGGCGAGCGATCTCCGGCGTGCCCCAGAACGGCTCGCCCGGCAGTGCCTCGTACACGAGCGGCATACCGCGCGTGCGCAGCGGCGCGAGGGCACGCTCGCTCGCCGGCAGCGGCGATGCGGCAACATCGAACCAGGCGATGCCGCGCCAGTCGGCCGCGAGCGCCGCATCCAGACGGCAGGGCTCGAGCGCCGCGACGAGCCGGGCGGACAATTCGTAGCCGCCGATCTCCAGGCGTCCCTCGTCTTCGAGCTGGCGGCGCAGGGATTCACTGCTCTCGCCGCGCTCTCGGCCCGTCTCGGAGGCGATGCGCAGGCGCAGCCACTGTGTGACGAGCTGCTTTCCCGTGAGCACGGGCTGCCAGAGCGTCAGTACCGCTCCCGGGTGAGTCTCGATCGCGAGCAGTGGAGCGAGGAGCAGCGCCCCGGCGCGCGCCGCCCACAGATGGACGACCTGCGCGCCGGTCTCACGCAGCCACCGGCTACCGGCGGCAAGATCCTGGATCCACTGTTCGAGGCTCGCCTCGCCGAATTCGCCCTCGCTGTCGCCCGTGCCGTAGGGATCGAGCATCAGGACGGAGAGGCCCAGCGATGCGAAGCGGCGCGCCTGGGCAGCGAGCATGGGGCGGGACTTGTTCATCTCCTCGTGCAGCGGCGGCACGAGCAGCACGGCCTCTCCGGGAGCCGGGACGGCAGCCGGGCGCAGGTGCACGGCGAACAGGCGTCCCGCGGTTCCGGGCAGGAAAAAGGGTGTGAGCTCGATCGCGACCGTCACGCGACGGCCAGTTTGCTCTCGACGAAGTCTACCAGGGCCCCGAAGGTGGCGAACGTGTCGGCCGATATCTCGTCGTCGGCCACCTCGATCCCGAAGCTCTCTTCGAGCGCCGTGATCAGGGTCACCACAGCCATGGAATCGAGCTCGGGTAAACTGCCGAGCAGCGCTGACTCGCGCACCAGACTTTCGGCCCGCGAACCGAGCTGGAGAGTCGACCCGAGCAGGCTGCGAACCTGGGCTTCCACGGAAGACATTGCGTTATCGATCCAGGAATGAGCGGCCGGAACCGGGGTGCAAGTGTAGCCCAAAGCCTGAGCCTGCATCATGCGAAATGCGTCAACTGTGGAATCGGCACGCCGGCCAGCTCCTACCGCGAGACTGCGGGCCACGCTGCGTGAGCTCGGAGCCAAAGTTGCCCTGCTCTACTGGAGCGACCGCGCACTGAACGCCGTGAGCCGCGGACGGGTGCGGCTACGGCTCTACAGGCTGGTCGTCCAGCCGCTGCCCTCCCGTGCCGACCGCCCACGCGGCACCTCGATCAGCGTGCGCCCTCTTGAACCCGCCGACCTCGACCGCCTGCCACTGCCGGTGGCTCGAGAAGTCGTGGAGCAACGGCTAGGCACGGGAGCGAACTGCTTCGTGGCGGAGCTGAGAGGCGAGTTCGCAGGCTACGCATGGTTCCAGGCCGGCCCTTACGAGGAAGACGAAGTGCGGTGCACCTTCGTGCCCGAGCCTCGTGAGTCGACACTGTGGGACTTTGACGTCTACATCGAGCCGCGCTTCCGGCTCTCACGCGCGTTCGTAAGGCTCTGGGAAGGCGCGGCCGAAGCCCTGCGTGCGCGCGGCTTCACTCACACGGCGAGCCGCATCTCGGCATACAACTCCGCATCGCTGCGTGCACACGCGAATCTCGGCAGCAGGATCGTCGGCGCGGCGCTTTTCTTCACCGTGGGCGTCGCGCAGCTGATGATCGCCACATCCCCGCCATTCGTGCACCTGGGACTGACACGCACCAGTGCGCCGCGGTTGCGCGTGACGACACCCCGCATCCGCCTAAGCGCCAGCGAGCGCCCGCCTGACCACGCGTGCCAGGATCACGGCAGGGATCGGATCGAAGGGCCAGCGTGCAAGCGCACGCAGGGCGGCCGTGACGGCCACACGCTTGTCTCCTCCAACGAGATGATTGGCGGCAAAGTCGCGCCACAGGTAGGCACGCCTGCGCGCGAGCGCAAGCGCTGGCGGCCGAGTGCCGTCGGGTCCCGCGCTGCCCCAATTGGCGAGCGCGCCTTCGACGACTAGCGCGGCGTAGTTGGTAGGCGTGATGCGCCGTGTGATGCTGTCGCTTCGAATGCGATAGAGACTAAGGATGCGATCGAGCTTGTGAAACTCGGTGACACGCGAGCAGCGCAGCCAGTAGTCGTAGTCCTGGCCCTTACGCAGGCGGCTGTCAAAGGGGCCGACGCGCTCGACGATCTCGCGCCTCAGGACCACCGTGGACGTGTGCACGATGCAGTCGAGCAGCAGCCGCGCGTAGATCCATCCCGAACCGGCCGGATCGACGCCTGGCGGTGTATCCGGTGATTCGAGCGCGTCGGGCACGACATCCAGCGGATCCGGAACACGTGGCCAGGGCCACTCGCACCAGTCGCAGTACACCGCGCCAACGTGCGGATGCCGCTTGAGATGGGCCACCTGCGCGGCCAGCTTGCCGGGAAGCCAGTAGTCGTCGGCGTCCAGGAAGGCGATCAGCTGTCCGCGCGCCTCCTGCATGCCGCGAGTGCGTGCCACCGCGGAACCGCTGTTGGGCTGCTCGATGACGCGCACGCCCTCGCCGCAGGCACGTGCCACCGCGACCGTGTCGTCGGTGGATCCGTCGTCTACGACGATGATCTCCAGCGGACGATAACTCTGCGCCAGCACGCTGCCGATCGCCTGCGCGATGAACGCCGAGTCGTTGTATGCCGGGATGACGACGGAGACGAGCACGTCGAGGGAACGGTCCGCAATGACGAACGCGCCGGTTCGACACGTTCCGTGGCCGGGATTCTACTTCAGGGGAGCGGCGCGGCTAGGCGAATCAGTGCACGAATTCGTATGCGCCTGCGTCGAGCTGACCTTCCACCGGCCGTGCCCGGCGGCGCCCCCCGGCATCGTACTCGTAGAGCGGAACGAGGCTCACACCTTCTGCGCTGCCCGGATCGGTGCCCACGTTCACGGCGGGAGAGCCGCTCGTGAGGCGGTAGTCGTACCCCGCGCGGTTCACGAATCCCGGCGCGTTCGTAACCACGTCGCCCGAGGACTGGGCCTGTTTGCCCTGGAACGTCGTGCCTCCGCCGACGAACAAGTTGTTCACCGAACGCAGCATGCTGGTGCTGCCGTTGACGGTGACGAAGACGCCGGATCCGCGGTCGTTCACAAGTGTGTTGTTGACCAAGTAGAGCGCGTGCGTCCGCCCGGAATGCAGGCCCTCCGCTCCGTAGGCGATCATCGCCGAGTTGTCGGTATTCGGCCCCTGCTGGATCACGTTGCCGATGACGAACGTGAGCCCGCCGTTCGGCACGTCGATGTTGTAGCTCGAGGTGCCGTCCGATTCGTCCATCAGCCGGTTATAGAGGATGTGGTTCTCGCGCGCCCTCGTCTTGAGGGTGTGGCCGATCCTGACGTGATGCGAGTCGTTGAAGCGGAAGATCAGGCGGTCGCCGGCCGAGCTGCCTCCGTCCACGTACACGTTGTGCGTGTAGCCGTCGCCGATTCCGTTGTTGAAGAACGTCGAGTACTCGATCGTGAGCGTACCGATCGCCGCACCGAGGAAGCCGTTCTCGTTGTCGCGGAATACGCAGTTGCAGATGGTGAGATCGCGCCCTTCGTTGCGGATGCCCGCGCCGTTCTCGTCTTCCACGCGCGCGTTGGAGAACTCGATGTTCTCGATGCGCATGCCCATGCCGCGCACTACCCACAATCCCTTGCCGTTCTCGCGGTCGTTGCCCGAGGAGAACCCGATGACGCGCGTTCCCTGCACGTGAGCGCGTCCGCCCACACCACGCACCACGATGCCATCTCTGCGCCAGACGACGACGTCGTCGGGATAGGTGCCGGCATCGACCTCGATCACGTCGCCGTCCTGAGCGGCATCCGCCGCGTCGGCGATCGTGCGGTAGGTGCGGCCCGGGCCGACTCGAAGGATTCGTTTCGCCTCGAAGTGCTGCGTGACCGGTGTCGCTGCCACGGTGATCGTCGCGGTACGCGAGAAGGTGATCGCGTCGTCCCGAGTCGCCGCGTCGGCATCGGACTTGGGAGTGAAGGCGAGAGTGTACTTGCCGGGCGCGAGACCCGAGATCGCGTAACGGAACGTGCAGGCGTTGGCATCCTGCTCGACCGCGGCGACGAGCAGAGGATCGCCTGCATCGCCGTCACGATCGTCCGGAGTGACCTCGCCGGCGAATACGTACACGGCGGGACTGCCTCCAACCGACACTAGACTGCTGTCCACGGTACCGTGAACCGTGCCGGCCTCACCCGAAGCTACGGCGACCGTGACGCTGGCCTGCGCGTCGCCGCCGGGACCCGAGCACAGCAGTGCGAAGGTAGCCGCCGCTGCCAGCGGGCCAACGATCTGCGAGCCGCTCGTCGGCTTGTTGCCGCTCCAGCCGCCGGACGCGACGCAGGACGTGGCGTTCGTCGAGGACCACGAGAGGGTCGCCGTGCCGTTCGGCTCGACGCTCTCTGCAGAGGCGCTCAGTTTCACAGTCGGCGCCGGTACGCTGGGAGGATCGGTCGGATGACTTGAACCGGATCCCGTGACCTGCACGGTAATGCTCTCCTGATCACTGCCCCCGGGGCCGGTGCACGTCAATGTGAACATTGTATCGGTGGTAAGTGGGCCAACCAACTGGGAGCCCGCCACCGCACGCGTACCGTTCCACCCGCCCGATGCCGTGCACTCGTCGGCTCCGACCGCGCTCCACTGTAACGTCACCGAACGGCCACTGTCGACAGAAGTGGCGCTCGCCGAGAGGGAGACGACAGGAGGCGTCGTGGGCAGTGCCGGAGGAGGCGCGGTCTGATTCCCTGTGCTCTCGGTGGAGTCGCCACCTCCGCAACCTGCGAGCGCGGCGAGCATCAGCGGCGCGGCATGGCGCACACCGCGCCGGACGGCCGCAGCGAATGCGGCAAGCGTGGAGCTGAGCATGTGCAATCTCACGAATGCGGAAGGCCTGTCCGTCGGAACGTGGAAGAACGGAGCGCTGCGAAGGCGGCGAGCATGAGTAGCGCGCCGATGCCGAACGCACCGCCACCACCCGACTCCGTTGCGGGGGACTTCACCTCACCCGCAGGAGGCGTCACCGGAGAACCTTCAGACGGAGGCTCCGGAGGCGCAACCGGTGGAGAGTCGTTGTCGACAACGGAGACCTTCACCGAAGCGTCGCCGACCCCACCCGGTCCGCTGCACTGCAGACGGAACGTAGTATCGGCGTTCAGCGGACCGACCGTTTCGCTGCCGGTCACCGGTCGGGTGCCACTCCAGCCCTGAGAGGCCGCGCAGGAGGTCGCACTGCTGGCGCTCCACGAGAGCTGCACCTGCCCACCGACGCCAACCTGCGTGGCGGATGCCATCAGAGAAACCTGAGGCCTCTGCGCGGGCGGAGGCTCACCTGGCCCGGCCGAACCCGTCACCTCCACTGTCACTGTGCGCTCGACCGTGCCGTAGTCACCGTCGCACAGGAGCGTGAATCCTGTCGTCTGCTCCAGAGGGCCGACGGTCTCGCTGCCCGACACGCCGCGCGAGCCGTTCCATCCCCCGCTGGCTGCGCAGCTGATCACGTTCGCAGCGCTCCAGGAGAGCGTCGTGCGTCCACCGCTCGCCACGCTCGTGGGACTCGCGGAAAGCGACAGGGAGGGCGATGCTTTCGGCAGCTCGCTGCGCGGCACGATTGCCCAGACCGGGTGCGTGGAGAAGTCGGCCGCGGCGGAGGCTTTCGCGAGCCGCTGCCATGCTGCGGCTGCACCCGGATAGCCGGCGTCCACTGCCGCAGCCAGCGCAGGCCTCAGATTCGCCACATAGCCGTCCGGCGCGTCGGGATAGCCGTCCATCCTGAGCCCTTCGGGGCACGTGGCCGGCAGGCTGCCGAAGTTTCTCTCATAGAGCGTACGGAAGTCCGGGAACCAGTTGTCGTTGCTCGTCCCGACGACAAGGCGGTAGACGGCGCCGTACTGGTAGCAGTAGTCCTGGTTGCCCATCCGGTTCACCGGAAACTTAAGCTTCCAGTCGCGGATCTCGCGCGCATCGAAGCCCAGATCCACGAGATAGGCGAGCGTCCAGGTGAGGAAGTCGTCCATCCACGGTGCGAGTTTGTCGTAGCCGTCGTACGAATGCACCGCGCCGAGCGCATTGGCGCGCGGGTTGCTTGAGTACTCCTTCTCATAGTTCTCGATGTTGTAGCCGACGCTCGCCACGAGGTGCGCCTTGAGCGGATGGTCGTCGGGAGTCGCATACGCGGCCTGAGCCAGATTGCGCAGCGACCAGGCCTGGTTGCGCACCTGCGAGCCGAAGATCCCCTTGGCGCCCTGACGGTAGGTGCCGGCGTTCGCCCAGAGATGGTTCCAGCTCGTCCAGAATTGCATCTCCTCCAGATAGAAGTAGTCGCCCGTGATGAGGTAGGAGACGAAGCCGATCGACGGCTGGTGTGCACCGTCCTCGGTGTTGGGATTGCCACCGGAGGGTGCCGGAATTTCGTTCGTCTGCAGCGTGAGCATCGGGTGGTCCGCGATCGAGACCGGATACCCTGTGTCCTCGTCGCGGAAGTGCACCGAGTAGGAACCGGCGCTGTCGTCGTTTGCGAGGAGATTCCGCATCGCGCGCGGATCCCCGCCGCTCACGATGTAGACCGCGGCCCACCGGGGCAGCGGCCCGATCTGATCCTGCGCGCCGGTATCGGGGAAGTGTCGCGTGAGGTCGCCGTTTTGCATCGGCGTCGAGTCCTGCAGCAGCGACGACAGATACGATCCCGGCACCTGGATGTTCGCGTAGGTCGGGACGGCGCGCGTAGCCTGCAGGTAGCGCGTGTCGTGACGGACGTCGTACGCGGGTGCGCTCGGCCACCAGAACTTGCGGTGCCAGCGCGCGTGATGGTAGTGATCGATCGTGCGCTGATAGACCGACTGACCCCCGACGCGAATGTCGGCCGAGTAACTGAAAGTGCCCGGTCCGTGCACGAAGGTCCAGCCATTCTCGATCACGACATCCACGCGCACGCGATCGACCGGAGCCGGTCCGTACGCGCGTACGTGAAAGTATGCGGCCAGGTGCGGATGTTCAGTGCCCGACGCGTTGCGCACCGGTCCACCAACGATCCACTCCGAGGCCACCGGACCAGCAAGCCACTGGAGCACTTTCCCCGAGCTCAGGAAATCACGCGCGCGCGCACGGTAGAGCACGCCGCCCACGGTCAGGCGCGCCTCTGCATCGAAGCTCGTCGCGAGCAGGTCCGAGAGCGTGACGGCGGGCCCGCCGCCGGCAGGTGTCCCGGTCGCGAGCATGATCTCAGTGGACGCGCCCGCGCCAAGCGATGGAAGTCGGAACGAGAGGATCGCGTGACGCAGCGATCCGTCGGCGTGACGCGCCTTGGCGTCCACCTGCAACGCCAGGTGGGAGCCCGAGCCGGTCGTCGCGACGAGCTTCGCCCCAGCCGGAACGTCACCCGGCGCGAACACCTGACCGAAAGTCACGGGCACCTGGCTCTGCGAAGAGCCCGATGAGCTGCTCACGACCACTGAGGTGATCGGTGCGGCACTTGCGCTCCCCGCGGCGAGCACCACCAGCAGGCCGAAAGAGCGCCACCGCGCGACAAGGACGAGCATGCAGCCCAGGAGGAGCAGAAGATCCAGTGCGCCGCCGCCCCCTGTGCTGGCCGACTGCTCGCCGCCCGACGGCGGATCCTGATTGGGCGGCAGCTCCACTTTCATGGGCGGCCAAGGGGGCGGCTCGACACCGACATCGACGGCCTTCGTGACGGTACCACCCGGCCCGGTGCAACGCAGAACGAACGTGGCATCGCTCGTCAGCGCCGGAGAAACCTCCGAGCCACTGGTCGGCTTGTTACCACTCCAGTTTCCCTCGGCGACACAGCTCGTAGCCCCTGAGCTGCTCCAGCTGAGCGTGACCACGTTGCCGCTCTCGACGGAGCTCGCGCTGGCACGGAGATCGACGACGGGCGCGTCGACGAGATTCACCTGCGCACTCGTCTGCTTCGTGCCACCCGGGCCGGTGCACGAGAGCACGAAAGTTGCGGGACGGGTGAACGGACCAACCGTCTGGCTTCCACCACTCACCGACTTCGCACCAGGCCAGTCGGACGTACCGCCGCTCGCGGTGCACGAGGTCGCATCACTCACCGACCAGCTGATCACGCTGGTTTCACCTTCGGCGACCGTCGACGGTGAGACGCTGAGAGAGACGGATGGCGGAGGGACGTTCGCTGCGACGTTGACGTTCACCGTCTGCGATGCGGACGCGCCGCCCGAGCGGCTGCAGGTGAGCGTGAAGGACGTCGTCCCGGTGAGCGGTCCGACTTGCTGCGTACCACTCGTCGGCTTGCTGCCTGACCAGCCGCCGGAGGCGGTGCAGGAGTCCGCATTCTGCGCGGACCAGGTCAGCGTCGTCACCGCGTTCCGCGGGATTTCGGTGTCTGTGGCTTGAAGATACACCTGCGGCGGCGGAGGCGCGTCGTCGAGCCTGTAGAAGAAGACGTTCTCGTCGACGCGATTGACGACCACGAAGACGTTGTACGCGGGAACGTACCGCCAGCGGCTGTACGTGCCGTTCCTGTTGGGTTCACCGGGATTGACCTTGTTGGTAGGCGCGGCGTCCACGCGCGTCCACTGCCACGTACCGGTGCGCCAGTCCCCGCTCGGCGGACGGAGCACGTAGACCGACGTTCCGCCGGCCCAGCCGACGAACGCCTTGCTCACCGGATCCCACTCGAAGCCGTGCCCCTTGGAATTCTGGATCGTCCGGTCGCCGGAGGTCTGCACGACTACCGGCCTGTCACCGGGTCTCTTGAGATCGAACACGATCACCTGCTTGGTGACGCGACCCTCGACGACAACGTAGAGATCGCGCTCGGGATCGATGGCCGCGACGGCATCGATCTCGATGTTGTAGCGCTGATGATTCGTCCACGCGCCGGCGCCGCCGTTCGCGTTCGGGTCGTAGCTCGAGAACCAGTTGTTGAAGGGTCCGAGAAACCAGAAGACGTCGCGCTTCGGATCGTACGCGGAGGACGCTCCGGTCTGGTCGGCGAAATCCGGCCGGCGCGCGCCCCGCCGCCACTTACCAGTATCGAAGCTGAAGAGGTGCACACGCGGCGAGCCGCCGCCGCCTTCGTCGTGGTTCGACGTGCTTCCCAGCTTTACGAAGGAATTGGTTCCAGGGTGATAGTCGACGTAGTCGTAGGTGTGCGGGGAGCAGGGCGAGCCGTCCTGCAGCTCACCTTCGTTGTAGTTGCATACGGGGTTCTCGACGGGCTCGGTGACGCGCACCCACTTGAGCTGCTCGATGTCGAAGACGTAGATCTCGTTGCCGTAGTAGCCGCGGTGCCCTCCACCCCACACGATGTAGCCGCCCTTCGTGCCGTAGCGGGTGGCGAAGGCGCCGCCGTTCCAGTCGTCGAGGACGGCCGCCTGGCCTTCGATGCCCGACCAGCTGCACCTGCCCGACGGACAGGGATCGACGCTCTCGAGCTTCGAGTTCGGCGCCTCGTACCAGTGACCGGGAGGCAGGTCTTCGAGTGGGTGACCTGCGGCCAGTGCAGCCATCTGCAGTACCGCAGCCGCAAACCCTGATGCCGACAACCATGCGCGTCTGCTGCGTACACGCGTCGCCGACCATGCAACCTGCAACCCCGCTGTCATGGGATCTCTCCTTTAGACCGGAAGCTTTGCGCCCCCACCTTTTGGTGGGTTTGCCCTCGGATTGCTTGTCGTTTTCCGTCAGCGCGTTCTCGCGATCACCCGTGGATCTTCAGAAGCGGCCGAGAAAGTCAGAAGTGCGACAGGCCTAATCCATCACGTCGCATTGCAAGAAGAGGGCCATCTCCTGCGCACTCCTGCGGCGCTCCAAGTCATTGAAAAAACAAGCAAGAAACTTTGACTCCAGGTCGCTGCGCGGCGTACGTTGTCACGAGCTGTCGCCGAGCGAAGACACCCCAATGCCGCGTCACGGCCAAGTCCATGATTCTTCTGGGAGGTCCTTCGTCTCCAGTCGGCGACGCTCGCGTCCGCAACTGTCAGGGCCAGTAACCGTTCCTCTCGAGGATGCGACGTAATCCAGGCAGGGGATAACCCTTCTCGTATGCGACACGTGCGTGCGTGCGTGCCTCCTCGAACCGCTTGGTATCCGCATACGCAAGACCGAGGTTGTAGTGCGTCTCAGGATTGTCGGGTTGCAGCTCCACTGCGCGCCGGTACTTCTCGATCGCCCCTTCCAGATCCTTCTTGCGATGCAGGTACATGCCGTACACGGTCCACACAGCCGGATCGTCCGGCCGCCAGCGTAACGCCCGGTCGAAGTAACACTCGATGCTGTAGTACTTCGCGCCCGGCGGATAACCGTCACGCAGCTGCAGCCGCGCCATCGCCCATAACGCGCGGGGATGGTTCGGAAAGGCACGCAGCGTGTAGTCGAGATCCAGCGCAAGATCGCCGGTGGCACCAGCGCGCAGCGCCTCGACGTCGGGCGTGAAGTGATACTGCTCCACGATAGGAAGCCTCTGCGCGCGATGCAGAGCGTTGGAGTAGTCCCAGGGACCATATGCGTTGTCCAGCGATCCGCAGTTCGCGCTGTGCTGCGCGGCAGCAGTTCCAGCTGCCAGGATGCCGCCGACGATCAACAGGGTCGCGCGGAGAACCGAAAAGTCGCTCAGACGTGAGGGAGCCTTGCTGTCCGACACCACTCGCTATCCTCGAAAATCGCTTCCTGGGATTCTTGATCGGGTCGCTTTCTCCGACCCTGCCACGCTAAGGTAAGTTCATATTCGTTGCATGCAGTCATTTCGCAGGAATCGAGACTTGGATTATGTCAGGAATCTGTGGATGGATCGGCACCGAGGCGTGGTCGGCAAGTCCCGAGCAGGGGCTGCGGAAACAGGCTGCCACCCTTTTCAGTATGCGCGCGGGCACGGGGCCGCTGCGCATCGCGGGCATGGGGCCGGCGCATGGCCTCGCCGCCGCAGGAGAAGGAGCCGATACCGCCAGTGACGGAACGCTGCTCGCCGCAGTGGTCGGCTGGATGCGGTTCAAGGATGCCGCCCTGCAAGCGCGCGCTGCCGAGCGGGGCGCAGCGGCCGTGTGCCTCGAAGTCTGGCGCCGCAAAGGCCACGGGCTTCTGGAGCAGATCGGCGGAGCATTCGCCCTCGCCCTGCTCGACGTCGGCGAGCGCGCCTGCCTGCTGGCGGTCGATCGCGTCGGCGCGTGCCCCCTCGCCTACGGATCGGCACGTGACGGCGGGATCGTCTTCGCCTCCACGGCGACCGGCGTTGCGCTTCATCCGGACGTCGATTCGAGCATCTCTCCACAGAGCGTGCTCGACTTCGCGTACCTGCACGTCGTCCCCTCTCCGCGGACGGTTTTCGCCGGAGTAGAGAAGCTGCGGCCGGCGAGCGCGTTGACCTGGCGCGCGGGACGGTCGCACATCCGAAGCTACTGGATACCGCAGTTCACGGACACGGCGCGCGAGACCGAGGAAGCGCTCGCAGAGGAGCTCCGAGGTGCCCTGCGCCGCTCGGTGGAGAACCTGGCTTCCACGGTGCAGCCCAGCGCCACGTTCCTGAGCGGCGGTATCGACAGTTCCACGGTGACGGGTCTCGTCGCCGAGCTGCAGGGGCGCGGACGTCCTGCCTACACGGTGGGTTTCGCCGAAAGCGGCTACGACGAGACGAACTTCGCTCGCATCGCCGCGCAACACTTCGGCTGTGATCTTCGCGTGCACTACATCACCGCCGACGAGGTCGCTGCCGCCATCGACGACCTCGCCGCGCTCTACGATGAACCCTTCGGCAACTCCTCCGCCGTTCCGGCGCTGGTGTGCGCGCGACGCGCGCGCGCCGACGGCATCGCGCACATGCTCGCCGGAGACGGCGGCGACGAGCTCTTCGGCGGCAACGCCCGCTACGCCAAGCAGCACGTGTTCGATTACTACTGGCGCATGCCCGGCGCGGCGCGCGCGGTGCTGAGGAGCGTCGCGAACTCCGACGTCGCGTGTGCGCTGTCGCCGCTGCGCAAGGTGCGCAGCTACGTGACTCAGGCGAGCATGCCCATGCCGGACCGCCTCGAGAGCTACAACTTTCTCCACCGCGAGAGCATCGAGACGGTCTTCCTTCCGCAGTTCCTCGCCTGGGTGGATACCGAAGGCCCGCTCGAGCTGCTGCGCGAGCGCTGGAACGAGGCGCGCGCGACGTCGCTGCTCGATCGCATGCTCTACCTCGACTGGAAGTTCACGCTGGCGGACAACGACCTGCGCAAGGTGAGCGCCACCTGCCAGTACGCGGGCGTCGCGGTGAGCTTCCCCTGGCTCTCGGACGAGCTGATCGAGCTCTCAACGCGCGTGCCGGCAAGTCTGAAGATGCGCGGCACGAAGCTGCGCTACTTCGTCAAGCGCGCGCTGAGAGACTTCCTGCCGCCGCAGACCATCGCCAAGAAGAAGCACGGCTTCGGCCTGCCCTTCGGCGAATGGCTCAAGAAATATCCGGCTCTGCAGGACCGTGTGTACGGTCTGCTCTCCGACTTGCGCAGGCGCGAGATCTTCCGCCCCGACTTCCTCGACCGGCTGATCGAGCAGCACCGCACGGGACACGCCTCCTACTACGGCACCATGGTGTGGGTGCTCGCGATGCTTGAAGCCTGGATGCAGGCGCAGGCGGTGCGCCGCTGAAGACAACGCGCCAGCTGGTCCATGGGAAGTCTCAGCGCTGCGCGAAACCGCGCGCGACACGCAACGCGAAACGCTCCGGCGCCCGGTCCCATGGCGCGATGCGGGGCAGCTCGTAGTGCGGCGTCTGCGGCCACACGCTGGCCCAGCGCGTCGACACCGCGTAATGGAAACCGGCGCGCCTGACCATCTCGACGTGCTCGCTCGCGTAGTCGCTGCCCGGCCGGCCGTTGGGGTACGCGAAACCGGCGACGCTGCGGCCGAGAAGCGTCTCCAGCTCTAGGCGACTGTCGGCGATCTCGCGCTCGGCCTCCTCGCTGGCGAGACTGCTCAGGATCGGATGGTGCACGGTATGTGCGCCGATCTCCATGCCGCGCGCCGCGAGCGCACGCACTTCCTCCGGCGTCATCATGAGCCGCGCGGGCGGCGCGGCGCCGAGCGCCGCGGCGATTTCACGGCAGCGCTCCGCGCGCTCGGCGAGCGGCATGGGCTTGACGAGTGGTAATAGCGTGTGGATGGCCCTCAGGCGTGCCTCCACGCCGTCGAGCGGCAGCGGTTCGGACAGGCCCTCGAGACGCAACTCTCGCACGGCACTTGTGCGTATGGCCTCGATAATCATGTCGTTGAACATGGCGCCGCCATGCATGTAGGCAGTAGCCACGAAGAATGTCGCGCGCAGCCCGTGCCGCTCGAGAATTGGCAGCGCGATGTCGTGGTTGTCGCGGTAGCCGTCGTCGAACGTGATCGCCACGGCACGCGGCGGCAGCCGGCCGGTCTCGAGCCTCTCCACGGCCTCGTCGAGGCGCAGAACGTTGAAGGCGCCGCGCAGTACGGCGAGCTGCGCGTCGAAGTCCGCCGCTGACGGCTCACCGGGCCGCAGTGGATCTCGCTCCGGCAGCACGCGGTGGTACGTGAGGATGCACAGCCTCCGCCCGAATCCGAGTGCGGCCAGTACAGCGGCAAGGAGACGTGCAGGCAGTGCACTCATCGGTGCACCTCACGCGCCGTCTGCCCCCCCGCCGGCGCCGCGTCACGCACCGGCGAAGCGGGAGTCACCGCCTCGCTCGCCGCCTCCTCGGCGCGCATCCGCGCGAGGATGCGCGTCAGCGCCACGAGCATCGCAAGCAGCCACATCTGCACTTCCGCACGCAGATAATCGGCAAACTGCCCGGCGCAGAATACGACCGCCAGCCCGCCTGCAACCGAGGCGCCGAGCAGCGCGATCCTGCTCTCCTCCTCGTTCCGCGGTCCGCGGCGCACGCGCATGATCCGCCGCAGCGTTACAAGCGCCAGCACGCCGTAGATCACTATGCCGACCACTCCCTGCTCCACCAGCACGGAGAGCACGGTGTTGTGCGAGGAGCGAGCCCGCTGATGCTCAGGCACGCCCGCTTCGTTGGCCATGTACTCCTGGCTGAGATACTGGCGGCTGAGGGCGGCCGTGCCGCGGTGCCCTGCGCCGTGCGGATAGTCGGCGAACATGCGCAGCTGTGCCTGCGCGAGCACCACGCGCGTCTCTGCACTGAAATCGCGCTCGTGCTTCTCGGCGCCGATGGTCTGGATTCTCTCCCAGAACTGTTCGTGGGCGAGCGCGCTCAAGGCGACGAGTCCCAGAGCCGCAAGTCCGTAGAGCTTGCGCCGATCACCCTTCGGCGCGAGCAGAAGCATCACGACACCGCCGACCGCGAGTCCGAGGAACGCGCCGCGGCTCTGCGTGAGGATCAGGCCGTTGAGAATGATCGGCAGACTGATGGCGCAGAAGATCCGCGACCACCACGGCCCACGCAGGAGCTGCACACCGCCCAGCACCAGAGCCGTCGCGAACATCATGCCGAGCGTGTTGGCGTCGTCCACGCCTGGACCGCCAACGCCGTCGAGGCGGGTGCCGCCGCTGCCATAGACGCGCGCCAGCAGTCCGAAGTAGGCGCAGCCTGCCATGTGCATGAATATGAAGAGCTCGACGTGCCGCGGATTGTCGAGCAGCTTGATCAGGACGAAGATGATCAGCAGGTACTTCGTCATGATCACCGTGCCCTCGATATGTGTTGCCTGGTCCACGGCCCAAGGCGTCTGGATCCACATCCACGCGATGTAGCACATCACGAGCAGGATGATCGGATCGGCGGTCCATGCGTTCTGCTCGGTATTGCGCGAGCGGTACATCCACGCCGCCGCGAAGGCCGCTGCAGCCGAAACCAGTGCCCAGCGCAGATCCGGCAGGAAAGCACCCCACCAGCGCGAAGGTGGATGCCCGTAGAAGGACATCATGTAGGCGCCGAGCGTGAGCATGGGCCAGCGGAGCAGGCCGGCGATGACCGCCCCCACGAACAGCGCCAGAAATCCCAGAGCCGACAGCGGCATCGCTCTCAGCCTCGCTCCACCACCGGTGCGTCGTCCGTTGCACAGGTCGCACGCGCAAGCCGGATCACGCGCTCCGCGTTGTGCTCCCAAGTGAGACCGAGGCGCTCGACCGTCGCTGCGGCGGCGCGTCCCAGCCGCTCGCGCAGCGCAGCATCGGCGCACAGGCGGCGCAGCGCTTCCCGCTGTGCGTTCGTATCCCGAGGATCGAACAGCAGCGCGTTCTCGTCGTGGGTCAGCACCTCGCGGATGTTCGCGGAGTCTGGCGCGACGATCGCCTTTCCGAGAGCCAGGTACTCGAAGAGCTTCAGGGGCGAGGCATACTCGACCACTGCCGGCTGCAACGCGACGTCGAACGCGGCGATGTAGCTGGCGACGCGCTCGCGATCCACGATGCCGGTGAAGCTCACCTGCCGACTCACGTCCAACCGCTCGGCGAGCTTCTCGAGTCCCGCCCGTGCCGGGCCGTCACCGACCATGACGAGATGCAGGCGCTCGTCGCGCTCGGCCGCAAGGAACTCGATCACCCGCTCGAGGCCATGCCACTCGCGGATGAAACCGACGAAACCGAGCACGCAGCGTCCTTTGAGCCCGAGTGCTGCGCGCGCCTGCTCCGGAGACGGCGCCGCGCCGAAGCGCTCACGGTTGATGCCGTTGGGTATGACGTGAATGCGCTCAGCCGGAACACCCGCGTCACGTACGTAGCCACCGAGCACGCCGGTGACCACCAGCACCTGATCGGCGCCGCGCCACACGTAACGCTCGCTCCAGCGTGCCAGGCGCCGCAGGCTGATGCCGCCGAAGCGGCTGCGTTCGGCGAAGAGTGGCGCGTTCACCTCGAGGAACAGCGGCAGTCCCGTAAGGCGTTTTGCCCAGATGCCCGCCGGAAAGAGAAGGTTGTAGCGTTCGTAGATGAAGTCGGGACGCACGCGCCGCACCGCACGCACCAGGCGGAAGAACGCGGGGATCGAGTAGCACAACTCCAGGAGCTCGTAGAGCGCGCGCGGCAGGGCGCGCTTGAGTGCCGCGACGATGCCGGCATCGGCTCCAAAGCGTGCGGCCTCGACCCGCGCCGGGCCGACGATGACGACCTCGTGACCTGCAGCCCGAAGCGCGTGCACGAGCTCCTCGACGTGCACGTACTGCCCGTCCTTGGAGCGGATGCGGTGGTGATAGAGGATCTTCATGCGTCTGCCAGTATCGACTCGAAGAGCCGCAGCTGTCCCTCGGTCGTCGGATCCCAGCTGAACGTCTCGGCGTACGCGCGCGTCGCGCTGCGTTCCGGCGGCGCGGCGAGCAGTGACTCGCACGCCCGGGCGATCGCCGCCGGCGTGAAATCCTCGGTCAGCCGACCGGCTTCAGCGGGCCGGACGACTTCCGGAGTTCCCCAGGCCGGCGTCGCGACCACAGGCGTGCCGCATGCGAGCGACTCGAGCAGCACGTTCGGCATGCCCTCGCGGCTCGAAGCGAGCACCAGGGCGTCCGCCGCGGAGTAAAGCTCGACGAGCTCGGCCTGCGTTCTGCGTCCGAGGAAACTCACGCGCTCGGCGATTCCGAGTCGTTGTGCGAGACGCTCGAGCCGCCCGCGCATCGGACCTTCGCCGACGATGGCCAGACGGACGTCCATCGGCAGGTGCGTGAGCGCCTCGATCACCAGATGATGACCCTTGCGTTCGATGAGCAGGCCCACCGACAGCAGTACGCGACCCTTCCAGCCGAGACGCGCGCGCGCGTCCTCGCGTGCGACCGGGCGGAAGAACTCGAGATCCACGCCGTTGCGCAGTACGCGGATCCTCTCCCCTTCGATGCCGAGGCCGATCATCGCCTCGCGCAACGCCTCGCATACGGCGATCATGCCGCTGCACCGGCGCGCCGCCCAGCGGATGAGCGCACGCGGCACCCTGAAGCGGGGAATGAGATTGATGTCCGTGCCGCGCGCGGTGATCACCACCGGCCGGCGCAGCCAGCGCGCGAGCAGCACCGCCGCCACGCCGTCGGGATAAAAGTAGTGTGCGTCGATGAGGTCGAAGTCCCAGCCTTCGAGCTGCCAGCGGCGCACGGTGCGCAGGCTCCACAACGCAAGCAGAAAGGGTGCGAGACTCATACCGACCTTGGGTATCACCGGATAGCGCGGATGCTCGACGTACAGTCCATGGCGCTCCTCGACGCGCGGCACGCGCGCGAACTGCGCGTAGCGGCCGAACACACCGCTGGTGAAAGGAGACCACGGCACCGGTGCAAGCACCCGCGCGGCGACGCGCCCTGTTGCCACGAGCTTGCGCAGGCGCTGCTCGACGAACACGCCGTGCGCGGGCTGAACCGCATTCGGATAGAGCGTCGTGAAGACGAGCGTGCGCAGTGTGGTCGATGCGCTCATGGCTGGACGGTGTTGCGCAGGAATCCGTCGAACATCAGCAGCGACCAGAGCGGCGCGCTATGGTCGCGCACTCCGGACTGGTGCTCGTCCACGAGCCGCCGGATGCTCTCCGGCCGGAACAATCCGCTGCGCGCCAGCGCACCTTCGAGCAGGCAGTCGCGCACGCGCTGACGCAGCGGACCGCGGAACCACTGGGCGAGCGGCACCGCGAAACCCATCTTCGGACGATACAGCGTATCGTGCGGCACGTAGGGCTCGAGGCTCTTCTTGAAGAGCCACTTGCCCTCGCCGTTGCGCAGCTTGAGATGCGGAGGCAGTTCCGCCGCCCATTGCACAAGGGTGTAATCGAGCAGAGGCACGCGCACCTCCAGCGAATGTGCCATGCTCGCTCGGTCCACCTTCACCAGGATGTCTCCCGGCAGATAGGTCTTGAAGTCGATGTACTGCACCAGCGCGAGCGGATCCTCGGTACGCGCGCGGCGCGCGTGCGCGCGGAACACCTCGATCGCGCGGTAACCGTCGAGCTGGCGCAGGAAGGCGGGCGAGTAGAGCCGCTCGCGCATTTCAGTCGTGGTCACCGAGACGCTGTGCAGATAACCGGCCACCGAGTCGCGGGCGATTCCCTGCAGCGTTGCCTTGGCGCGCAGGACGCGCGGCGCCCAGTCCATCTTCGGATAGACAGTCCCGAGGAAGGAGAACAGTGGTCCGCGCACTGCGGACGGAATCACCGAGCGCACCCGTTCCTCGTTCATGTGCCAGCGATAGCGGCGGTAGCCGGCGAACACCTCGTCACCGCCATCGCCCGAGAGCGCGACTGTGACGCGCCGGCGGGCGAGCTGGCAGACACGATACGTCGGTATAGCGGAGCTGTCGGCGAAGGGCTCGTCGTAAACGTCGGCTAGTACGTCGAGCAGTGAGAAATCGTCCGGCTCGACACGGTCAACGTGATGGTTGGTGCCGTAGCGCGTCGCGACCTCCTGTGCGTAGCGCGACTCGTCGTAGTCCCTGGCGCCGAAGGCGATCGAGCAGGTGTTCACCGGCTCCTGCGACAGGCCCGCCATCATGGCAACGACGGCACTCGAATCCACACCTCCTGAAAGAAATGCGCCGAGCGGCACTTCGGACATCAGCCGTGCGCGCACCGCGTCGCGCAGCCGCTCGATCAGCTCGCGGCCCGCGGTCTGCGGATCCGCGGCGCGGTTCATGCGGCTGAAATCCACGTCCCAGTATTCGCGCACGGTCACGGTGCCGATGCCGGCCTGCGCGAGCAGCACATGGCCCGGCGGCAGCTTGCGCACCGAGGTAAAGATTGTGCGGGGATCGGGTACATATCCGAGAGCGAAGTACTCCTCGACTGCGTGAGAGTCCAGCTCCCGGCGGACCTGCGGGTCCATCAGAATGGACTTCAGCTCGGACGCGAACAGCAGGCGGCCGTCAGGAGTCTGCGAGTAGTAGAGCGGTTTCTTGCCGAGCCGGTCGCGCGCGATGAAGAGCTGGCGGCGGTTGCGGTCCCAGATCGCGAACGCGAACATGCCGTTGAAGCGGTGCACGCATTCCGTGCCCCACTCTTCCCAGGCGTGCACGATCACCTCGGTATCCGAGTGCGTGCGGAACCGATGTCCCGCGCGCTCGAGCTCCACGCGCAGCCCGGTAAAGTTGTACAGCTCGCCGTTGTAGACGATGACCACGGAGCGGTCCTCGTTCCACAGCGGCTGCTGACCCGTGGAAAGATCGATGATGGACAGACGACGGTGACCCAGCGCCACGCCGGGCTCGAAGTGCTCGCCACCTTCGTCGGGTCCGCGGTGATGCTGGCGGCGATTCATCGCGGCGAGCAGCTCGCGATCAAGTTCTCGCTGCCCGGTCAGATCCAGGATTCCGACGATGCCGCACATGGGTTCAGACCCGTCCTTCCATCACGGACTCGTAGAGCTTCACGTAGCCGTCCACCATCGACTCGAGTGTGAAGGTCTCGGCCACGTGCGCCCGTGCAGCCGCTCCCTCCGCCGCGCGTCGGCCCGGATCGAGCACGTAGTCACGCAGGAGCGCCGCCAGCGCCTCCGTGTCACCTGGATCGAACAGCGAGCCGGTGATGCCCTCGACGAGCACCTCGGGATTGCCGCCTACGCGCCCCGCTAACACGGGGCGACCGGAGGCCATGGCCTCCAGGAGCGTATTGGAGATGCCCTCGTTGAACGAGGGCAGCACGAAGACGTCCATGGAACGCATCAGCTCCGGGACGTCATCGCGCGGGCCGGCGAGCCATACACGCGCTTCGAGGCCCGACTCGATCACCTGCCGCCGGAGAGCGTCTTCCTGCCCACCTGTACCGACGATCATCAGGCGCACGTCGGGTCCCGAACCAGGAACCAGTTCAAGCAATCGCCGAAATGCGGCGAGCAGGCCCGAGTGGTTCTTGATCGGATCGAGCCTGCCCACTGTGCCGATCACCACCGGCCGCGCCGCTCCCTGCTCCCAGGGAAGATCAGCCGGTACCGGGCCTTCCGGTGAGAAACGCGTGGTGTCCACACCGTTGTAGATCTGCGTCACCTTTGCGGCCGGTACTCCGATTTCATCGATCAGCCAGCTACCGATGTCGCGCGACATGGCCACGTACCGATGGACGAACGGCGCGCACAGGCGGCGCAGGCGGCGGCCGCGCGCATCGTCCCCGCGCACGTTGGAGAGCTGCCAGCCATGCTCGCCGTGGATCCGGCACGGCACACCGGCCAGAGCCGCGACCACCTGGCAGTCGACCGTTCCCACGTTGCGGGTGTGCACGATCGCCGGGCGCAGCGTGCGGAGCAAGCGGTAGAGACGCAGGTAGGCCGCTGGATCCTTGCCAGGTGCCTTGTGCAGTGAGTACACCGTCACGTCGGATCGGCGGATGCGTCTCGCAAACTCGCCGACACCCGCCAGCGCGACGATGGCATGGCGGAAGCGGTCCGCGGGCATGAGGTTCACCAGGTTCACGATCCCGTTCTCCATCCCGCCGATGTCGAGGCGGAAGAGCACGTGGGCGATGAGCGGTGGTGACGTCACGGTGCCTCCGTACAACCCGGTGCCTCACCTGGCGCGCCTGCGCACTCGCTCAGGGCCGCTGCGTGCGCAAGAAAGAACTCGGTGAGAGCGCGCTCGGCGGCAGCGCCGTCGTCACCACCGGAGCTCGCGGAAAGCACATACGCGCGCCGAGGCTCACTGCGGCCGCGCAGCAGGCCGAGAAGCTCGCGCAGTTTCACTTCATAGCTCGTGGTCGCCACGTGCGGGCCGATCTCGTACCACAGCCACACCACCCGCGTGTCGTGCAGGTTCGGTTCGGGGAGATGCGCAACACCGACGGGCTGCTCCGCTGAGTTCGCGAGTGCGACGCGCCGACGTTCGATCCGCGCGGGGGCTTCCTCCGTACCGGTCAATACACCACGGCCGCTGCCTGCGACGTCTCCGCCTCCACTGCCGCTCGGCCTGAACGCGGCGACGTAGACATCAACCGCCGCATCTCCGTACTGGTAGCGCCCGGCCGCTAGGTGCACGGCGTCCGGATAACGTGGACGCCAGCGTGCCGCGTCCGGTGCGGGACCGCTCCAGCCTGCCGCAGCGAGAGGCAGCAGCGGCCGAGACGGCGCCATATCCGTCTGCGAGCCCGTCGCGCCGCGCGCCACGCCGCCCGCAAGGACAACGAGCAGTGCTGCCGCACCCCAAGCCAACGCGGCGCCGCGCCGATTTCCCGTTGCTGTGTCGACGAACGGAGCCGCCCGTACTTGTCCGTCGCGGTCACGGAAACGAAGTGCGGCAAGCGCAATGAGAAACGTGACGAAGGCGAACATCACCCAACCGTAGACGAAGTGATCGACGCCTACCGCCAGCTGCATGTCGCTGAAATGCGCGATGAGGACGATCGCGTAGGCACGCAGCCCGTTGGCGAGCACGGCCACGGCGACCGCGAAGACGATGAGCGCCGCACGCCGGCACCAGCTGCGGACGCTCAGATAGCCGAAGAGCGCGCTCACCGCGACAGATGCCATCACGTAGCGGATACCGCTGCAGCTCCTGGCCACCTCGAAGGTGCCGCCCGGCGTCACGAAGTACAGTCCCGTGCGATAGACCGGGATCCCTGTCAATCGAAGCGCGCCAACCGTGAAGTCGGCCGTGAATTCCATCAGTGCCGGCACCAGGCTCTCGCCCGCGGGCACGGCGAGCAGCACATATGCGAGCGGAAAGGCGATCTGCCACGAAGCGCGGCGGCCAAGGACCACGACCACGCAGCACAGCAGCATTGTCATCGCAGCGAGCTGCGCGACGACGCGCACGTCGGCGAGCACGGCGATCAGCCACACGATGGCGCACAGTCCGAGCGCAGCCACGGCCGTCCACGAGGGTTGTGCCGGCAGCTTTGCGAGCGTGCCGCGCACGCGCCAGATGAGCCACGCCGATACCAGGGGCACGACCCAGCCGTGCTGGTAGCTGACATCCCCACTCCAGGTCTGTGCGAGCTGGACGAACGTCGGCCAGCAGGCCGCGACGACCACGACACCGAGCGCGGCGAGCACGGCGAGCGGCCGTGCATCCGTGACACGCATGGGCGCCGCGGCGTTCATGTGCATGCCTCCTGTACGAGGTCGATCACCGGCGCGAGTCGCACATCCCAGCTGAAGCGCTCGATCACGTGCCGGCGCGCAGCCGGATTGCGGCGCAGGGATGCCTCGGTGCGCAGGTGCCGCAGCACGGCAGCAGCGAATTCCTGCGGAGAATCAGCGATCGTCACGCCTGGCGGATCGCCCTCCTCCGCCACTCCGACCGTGGCGATGCGCGTCGCGACGACCGGACGTGCCATTGCCATCGCTTCGAGAAGCTTGTTCTGCACACCGCGCGCCATGCGCAGCGCGACGGCTACGCAGGCCGCTCCTGCTAGATAGGGCCGCACGTCGGGAACCGTTCCCGTGACACGGATGCCGGGCCGGCGCGCGAGTGCCTGGACCCGCGCCGCCGGATGCGCGCCGACGATGACGAAGACTGCCTGCGGGCACTGGCGGCGGATCTCCGGAAACACTTCGTCGGCAAACCACTCGACCCCGTCGACGTTGGCGAGGTAATCCATGGCACCGGTGAAGACGATCGGCAGCTCGTCCGGTGCGAAGACCGGATCTGCCGCGAAGTCGGGATCGAAGTACTCGGTGTCGACGCCGTTCGCCACCACGGTCACCCTTTCCGGGTGGTCCGCGCCGCCGGGCAGCAGCCGCCGCTCGGCTTCTGAGATCACGATCGTTGCATCGAACTGGTGCACCCAGCGCGCCTCGGCGCGCGCCAGACGGCGATGTTCGAGCGCATAGACGGCACGCATCGGACCGGAGCTGCGCTCGGCGAACTGGCGCCATTTGTCCGAGTCCACGTCGCAGAGATCGATGATCCGGCGCGGATAGCGCACTCCCGGCAGCTCCGCGTACTGCGCCACGCCCGAGGAGAACGCGAACACACAGCGCACCGTGCCGTCGGCGAGCGACTCGCGTACCCAGCGCGCCATCCCTGCATCCCGCCAGGCGCCCTCCGTGATCGAGGCGCCGCGCAGCGCGTGCAGCACGCCGCGCACGCGGGCCGCGAGCGGCCGCAGAGGCACGAAGTGACTCCGCGGACACATCTCTCGCAGGGCGTCCACGTGCTTCCAGTCCTCTTCTCGGTCCACGAAGGTGCCGAGACGCACGGGCCAGCGTTGAGCGAGCGCGCGCAGGAGCCGCCATGAGCGGATCTTGTCGCCCTTGTTCGGAGGGTACGGAATGCGGTGGGCGAGGAAGAGGATCTCGCTCATCCGAGATTGCGGGCGAGCCACGGGCCGACCAGACGCGTCACCGGCAGCGGCAGCCGCTTCCAGAGGCTCACGAAAGCGGCGTACTTGGGATTGTTGGGACTGAGATTGGGCATCTCTCGCGCTCGCACGAGCGCGTACTCGTATGCGAGCGGCGTCTCCTCGAAGCCCCAGTGCTTCTTGAAACGGTATGAGCCGCTGTCACGCTTGCTGCGACCGTAGTCGAACACCCTGATCCCGGAGTCGGCGGCGCGCCGCATGACCTCCCAGTAGAGAAAATCGTTGGCGTGGAGCTCACGCGCGCGCGCGGTGCCTCCGCCGTAGTACGGCAGCACCTCGTCACGGAAGAAGAACGACAGCACGCTCGCCACCGCCTCGCCCTGGAATTCCACCGTGACGATCTGGCTGCGGTCGCGGAAGACCTCGCGAAGCGTGGCGAAGTAGGCGCGCGAGAACACCGGAGTGCCGAGATTGCGCACGCTCTGCGAGTACACGTCGTAGAGACGTCCGATGTCCTCGTCGATCACGCTGGTCAGATCGCTCTGGATACCCTTGCGCACGATCGCCCGCTGCTTGCGGGGGATGGCGGCGAGATTCGCGTCGTGATCCGGGGAAATCTCGCGCCGGAAGGTGACGTAGAGATCCTTGCGCAGCCAGTCGTCGCGGGTGGGCAAGAGATTACGCGTCTCCACGTAATCCACCCGCAGCTCGCGCGCTAGCCGCAGCGCCTCGTCCTCCAGAGCTGCGCGCGTATCCGGGTCGTCCGCCACTGCGCCACCATAGACGCAGAACGGCGTGGAGATCAGCGCGCGACCGAAGAGCCAGCTGTTCACGTGCGCCAGGGGCAGCACACCGGTGATCCGGGTGCCGCTCTCCGCGAGCAGATAGTGGGCGCGATGAGGCGTGGCGCGCTCGAGAACCTCGCGCCAGCCGGAAAGATGGAAGAACGTGGCCGCAGGGTTGGACGCCACGTAGGCGTCCCAGGCGGCCTCGTCGCCTTTTCGAAACTCGCGTATTTTCATCCGGTTCGGTCGTGCGGCGGGACCGTCGCTCCTGCGCGACGCGCGCGCGCCTGGCGTGACGAGCCCGCAGCCTGTGTTCAGAAGGTTCTTGTCAATCCGAGAGTGACGACCGACACGTCGCTCCTGCCAGCCGAGGGACCCTCGCGGCGGATGTGAACGGCGCGCGCCGACAGCGAGAGCCGCTCGCTGACTGCGCGCGTCAGCAACAATGTAACCATCGCTTCGTCGTCGCTCTCCTCGGCGTGCTCTGCGAAGTAGGTGCGCCAGCCGCGCAGCTCCATGGACCCTATGGTACGCGGCCCGAACCGTCGCTCGATCCGGAGACTTATGCCATTGTTCTCCTCACCACGGTCCGAGCGCAGGTAATCCTGGTCGTAGCGGAACGCCATGAGCGTCACGGTGGTTCGGTGCCCTTCGAAGGCTGCCGCCACTTCGGCGGCCTTCAGCAGATACGGCTCCGAAGTCGGGCGGAAGCGCGGATCGTCCAGAGGCAGCGACACACCGGACTCGGAATCCGTCGGCAGACGCATCACCCTCTCGGACTCCGTCTGCGGCTCCTCGGAGTATGCAGCCGTCAGCCTCAGCACGCGTGCCCTGCGGCTCAGGCGCACCTGATAGCTGTCGCCGAAGAAGCGGTGCCCGAACCACACCTCGAACTCGGTGCGCGGATCGCGTTCCAGACGCAACCCAGTGCGCCAGTATCCTGAGTTGAGCCCGCCTTCAGTCGTGGACTCGGTAAGATCGCTCTCGCTGCCACCACTCGCGAGCAGTGTGAGCCGGCTCCCAAGCGGCATGCCGAACAACACGCCAACGTTCTCATACGTGTAGGGCAGCGCGGTCTCGTACGTGACGTCCTCGGCCCGATAGGTGATCTCCCACGGCCAGCGACGATCGTCGTCGGGCGAGGCCAGCCGCAGGTGATAGCCGCGGCGTTCCGCGTCGTCGACGTCGCCCTGCGTTGTCACACCTGAGTAATCCACCACGCCATACGTGTAGCCCGCCTCGATTGCGACGTTCCTGAACTCATGGGCCAGGGTGGGTGTGACGCTCAGGGAGGACTCGTCCATGAGATTGCCCGTGATGAAGAGGTTATCGAAGTTCAAGGTCCGCTCGGGCTCGACCACCCGCTGACCGTAGTGACCGTCCACAATCACGCTAAACCACTGCGGCACGACGCGCAGTGCCACACCCAGCGCCGCGTTGTGATAAGTCTGCGAGAGCTCGTCGTCCTCCGAGTAGTGCAGGCTCTGCAGCTCGTACTCCACATCGGCTTCAAGCCAATCCGATTCGTGGATCAGACTGAAGCCCGGTACCAGCTCGAAGATGAAGTCGCTTATCCTCTCGTGGCCCTTGGAGGCGAACTCGACGTTGTCGGTATAGCTCGCGTTCGCCTCGATCCGCGCCTCGAACTCGTTCCTGGCGTACGCCGCAGCCGCTGCCGCGACGGCCGCGGCCGTCGCGAGAACAACCGCTCCACGCCTGCGCGCCTCAGGTCGCCGCGCCATGGCGCTCCTTCCGGCCATAGTAGGCTCCGTAATACTGCCCCGCACGTGAGCGGGTCGTCTGATTGAGGATGGCGCTCACCGGCTTACCGGGCGCCACCAGTGTGACCGCTTCCTGCACGATCGCCTGCGGGGTGTCGTTGGCCTTCACCACCAGCAGCACCTGTCCGACGTGTTGCGAGAGCACCTGCGCCTCGTTCGTCGCGAGCAGCGGCGGCGAATCGAACACGACCAGCGATTGCGGGTAGTGGGTCCGCAGCCACTCCACGACTTCGCTCATGCGTCTGCTCGCGAGCAGCTCCGGAGCGTTCGGATTGTGCCTGCCCGCAGGCAGCAGTCGCAGTCCCGGCACGTTGGTTCCGAGGATGACATCGGTGAGGTCGAGATCCGGATCCATGAGTACGTCGGTGAGGCCCGGCTGGTTCGCTACACCGAACATCTCGCTGACGTGCTGTTTGGCGAGATCGCCGTCCACGAGGAGCGCGCTGCCTTCGAGATCCGAAGCGACACTGAGCGCGAGATTCACCGCGACGAAGGTCTTGCCCTCGCCCGGTACCGCGCTCGTGACCATCAGCAGCGGCCCGCAGGGATCGGTGCGACCGTCCCGCCCGAACGCGGCGTTGAGCAGCGGCCACTTGATGCGGCGGAACTCTTCGGTCGTGAGCCAGGCCTCCTCCACGCCGACCACGGCGTTGCGGTCGAAGAGCCTGCTGCGCTCGAAGTGAATGGAGCGGCGCGGCTCGTGAAGACTGACGTTCGCCGCCGGTGCTACCGACACCGGTGCGGACGGATCGCCCGCGTGCCGCGGTGCACTCTTGCCGTCGGCCTGCCCCTGCACCTTTTGCAGCGCACGTTCGATGATGCTCATAGGGCAATCACCAGGTTCACGGAGAACAGCAGGACCAGCAGTGCGGCGCATCCCGAAACGAGCACCGGATCGCGGCGGAACCACGCCGCCGGCTGTGCCAGCCGGACCAGGCTGACGGCGCCGATGGCGGGCACACCGAGAACCTTCTCGAGTGAGCTGCGCGAATCGAAGGCGGGATTGATCTGCGACTGCAGGTACGCGTAGGCGGCGCCGGCGCCGAGTGCAAGTATCAGCACCGCGGTGAGCAGCAGCGGGCGATTCGGTGCGGCCGGCAACAGCGGCACCTCCGGTGGCTCGATCACGCGGAACTTGACCGGTTCACGGCTCGTCTCCGCGTCCTGCGTGATGCGCGCCGCCTCGAGCCGCTGCAGCAGCGCCGCATGCTGCGCGCGGTTGACCTCGTAGTCACGGTTGAGCCGCGCGAGCTCGGCTTCCACCTGCGGAATCGTGTCGATACGCGACCGCAGGCTCGCCACCTGGGCGCTCACCGAGTCGATCTGTCCGCGCAGCTCCGCGAGCTCCGCGTCGGTCTGGGCGAGCGCGATCTTCAGGTTCTGGTAGACGGGATTGACGTCCAGGGCGGCGATTGCCCGCTGCTGCGGATTGCCGCTGGCGAGCAGCGAGCCTTCCGAGAAACCGCTGGCCTTCTTGTCTTCCCGGAGGCGCTCGATTGCTTCCAGCACCGCCACAACCTCCGGATGCTTGTCGGTATAGCGCACGCGAAGCGCCTCGAGTTTCGCCTCGAGCTCTGCGATCTGCGCGTCGTAGGGTGTCGTCGGTCCGGCCGCACCCGAAGCGACCAGACCGAAGGTCGGTTCCTCTCCTTCGAGCTGCCGCGCGAGCTCGTTGCGCCGTTCGAGCACTTGTCGCTGGCGCGCGCGCAGCGCCTCGAGCTGATCGAGACCGGCCTGCATGCGCGTGTAGTAGTCGCCTTGCTCGCCGGGCATCAGCCCCACGTTCTTGCGCTTGAACTCGGCGAGACGGTCCTCGGCCGCACGCAGCCGCACCTCGTACTCAGCGATCTGCTGCTGCAGGAACTCCTGCGCCGTCGTGTTGTCCTCGCGCTTGACGCCGAGCGTGTCCTCGACGAAAGCGTCGAGCAGCGTCTGCACGACGGTGTAGGCGATCTGACGGTCGTAATCGGCGTAGATGATCGTGTAGGTATCGCTCATCGGCTCGCTGCTGAGCCGGATCTGCTTGGTCAGACCGGTGAGCAGCGCCTCGAACTCTTCAGGCGTACGCGCGCGCAGGTGAAGATCGGTTTCCTGCGCCACGCGCGTGAGATTCGGCTTGCTCAGCAGCACCGCGGAGATGAGCTTGATGTCCGACGTGACGTCGGTGCCCACGGCGAGACCCTCGAGAAGGGGCCGCAACACGGTGTCGCGATCGACGTAGACGCGCGCGGTCGCCTCGTAGCTGTCGCGCAGGAGCCAGACCATGGTCCAGCCCAATGCCGCGACGATCCATGTGACGAGGAGCCCCCGCCAGCGGAACCGCCACGCGCCGCGGACGATCTCGAAGAACCTGGATATCAGTTGGTTCATGCTCAGAACCGGCTCTCGGGAATGATGAGCACGTCCCCCGGCTGCACCGGCACGTTGGCGCGCACGTCGCCCTTGTTAAGGAGATCGTGGAGGCGGACAGGGATCTCGATCGTCTTTCCTTCTACTTGCCGCACCAGCTTCGCGCGGTTGCCCGCCGCGAACTCGGCGAGTCCCCCTACCTGAATGAGCACGTCCAGCACGGTCATGTTAGCACGGTAGGGCAGCGACTGCGGTCTGACGGCCTGCCCTACGACGCGGATCTGATCGGAGAACACGCCGACGAAGTTCGTGACGATGACGTTCACGCGCGGCGCGCGCACGTATTCAGCCAGGCGCGATTCGATTTCGCGGGCGAGCTCACTCGGCGTCTTGCCGGCTGCCTCGATGTTCTCTACCAGCGGCGTCGAGATCTTGCCGTCGGGACGCACCGGGATCTCGACACTCAGGTCTGGGTGGTTCCAGACGAATATCTTCAGCCCGTCGCCGGGGCCGATGCGGTACTCGCTGTCGACGCGATCCTGTGCGACCGTCTGCTGCACGGTGGGATTGCCTGCGCACGCAGCAAGGAGCAGCGCGGCAGCGGACAGTAAGGCTCTGCAGGCGATAGTCGCAGTCATCGCTCGAATTCCTCTGATCGTGTGCTTTCCGTATGGCCTGACGCAGCACGCTCCGGCTGCTTGCTGTGAAGCCGGTGCGTTGCTCTCGGAATCGGTGCGGGTGCTGCCATTGAAGCCGCCGGACTCGAACACGGTCGGGTACGCAAAGGCACACGCGGCAGCGTTCTCGGGGCATACGTGCAGGAGGTTTCCGAAACGACTCGCCGCATCGCGGTTGCAGCCGGTGGCATGAGCCAGGAGCCCCCGGGAGAGCGACTCGGCCCCGCGGCGCTGCAGGACACATCTGCCCAGGAACAGGGCGAGCATCGGCAGCAAATTCAACGCTGATCCAGCCTCGCCCCCCGGCACCTTCCGCACTCCCACTTTCTGCTACGTGTTTGTTCTTCGTGCGCCGCCGGCGTGGCGGCACGCCCCCTTCCCAAGGTCCGTGCCCCGAGCTTCGGCCCGCGCTCGCCAGGTCCCACTGACGGGGACGGCTTCACGCGCCGCCATTATGAGAAGCCGGCTTTCCGGCTTCTGAGAGAAGCTTCTCACTTCGGGAGCGGTCCCCTGCCACGCCGCGTGGGCAGTCCCGCCTGTGCTGCACCGCAGAACGGATTGCCACGCGCAGACACAGAAAGTAGACTTGCCGCCCTCTCTTCCGGGCGGTTAGCTCAGCGGTAGAGCACTGCTTTCACACGGCAGGGGTCGAAGGTTCGAACCCTTCACCGCCCACCAGACCTTGCCTCTTCGTCGGGGCTCCCTGCACTCGGGGCCGGACTGCGAATTGGAGCATAGTGGCCCGGCTGCCGCTCGCTCGATACTTTCGGCGAGCCGCGGCAGTGTCGCTCCTGCGCGGCCCTGTTTTCAGCAAGACATACCCGGCGGAGCACGGGTGGTTTCCACTCGCTGCCGGAGTTCCCGGCTACAGGGGAGGCCGGTCGGAACGCGCACCGAACGGGTTTCCGCCCGCCTTCGATCGCGCGACGAACTCGAGAACAACACTTTCCGCCTGCGGACAGAGCATATGAGCAACCTCCTTCGATCCCGGCTCCCTACTCGCGTCCCGGCAGTCGGCCTGATCGCGGTGACTCTGTTGCTAGGTTGCGGCATCGGAGAGAGCCGCGAGGATCGCATTGCACGCGTCGCAGCGAGCTTTGCGTCCGCCGACTACCGCACGGCACTGATCGACCTCAAGAACCTCGTCCGTGAGGAACCACAGAACGCGGACCTCCGGCTTCGTCTGGCGGAAGCACTGCTGCTGACGGGAGCCCCTGAAGTGGCCGCAGCGGAAGCCCGCAAGGCGCGGGAGCTCGGCGCACCGAACGAGTCCGTGGTTCGGCAACTGGCCGCGGCGCTGATCGGTGCCGGCCGATTTCAGGAGGCGCTGGACGAGCTTTCGCGTCCGGAGCTCGAGCCGGTCGCGGATGCGACACTGCTGCGCCTGCGCGGTGAAGCCTTCGCAGGGCTCGGTCGCCTCGCGGAAGCCCGCGAGGAGTTCACTGATGCACTGGCGAAGGATCCTCAGGACGTCGCCGCGCGTCTCGGCCTCGCAGCCGTTCTCGAGCAGCTCGACGGATCCGATGCCGCGAAGAGAGAGATCGACCGGGCACTGGAGCTCGCGCCGCAGGAGCTGGACGCGCATCTGGCGCTCGCGAGGTGGTTCATCCGGGCCGGAGAGCAGGAGCAGGCGTATCGTGCATTCACGGCGGCTCTGCCACTGGCGCGGCAACGTGGATCGATGAATGAAGCGCCGGTGGTTGCGGCTCTAGCGGAAATCGAGCTCGCGCGCGGGCAGGTGAAGGAAGCGCAGGTGACGCTGGCGAAGCTCGAGAAGCTCGCGCCGAAGAGCGACGCCGCGCTTCTGCTCAGAGCCCGCAGCGACCTGATGCAGGGTCGGCCACGCGACGCGCAGCCACTGCTGCAGGAGGTTCTCAGTCGGGATCCGCAGCACGCTCAAGCGAATCTGCTACTGGGCATTGTCTCGGCCGAGCTCGGTAATCTCGGACAGGCCGAGGCGCATCTGGCTCAGGCTGTGAGAGCCCGTCCCGACGATGCGCTCGCACGAAGGCTGCTTGCCGACGTACGGATCCGCCTGCACCGGCCCGGAGACGCGCGGGATATCATCGGCACACCCGAAACAGTTTCCGATCCCGATCTCCTTGCGCTGGCTGGCACGGCGAGCGCCCTGCTCGGTGACCTCGACTCGGCGATCCGATACTTCGAGCGCGGTCACGAGAGCGCAGGCGGCGCAGCGGGCTCAGCACTCACGCTGGCCGCGGCGTACCTCGCCAATGGCCGTCACAAGGATGCGCTCGGCCTGCTGCGCGAGCTGCAGGTTCCCGATTCGCTCATCTACCAGCGCGAGGCACTGCTGCTCGGCGCACTCGTGGCCGGGAAGCAGACGGAAGCGGCGAAGACCGAGGCTCGCCGCTTCGCAGCCGAGCGGCCTCGGGATCTCGAAGCGCTGCTGGTCGCCGCGCAGGGCCTGCTGTCTGCCGGCGATGCCGGAGGCGCGCGCGAGCTCATCCGCCAAGCCAGCAGGATCGACGCACAGTCCACGCGGCCGTGGGTGATGCTGGGGCGACTCGAATGGTCGCAGGAGGATCTCGCAGCCGCAGATGCCGCGTTCGACCAGGCGCTGAGCCGCGATCCCCGTGATATCGATGCGCTGATGGGCAAGGCGCAGCTCGCGGCGGTCCGCGGCGACATGCAGTCGACGATCTCACATCTCGAAGCCGCGCGCGCCGCTTCCGACGCTGCAATCGCGCCACGCGTCGCACTGGCCCGAGCGCGCCTCGCGCAGGGCGACACCAGCCGCGCCGCGGAGGTGCTCGCCGAGGCGCGGGCACACGCTCCCGAAGACCCGCAGCTGCGGGCGTTCGCAGGCCTCGTCGCCGTCGCACGCGGCCAAGGTGCCGAAGCGATCGAGATTCTCGAACCGCTGGTGCGCGAGCGTCCGGACAACGCCGGGCTGCACGCGACACTGGCGCGCGCGTACGCGCTCGCGAACCGCATGTCAGATGCGCGCCGCGCCAATGCGCGCGCGCTCGAGCTCGATCCGAAGTACTGGCCCGCGCTGCAGATGGCCACGAGGCTCGCGATCGCAGAGGCAGACGTGCCGCGCGCCACCACGCATCTCGCGCGGCTGCGCGACGTGGGCGCGCCGGCGATGACGCTCAAGGTCCTCGAGGCCGATCTCGCCGCGCGCAAGGGCGAGCATTCCGAAGCCGCGCGCCTCTATGGAGAGATTCGTGCCGCCGCGCCTTCGGAGACCGTACTGCTGCGCGAATTCGCCGCGCGGCGCGCCGCGGGAATGAGTGACGCCGCGGAGCCGATCAAGGCGTGGCTCGACCAGCACCCGCAGAGCACGGCCGTCCGGTTCGCGTTCGCTCAGCATCTGCAGGACACCGGTGATCTCGGCGGCGCCCTCCGCGAATACGAAACGCTCGTACAGCACGCTCCGCGGCATGCGGCTGCGCTCAACAATCTCGCCTGGCTGAAACTCGAGGCTGGGGAGACGGCAGAAGGACTCGAGCTCGCGCGCCGTGCTTTCGAGCTCGATCCAATGCCTTCCATTGCCGACACCTACGGCTGGGCGCTCGTGCGTGCGAACCGGCACAGAGAGGCGATTCCCGTACTCCAGAAAGCATACGAGGGCGCACCGCAGGTTGCCGAGATCCGCTATCACCTTGCCGTGGCGCTGGCGGAGGCGGGTCGCGCGGCCGAAGCCCGTGCGCACCTTAGAGCGATCGTGCAGCCCGAAGCACGCTTCGCGGGCGCCGAGGACGCGCGCGCACTGCTCGAATCCCTGCAGAAAGGCTTGAGCCGCTGACGACGTTCGGCCGTCGGGAGATGGCCGGGTATCGCTGCGCCTCCCGAAAAGCAAAGAGGCCGCCGATTCAAGGCAGCCTCTCGCTTTGTGTCGACTGGTCGGCTTCGACTCAGGCTTGCATGGTGGCCCGTACGGCGCGACGACGGTGCGCGAGGGCGAGACCGATGAGACCGAGGCTGAAGAGTGCAAGCGACGCAGGCTCAGGCACGGACACCGGCGCGCTGACCAGCTTGAACCGGCCCTCGATCGTGGCACCGTGCTTGGGTCCCTCGGCCAGACCGAACAGGCCCTGGTTGAAGTTCTTATTGGTGAGCTCGACGAGCAGCTTGCCGCCGTCGCCGAACGTCAGTGTGGCCGGATTGTCCCACGTGACTTCGCCCCACTCGGTGATCCCCAGGAACGATCCTCCGACGGTCGTTCCAGTGCCGGAGCCCAGGATCTCGGGCGTCGTGAAGCTGAACACCACAGAGATGGGCTTCGGCTCGGTGTCGTCGTCTCCGACGTCCGTCTCATTGGTCCAGATGTCGAACAGCTTGATCCAGCCCGACCAAGTCCCGAGCGTGAGATCGAGATTGAGATTCCCGCCGTTGTAGGACCAGGTCTCGATCTCAAGTCCGGACCCCGAATTGGCGTGCACTTCGAAGCTCCCGACGAACGGAATCGCCTGAGCTGGTGCGGTAGCGAGTGCCATGCCGCCGGCTGCGATGCCGGCGAGCAGCATTGACCGAAGTCTGGAAGTCATTGTGTGATGCCTCACCGTTATTGTTCTGGTGGCGGACATCTTGCAAGCCGTGCGCCAGACACAGATCCACCTTATGAAACATACGCTTAATTCACTCTATCGCTGCGATAGCCGCAGGGATCGACAGTGACCGTAAAGAACTTCGACAGCCGCCAAAGCGCTCTCAGGTGGGGCCTGGTGCCTCGAGCCCCAGATCGGCGGCCGTGATCTGCTTGCCCTCGGCCATGATCACCGCCCGGTTGACCCGGTTCTCGAGCTCGCGGACGTTCCCGGGCCACGAGTAAGCCTCGATGGCTCGAACGGCATCCTCCGAGAACCGGAGCGGCGGCCGCGCATTGCGACTGCACGCCTGCTGCAGCAGGTAGGTCGCGATGAGCACGGCATCCCCTTCCCTGTCGCGCAGCGGCGGAATGGTGACCGTCACTTCGCTGATGCGGTAGTAGAGGTCCATGCGGAAGTTTCCGCGCTCGATCTCCGCCTCGAGATTGCGGTTCGTCGCGGCGATAACCCGCACGTCGACCGGGATCGGCTGCCTGCCGCCGATGCGCTCGATGACGCGCTCCTGCAGGAAGCGCAGCATCTTGGCCTGCAGGGCGAGCGGCATGTCGCCGATCTCGTCCAGGAACAGCGTACCGCCGTTCGCACTCTCGATCTTGCCGATCGTCTGCTTCATCGCGCCCGTGAAGGCGCCCTTCTCGTAGCCGAAGAGCTCGCTCTCGAGCAGCGTCTCGGGAATGGCGGCGCAGTTGATCGCCACCATCGGCTTACCCGCGCGCGGGCTGAGCGCATGCAGTGCGGACGCCAGCCTCTCCTTCCCGGTTCCGCTCTCGCCGAGGAGCAGCACCGTGACTTCCGTCGGCGCGAGCCGCTCGATCATGCGGCACACCCTGAGCATCGCGGGGCTGCCTGCGATCACACCGTCAAGACCCGAT
>Ga0207864_1000407_pt1 | contig 62367 bp, 73 predicted proteins | sample HigsolmetaAR202D_FD_184834 | JGI IMG/M metagenome (GOLD analysis project Ga0207864, IMG submission 184834) | Ionic liquid and high solid enriched microbial communities from the Joint BioEnergy Institute, USA - AR20-2-D (SPAdes) (version 2) ...
CCCGCAGCAGCGCCGGCCAGGCCCGCTCCAGGCCGCGGTTGGCGAGCCGGTCAACGCGACGGCTGATCCGCAGCAGGGCGGCGGCGGGCCCGCGGCGGCGCCCCTTCGCACGGCGGCGCCGCGCTGCTATCATCCGCCGCCGCTCAGGCAGTTTCTTCGCAGGTCTCGCCGGGCCCGACGGGCCCCTTTTTTTGCGCTGAATCAACTTGCCGCCCAATCCCGATAACGACCTAACCTAAGAACGACCATGCCACGCAGCTTCCCCCTCGAGAACACCCGGAACATCGGGATCATGGCGCACATCGACGCCGGCAAGACGACGACCACCGAGCGCATCCTCTACTACACCGGCCGCACCCACAAAATGGGCGAGGTCCACGAGGGCGCCGCGGTCATGGACTGGATGGAGCAGGAGCAGGAACGCGGCATCACGATCACCTCGGCCGCGACCGCCTGCGAGTGGAAGGGCCACCGGATCAACATCATCGACACGCCGGGGCACGTGGACTTCACGGTCGAGGTGGAGCGCAGCCTGCGCGTGCTCGACGGCGCGGTGGCCGTCTTCGACGCCGTCGCCGGGGTCGAGCCGCAGTCGGAGACCGTGTGGCGGCAGGCCGACAAGTACGGCGTGCCGCGGATCGCCTACATCAACAAGATGGACCGGGTGGGGGCCGACTTCTTCAACGCCGTGCAGACGATGGTCGACCGGCTCGGCGCCAACGCGGTGCCGATCCAGATCCCGATCGGGGCCGAGGACGACTTCCGCGGCGTCGTCGACCTGATCCGGCAGCGTGGCCTGGTCTGGACCGACGAGCTGGGCGCCGCCTACGAGGAGATCGAGATCCCCGCCGAGCTCGCCGACCAGGCGGAGGAATACCGCAGCCGCCTGATCGAGGCCTGCGCCGACCACGACGACGAGCTGATGGAGGCGTACCTCGGCGAAGAGGAGATCTCCGAGGAGAAGCTGATCGCGACCCTGCGCAAGGCCTGCATCGCCGCCGAGCTGACGCCGGTGATCTGCGGCACCTCGTTCAAGAACAAGGGCGTGCAGCCGCTGCTGGACGCGATCGTCGAATTCCTTCCCTCGCCGGTCGACATCCCGGCGGTGACGGGCGTCGTCCCGGCCGGCAAGGGCGAGTCGGAGGCGACCGAGGCCGAGCGCCCGGCCGACGACAACGCCCCCTTCTCGGCGCTCGCCTTCAAGGTGATGAGCGACCCCTACGTCGGCAAGCTGACCTACTTCCGCGTCTACTCCGGCAAGCTGGAAAAAGGCGGCCGGGTGCTGAACGTCAGCAACGGCAAGACCGAGCGGATCGGCCGGCTGCTGATGATGCACGCCAACAGCCGCGAGGAGATCGACGAGTGCTACGCCGGTGACATCTGCGCCGGCGTCGGCCTCAAGGACACCGGCACCGGCGACACCCTCGCCGCCCCGGACGCGCCGATCGTGCTCGAGAGCATCGAGTTCCCGGAAACGGTGATCGCGGTCGCGATCGAGCCGAAGACGAAAGCCGACCAGGAGAAGATGGGCAACGCGCTGGCGCGGCTGGGCGAGGAGGACCCGACCTTCCGCATCGAAACCGACGAGGAAACCGGCCAGACGCTGATCCACGGCATGGGCGAGCTCCACCTCGAGGTGATCGTCGACCGCATGCTGCGGGAGTTCAAAGTCGAGGCCAACGTCGGCAAGCCCCAGGTCGCCTACCGCGAGACGATCCGCAAGCGGGTCGAGGGCGTGGAGGGGCGCTTCGTGCGCCAGACCGGTGGCCGCGGCCAGTTCGGCCACGTGATCATCAACGTCGAGCCGGCGCCGGGCAAAGGCTTCGAGTTCGAGGACAAGATCAAAGGCGGCGTGATCCCGGGCGAGTTCATCGGGCCCGCCGAAGAAGGGATGCGCGAGGCGCTCGAAAACGGGGTCATGGCCGGCTACCCGATGGTCGACGTCAAGGTCGAGCTCGTCGACGGCTCGCACCACGAGGTCGACTCCTCGGAGATGGCGTTCAAGGTCGCCGGCTCGATGGCGATCCAGGAGGCCGCTCGGAAGGCGAACCCGGTGCTGCTGGAGCCGGTGATGTCGGTCGAGGTGGTGACGCCGGAGGAGTTCCTCGGCGACGTGATCGGCGACCTTTCGCGCCGGCGCGGCAAGGTGCAGGGCCAGGAGCCGCGCGGCAACGCGCTGGCGGTGCGGGCCTTCGTGCCGCTGGGAGAGATGTTCGGCTACGCCACCGACCTGCGCTCGTCCACCCAGGGGCGGGCCAACTACACGATGCAGTTCGAGCGGTACGAGGAGGTCCCCGGGAACATCGCCGAGGAAATCGTCGAACAGCGCTCCGGAGAGCCGGTGGGGGCCGGCTCATAGGGCGAAGCGCGGGCGGGCGCGCTCGGGCTATATTTCCCAGGTTCGTCCGCAGGCAGGACTGAGCGCCCTGCCGGGCACCGCCCAAAACTAAGCACCCAGACCAGACAGATCACGACTTCGAAAGGCGAAACGTAGAGAGATGTCCAAGGAGAAATTCGAACGCGACAAGCCGCATGTGAACGTCGGCACCATCGGTCACATCGACCACGGCAAGACGACGCTGACGGCCGCGATCACGAAAACCCTCTCCACCAAGGGCGGTGCCGAGGCGAAAAGCTTCGACGAAATCGACAACGCTCCCGAGGAGAAGGAACGCGGCATCACGATCGCGACCTCGCACGTCGAGTACGAGACGGACAAGCGGCACTACGCCCACGTCGACTGCCCGGGCCACGCCGACTACGTGAAGAACATGATCACCGGCGCGGCCCAGATGGACGGCGCGATCCTGGTCGTCTCCGCCGCCGACGGCGTGATGCCGCAGACCCGTGAGCACATCCTGCTCGCCCGGCAGGTGAACGTGCCGCACGTGGTTGTCTTCCTCAACAAGATCGACCAGGTCGACGACGAGGAGTTGATCGAGCTGGTCGAGGAGGAGGTCCGGGAGCTGCTCAACGAGTACGACTTCCCGGGCGACGACACGCCGATCATCAAGGGCTCGGCGCTGAAGGCCCTGGAAGGCGACGCCGACGCGCAGAAGGCCGTCTTTGAACTGGCCGACGCGCTCGACGACTACATCCCGGAGCCGACGCGCGACCTCGACAAGCCGTTCCTGATGCCGATCGAGGACATCTTCTCGATCACCGGCCGCGGCACCGTCGCCACCGGCCGCGTCGAGCAGGGCGTCGTCAACACCGGCGACGAAGTGGAGATCGTCGGCATCCGCCCGACCACGAAAACCACCGTCACCGGGGTCGAGATGTTCCGCAAGATCCTCGACCAGGGGCAGGCCGGCGACAACATCGGCGTGCTGCTCCGCGGCACCAAGCGGGAGGAGATCGAGCGCGGCCAGGTGCTCTGCGCCCCCGGCTCGATCACGCCGCACACGAAGTTCAAGGCCGAGGTCTACTGCCTGAAGAAGGAGGAGGGCGGCCGCCACACGCCGTTCTTCTCGGGCTACCGGCCTCAGTTCTACTTCCGGACCACGGACGTGACCGGCGTCGCCAACCTCCCCGAGGGGACCGAGATGGTGATGCCCGGCGACAACGTGGAGATGACGATCGAGCTGATCCAGCCGATCGCCATGGACCAGGGCCTGCGGTTCGCCATCCGCGAGGGTGGCCGCACCGTCGGCTCGGGGGTCGTCACCGAGATCATCGAGTAGCGACTCCCCCGGGGCGGGCGCGAGTCCGCCCCGTCGCCGCCCGGCGGGCGGCGCGACCAACTGCAAGACATACGACCGGGGCGGCGCCCCAAGGATCACGGGGCCCCGCCCTTATTGCGCGGTAAGACGAGCGAACAGAAGAAGACACAGCGGTCAAAAAAGTGGCAGCGATAGCAGCACAGAAAATCCGGATCAGGCTCAAGGCGTACGACCACGACGCCATAGATCGGGCTGCCCGCGAGATCGTCGAGACCGCCGAGCGCACCGGCGCCACGGTCTCCGGCCCCGTGCCGCTGCCGACCGAGAAAAACGTCTACTGCGTGATCCGCTCGCCGTTCAAGGACAAGGACTCGCGCGAGCACTTCGAGATCCGCACCCACAAGCGGCTGATCGACATCCACCAGCCCTCCCCGAAAACCGTCGACTCCCTGCAGCGGCTCGACTCGCTGCCGGCGGGCGTCGACATCGAGATCCGGCTGTAGGCAGATGGCGGCGATTCTCGGCAAGAAGCTGGGCATGACCCAGGTCTTCCAGGAGGACGGCACCGTCGTCCCGGTGACCGTGGTCGAAGCCGGCCCCTGCAAGGTGACCGCGGTCCGCGACCCGGAGCGCGACGGCTACAAGGCGGTCCAGCTCGCCTTCGGCGAGGTCAAGCCCGGGCGGCTGACGAAGGCCGAGGAAGGCCACCTGAAGAAGGCCGGCGCGCCGCCGATGCGCCACCTGGTCGAGTTCCGCGACGAGGACCTCGGCGCCGAGGAGGGCCCGAAGGTCGGCGACGAGGTGACCGTGGCCGGCTTCGAGGAGGGCGAAAAGGTGAAGGTGTCCGGGGTCTCGATCGGCAAGGGCTTCCAGGGCGGCGTCAAGCGCCACAACTTCGGCCGCGGCCCGGTCACCCACGGCTCGCACAACGTCCGCGCCCCGGGCTCGATCGGCGCCAGCGCCTTCCCGGCCCGCGTCTTCAAAGGGATGCGGATGCCGGGCCGGATGGGCGGCAAGCGGGTCACCCAGCGGGGCCTGGAGATCGTCCGCGTCGACGCCGAGCGCAACTTGCTTCTGATCAAGGGCTCGGTGCCCGGCTCGCGCAACGCGATCCTCGAGGTGAGGACCGATGGCTGAGGCGACGGTGCTCGGCAAGAGCGGCAAGGCGGCGCTGCCGGCGGAGCTGTTCGGCGAGCCGTTCCACCAGTCGCTGGTCCACGAGGCGGCCCGCGCCGACCTCGCGGCGCGCCGGCGCGGCACCGCCTCGACGCTGACCCGCGGCGAGGTCTCCTTCACCACCGCCAAGGCGTGGCGGCAGAAGGGCACCGGCCGCGCTCGCGTCGGCTCGCTCGGGGTGCCGAACCGCTACGGCGGCGGCACCGCGTTCGGCCCCAAGCCGCGCCGCTACACGGTCAAGGTCAACCGCAAGGCGCGCCGTCGCGCGATGCGCTCGGCGCTCTCGGTGCACGCCGAGCGCGGCAGCGTCGCGGTGCTGGACGCCTCCGCCTTCGAGACCCCGTCGACCAAGCAGGCGGCGGCGGCGCTGGAGAAGTGGGGCGCGCGCCACCCGGTCCTGGTGCTGCTGACTGCCGAGGAGGTCGGGGCGCTGAAGAGCTTCCGCAACATCCCCCGCGTCGACGTGCTCGAGGTCGGCGCCGCCGGCGTCGCCGACGTGATCGGCGCCGCCTCGCTCGTCGTCTCCGAAACCGCCCTCGCGACCCTGAAGGAGAGGTTGGCCTGATGGACGCACGCAGCATCCTTATTCGGCCGGTGATCTCGGAGAAGAGCTACGCCCTGATCGCGGAGGGCAAGTACACCTTCCGCGTCGACGCCCGCGCCCACAAGACCCAGATCGCGCAGGCGGTCGAAGAGGCCTTCGGCGTCACCGTGGACGAGGTGCGGACCGCCAACGTGCGCCCGAAGCCGAAGCGCCGCGGGCTGCACAGGGGGCGCACCCGCGCCTGGAAGAAGGCGATCGTCCAGCTGGCGCCGGGCGATCGGATCGAGCTGTTCGAGGGCGCCGAGACCGCCTAGGGAGCCAGAGATGCCGAACCGCAAGACGAAACCGACCAGCCCCGGGCGCCGCTTCGCGACCTACCCGCTGCGCGAGCAGATCACGGCGACGGAGCCGGAGCGCAAGCTGACCGAAGGGCTGCGCAAGACCGGCGGCCGCAACTCCAACGGCCGCGTCACCGCCCGCCACCGCGGCGGCGGTGCCAAGCGGCGCTACCGTCGGATCGACTTCAAGCGGCGCAAGGACGGGGTGCCGGCGAAGGTCGCCTCGATCGAGTACGACCCGAACCGCACCTGCTACATCGCCTTGCTCCACTACGCGGACGGGCACAAGGACTACATCCTCGCCCCCAACCAGCTGCAGGTCGGCGACACGGTCCTCTCCGGCCCCGAGGCCGACATCAAACCCGGCCACGCGATGGAGCTGGGCCAGATGCCGACCGGCACCGTGGTCCACAACGTCGAGCTGATTCCGGGCCAGGGCGGCAAGCTCGGGCGCGCTGCCGGCACCGCGATCCAGCTCGTCGCCAAGGAGGGAGACATGGTGACCCTGCGCCTGCCCTCCTCGGAGATGCGCATGGTGCGCGCCGAGTGCCGCGCCACCGTGGGCACCCTCTCCAACGCCGAGCACCAGAACCTCAAGGTGGGCAAGGCGGGCCGCAACCGGCACAAGGGCCGCCGGCCGCAGACCCGCGGCGTGGCGATGAACCCGGTCGACCACCCGCACGGCGGCGGCGAGGCCCACCACACGCCGGGCGGCCACCCGGTGACGCCGTGGGGCAAACCGACCCTCGGCTACCGGACCCGCAAGAAGGGCAAGCTTTCGGATCGCTACATCGTCCGCGGCCGGCGCCGCGGCAGGAAGAAGGGCGGTCGCTGATGGGTCGATCGACGAAAAAGGGCCCGTGGGTGGAAGAGCGCCTGATGCGGCGGATCACGGAGATGAACGAAGCGGGCAAGAAACAGGTCGTGAAAACCTGGTCCCGCTCCTCGACGATCTTCCCGGAGATGGTCGGGCACACGATCGCCGTCCACGACGGCCGCAAACACGTGCCGGTCTACATCTCCGAGTCGATGGTCGGCCACAAGCTGGGCGAGTTCGCGCCCACGCGCACGTTCCGTTCGCACGGCGGCGGCAAAGACTGAGGCTGAGCGATGGCTGACGAGCAGAAAGACAAGAAAGACGCGGCGAAGAAAACGCCGAAATCGTCGGCCGCGAAAGCCGAGGGCAAAGCGCCTGCCAAGAAAGAGGCGAAAGGCGCGGCGTCCGGCAAAGGCGCGAAAGCGAAAGCCGACGGCGAGTCGAAGCCGAAAGCGAAAGCGAAAGCGAAGCCGAAAGCCAAAGCCGCGGGCAAAGAGAAAGCCGCGAAAGCGGAGGCGAAAGGCAAAGCGAAAGCGAAAGCCAAAGGCAAAGACAAAGGCGAGGCGAAAGCCAAAGGCGGCAAGAAAGCCGCGGCCGCGGAGAAGGGCCCGGCCCGCCGCGCCGCCGAGCCGGCGCCGCCGCTGGTGCGCGCCAGCGCCCGTTACGTGCGGGTCGCGCCGCGCAAGGCGCGGCTGGTCGCCGACCAGGTCCGCGGCCTGCACATCGAGCAGGCGCGGGCGGTGCTCGACTTCTCGCCCCGCAACGTCGCCCGCGACATCCGCAAGCTGATCGACTCGGCGGCGGCCAACGCGGAAAACAACCACGACCTCGACGGCGACGAGATGCGCATCGCCTCGATCACCGTCGACGAAGGGCCGACCCTGCGCCGCTGGCGGCCGCGGGCGCTCGGCCGCGCGACCCCGATCAACAAGCGGACCAGCCACATCGCTGTGGCGCTGACCCCGGCGGAGGACTAGGAAGATGGGACAGAAGATCCACCCCGAGGGATTCCGCGTCGGCTACATCCACGACTGGAAGTCGAACTGGTTCGAGGAGAAAAACTTCGCCGACGTCCTGCAGGAGGACCTCAAGATCCGCGAGCACATCATCGGCAAGCTCTCGCACGCCGGGCTCTCGGACATCACGATCGAGCGCCGCGGCGAGGTCGCGGTGGACATCCACACCGCCCGGCCGGGGATCGTGATCGGCAAGTCGGGCAGCGAAGTCGACGCCCTGCGCAAGGAGCTGCACAAGCTCACCGGCAGCCCGGTGAAGGTGAACATCCGCGAGGTGAAGCGCCCCGAGCTCGACGCGAAGCTGGTCGCGCAGTCGATCGCCGAGCAGCTGCAGAACCGCGTCGCCTTCCGGCGGGCGATGAAACGCGCCCTCACCTCGGCGATGCGCTCCGGCGCCAAGGGCGTCAAGGTGCAGGTCTCCGGCCGCCTCGGCGGCGCCGAGATGGCGCGCACCGAAAGCTACGCCGACGGCCGCGTGCCGCTGCACACGCTGCGCGCCGACATCGACTACGGCTTCTACGAGGCCCGCACGACGACCGGCCGCATCGGCGTCAAGTGCTGGATCAACAAGGGCGAGGTGATGCCGGAGGGCTTCCGCTCCGACCTCACCTCCACCGACGAGGCGCCGAGCCGCGACGGCGATCGCGGCGGCCGCGATCGCGGCCGCGACCGGGGCCGCGGAGGGGGTGGCCGCTGATGTTGATGCCGAAGCGGGTCAAGCACCGCAAGCAGATGCGGGGCCGGATGCGCGGCAACACGAAGGGCGGCAGCCAGGTCTCCTTCGGCGAGTACGGGATCAAGGCGCTGGACCGTGGCTGGATCACCAACCGCCAGATCGAGGCCGCCCGCGTGGCGATGACGCGCAAGATCAAACGCGGCGGCAAGGTCTGGATCAACGTCTTCCCCGACAAGCCGTACACGAAAAAGCCGGCCGAGACGCGCATGGGCTCCGGCAAAGGCAACCCGGAGGGCTGGGTCGCCGTGGTCAAGCCCGGCAAGGTGATGTTCGAGCTCGCCGGCGTGCCCGAGGAGCTGGCCCGCGAGGCGCTGCGGTTGGCCGGCCACAAGCTTCCCGTGAAGACCAAATTCGTCAAGCGCGAGGGGGCCGAGGAGCGGTGAAGGCTGCCGAGGTGCATAACCTGAAGGACGACGAGCTGGTCGCGAAACTGATCGAGGCCCGCCAGGAGGCGTTCAACCTCCGCTTCCGGCACGCGACCGGCGAGCTGGAGAACACCGCCCGGCTCCGCCAGGCGCGCAAGGACGTCGCGCGGCTGCTGACGGTGGCCCGGGAGCGCGGCATCGACGTGGCGAAAGAGACGAAGCGATGACGGACGACGAGACGAAAAAAGACGAGAGCACCGAGCAGGAGCCGCAGGACGAGGCGCCGCAGGACGCGGGCGCTGTGGCCGAGGGCGACGCGCCCGAGGCGGCCGCCGAGGAGGCTGCCGCGGCGGACGCGGCGGCCGATGACGCCCCTGCCGGCGACGCGTCGGGCGACGCGGGCGAGGACCCGGAGGCGGACCTGCCGTGGAAGGTGCGGCGGCGGCTGGCGAAGTCGCGCCGCCCGCACAAGCCGCGCCCGCAGCGCAGCCCCGAGGAGCGCAAGGCCGAGCGGCTTGCGGAGCGCAAGCGCAAGGCGGAGCTGCGCCGCAAGCAGCGCGCCGCGGCGAAGGCCGCCCGCGACGGCAAGGGCACCGGCACGCCGCCTGCCGAGCGGGTCTCCAACGCGCGCAAGGTGCGCCAGGGCATCGTCGTCTCCAGCCGCGGCGACAAGACGATCACCGTCCGCATCGACACCGCCCGCCGTCACCGCACCTACGAGAAGATCGTGCGCCGCTCGCGCACCCTGCACGCCCACGACGAGCGCAACGAGGCCGCCGAGGGCGACGTGGTGCGCGTGGTCGAGACGCGGCCCCTGTCCAAGACCAAGCGCTGGCGCCTGGTCGACATCGTCGAGAAAGCCCGCTAGGAGGACGCGATGATCCAGCAGGAGTCAAGGCTCAAGGTCGCCGACAACTCGGGCGCGCGGGAGATCCTCTGCATCCGCGTCAAGGGCGGCTCGCACCGGCGCTACGCCAGCGTCGGCGACGTGATCACCGCGACGGTGAAATCGGCCAGCCCGCAGGGCAGCGTTCGCAAGGGCGAGGTCGTGCAGGCGGTCGTGGTGCGCACGCGCAAGCCGCTCAGTCGCCCGGACGGCACCTACATCTCCTTCGACGAGAACGCCGCGGTGCTGATCGACCCGGCGAGCAAGAACCCGCGTGGGACCCGCATCTTCGGACCCGTGGCGCGGGAACTGCGCGACCGCAACTTCATGAAAATCGTCTCCTTGGCGCCCGAGGTGCTCTGATGGGTCGGGCGATGCGCATACGGACCGACGACCAGGTGGTCGTGATCAGCGGCAAGGACGCCGGCAAGCGCGGCCGCGTGGTGCGCACCGACCCGAAGCACGAACGGGTCTACGTGGAGGGCCTGAACATCGTCAAGCGCCACGAGCGCCCGCGCTCCCAGGCCGACCTGAAAAACCCGCAGGCCGGCGGGATCGTGGAAAAGGAGGGCCCGATCCACGTCTCCAACGTGATGCTGATCGACCCCAAAGAGGACAAGCCGACCCGGATCGGCGTCCGCCGCCGTGAGGACGGCCGGCGGGTGCGCTACGCGAAGCGGTCGGGGACGGAGCTCGACTGATGGAGGCCGCCGTGACCGCAAGCTCTCAGGCCGCGCCGCCGCCGCGCCTGCGCGAGCGCTACGAGCAGGAGGTGGTGCCGAAGCTGATCGAGCGCTTCGGCTACCGCTCGCCGATGGAGGTGCCGCGCCTGGTCAAGATCACCCTCAACATGGGCCTCGGCAAGGAGAAACAGGACGCCCGCGCCTTCGAGGCGGCCCAGGAGCAGCTGGCGTTGATCGCCGGCCAGCGGCCGAACGTGCGCCGGGCGCGCAAGTCGATCGCCTCCTTCAAGGTCCGCCAGGGGATGCCGGTCGGCCTCTCGGTCACCCTGCGCCGGGCGCGGATGTGGGAGTTCCTCGACCGCCTGACCTCGATCGCGGTGCCGCGGATCCGTGACTTCCGCGGCCTCAACCCGCGCTCCTTCGACGGTCGCGGCAACTACTCGATGGGCGTCAAAGAGCAGCTCATCTTCCCCGAAATCGACTACGACTCGATCGACGTCGTGCGCGGCTTCGACATCACGATCACGACCTCGGCCGAGACCGACCTGGAGGCCTTCGAGCTGCTGCTCGGGCTGGGGATGCCGTTCGCCCGCGAGGGCCGGCCCGGCGGCGAGCGCGGCGCGGGCGAGGCGGGCGCCGAGGGGGCCGGCGCCGAGGGGCAGGACGAGAAAGCGAGCTAGAGGAAGAGCATGGCCAAGACTTCACTCAAGGTCCGCCAGGGCCGCAAACAGAAGTTCAAGACCCGGGAGTACAACCGGTGCCGGCGCTGCGGCAGGCCGCGCGCCTACTACCGCAAGTTCGGCCTCTGCCGGATCTGCCTGCGCGAGGCTGCGCACCAGGGCTACATCCCCGGGATGACGAAGGCGAGCTGGTAGCGAGATGCAGACCGACCCGATCGCCGACTACCTGACCCGGATCCGCAACGCGGTCCGCGCCGGCCACGACGAGGTCGAGGTCCCGTACTCGAACCTCAAACTCGAGGTCACCCGGATCCTCGCCGAGCAGGGCTATATCGCCGGCTACGAGCGGCGCCCCGCCGCGGTCGGCGAGTCGATCGTGATCCGGCTCAAGTACACGGAGGACCGGCGGCCTGTCATCCTTGGGATCGAACGGGTCTCGCGCCCGGGCCGGCGGCGCTACGTCGACCACAAGAGCGTCCCGCGGGTCCAGGGTGGGACCGGTACCGCGATACTCAGCACCTCGCGCGGCGTGATGACCGGGCACGAAGCCCGCGCTCAGGGCGTCGGTGGCGAGGTAGTCGCATACGTGTGGTGATCGCCCCATGAGTCGAATCGGAAGAAAGCCCGTCCCCCTGCCCGAGTCCGTGAAGGTCGAGATCTCCGCCGGGACGATCTCGGTCGAGGGTCCGAAGGGCAAGCTGACCCAGGCCTACTCGCCGGACATGAAGGTCGAGCAGGGCGACGGCGTGGTCACCGTCGAACGGCCCACCGACCGCGGCGAGCACCGCGCCCTGCACGGGCTGACCCGGAGCCTGATCGCGAACATGGTCGAGGGCGTCACCCAGGGCTTCGAGAAGCGGCTGGAGATCGAGGGCGTCGGCTACCGCGCGGCGCTGAAAGGCAAGAGCCTGGAGCTGGCGCTGGGCTACTCGCACCCGGTCTCGATCGAGGCTCCGGAGGGGATCGAGTTCGAGGTCCCGCAGCCGACCGAAGTGGTCGTCAAGGGCATCGACAAGCAGCTCGTCGGGCAGGTCGCGGCCGACATCCGCAAGCGCCGGCCGCCGGAGCCCTACAAGGGCAAGGGCATCCGCTACAAGGGCGAGCACATCCTGCGAAAGGTGGGTAAGCGCGCATGACCGTCCTCACGAAGCGGCAGCGACGCCTGCGCCGCCGGCGCCGCGTGCGCGCCCGCGTCAGCGGCACCGCCGAGCGGCCGCGGCTCTCCGTGTACCGCTCCAACCGGGGCATCTTCGCCCAGCTCATCGACGACACCCGCGGCCACACGCTGGCGGCGGTCAACTGGACCGAGCCCGAGCTGCGCGAGCTGGGCCCCACCGAGCAGGCGAAGCGGGCCGGCGAGCTGCTGGCCGAGCGGGCGAAGGCGGCCGGGATCGAGGCCTGCGTGTTCGACCGCGGCGGCTACAAGTACCACGGCCGCGTGAAGGCGCTGGCCGAAGGCGCACGGGAGGGGGGACTGGCGTTCTGAGCCGTTGCGCTACGGTGAGCCGCTGCAAGAGATGAAGGGAATGAGCACCAAAGACGTCGAGACGGTCAGCCCCCGCGGCCTCGACCTGCAGGAGCGGGTGATCGAGATCAACCGCGTCGCCAAAGTCGTCAAGGGCGGGCGTCGCTTCTCGTTCACCGCGCTGGTCGCCGTCGGCGACGAAGAGAGCGTGGTCGGGATCGGGTACGGCAAGGCGCGCGAGGTGCCGCTGGCGATCCAGAAGGCGGTCGAGGACGCGCGCAAGAACCTGATCCGGGTGCCCAAGTACGGGCAGACGATCACCCACCGCATCATCGGCCGCTTCGGCGCCGGCCACGTCGTCCTGCGCCCCGCCTCGCCCGGTACCGGGGTGATCGCGGGCGGCGGCGTGCGCGCCGTGCTGGAGCTGGGCGGCGTGCGCGACGTGCTGACCAAGAGCATCGGCACCCAGAACCCGATCAACCTGGTCAAGGCGACGATGGACGGGCTGATCCGGCTGCGGCGGCCCGAGGAGGTGGCGGAGCTGCGCGGCCTCACCGTCGGCCAGGTGCTCGGGCTGCAGAACGGCAAGGCCGAGGAGGCGAGCGAGCGGCTGTCCGCGGATCCCGGCGAGGCGCAGGAGGGCCCTGCGGGCGAGGGCACCGCGGCTGACGCCGACGCCGAGAGGCAGGAGGGCGAGGGTTCGTGAGCGCGGTGCGGATCAAGCAGGTGCGCTCCGCCGCGGGAGCCAACCGCAAGCAGCGGGCGACCCTGCAGTCGCTCGGGCTGGGCCGCATCGGCAAGGCCGTCGAGCGTGAGGACTCGCCGCAGCTGCGCGGCCAGATCCGGGCCATCGCCCACCTGGTGGAGGTGAGCTCCTGATGGCCGGCACGCCGCGCGCGGAGGAGATCGGGCTGCACAACCTGAAGCCGAAGCCCGGCTCGCGCCGCCCGCGCAAGCGGGTCGGCCGCGGCGAGGGCAGCGGACTTGGCAAGACCTCGGGCCGCGGGCAGAAGGGCGCCGGCGCGCGCTCGGGCTCGAAGCGCAAGGTCAACTACGAGGGCGGCCAGAACCCGATCCACATGCGGATGCGAAAGCTGCGCGGCCCGCACATGAAGAAGTCGATGCCGTTCGAGAACTTCCGCACCAAGACCCAGCCGGTGAACCTGTCCGACCTCGAGCAGCGGTTCGAGGCCGGCGACGAGGTCACCCCCGAGGCGCTGCGCGAGAAGGGCCTGGCGAAGCGCCGCCACCCGGTCAAGGTGCTGGCTCGGGGCGAGCTGAGCAAGAAGCTCACCGTCCACGCGCACGCGTTCAGCGCCGCCGCGCGCGAGAAGATCGAGGCGGCCGGCGGTTCCTGTCACACTCTGGAGCCGTAATGCTCAAATCAATTGCGAACGCTTTCAGCGTCGCGGAGATCCGCAAGAAGCTCGCCTTCACCGCGGCGATGCTGGCGCTGTACCGGCTCGGCGCCTACATCCCCGTGCCGGGGATCGACGTCGACGCGGTGAAGGAAATCGAGGACAACTTCGGCGGCTCCAACATCCTCGGCTTCCTCAACCTCTTCTCCGGCGGCGGGCTGTCCCGGCTCAGCCTCTTCGCGCTGGGGATCATGCCTTACATCACGGCCTCGATCATCCTCCAGCTGCTGACCGTGGTCGTGCCGACCCTGGAGCGGCTGCAGAAAGAAGGCGAGGTCGGACAGCAGAAGATCACCCAGTACACGCGCTACCTGACCGTCGGGCTGTCCTTCGGCCAGTCGCTGGGCTACGTCTTCCTGTTCCGCTCCTTCGGCCGCGAAGCGGGCACCAGCGTGGTCGGCAACCTCACCTTCCCGAAGCTGATGATGATCGTGATCTGCCTCACCGCGGGCGCGACGCTGCTGATGTGGCTGGGCGAGCTGGTCACCCAGCGCGGGATCGGCAACGGGATCTCGCTGATGATCTTCGCCTCGATCGTGGCCGAAATCCCGGGCGGGATCACCAAGTGGTGGGACAACCCGGACCAGGTCTTCGTGGTGATGATGCCTTTCGTCGCCCTGGCGGTGATCGTCGCGATCGTCTTCGTCCAGGAGGGCCAGCGGCGCATCCCGGTCCAGTACGCGAAACGCGTCGTGGGGCGGAAAATGACCTCCGGCGGCTCCACCTACCTGCCGCTGCGGGTCAACATGGCCGGCGTGATCCCGGTCATCTTCGCCGCCTCGATCATGGCCTTCCCGCCCACCGTCGGGCAGCTCATCAACACCCCGGCGGCGGTCGACTTCGCCGAATTCTTCAGCCCTGACGGCTGGGCCTACGTGGTCGGCGAGATCTTCTTCATCATCCTCTTCACCTACTTCTACACCGCGGTCACCTTCAACCCGGTCGACCAGGCCGACAACCTGAAGAAATACGGCGGCTTCATCCCCGGCGTGCGGCCGGGGCGGCCGACGGCGGAGTACCTGGACCGGATCCTCTCCCGGCTCACCTTCCCCGGCGCCCTGTACCTCGGCGCCGTGGCGGCGATGCCGACGATCCTGATCAGCCAGACCTCGGCCAACTTCTACTTCGGCGGCGTCTCGATCCTGATCGTGGTCGGTGTGGCGCTCGACACGGTCAAGCAGCTGGAGGCGCAGCTGATGATGCGCAACTACGAGGGCTTCCTGAAATGAGCGCCGCGAGGCGCCGCGGCGCGGTCTGAGCGATGGCGGAGCTGAACCTGGTGCTTCTCGGGCCGCCCGGGTCCGGCAAGGGGACGCAGGGCGAGCGGCTGCAGGAGGACCTGCGCCTGCCCTACTACGCGACCGGCGACATCCTGCGCGCCGCGGTGCGCGACGAAACCGAGCTGGGCCGCGAGGCCAAGCAGTACATGGACCGTGGCGACCTGGTCCCCGACGAGGTGATCGTCGGCGTGATCGGGGAGCGGATCGCCTCGCCGGAGGCGCGCGACGGGTTCATCCTCGACGGCTTCCCGCGCACCACCCCGCAGGCCGAGGCGCTGGACGCGAAGCTGCGCGAGCTGGGGCGGGCGCTGACCGCGGTGCTGCTGATCGACGTCACCGACGACGAGGTGGTGCGACGGCTCGGCGGGCGTCGCACCTGCGTCGAGGGCGGCCACGTCTTCCACGTCGAGTTCAACCCGCCGCGCACCGAGGGCGTCTGCGACATCGACGGCAGCGAGCTGATCGTGCGCGACGACGACAAGCCCGAGGTGATCCGCAAGCGGCTCGAGACCTACCACGAGAAGACCGAGCCGCTGGTCGACTACTACGACCGGCGCAGCTTGCTGCGCCGCATCGACGGCGCCGCCGCGCCCGAGGCGGTCGGCGACCAGATCCGCCGCACCCTGGCGACGCTGCGCCTGGAGCAGGACGAGGCCGTCTAGCCGTCGCGGCCGCGCCGCCGCCGGCGAGTACCGTGTGACCGGATGATCGTCCGCAAGACACCGGAGCAGGTTGACCTGATGGCGGCCGCGGGCGAGATCCACGCCCGCTGCATCAAGATGTTGAGCCGCAAGGTCCGCCCCGGGGTGACGACGGCGGAGCTGGACGCGGCGGCGGAGAAGTTCATCCGCTCGCAGGGGGCGACTCCGGCCTTCAAGGGCTACCGCGGCTTCCCGGGCTCGATCTGCGCCTCGCCGAACTCGATGGTGGTCCACGGCATCCCCGGCCCCTACGAGCTGAAGCGCGGCGACGTTCTCTCGCTCGACGTCGGCGTGGTCAAGGACGGCTGGGTCGCCGACGGGGCGATCACGGTGCCGGTGGGGCCGATCAGCCCCGAGGCGCGGCGCCTGCTCGACGTCACCGAGGCGGCGCTGTTCGCCGGTGTCGAGCAGATGCGCCCCGGCAACCACCTCGGCGACGTCTCGGCGGCGATCCAGAAGACGGTCGAGAGCGAGGGGATGTCGATCATCCGCACCCTGGTCGGCCACGGGATCGGCCGCCGCATGCACGAGGAGCCGCAGGTGCCCAACTACGGCGAGCCGGGCCGCGGCCCGCTGCTGGAGGAGGGGATGGTGCTGGCGATCGAGCCGATGGTCAACGCGGGCGGCCCGCTGGTGCGGATGGGCGAGGACGGCTGGGCCGTCTACTCGGAGGACGGCTCCCTCGCCGCCCACTTCGAGTTCACGGTCGCGGTCACCGCCGACGGCCCCCGCATCCTCACCCCCTGGCACGAGGCCGCCTAGCCGGGGCGGCCGGTCCTCTACGCTTGTTCGAGCGGTCGGGGGCGCCGCTCGTCAAACGGAGAGGAGCGCTCGTGCTTCGAATCGCCCGCGCAGTGCCCGTCGCCCTCGCGGCCCTGCTCTGCGCGGCGCTGTTCGCCCCGGCCGCCCTCGCCGGGCCGCATCCCTACCGGGCCAACGACGCGGGCGGGTTTCGCAACGTGTTGCCGCCGGGCAGCCGCGGCCTCGCGACCCTGCCCCAGGCCTTCGCCTTCCGTGCCGGCGGCGCCCTGCCGCCCCACTTCGCCGACCAGCAGCCGCTCTACGAAGAGCTTCTGTACGCGGCGCCGGGGCTGACCGACGCGGGGGTCGCGGACCACTTCAAGGACGCGAGCTTCGGCGTCCCGCCCGGCGAGGTCGCGGAGACGGCCTCGCCGCGGCCGGGGGTGACGATCCAGCGCGACGCCGCCTTCGGCGTCCCCCACATCTACGGGGACACCCGCGCCGACACGATGTTCGGCGCCGGCTGGGCCGCGGCGGCAGACCGGCTGTTCCTGATCGACGTGCTGCGGCACATGGGCCGGGCCGAGCTGGCCTCCTTCCTCGGCGGCTCCAACGCTGCTGCCGACGCCGAGCAGTGGGGCTTCGCCCCCTACACCGAAGCCGACCTCGAACGGCAGATCGAGGCGATCGCGGCGCGCGGCGAGGCGGGAAGGCGCACGGCCGCCGACCTGGCCGCCTACGTCGAAGGGGTCAACGCTTACATCGCCGCGGCGCTCGCCGACCCGTCCCTGCGCCCGGCGGAGTACGCGCTGCTGGGCAAGCCGATCGAACCCTGGCGGGCGACCGACGTGATCGCGATCGCCTCGCTCGTGGGTGGCATCTTCGGCCGCGGCGGCGGGCAGGAGCTGCGCTCGGCGCTCGCCCTGCAGGCGCTCGAGCGGCGCTTCGGCCGCCGCGCCGGCCGCCGCGCCTGGCTCGGCTTCCGGGCCAAGAACGACCCCGAGGCGCCGACCACGATCTCGCGCCGCTTCCCGTATCAGACCCGCAGCGCCTTCGCCCGTCGCGGGCTCGCCCTGCCGGACCCCGGCAGCGTCCGCTTCGTCGGCACCGCGCGCGCGTCCGCCGCGGCCTCGTCGGCCTCGCGCGCACCGTCGTCCCCCCGCGGCGTGGGGGAGCGGCTGCGAGAGGCGCTGGCCGCGGCGGGGCACGCCTCGAACTGGCTGCTGGTGGCGGCGCGCCGCTCGGCGAGCGGGCACCCGCTGGCCGTGATGGGGCCGCAGGTCGGATACTTCGTGCCTCAGCTGCTGATGGAGCAGGATCTGCACGGGCCCGGCATCGACGCCCGCGGCGCCGCCTTCCCCGGGGTCAACCTCTGCGTCCAGCTGGGCCGCGGGCGCGACTACGCCTGGAGCGCGACCAGCGCCGGGGCCGACAACGTCGACACCTTCGCCGAGCTGCTGTGCCGCGACCGCTTCCACTACCGGTACCGGGGCCGCTGCCGGCCGATGGAGAAGCTGGTGCGACGCGAGAGCTGGGCGCCGAACGCGATCGACCCGACGCCCGCCGGCTCCCAGGCCCTGGTCGCCCACCGCACCGTGCACGGGGTCGTCTACGCGCGCGGCAAGGTGCGCGGCCGCCCGGTCGCCTTCGTGCGCCAGCGCAGCACCTACTTCCACGAGGCCGACTCGGTGGTCGGCTTCGCGCAACTGAACGAACCGGGGGTCGTGACCGGCATCGCCGGCTTCAAGCGCGCCGTCTCGAACATCAACTTCACCTTCAACTGGGCCTACGCGGACGCGGAGCGGATCGCCTACGCGCTCTCCGGGGCGATGCCGCAGCGGGCGCGCGGCACCTCGCCGGACCTGCCGGTCCTCGGCACGGGGGAGTTCGACTGGCAGGGCTTCGACCCCCGCAGCCGGGACGCCGCCTGGCTGCCCTTCGCCAGGCACCCGCAGGCGGTCGACCCCGACCACCTCGTCTCCTGGAACAACAAGCCCGCCCCCGGCTGGGCGGCGGCGGACGACCAGTACGGGTACGGGCCGCTGCAGCGCTCCCAGATGCTCTCCGACAAGGTCCGCCGCGCCACGCGCGGCAAGGGGCGGCTGTCGCCGGCCGGGCTGGTGCGGGCGATGGAGGAAGCCGCGACGCAGGACCTGCGCGGCTACCGGCTGCTGCCGCTGCTGCTGAAGGCGGTCGGGCAGCCGCGCTCGCCGGCGCTGCGGCGCGCGCTGGCGACCCTGCGCGCGTGGCAGCGGGCGGGGGCCCACCGCCGCGACCTCGACCGCGACGGTCCCTACGAGCACGAAGCGGCCGTGGTGCTGATGGACGCCTGGTGGCCGGAGCTGGTGCGGGCCGAGTTCCGGCCGGCGCTCGGCAGCCGCGCCTTCGCGCGGCTGCGCGAGATGCTCGCCGTCGGCGATCACACCGGCGGCTCGCCGCGGGCGCCCGACTTCTTCGACGGCTGGTGGGGCTACGTCTCCAAGGACCTGCGGGCGCTGTTCGGCCCCCGCCCCCGCGGCTCCCTCAGCCGCGCCTACTGCGGCCGCGGCTCGCGGCGCGAGTGCCGCCGCGCGCTGCGGCGCAGCCTCGCCGCCGCCTTGAGGACGACGCCGGCGGCGCTGTACGGGGGCGGCGACGGCGCCTGCGCCGCCGACCCGCGCCCGTCCTGCTTCGACCTGAACCGGCCGCAGGTGGTCTCCGGCATCCAGCTCGGCCCCTTCCCGTTCCAGAACCGCCCCACCTTCCAGCAGGTGGTCGACATTCCCGCCCGCGCCCCGCGCTGAGCACCGCCGCCCCGCCCGTCGCCGCCGCGCGCTACGTTCTGCATCAACTTTGAGCCGAGATGCCGCGCCTTCTTGATGCAGAGCGCGGTGGCCGGGTCCCCCTGCTATCTTTCGCGGTCGGCCCAGGGCCGAGTTTCGGTGCCCGGCGCCCGATTCATGGGGCGCGCGGGAGTCCTGTTTTCGATACGAGATCGGAGCAATGAAGGTTCGAGCTTCCGTCAAGCCGATGTGCGAGAAGTGCAAGGTCATCCGCCGCAACGGCGCGGTCCTGGTGATCTGCCAGAACCCCCGTCACAAGCAGAGGCAGGGCTGAGCGGATGGCGCGCATCGCAGGGGTCAACATCCCCGCCAACAAACGGATCGAAATCGGGCTCACCTACATCTTCGGCATCGGCCGCTCGACCGCCCAGCGGATCCTCGCCGAGACCGGCGTCGACCCGGACACCCACGCCAAGGACCTGACCGAGGACGAGGTGATCAAGCTGCGCGAGGCGGTCGAGAGCCGCGAGGTCGAGGGCGACCTGCGGCGCGAGCGCTCCCAGAACGTGAAGCGGCTGATGGAGATCGGCTGCTACCGGGGGCTGCGCCACCGCCGCGGGCTGCCGGTCCGGGGCCAGCGCACGAAGACCAACGCCCGCGGCCGCAAGGGGCCGCGACGGCTGAGCGTCGCCGGCAAGAAGAAGGCCAAGTAGGAAGAGGGATGGCTGAGAAGAAACCCGCCAAGGGGCGCGCCCGCCGCCGCGTGAAAAAGAACATCACCTACGGCCAGGCGCACATCAAGACTTCGTTCAACAACACGATCGTCACGCTGACCGACACCGACGGCAACGTGATCGCGTGGGAATCGGCCGGCTCGGCCGGGTTCAAGGGATCGCGCAAGTCGACCCCGTTCGCCGCCCAGGTGACCGCCGACGCGGCGGCCAAGAAGGGCATGGAACACGGCCTGGAACGGGTCGAGGTGTTCGCCAAGGGCTCGGGGTCGGGCCGCGAGACGGCGATCCGCTCCCTGCAGGCCGCCGGCCTCGACGTGACCACGGTCAAGGACGTCTCGCCGCAGGCCCACAACGGCTGCCGGCCGAAGAAGCGGAGGAGGGTCTAGGTGGCGCGCGACACCTCCCCGCAGTGCAAGCAGTGCCGGCGCGAGGGCCAGAAGCTCTTCCTCAAGGGTGAGCGTTGCTTCACCGACAAGTGCGGCGTCGAGCGCCGTTCCTACGCGCCCGGCGAGCACGGGCGCGGCCGCCTGCGCCAGTCCGAGTACCGGCTGCAGCTGCGCGAGAAGCAGAAGACGCGTCGCTACTACCAGGTGCTGGAGAAGCAGTTCCGCGCCTACTACGAAAAGGCCGCCCGCCAGGACGGGGTAACCGGCGAGAACCTGCTGCGGCTGCTGGAGTCGCGCTTCGACAACGTGCTGGTGCGGCTCGGCTTCGCTGCCTCGCGGCGCCAGGCGCGGCAGCTCATCAACCACGGCCACTGGATGATCAACGGCCGTCGGGTCGACATCCCCTCCTACCAGGTGCGGCCCGAAGACGTGATCTCGATCAAGCCGGGCTCCGCCGCCACCGACACGGTGCGGCGCGCGACCGAACTGGTCTCCACCGTCCCCGCCTGGCTGCAGGCGGACCACGACGCGCTCACCGCCAAAGTGCTGCGCTACCCCGAGCGCAGCGAGATCGCGGCGCCGGTCCAGGAGCAGCTCATCGTCGAGCTGTACTCCAAGTAGCCCGGAACCAAGTCTCTGAACACGCACACGAAGGAACTCATGACCACCGATTTCCAGGTCCCCCGCATCACCGCCGAGAAAGCCGACGACCGCCACGGCACCTTCACGATCGAGCCGCTGGACAAGGGCTTCGGCTACACGTTCGGCAACAGCCTCCGCCGCGTGCTGCTCTCCTCGCTGGGCGGCGCCGCGGTGACCAGCGTCCGGATCGAGGGCGTCGCGCACGAGTTCTCGACCGTGCCCGGCGTCAAAGAGGACGTCACCGACATCATCCTCAACCTCAAGGACCTGGTGATCCGGATGCACACCGACGCCGACGAGGTGGAAGCGCCGCTGGTCGCCACCGGCCCCGGCGAGGTGAAGGCGAAGGACATCGACCTGCCCTCGGGCGTCGAGGTGCTCAACCCGGACGCGCCGATCGCGACGCTGGAGAAAAAAACCAAGCTCGAGGCGTACCTGACGATCGGCCGCGGCCGCGGCTACGCGCCGGCGGAAGAGAACAAGAAGGACGACCAGCCGATCGGCGTGATCCCGATCGACTCGATCTTCTCGCCGATCCGCCGCGCCGCCTACTCGGTCTCCGCCGCCCGCGTCGGCCAGCGGACCGACTTCGACAAGCTGACCCTGGAACTGGAGACGGACGGCTCGATCGAGCCGGGCGCGGCGCTGCGCGAGGCCTCGGAGATCCTGATCAAGAGCCTGGCGATCTTCACCGACGCCGACCGGGTCGAGGAGCTGACCGCGCGCCCGCAGGCGCAAAACGGCAACGGCGAGGCCGGCTCCGGCGCCGGGGACGCGGCCGCCGACGCCGACGGCCTGGACGAGATCCTGATCGAGGAGCTCGAACTGGGCGTGCGCTCCTACAACTGCCTCAAGCGGGCCGGGGTGCAGACGGTCGGCGACCTGGTGCGCAAGTCGCGCGCGGAACTGAACGCGATCCCCAACTTCGGCCAGAAGTCGATCGAAGAAGTCGTGGAGACGCTGCGCGCCCGCGGCCTGGAGCTGCAGGCCGACTGAGGGCGCCGAGGAAGAGGGGAGAGCACCGTGCGCCATCGCAAGAAGCGGAACAAGCTGAGCCGCGACGCCGGCCACCGCCGCGCGCTGCTCGCCAACCTCTCCAAGCAGCTGATCGAGCACGAGCGGATCCGCACCAGCCAGGCGAAGGCGAAGGCGGTCAAGCCCGAGGTCGAGAAGCTGATCACGCTCGCCAAGCGTGGCGACCTGCACGCCCGTCGCCAGGCGCTCGCCACCCTGCACAACGACAAGTTCGTCGTGCACAAGCTGTTCGACGAGGTGGCGCCGCGCTACGCCGAGCGCCCCGGGGGCTACACCCGGATCGTCAAGCTCGGCCCGCGCCGCAGCGACTCGACCGAGATGGTCTACCTCGAGCTGGTCTAGCGAAGCACTTCGGGCCCCGGACTCGGGCCCCCAGCCGCGCCCCAGGCCGCAGTTGCGGTTTGTAGCCCTCTGGGCGACAAAAGTCCGGGGACGGGTCGGTTGTGGCTGCATCCGGCCAACCCAGTTGCTCTTTGTAGCCCTGTGGGCGACAAACGTCCGGGGGGCGGCAAGCGGGTGGAGGTGGGCTAGTAGGTGACGGACTCGAGGTAGAGGCCGTGGGGCGGGGCGGTGGGGCCGGCGGCGGAGCGGGGGGCGCCGCGGAGGAGCCGTTCGAAGGAGGCGAGGTCGCGGCGGCCGGAGGCGACCTCGAGCATGGTGCCGACGAGCACGCGGACCATGTTGCGCATGAACGCGTCGGCGGTGACGCGGAAGGCGAGCACGTCGTCGCCCTCGCGCTCCCAGGCAGCGGCGAGCAGGTGGCGCTCAAAGCGCACGTGGTCGGTGCGGGTGGGGGTGAAGGCGGTGAAGTCGTGGGTGCCGACGAGCGCCGCCGCGCAGGCGTCCAGTGCCTCGCGGTCCAGCCGGTGCGGCCACCACAGCGCCCGCCCGCGCTCGAACGGGCTCGGCGCGCGCCGCGCCAGCAGTCGGTAGCGGTAGGTGCGGGCGCGGGCGTCGCGGCGGGCGTCGAACCCGTCGGCGACGACGCGCGCCGCGCGCACCGCGACGTCGTCGGGCCCGACTCCGTTCAGGCGCCGCGCCAGGTCGGCGGGCGGCTCGGCGGCGGCGCGGAAGCTCGCCACCTGCCCCAGCGCGTGCACGCCGGTGTCGGTGCGCCCGGCGACCGTCAGCTCGACCGCCTCGCGCAGCACCGTCGCCAGCGCCGCCTCCAGCTCGCCCTGCACGGTCCGCAGCCCCGGCTGGCGCGCCCAGCCGCGGAAGCCCGAGCCGTCGTACTCGATGTCCAGCCGCACCGTCGGCACGGGGGCAGTATCTCCGACACCTAGAATCGAGCCGGTGCGAGTCCTGCTCACCAACGACGACGGCATCTCCGCCCCCGGCCTGCAGGCGCTGCGCCGCGCCCTGCTGCAGGTCGAGTCGGTCGAGGTCGACGTGATCGCGCCCAACTCCAACCGCAGCGCCAGCGGCCGCAGCATCACCACCCGCTCGCCGCTCAACGTCGAGGAGGTGGAGTTTGGCGACGGGCACCGCGGCTTCGCCACCGACGGCACCCCGGTCGACTGCGTGCGCTTCGCCGAGCTGGGGCTGTGCGGGCGGCGCCCGGACCTGATCGTCGCGGGGATCAACCACGGCTCCAACCTCGGCGACGACATCACCTACTCGGGCACGGTCGCCGCGGCGCTGGAGGGCGTGGTGCTCGGCATCCCCTCGATCGCCTTCTCCCAGCAGTCCTCGGGCGGCGGCATGGGCTACGTCAGCGGCGAGTTCGATTTCGACCTCGCCGCCCCCTTCGCCGCCCAGATGGTGAGCCGCATGGCCGAGGGCCGGATCCCGGCCGAGACCTTGGTCAACGTCAACTTCCCCGCCGGCGAGCCGACCGGGGTGGAGGTGACGCGGCTCGGCAAACGCCTCTACGACGACGAGCTGCGGCTGGTCGACGAAGACGACGAAGGCCGCCGCACTTACAAGATCTACGGCTTCGAGCCCTCCTTCCGCGACGAGCCGGGGACCGACCTCTCGGCCGTCGCCCAGGGCCGCATCTCGGTCACGCCGCTGCACTTCGACCTCACCGACCACGGCGGGCTGGAGCGGCTGCGCTCGTGGGACTTCGACGAGATGCTCGGAGCGGCAGCGCGGGCGTGAGCGAGGACGTCCGCAAGCGCGCCGCCGAGCTGCGGCGGCTGCTCGAGCACCACAACCACCGCTACTACGTCCTCGACGAACCGGAGATCGGCGACGACGAGTACGACGCGCTGCTCGACGAGCTGCGCGCGATCGAGGCCGAGCACCCGGAGCTGCGCACCCCCGACTCGCCCACGCAGCGGGTCGGCGCCGAGCCGCTGGAGCGCTTCGAGCGGGTCACCCACCACGAGCAGATGCTCTCGCTCGCCAACGCCCGCAACGAGGAGGAGCTGCGGGCCTGGGAGTCGCGGGTCGGCAACTACCTGAAGCGGCTCGACATCGCCGCCTCCGAGTTCAGCTACACGACCGAGCCGAAGATCGACGGCCTCGCGGTCACGCTCACCTACGAGGACGGGATCCTGGTGCGCGGCGCCACGCGCGGCAACGGGCTGGTCGGCGAGGACGTGACCCGCAACCTGCGCACGATCGGGTCGGTGCCGCTGCGGATCGACGGCGCCCCGGAGCTGATCGAAGTGCGGGGCGAGGTCTACATGCCCGTCTCCGCCTTCAAGGAGCTGAACGAGCGCCGCGCCGCGGCCGGCGAGCCCACCTTCGCCAACCCGCGCAACGCGGCCGCCGGCTCGATCCGCCAGCTCGACCCGGCGCTGGCCGCCGAACGACCGCTGGCGACCTGGTTCTACGGCACCGGCGCGGTGCGGGGCCTCTCCTTCGACACCCACATGCAGGAGGTCGAGTGGCTGGCAGAGCACGGCTTCCGCGTCAACCCGGACACCGAGCACCACGACGGCGTCGAGGGGGTCGTGAAGCGCTGCCGCTGGTGGGAAGGGTGCCGCGAGGAGCTGGACTACGAGATCGACGGCGTCGTGGTGAAGATCGACGAGCGGGCGCTGTGGCGGGAGCTGGGGGTGGTGGGGCGCGAGCCGCGCTGGGCGATCGCCTGGAAGTTCGCCCCCACGACCGCGACCACGACGATGAAGAAGGTGGTCTGGAACGTCGGCCGCACCGGCCATCTGGTCCCGTTCGCGATGCTGGAGCCGGTGCGGGTCGGCGGCGTCACCGTCACCACGGCGACCCTGCACAACGAGGAGGACCTGGCGCGCAAGGACGTGCGTGAGGGGGACGAGGTGGTTGTGATGCGGGCCGGGGACGTGATCCCGCAGGTCGTCTCTCCGAAGCTGCCGCGCAAGAACCCCGACGCGCCCCGCCCCGAGCCGCCGGCCAAATGCCCCGCCTGCAACACGCCGACCGAGAAGCCGGGCGGCGTGTTCACGATCTGCCCCAACCGCTCCGGCTGCCCCGGCCAGTCGTTCCAGCACGTCAAGCACTTCGTCAGCAAGGGAGCGATGGACATCGAAGGGCTGGGCGAGAAGCAGGCACTGCGATTCCTGCAGGAAGGGCTGATCGAGGACGTCGCCGACATCTACGAGCTGAGCGAGGAGAGACTGGTCGAGCTGGAGGGCTTCGGCGAGACCTCGGCCCGCAACCTGCTGGCGGCGATCGACGCCTCGCGGCAGCGCCCCTTCAAGCGCGTCCTTTACGCGCTCGGGCTGCCCGGCGTCGGCGCGGTGACCGCGGAGGCGCTGGCCGACCACTTCGGCTCGATCGACGAGCTGCGGGCGTCGGACCCGGAGCGGATCGAGGAGGTGGAGGGCGTGGGCCCGATCATGGCGCAGCAGATCGCCGAGTCGCTTGCCGACGAGCCGACCTGGGCGCTGATCGAGAAGCTGCGCGCGAAGGGGCTGCGGCTGGAGGCCGACCCCTCCGAACGGCGCGCCGCGGGCGGCCCGCTGGAGGGCAAGACGGTCGTCCTCACCGGCACCCTGCCGCGGCTGACCCGCGAGGAAGCCTCGGCGCTGGTCAAGGGCGCGGGGGGCAAGGTGACCAACTCGGTCTCGAAGAAGACCGACTTCGTCGTCGCCGGCGACAGCCCCGGCTCGAAGCTGGAGAAGGCGCGCTCGCTGGGCACGCCGGTGCTCGACGAAGCCGGCCTGCTGGCGCTGGTGCGCGGCGAGGCGCCGCCCGAGGGCGTCGCCGGGGCCGGCGAGGGCCCCGGCGACGGCGCCTAGTAGGAGGCGACGAGCGCCGCGATCCGGTCCTGGTACAGGCGTGCCGTGGCGGCGCTGCGAACCCCGTTCATCAGGATCGAGAACGCCATCACGCGGCCGCTGCGGTTGAAGCAGTAGCCGGAGAGGGCGCTGACGCCGGTCAGGGTCCCGGTCTTGGCGCGGCAGCGACGGTAGGCGGCGCTGCCCGCCATGCGCCCGGCGACCGTGCCCTCGACCCCGGTCAGCGGCAGGGTCTGGACGAAGTCCTCGCCCGCCTCGTCGGCGAGCATCGCGCGCAGCAGCGCCACCACCTGGCGGGGCGAGGCACGGTTGGCGCGGGTGAGGCCGGAGCCGTCGGCGGCCTGCACGCCGGAGCCGAGCGAGCGCGCGAACTCGCTCACCGCCGCCGCGCCGCCGGCCGTGGTGCCGCCGCGGCCGAGGCGGGCGCCGAGCAGCTTCAGCAGCGTCTCGGCGTAGAAGTTGTCGGAGTAGACGTTGGTGCGGTCGGCGAGCGCGCCCAGCGTCGGCGAGCGCACCACGGCGACGGTCACCGCGCCGTCCGGGGCGCGGCCCAGGGCCGGGCGCGCCGCCAGCCGCACCCCGGCCGCCCGCAGCGCCCGCGCCAGCTTGCGCGCCGCCAGCCGTGCCGGGTCGGCCGCATGGCCGGAGAACGGCGAGGCGGCACGGAAGCCGGCGTTGAAGGCGAGCCCCGAGAGGGGGCCGATGTAGGGGCTGGTTGCGAAGCCGGAGTCCGGCACCCCGCGGCGGCGGTCGAAGACCGTGTCGTCCGCGTACAGGCGCCCGGTGACGGCGCGGATCCCGGCGGCCCGCGCCTGCGCCCGCAGGGCGAGCAGGTTCGTTCCCAGCCCGCCGCGCCAGCGGGTGTAGAAGGCGGGCGTGCCCAGCGCCGGGTCGCCGCCGCCCTTCAGGTAGAGGCTGCCGCGCAGGGTCCCGTCCGGCCCCGGCTCGCGGTCGGCGAGCAGGCGGGTGGGGATGCGGGTCCGTGGCCCGAGGCGGGAGAGGACCGCCGCGGTGGTGAAGAGCTTCATGTTCGAGGCGAGGATGCGCGGGCGCGCCGCGGCGGCGGCGCAGGCGACCGCGCCGCTCTCGGCGTCGACGACCAGCAGGCCGCTCGCCGCCCCGCCCCCGGCGCGCAGCCAGGAGCGCATCTGCTCGCAGCGGTCCGCCGCTCGAGCGCTCGCCGCGCCGAGCAGCGCCAGCGCCGCCAGCAGCGCCGCGACGAGGGTCGCGTGGCGTCTCATCGCCCCTTTCAACACGCGCTCGGGGCAAGGTAGCGGCCCGACCGGCCGCCGGCGGTGGGATACTGGTTCCGATGGGCAAGGTGGTCGAGATCGACTCCACGCCGCGGCGGCGCAAAACGCGCCGCCGCAAGCCCTCCAAGACCGCCCTCGTGCTGGGCGGGGGCGGCTTCACCGGCGGGGTCTACGAGATCGGCGCCCTGCGGGCGCTCGACCTGCTGGCGGTCAACAGCACCGTCAACGACTTCGACGTCTACGTCGGCACCAGCGCCGGCTCCTTCGTCGCCTCGATGCTGGCCAACGGCATCACCCCGGAGGAGATGATGCAGGTGCTCAGCTCGCGCGGCGAGGCCGGCATCGAGGACCTCGACCTCAACAAGGTGCTGAAGCCCAACTACCTCGGCTTCCTGCAGAAGGCCGCCTCGCTGCCGCTGCGCACCGCCTCACTGGTGCGCTCGCTGGCGCGGATCGGGGAGCTGTCGGCGATCGACCTCGTGGTCGGCCTCGCCGAGGCGCTGCCGACCGGGCTGTACTCAGGGTCCGGGATCGCCGAGTACGTCGCCGACACCCTGGCCCGCGTGGGGCGCAGCAACGACTTCCGCCGCCTCGACGCGGAGCTGTACCTGACCGCGACCGACCTCGACACCTGCGAGCGGATCGTGTTCGGCGAGGAGGGCTGGGACGACGTGCCGATCTCGAAGGCGGTGCAGTGCTCGACCGCGCTGCCGCTCGTCTACAAGCCGGTGGAGCTGAAGGGGCGCCAGCTGGTCGACGGCGGCATCCTCTCGACCACCAACGTCGACATCGCGGTCGAAAAGGGGGCGAAGTTCATCATCGTCGTCAACCCGCTCGTCCCCTACATCAACGACTTCGAGAAGACGATCCCGACCGTGTTCGGGGACCGGGTGCGGCGGGTCGCCGACATGGGGATGCCGGCGATCGCCAACCAGGCCTTCCGGCTCATCGCCCACGCCCGCCTGCACCAGGCGGTCGAGCAGTGGCAGGAGCGCTACCCGGGCGTCGACATCGCCCTGATCGAGCCCGAGCCGACCGACGAGCTGATGTTCGGCACCCCGATCATGGACTACTCGCGGCGGCTGACGATCGCCCGCCACGGGTTCGAATCGGTGACCCAGATGCTGGCCCAGGACTACGACCGCTACGAGGAGATGGCCACCCGCCACGGGCTGGAGATCTCCGAGCGGCGCCTGCGGCGCGTGGTCGAACGGGCGCGTGAGGAGGAGCCGGAGCAGATCTCGGCCTGGCGCCGCGTCCTCTCGCAGACGACCTCGGTCCTGCTGCGGCAGTCCGGCGAGGCGTCCTGAGCGCGCGGGCCCCGTCTCGGCGGCGCCTCGGCGGGTCGGCGGCTCAGCCGGCGTAGAGCTTCTCGATCTCGGCCTGGTGCTTCTCGGCGACGACCGCGCGCTTGACCTTCAGCGTCGGGGTCAGCTCGCCGTTCTCCTGGCTGAGGTCGCGCGGCAGGATGGCGATCTTCTTCACCTGCTCCACGCGGGCGAACTTGGTGTTGACCTGCTCCACGTGGGCCTCGATCTGCGAGCGGACGTCCGGGTTCCGGGCCAGCTCCGCCAGGTCCTCCGGCAGCCCGTGTTCCTGCGCGTATTTGAGCGCTTCTTCCGGTTCCAGGGTGACGAGCGCGACCAGGTAGGGCCGCCGGTCGCCGACCACCACGCACTGCGAGACCAGCGGGTGCTGCTTGATCTCCGCCTCCAGGTTGGCGGGGGTGATGTTCTTGCCGCCCGCGGTGATGATGATGTCCTTTTTGCGGCCGGTGATCTTGATGAAGCCTTCGGAGTCGATCTCGCCCAAATCGCCGGTGTGCAGCCAGCCGTCGACGATCGTTTCCCGGGTCGCCTGCTCGTTCTTGTGGTAGCCCTGGAAGACGTTCGGGCCTTTGACCAGGATCTCGCCGTCCGCGGCGATTTTCACCTCGCAGCCGGGGAACGGTTTGCCGATCGTGCCGACCTTGAAGTCGTCGGGGGTCGAGATCGTCGCCGCGGTCGAGGTCTCGGTCATCCCCCAGCCCTCCAGCACCAGCACCCCGGCGGCGTCGAAGAAGCGCAGGATGTCCGGGTTGATCGGCGCCGCGCCGGAGATTGCCAGCCGCAGCCGGCCGCCGAACAGGGCGCGGATTTTCGACAGCACTTTCTTGTCCGCGAAGGCGTACTGCTTGCGCAGCAGGAAGCCCGGCTTGCGGCCGCTGCGTTCGACCTCGCGCATCCGCGCCCCGACCCGCATCGCCCACCTGAAGATCGCCTTTTTCAGCCCCCCTGCTTTCTCCACGCCGCTGTTGGCGGCGGTGTAGATCTTCTCGAAGATCCGCGGCACGGAGGGGAAGTAGGTCGGCTTCACTTCCGCCAGGTTGGGCAGGATCTTCAGCGGATCGCGCTCCCAGTAGGCGAGCGTGGTGCCGAGGTCGAAGCTGCCCAACTGCACCAGCAGCGCGAAGGAGTGGGCGAGCGGCAGGTAGAGGTAGTTGACGTCACCGGGCTCGATGATGCTGCTCTGGTTGACCATGTCGAGCATCGCCCGGTAGTTGCCGTGGGTGATGATGCACCCCTTCGGCGGCCCGGTGGTGCCGGAGGTGTAGATGAAGGTGCACACGTCCTCCGGCTTCACCTCCGAGTAGAGGCGCTCCCACTGCGAGGCGTCGACGCCGGCGCCCTTGGCGGCCAGCTCCTCGAAGGAGATCGCGTCCTCGGCCTCGCCGGTCATCAGCACCACGTGGCGGAGCTCCGGCAGCTGGTCGCGCACCTTGCGCACCTTCTCGAGCTGCTCGCCGTCCTCGACCACGACGACCTTGGCGTCGGAGTTCTCGAGCACGTACTGGCACTCCTCCGGCGAGTTGGTCTGGTAGATCGGCACCACCACGGCGCCGATCGAGAGCGCGGCGAAGTCGGCGTAGGTCCACTCCGGGCGCGTGTTGGCGAGGATCGCGACCCGGTCGCCCTTCTCGATCCCCAGCCGGGTGAGGCCGAGGGCGAGGGGGCGGACGATCTCCCCCACCTCGGCGAAGCTCTTGTCGACCCAGGCGTCGCCGTCCTTGTAGCGGACCGCGGGCGCGTCCCCGTAAGCCTCGGCCGCCAGCGGGAGCAGGTCCGCCAGCGTCTTCGAGTTGGTGCCCCTCCCCTCCATTCGGGGGGGAAGTGTAATCACACGGGGCCGGAGGCGGGCGGGCGCCCGCGCCGGGCACCGCCGCTCGGGGGGGTCGCGGCGCGGCGCCGCTCACGGTCGCGCAGCGAGCATTCGAACAGGTTGCGATCGATGCGCCCGTGGAAGATCGGCACCCCCAGCTCGACGCACTTCCCGATCACCTCCTGGCGCTCCATCTGCAGCCGGTCGGCAAGCTCTGCGGGCGTCAGGTGATGGGCCATGGTGGACCTCCTGGTTCGGGAATCGGTCGCCACCCTGTTTATAGCCGTCGCCGGACGCCGCTCCGGGGGGACGGGGCGGGGCGACCGGCTCCCGCGCCCCCGCGGGGCACGGGGCGGCGGGCGGGCGCGGGGGGCGATAATCCGGCCCGTGCCCGAAGCGGCTGCGAAGCCAATCCCCCGGCGCGGCCGGCTGCGCGTCCTGCTCCTGCTCGCCCTCGGCGCTTTCGCGCTGGCGGTCGCGATCTACGAAATCTCGACCCGCGAAGCGGGCGACGAGTACGTGCGCCTGCAGGGGGTCCAGGAATCGCGGCGGCTGTTCGGCGGCGTGCCGCAGGAAGCCGACCGGCTCGGCTCCGCCGACGCGCCGGTGACGATCCAGGTCTTCAACGACGTGCAGTGCTCCGACTGCCGCGAGCCGTTCCTGGAGGCGCTGCCGACGCTGGCCGAGGAGCACGCGCGCCCGGGCGAGGTGAAGCTGCTCTACCGCCACTACTCCAACAGCCGCAACCCGATCGAGCTGGGGTTCTACGGCGCCGAGGCGGCGGCGGAGCAGAACTACATGTGGAACTACGTCTTCCTCTTCTTCCGCAACCAGGAGGAGGCGGAGCGGCTGGGGCTTGACGAAAGCTTCCTGGAGGCGGTGGCGTCGGGGATCGAGGAGCTCGACCTCGACCTCTGGCGGCGCGACTTGGAGCGGGGGTCGGGGCCCGACGGGGCGTTGACCGCGCGCCTGGAGCGCGACGAGGAGCTGGGGCGCGACCTGCGGATCCGGCTCGGCGGCGCGATGGTCGTCACCGGCCCGCGCGGCACGCGCACCCTGCAGGAAGGGCCGAGCCTGGAGGAGATCGAGGCCGCGATCGCCGCGGTGCGCTAGCGGCTCACGCCTCGGCGCGGGCGCGCGGCGGGCCGCCGTTGCGGTGCGCGATCGCCGCCCCCCAGTCGCGGCCCTCGATCGTCACCGGCTCGGTCTCGGCGAGGAAGGCGAGCAGCGCCCGCGCCAGGCCGTCGGGGTCTTCGAGGTTGGGGAAGTGGGCGACGCCGGGCAGGGAGACGAAGCGGCAGTTGGGGATCTCCCGCTCCGCTTCGCGGCCGTGCTCGGGCGGGATCGTGCGGTCGCGCTCGCCCCAGACGATCAGGGTCGGCATCTCGCCCAGCAGGTAGAGGCGGTCGCGAGCGCTGACCCGCTGGCCGCGGACGTCGATCACCGCACGCAGCGTCTGCAGGAAGGCGCGCCGCGAGCCGGGGTCCCGCAGCGGGGCGAGGGCCCGCGCCGTCGCCTGCATGTAGACGCCGCCGGCGACGCCCCGCCGGCGCAGGGTCGCGCCGGCGCCGGCCAGGCCGGCGACCAGGCGGCGGTTGGTGGCGAGGCGCAGCAGCGCCGCCGAGCCGGGCAGCGCGGCGCCGCGCAGCAGCGGGCTCACCTCCTGGCCGAGGCCGCCGCTGGAGACCAGCGCCAGCCGCTCGACCATCTGGGGGAACTGGTAGAAGAACTGCATCGCGACGCCCCCGCCGAGCGAGTGGCCGACGAGCGTCGCCCGCTCGACCCCGAGCGTCACCAGCAGGTCGCGGATGCTCGCCGCGTGGGCGCCGAGCGAGTAGTCGCCGCGCGGGGTCGCGGAGTCGCCGTGGCCGATCAGGTCGGGGGCGATCACGCGGTGGGTCGGCGCCAGTCGCTCGGCCACGTCTCCCCAGTGGCGCGAGGAGTTGATCATCCCGTGGATGAGGACGACCGTCGGCCCCTCGCCGGCGGTCCGGTAGACCGCGCGGTGCCCGTGCAGGTCGATCTCGTGCGCCTCGAAGGAGGGCCCGGGGCTCATGCGCAAAGACCCTAGCGCCGCGCCGCCCGTCCGGCGAGGGGGCGAGCAGGGGCGCGCGCCGCGGCGGGGCGGCCGCGGCGCGGCGGGGGCGCTCCCGGGGGCGGGGGCCGGCGCTGTTCAGGCGGCGTCGGCGCGGCCGGCGGCGGCCTCGCGCACGCGCGCCTTCTGCTCCAGGGTCATCGCCCCCGGATGGCCGTCGCCGGGCCAGGGGGAGAGGAGCAACAGCAGGCGGGAGTCGTCGCGAGCGGTGACGCTGTGGCGCTCACCGGGGGCGAACTCGAACAGGTGGCCGGCGCGGGCGGTGGCGAACTCGCCCTCCGGCGTTGAGACGTCGACCGCGCCGTCGACCACGAACAGGCGCGCTCGCTCGTGCACCTCGTGCTCGCTCAGCTCCTCGCCTTCCGGCAGCGTGAGCACGATCGCCCGCGCGTCGTCGCCGGAGGCGAGGATGCGCGGCTCGCTCGGCTCGACGTGGATCGCTCTCAGGTCCCAACTCTCCATCCGTGTCCTCCCGGGTCGCCGACGTTCGGCGGCCATCTACCCGCCTGCGCGCCGCCCACACCCGGGCGCGGGCGGCTCAGGCGCGCTCGCCCCAGAGCGTGGCGACCAGCGAGCGCGGGCCGCCTCGGTCGCGGTGCTCGCAGAGGTAGATCCCCTGCCAGGTGCCCAGCTCCAGGCCGCCGCGCCGCACCGGCAGGGTCAGGGACGGGCCGAGCAGCGCCGCCTTCACGTGGGCGGGCATGTCGTCGGGGCCCTCCAGGGTGTGCGTCCAGTAGGGCGCCCCTTCCGGCACCGCGCGGTCGAACCAGGCCTCGAAGTCCCGCCGCACTTCCGGCGAGGCGTTCTCGTTCAGCGCCAGCGACGCCGACGTGTGCCGGATCAGCAGGTGCAGCAGCCCCACCTCGACCTCGTCCAGCTCCGGCAGCGCCTCCACCACCTCCCGGGTGACGAGGTGAAACCCGCGCGGCCTTGCCGCCAGCTCGATCGTCCGCCGCACCCACATCGCCCACCAGCTTCAGCCGCGGGTGCCTTTCGTAGCCCTGTGGGCTACAAACGTCATTGGGGGGATCCTGCGGCGGTCTCGGGCGGGCCGGCGGTGGGATGCCGGGCCGGGCGCCGGACGATCCGGGTGTAGGACGATCGGTGGGAGCAATCGGGGCGCCCGGATTTGAACCGGGGACCTCACCGACCCGAACGGTGCGCGCTACCAGGCTGCGCCACGCCCCGAGCGCGTTGATTATCCCAGAGCCGGCGCCGGGGCGATACTTTCCGGCCCCGCCGGGTTGGGAGGGGATGACGATGAGCGAGCGAGGGCGGCAGATGAGCGGCGTCGCGGGGAAGGCCGCGACGCGGCGGCGCGGGGCCGACGGACGGCGCCTCCGGCGGGGCGCCGCCCGGCCGGCGGCGGCGCCGGCGGGCACGAGGGAGGTCCGCGCGGTGGGCGCCTTGCGGCTGTGGGCCGTCGCGCTCGCCGTCCTCGTCGCCGCGCTCGGGGCGCCGGGGGGCGCGTCGGCGGCCGCGCTGCCGCCGGGCTTCATCGGCATCTCGCCGCAGAGCTTCAACCGCGAGGACATGCGGCTGATGCGGGAGGCCGGGGTCCTCAGCGTGCGCCTGCCGCTGCACTGGCACGAGGTCGAGGCCCGCCACCCGGGCCTCGCGGAGCCGGACTGGAGCGGGTTCGACCGCGGCGTGCGGATGGCGGCCGAGGAGGGGATGGAGGTGTTCCCGGTCGTCTACGGCACGCCGCCCTGGCTGGCCGCCCGGCCCAGCGACCTGCCGGTCGCCGAGCCGCGCCAGCGCCGCGCCTGGGCACGCTTCCTGCGCGACGCCGCGCGCCGCTACGGCCCGGACGGGAACTTCTGGCGCGAGCACCGGCAGCTGCCCTACCGGCCGATCCGCGACTGGGAGATCTGGAACGAGCAGAACATCGTCACCTTCGCCACCGACCCGGACCCGGTCCGCTTCGCGCGCCTGATGCGGATCGCCGGCCGCGCCCTGCACGCGGTCAACCCCGGCGCGACGGTGATCTTCGGCGGCCTCTTCGGCCGCCCCCTGCAGGTGCCGCCCAACGTCGCCTCCGACGACTTCCTCGATCGCTTCTACCGCGCGGGGCGGGTGAAGCCGCACTTCGACGGCGTCGCGCTGCACCCCTACGTGGCCGAGGCGCGGGCGATCGCCTCCCAGCTGCGCCGCCTGCGGCGCGTGATGCGCCGCCACGGCGACGCCCGCACGCCGATCTACGTCACCGAGCTGGGCTGGGGATCGCGCAGCGGCCCGACCCGCTGGGAGCGGGGGATCTGGGGCCAGGCCGACCAGCTCTCGCAGGCCTTCGCGCTGCTTGCCGCCGGCCGGCAGCGGTGGCGGGTCGGCGGCGTGTGGTGGTTCACCTGGAGCGACGAAGGCGGCAACTGCCTCTTCTGCGGCTCGGCCGGGCTGCTGACCGAGGCGCGCGAGGCGAAGCCCGCCTGGTACCGGTTCACCCGCTGGACCGGGGGTGACGCCGGGATCGTGCCGCGCGCCCGGCTGCGCGACTGAGCGCGCCCCGGCGCGCGGCGCCGCGGGGGCCGGAGGCCGGCTTGCGGCTGCGGTTAGGCTGCGGAGACCTGACCACCGCCAAATTAACCGCACGAAGGAGCGAGAAGAGATGGCTTTCTCCGTACCTGACCTTCCCTACGCGTACGACGCGCTGGAGCCGCACATCGACGAGCAGACGATGCGGATCCACCACGACAAGCACCACCAGGCCTACGTCGACAAAGCCAACGCCGCCCTCGAGGGCACCGAGTGGGCCGACCGCGACGTCGAGGACGTGCTGAAGAGCCTCGACAGCATCCCCGAGGACAAGCGGACCGCGGTGCGCAACAACGCCGGCGGCCACTACAACCACACCCTCTTCTGGCAGATGATGAGCCCGAACGGCGGCGGCGAGCCGCAGGGCGCCCTGGCCGAGGCGATCAACGCCAAGTGGGGCTCCTTCGACGCCTTCAAAGAGGAGTTCAAAGCGGCGGGCGCCAACCGCTTCGGCTCCGGTTGGGCTTGGCTGGTCAAGGACGCCTCCGGCGAGCTGGCGATCGTCTCGACGCCGAACCAGGACTCGCCGGTCTCCGACGGCCAGACGCCGCTGCTGGGCGTCGACGTTTGGGAGCACGCCTACTACCTCAAGTACCAGAACCGCCGCCCGGAGTACCTGGACGCGTTCTGGAACGTCGTCAACTGGGACTACGTCGCCGAGCGCTTCGGCGCCTAGCCCGCGCCGCCGGGCCGGCTGCCCGCCCGCGCGCCTACGCGGCGCGCGCGGCGGCCGGCCCCGTCGCGGCCGCCTCGCGACCCGCGGCGTCCGGGCCGAGCGCCTCGGACGCGGGCGGGATCGCGCTCATCGCGTGCTCGGCCAGCGCGGCGATCGTCAGGCTCGGGTTGACGCCCACGTTCGCCGGCACCGCCGAGCCGTCGCAGACCAGCAGGTTGCGGTAGCCGAACACCCGCTGCTTGGCGTCGACGACGCCGTCCTCGGGCCCGTGGCCGATCACCGCCCCGCCGAGGATGTGGGCGGTGGTGGGGACGTTGAACAGCGCCTCGGGGATCGAGCTCTGCGCCACGCCCCCGGTCCGCTTCGCCAGCCACTCGGCCGCCTGGTTGGCGACCGGGATGAAGGTCGGGTTGGGCCGCTCGGGGTCCTGTTCGGTGCGCAGCCGCACCTCGCCGTTGCGCCTCAGCTTCGGGCGCAGGGCGATCGCGTTGTCCAGCGTCTGCATCACCAGCAGGATGATCGTGCGCCGCGACCAGCCGCGCGGCCACAGCGTCTTCAGGAAGCGGCCCGGGCGGCGCAGGATCTGCGCCAGCAGCTTCAGCGGCCGCGTCAGCCGCGTCCCGTCGCCGACCAGCAGCGTGTAGAGGAGGCTCATCGAGTCGCCGTCGTTGCCGTAGATGACCGTCTCGATGTGGGTGTGCGGGTCGGGGTAGATGCTGCCGCTGATCGCCACCCGCTTGGTCAGGTCGTCCGGGTAGTCCTCGGGCACGGTGACGGCGAGGATCATCTCGCTGTTGGTGCGCACCAGCTCGCCGAGGCGGGGCGAGATGCGCGGCAGCGCCCCAGTCAGCCGGCAGCGCTGCAGGAGCTTGTTGGTGCCCAGGGCACCGGCGGCGACGACCACCCCGCGCGCGGTCAGCCGGCGCCGCCCGCGGCCGCGGATCATCCCCGAGCGTTCGCTTGAAACCGCGTAGCCGTCGGAGCCGTCGGCGGCGCCGAGCGGGCGGATCTCGGTCACGGTCGTGTCCGGGATCACGACCACGCCGCGCCGCTCCGCCAGCCAGAGGTAGTTCTTGACCAGGGTGTTCTTGGCCCCGTGCGGGCAGCCGACCATGCAGCGGCCGCAATGGATGCAGCCGGTGCGGGCCGGGCCCTCGCCGTCGAAGTAGGGGTCGGGGACGGTCTTGCCGGGCTCACCGAAGAAGACCCCGACCGGCGTCTTGCGGTACGTGTCGCCGACCCCGATCGCCTCGCCGAACTCGCGCAGCAACTCGTCGGCCGGGTCGTCGGTGGCCACCTCGGCGACGCCAAGCATCCGCTGCGCCTCCGCGTAGTGGGGGGCCAGGGCGCGCTCCCAGTCCTCGAGGTCGCCCCACTGCGGGTCGCGGAAGAACTCCGAGGGGGGGACGTAGAGCGTGTTCGCGTAGCCGAGGCTGCCGCCGCCGACCCCGCAGCCGCTGACGACCGAGACGTCCTTGAAGGGAGTGAGGCGGAAGATCCCCCGCAGCCCCAGCCGCGGTGCCCAGAAGTAGCGGCGCAGGTCCCAGGTGGAGCGGGGCAGCTCGTGGTCCTCGAAGCGGCGCCCGCACTCCAGCACCGCGACGCGGTAGCCCTTCTCGGCCAGGCGCAGCGCCGAGACCGACCCCCCGAATCCCGAGCCGATGACTATCCAGTCGTAATCGAACTGGCTCACCGGCCAAAGCCTACCCGCGAAGCGGTCGCCGGCGCGTAAGCGGCCGGCTCAGGCCTCGCCCGGCTCCAGGGGGCGGAAGTCGCTGGTGCGGGCGCCGCAGACCGGGCAGAACCAGTCCTTCGGGATCTCCTCGAACGGCGTGCCCGGTGGGATGCCGCCGTCGGGGTCGCCGACGGCGGGGTCGTAGATGAACCCGCAGCTTTCGCAGATCCAGAGCGTGGCTTCCTGCGTTGCGCTCATGGCGCCGATTCTAGGCGACGGGCCTTGCGTAAAGAGGGGCGGCGCCGTGCTTGCGGCACGCCGATGCTCGCCGTGCGCGGCGGCGCGCCGCGGGCACCGCCCCCGCGCCCTCAGCCCGGGTAGTCGGGGTCACCCGGCAGCGCCATCCGCAGGCGCTCGCCCTCGCCCACCGGCTTGGGCAGGATCGGCTCCACGGGGCGACCGCGGAAGTGGGCCAGCGCCTCCTCGACGGCGCCGAAGCCGGCCAGCATCCCGAGCTGGCTGCGGGTGGGGAAGGAGAGGGCGAGCTCCCCCGCCGCGGCGGCGTCCAGCGCCTCCGCGGGCCGCGCCCAAGCGGCGTCGACCGCCTCGTCGCCGTCCGGGCGCGGCGCGGCGCCGGCCGGGGCGCGGGCGAGGAAGAAGCGGGCGTCGAAGCGCGTCGCCAGCGCCTCGGGCGTGATCCAGCGGCAGAAAAGGGTCAGCTCGGCCGTCGCGGGCAGCTCGATCCCCGCCTCCTCGTGCAGCTCGCGCCGCGCGCAGGCGGCGAAGCGCCCGGTGCCGACGCCGTCGCGCGCTTCCACTGCGCCGCCGGGGAACACCCACACCCCGGGCATGAAGCGCGCCGCCTCGGTCCGCCGCACCAGCAGCACCTCGGGGCCGTCGCCGCCGTCGCGCAGCAGTGCCACGCCGGCGGCGGGCCGCGGCGCGGCCGGCGGGCCCGGGACGATCCGCTCCCCCGGCCCGCGCGCTCGCTCCTCCATGCCCGGCACCCTAGCCCCTGCGTGATATGCATCACACGCGCAACTGTTGTGCTGGCGGAATAGTTGCTGTCGTGCAAACATCTTCGGGGTGAGCGCGACGACGCCCGACACCGGCCGCCCCGAGGGGGCGGCGCCGCAGCCGGGGCCGCGGGAGCGGGAGACCGCGGCGCGACTGGTGGCGCTGATCCGTCACGTCTTCCTCTTCGACCGGGGGCACCAGATCCAGGTGATCGAGGAAACGGGGCTGTCGCTGACCCAGTGCAAGGCGATCCTCGAGCTGGGCGGCCTGCGCGAGCCGCGGCCGTGGCAACTCGGCGACCTCGCCGCGCACCTGGGCATCTCGATTCCGGCGATGAGCCGGGCCGTCGACGACCTGGTCCGCAAGGGGCTGGCGGAGCGGGTCGAGGACGAGCAGGACCGCCGCGTGCGCCGCGTGACCCTGACCCCGAAAGGGCGTGAGTTGGTCGAGACCCTGGTCACGATGCGTCGCGCCGGGGCCGAGGCGTTCGCCGCCACGCTCACCCCGTCCCAGCGCCGCAAGCTCGACGACGCGATCGACGCGCTGATGGACCGCCCCGACATCGCCGCCGCCTACGAACAACTCAGGGAAAGGACTTCCGCTTGACCCGTTACCGGCACCTGATCACCGACGAGAACCGCAAGTGGTGGACGCTCGGCGCGATGTGCTTCGCGCTGTTCATGATCATGCTCGACAACACGGTCGTGAACGTCGCGCTGCCCTCGATCCAGCGCGACCTCGACGCGTCCATCTCCGGCCTCGAGTGGACGATCAACGGCTACACGCTCTCCTTCGCCGTGCTGCTGGCGACCGGGGGGCGGCTGGGCGACATCTTTGGCCGCCGCCGCATGTTCCTCCTCGGCGTGGTCGTCTTCGCCCTCACTTCCGCCACCGCCGGCCTGGCGCCGAGCCAGACGGCGCTGGTGCTCAGCCGCGTCTTCCAGGGCGTCGGCGCGGCGCTGATGATGCCGGGGACGCTGTCGATCATCACCGACGCCTTCCCGCCCCACGAGCGCGGCAAGGCGATGGGGACCTGGGCGGGCGTCTCGGGGATGGCGCTCGCGGTCGGCCCGGTGCTCGGCGGCCTGCTGACCGAGCACGTCAGCTGGCGGGCGATCTTCTACATCAACATCCCGGTCGCCGTCGGGGCGGTGCTGGCGACCCTGTTCGCGGTCCGCGAGTCCCGCGACACCAGCGTCGGGCGCGAGGTCGACGTGCCCGGGGTCGCGGTGCTGACCGGCGCCCTGACCGCGCTGGTGCTCGCCCTGATCGAGGGCAACGCCTGGGGCTGGGGCTCGCCGCGCATCGTCCTGCTGCTGGTCGGCGCCGCGCTCGGGCTGGCCGCCTTCGCGGTCGTCGAGCGGCGGGTGAAGGCGCCGATCGTCCAGTTCGAGCTGCTCTCGGACCGCAACTTCCTCGCCGCCGTGGTGGTGGCGCTGATCATCACCTTCGCGATGATGGGCGTCTTCTTCTTCCTCGCCCTCTACATGCAGAACATCCTCCACTACACGCCGCTGGAGGCGGGGATCAGGTTCCTGCCCTCGACGGCGATGATCGTCGCCCTGGCCCCGATCGCCGGGCGACTCTCGGACCGCTGCGGGCCGCGCTGGCTGATCGCCGGCGGCCTCACCGTGGTCGCGATCTCCCTCTACAGCTTCCACGACATCGGGGTCGACTCCGGCTACGGCGACCTGCTGCCCGGGTTCATGATGCTCGGGATCGGGATCGCGCTGACGATGTCGCCGATGACCAGCGCGGCGATGAACGCCGTGCCGGTGCAGAAAGCCGGCGTCGCCTCGGGCGTGCTGTCGATGTTCCGCATGGTCGGCGGCAGCCTCGGCGTCGCCGTCACCGGGGCGATCTTCCAGAGCCTGGCCAGCTCGCGGCTGAGCGAGCTGCTCGCCGGCTCGGGGGTCTCGGCCGCCGAGCGGGAGCGGATCGCCGACGGGCTGCACGGCGGCGGCTCGGAGGCGCTCGCCGGGGTCGGCGGCGCCGCGGGGGCCGTGCAGGACGCGGCCGCGGAAGCGTTCGTCTACGCGCTCGGCAACGCGATGTCGGTCTCGGCGGCGATCGCCCTCGCCGGCTCGGCGATCGCGGCGGTCGCGATCCGCTCGCGGCGCGACAGCGCCCACCCGGCGCCCGCCGACGCGCCCGCCGCCTCCACGGGCGAGGCGGCCGCGGGCGGCCGCTGAGGCCGCCCGCGCTCAGGCGCCGGGCAGGTCCAGCGGCGGCCAGCCCTCCGGGCGGGCGAGGTCGAGGCGCGGCAGGGCCGCGACCGGGACGTCGCCGAGCGCTTCCACCGTCTCCCGGTTGGAGCGCTCGACCTCGCCCGGCCGCCGCGGCCACGGGGTGAGGACGACGGCGGCGACGCGCAGACCGGCGGCGCGTGCCGCCTCCAGGGTGAGCAGGGTGTGGTTGATCGTCCCCAGGCCGGGGTGCGCGGCGAGGACGAGCGGCAGCCCCAGCGCGGCGGCCAGGTCGCGCACCAGCCAGGGATCCGGGCTGCCCCGCAGCGGCACCAGCAGCCCGCCGACCCCCTCGCAGACCAGCACGTCCGCGCTCGCCGCGGCGCGCTCCGCGGCGGCCACGAGGGCCGCCGGCTCGATCGCCTCGCCCGCCGCCGCGGCGGCGAGGTGGGGGGAGACCGGCGGCCCGTAGCGGTAGGGGGCGATCTCCGCGTCGCTTTGGGCCGAGCCGGCGGCGCGGCGCAGCAGCGCGTGGTCGGGCTCGCCCGGCTCGTCGACCCCGGTCTCGACCGGCTTCAGCACGGCAACGCGCCGTCCCGCCGCGGCGGCGGTGCGGGCCAGCGCCGCGGCGACCACGGTCTTGCCGACCTCGGTCCCGGTGCCGGTCACGAACCAGCCCGCGCGGGCGACGGGCTCCCTGTCGGTGCCGCCGCTCCCCATCGCTCAGGCGGCGGCGGGCAGCAGGCCCTCGGCGCGGGCGGCGGCCCCGATCTCGCGCGCCGCCTCGCGCAGCTCGTCCGCCGCGTGGGTCGCCATCACCGAGAGGCGCAGCCGCGAGGAGCCGGGCGGCACGGTGGGCGGGCGGATGCCCTGCGCGAACACGCCCCGCTCCAGCAGCCGCTCGCAGAGGCGCATCGTCGCCTCCGCGCCGCCGACCAGGACGGGCAGGATCTGGGTCTCCGAGGCCGGCTCGAGCCCCTCGGCGGCGAGCGCCGCGCGCAGCTCGGCGGCGTTCTCGCGCAGCCGCTCGACCCGCCACGGCTCGGCTTCCAGCAGCCCCAGCGCCGCCCCCGCGGCGCCCAGCGCGGGCGGCGGCGGGGCGGTGGAGAAGATGAACGGGCGCGCGGTGTTGAGCAGGTAGTCGACCGTCTGCGCGGACGCGCAGGCGTAGGCGCCGTAGGAGCCGAGCGACTTGCCCAGCGTCCCGACGACGACGTCGACCTCGCCGCTCAGCCCGGCGGCGGCGACGGTGCCGCGCCCGGCCGGGCCCAGCGCTCCGGTCGCGTGCGCCTCGTCGACGAGCAGGCGACAGCCGTGCCGCCGCGCCAGCTCCAGCAGCTCGGGCAGCGGCGCCACGTCGCCGTCCATCGAGAACAGGCCGTCGGTGACGATCAGGGCCGGCTCCCCAGCCGCGTTGCGCAGCCCCCACTCGAGGTGCTCGAGGTCGGCGTGGCGGTAGACGAAGGTCTCGGCCCGGGAGAGGCGGCAGCCGTCGACGATGCTGGCGTGGTTGAGCTCGTCGGAGAAGACGACCTCGCCCGCGCCCGCGAGCGCCGCGACGACGCCGGTGTTGGCGAGGTAGCCGGAGCCGAACAAGAGCGCTGCCTCGTAGCCCGTGAACTCGGCCAGCCGCCGCTCCAGCGCCCGGTGCGGCTCCATGTTGCCGCTGATCAGCCGCGACGCCCCCGAGCCGGCGCCCCAGCGCAGCGCCGCCTCCGCCGCCGCCTCGGTGACCCGCGGGTGGTCGGCGAGGCCGAGGTAGTTGTTGGAGCACAGCAGCAGGACCGGGCGGCCGTCCAGCGTCACCCGTGGCCCCTGCGCGGTCTCGACCAGGCGCAGGCGGCGGTGCAGGCCCCGGTCGCGCAGCTCGGCCAGCCGCCGGCCGAGGTCCGTCAAGCCGCGCTCGGGTAGGAGGGCACGCGCTTGCGCTTCTTCACCACCCGCAGCTGGGTCGACGGGTCCCAGAAGTTGGCTTCGTCCTGGCTGTCGATCAGTTCCTCCATCGGCGTCTTCGGCGTCGTGCCCTCGAGCCAGCCGCTGCGGTTGTCCGGCCGCGGGTTGGCGCCGTTGTCCGGCTGGCGGGCCACGTTCAGGCCCAGCTCCTCGAACATCGCCCGGTCTTCGGCCGGCTCGGAGCCGAGGGTGGTGAGGAAGTTGCCCATCATCACGCCGTTCAGCCCCGCCTTCACCGCCAGCGGCTGCAGGTCGCCGAGGTTCTCGACCCGGCCGCCGCAGAGGCGGAACAGGGCGTCGGGGAGGATGAGGCGGAAGATCGCCACCCACTTGACGACCTCCCACGGGTCCATCGTCTCCCGGTCGCCGAACTTCGTTCCCTCCTTCGGGATCAGCAGGTTGATCGGCACCGAGGTGGGGTTGATCTCGGCCAGCTCGAAGGCCATCTCGACCCGCTGGCGGTCGCTCTCGCCGAGGTTGAGGATGCCGCCGACGCAGGTCTCCAGCCCCGCTTCCTTGACCGCCTGGATGGTCCGCAGCCGGCCCTCGTAGCGGACCGTGGTCGAGACCTCGGGGTAGAAGGAGCGCGCCGCCTCGACGTTGTGGTGGACGCGCTGCACGCCGGCCTCCTTCAGCGCCTGGGCGCGCTCCAGCGACATGTGGCCGATCGAGACGCAGCGCTTGAGGTTCGTCTCTTCGGCGACCAGCCGCGCGCCCTCGACCAGTTTCCGGAAGTCGCGCTTCGACAGGCCCTGGCCCTGGGTGACCATGCAAAAGCGGTGTGCGCCCGCCGCCTCGGCCGCCTTCGCGTGCTCGAGGATCTGCTCCGGCTCCATCATCGGGTGCATCGGCGTGTCCGCGGCCGCGTAGCGCGACTGGGCGCAGAAGCCGCAGTCCTCGGCGCAGCCGCCGGACTTCGCGTTGACCAGCGAGCACATGTCGGTCGAGTCGCCGAAGTTCTCGACCCGCGCCTGCCAGGCCCGCTCGACGAGAGCTTCGATCTCCTCGCGGTCGGTGAGCCGGCCGTAAGCAAGTGCCTCGTCGAAGGTGATCAGGGGTGGCATGGTCTCTCCAGTCGGTCGGGTTGGGCGGAAAGTCTAGGCGCTGCCCCCGGGGGCCGACGACCCTGCGCCCCGCGGACGGCGGGTTGCGCCGCCGGCCGCGTCGGGGTCGAAGACGCGCGCCCGGTCGCGCCCCGCCCCCTTCGCCGCGTACATCGCCGCGTCGGCCTCCGAGATCACCGTCGCCGGGGTGCGGTAGGGGTCGCCGCCGTAGGTCGCCACGCCGATCGAGGCGGTCACCGGCTCGCCGTGCCGGGTCGGGTGCTCGCGGATCGCGGCGCAGATCGATTCCGCCACCGTGCGCGCCTCGTCGCGCTCGGCGCCCGGCAGGATGACCGCGAACTCGTCGCCGCCCAGCCGCGCCAGCACGTCGCTTTCGCGGGTGCGGCGGCGCAGCAGTTCGGCGACGTCGCAGATCAGCCGGTCGCCGGCGGTGTGGCCGTGGGTGTCGTTGACCGCCTTGAAGCCGTCGAGGTCGATCATCAGCACCGCGCCGACGCTGCCGTCGCGGCGCGAGCGGGCCAGCGCCGCCGCCAGCTCCTCGTCGAAGCGGCGCCGGTTCTTCAGCCCGGTGAGCGGGTCCTGGCTGGCCTGGCGCTGCAGTTCCTCCATCCGCTCGTTGCGGCTCCAGATCACGATCAGCGCCCCCAGCAGGGAGGCGAGCGAGATGCCGATCGCGGCCAGCATCAGCGGCACGTGCACGGACGGGTCGCCGGGGGCGTCGAGGACCAGGATCCAGGCCTGGTCGGCGACCGCCACGCGGGCCCGGGCGGCCCCGTCGAGGTCCACCTCCTCGCCGACCACCGCGCCGCGCCCGAGGCGGATCTGCACGTCGACCGGGTCCGGCACCGAGCCGACCGCCGCCGCCGCCAGGTCGCGGGCGCGGAAGGCGCCGACCGCGAACCCCTTCAGCGACGCCCGCCGCTGTGCGACGGTGTCGGTGGGGGCGCCGTCGCGGTAGACCGGGCGGTAGACGTTGATCCCCAGGCCGCCGAACAGCAGCCGCACCGGCGGCGTCGCCACCGGCCGCCCGAGCTCCCCGGCGCGGCGCAGGTGGCGGCCCCGCAGCGGGTCGCTGCCGAGGTCGTAGCCGATCGGCGCGACGTTGAAGTTGCTGACCGCGAAGGTGATCGGGTAGTAGACGGGGCGCCGGGCGGCGCGCCGCAGGCGGTTGCCGCGGCGCTCGAAGATCGGGCGGCCGATGCGCCGTTCGTAGGCGGCGCGGCGCGCGTGCGGCACCCGCTCGATGAACGCGGTGGCGCTCATCGCGCCCTCCGCCATCAGCGGCCGGGCGATGATCTCGTACTGGCGCTGGGTGAGGCTGTCCTCCGCCTGGAGGAAGGCCGCGACGCTGCCCAGCTGGCTGATCGAGAGCGCCGCCATCGCCTCGGTCTGGCGCGCCGAGCTGGCCGCGTGGGCGCGCTGCACGCGGTCGAAGTCGTGGCGGTCGTCGACGTACAGCAGCACGGCGGCGACGATCGACCCGGCCGCGATCAGCACCACGGCCCCCAGCCCTATCCAGAAGCGGAGCCTCACCGGTCGTTTGTCGGTCTCGCCGCTGCGTGCATTGAGTTCCGGGCCGTCCCCGGCGGGCACTCAGCTGTCGGGGGCGGCGGCAAGCGACTCCCACAGGTAGAGCGAGGCGAGGCTGCGGTGGGGTCGCCACGGCTCACCGATCGCCATCACCCGCGCGGGCGTCGGCATTTCGTCCAAACCGTACTCCACCTGGATCGCCCTGCGGATGCCCAGGTCGCCGCCGGAGAGCACGTCCGGCCGTTCGAGGTGGAAGATGAGGAACATCTCCGCCGTCCAGCGGCCGAGTCCGCGCACGGCGACGATCTCGGCGATCACCTCCTCGTCGGGCAGCTCGGCCAGCCGCTCCAGCTCCAGCTCGCCGTCGAGCACGTGGCGGGCGAGGTCGCGCGCGTACTCGACCTTGCGCCCCGACAGCCCGACCGCGCGCAGCTCCTCCTCCGGCGTCGCCAGCAGCTCGGCGGGGCTCGGCGTCCGACCGCCGAAGCGCTCCAGCAGCCGGCGGTGGATCGTCCGCGCCGCCTTGGTCGAGAGCTGCTGGCCGACGATCGCCCGCAGCAGCGCCCCGTAGGCGTCGGCGGGCCGCTCCTCGGCGCGCCGCCGCAGCCGCGTCCTCAGGTCCAGCTCGCCGACCCGCTCGATCAGCGCCGCCATCGTCGGGTCGGCGGCCGCCAGCGCCGCCCTGGCTGCCGCGCTCACCGGCCGCGCCAGCGCGGCTTGCGCTTCTCGGCGAAGGCGCGGATGCCCTCGCGGAAGTCCTCGGAGGAGAAGCAGGACTCGCGCAGCGCGACCAGGTCCGCCTCCTGCTGCTCGCTCAGCACCGGCGAGGCGGTGAGCAGGTCGATCGCGTGCTTGTTGCCGCGCATCGAGAGCGGCGCATTGGCGGCGATCTCGGCCGCCAGCGCCAGCGCCTCGTCGGCCAGCGCCTCGTCGGGGACGACTTCGTTGACGAGGCCGAAATGCTCCGCCCGCTCGGCGGTGTAGTTGCGGCCGGTGAGGAACAGCTCCTTGGTGCGGGCGGGGCCGATCGTGTCGAGGAACTTGCGCAGCCCGGTGTGACCGTAGATCAGGCCCAGTTTCGCGGGCGGCATCCCGAGCCGGGCGCCGGCCGCGCAGATCCGCAGGTCGCAGGTGATCGCCAGCTCCAGCCCGCCGCCCAGGCAGTGGCCGTTGATCGCCGCCACGGTCGGCCACGGGTGGCGAGCCAGCGCCTCGAGGGCGGCGTGGAAGGGGTGGGCGACCAACGCCTCGGCGTCGCGCTCGAAGGTCTCCTCGGGGATCGTCGCGATGTCGTAGCCGGCGCAGAAGACCGGCGGCGCGCCGGTGATCAGCACGCAGCGGACCTCGATCCCGCGGTCGAGGCTCGGCAGCGCCTCGGCGAGCGCGTCGAGGATCTCGTGGTCGAGCGCGTTGCGCCGCTCCGGGTTGGAGATCGTCAGGCGCGCGACCGCCTCGGCCGGGCGGTCGAGGATCAGCTTGCCCCCTGCCAGGCTTTCGCTCATGGTCGCCGGGCGCGGCGCGTCAGTAGAGGACGACGAGCACGTCGCCTTCGCTGACTGCCTGGCCCTCCTCGCAGCGGATCTCCTTCACGACGCCGTCGTCTTCGGCCTCGACCGGGATCTCCATCTTCATCGACTCGAGGATGACGACCGTGTCGCCGTCGGAGACGCGGTCCCCGACCTCGACCTCGATTTTCCACACGTTGCCCGTGATGTGAGCCTCGATGTTCGGCATCCGGGCGCAGCATAGCCGGGGGGTCGGGGAGAATGGGCGCGATGAGCGGCGAGGCGGACGCGTGGCTGGCGGTGGTGGTGGCGGCGCGCGACGAGGCGGAGCGGATCGGCGCCACGGTGCGGGCGCTGCGCGGCGCCTTCCCGGGGGCGGCGGTCTGGGTCGCCGACGACGCCTCGCGCGACGGCACCGCGGAGGCGGCGATGGCGGCCGGGGCGCAGGTGGTGCGGCGCGGGCGCCCGCACGGCAAGGGCGGCAACGTGACCGCTGCCTGCGAGGCGGCGCTGAGCGCCGAGCCGCCCCCCGAGCTGGTGCTGCTGTGCGACGGCGACCTCGGCGAGTCGGCGGCGCGCCTGCGGCCGCTGGTGGAGGCGGTGCGGGCGGGGGAGTGCGACCTGGCCGTGGCGGCGTTCGCGCGCCGCGTCGGCGGCGGCTTCGGGATCGCGCTCGGCTTCGCCCGCTGGGCGATCCGCAACCGCTGCGGGCTGCGGGCGGAGGCGCCGATCTCCGGCCAGCGGGCGCTGAGCGCCGCCTCGCTGCGCCGCCTGCTGCCGTTCGCGCGCGGCTTCGGGATGGAGGTGGGGATGACGATCGACGCCGTGCGCGCCGGCCTGCGGGTGCGCGAGCACGAGCTCGACCTCGAGCACCGGGCGACCGGGCGCACCGCGGCCGGCTTCCTGCACCGCTTCCGCCAGCTGCTGGACTTCGCCGCCGCCTGGCTGGCGCGCCGCTGAGGCGCCGCGCCGCCGTCCGCCCGCTTAGGCTCCCGCGCTAATGAGGAGAGCAGCGCCGAGAGGGGGCCTCGGGGGCCGGTGATCCTCGCCGTCGACCAGGGGACGACGGGGACCACGTGCCTGGTCTTCGACCGCGAGTGGCGCCTGGTCGGCCGTGCCTACTCGGAGTTCGAGCAGCACTTCCCGCGCCCCGGCTGGGTCGAGCACGACGCGGCGGAGATCTGGGAGGTGACGCGGCGCGTGGCGCGCGAGGCGCTTGCCGCGGCGGGCGTCGACGGGCGCGAGCTGGACGCGATCGGGATCACCAACCAGCGCGAGACGGTCGTCGCCTGGGACCCGGAGAGCGGCGAGCCCCTGCACCGGGCGCTGGTCTGGCAGGACCGCCGCACCGCGGAGCGCTGCGAGGAGCTGCGCGCGGCCGGGCTGGAGGAGACGGTGCGGGAGCGCACCGGGCTGACCATCGACCCGTACTTCAGCGGCACCAAGATCGAGTGGCTGTTGCGCCACGGGGAGGGGATGGAGCGGGCGGTCTTCGGCACCGTCGACTCGTGGCTGGTGTTCAAGCTCACCGGCCGCCACGCGACCGACTACACCAACGCCTCGCGCACGATGCTGTTCGACATCCGCCGCCTGCGCTGGGACGCGGAGCTGTGCGGGGCGCTGGGGATCGACCCGGAGCGGCTGCCGCGGCCGCTGCCCTCGGCGGGCGTCTTCGGCACCACGTCGGAGTTCGGCGGCGAGGTGCCGGTGGCGGGGATCGCCGGCGACCAGCAGGCGGCGCTGTTCGGCCAGGCCTGCTTCGAGCCCGGGATGGCGAAGAACACCTACGGCACTGGCAGCTTCGTGCTCCTCAACGCCGGCCCCGAGCCGCCGCCCGCCGTCCCCGGCCTGCTCACCACCGTCGCCTGGTCGCTCGGCGAAGGGGACGGGGCGGGCGCGCCGCCGACCTACGCGCTGGAGGCGTCGATCTTCGTCACCGGGGCGGCGGTGCAGTGGCTGCGCGACGGGCTGGGGATCATCGACGAGGCGGCGGAGACGGAGGCGCTGGCCGCCTCCCTCGACTCGAACGACGGCGTCTACTTCGTTCCGGCGCTGACCGGTCTCGGCTCCCCCTGGTGGGACCCCTACGCGCGCGGCACGATCGTCGGCCTCACGCGCGGCGCCGGGCGCGCCCACCTGGCTCGTGCGGCGCTGGAGGCGATCGCCTACCAGGCCGTGGACGCGGTCCGCGCTCAGGAGGACGCCGCCGGGCGGCGCCTGGCCGAGCTGCGGGCCGACGGCGGCGCGACCGCCAACCGGTGGCTGATGCAGTTCCAAGCCGACGTGCTGGGGGCGCCGGTGCTGGTCCCCGAGGTCGCCGAGACGACCGCGCTCGGCGCCGCCGCCCTGGCGGGGATCGGCGCCGGGCTGTGGAGCGTGGAGGAGGTCGCCGCCAGGTGGCGCGAGGCGGCGCGCTACGAGCCGCGCCTCGACGCCGCCGAGCGGCGCGCGCTCCTGGACGGATGGAGGGCGGCGGTGGAGCGGGCGCGTAACCCGGTCCGGCGGGCAGGGTAGGCACCTCCGTCGGCATGGCGGAGATGAAGCCACAGGTCTACAAGGACCCGCGCCCGGCGGAGTACTTCGACCGGTTTCACGCCGCGGCCCGACGCGGGGTCGGTTGGACCTACACCGCGGCCCGCATCGTCCTCACGCTGCCGACGCTGCTCGTCTACCGCGTGCGGGCGATCGGGGTGCGCAACGTGCCGCGACAGGGCCCGGTGATCCTGGCGCCCAACCACTTCAGCCAGATGGACCACTTCTTCGTCGGCGTCTACCTGCGGCGCAAGATCCGCTTCATGGCCAAGTCGCAGCTCTTCGGCCCGCCCGTCCTCACGTACATCCTCAAGCACGGCGGCGTCTTCCCGGTGCGGCGCGGCCGCCAGGACGAGGAGGCGTTCAAGACCGCCTTCACGTTGCTGGACCAGGGAGAGATGCTGCTCGTCTACGCCGAGGGCGGGCGCTCGCGCTCCGGCGAGCTGGGGACGCCGAAGCCGGGCATCGGCCGCATCGCGCTCGAATCCGGGGCGCCGGTCGTGCCGGTGGCGATCCACGGCTCGGCCGCGGTGCGGCGCTGGAAGCGGCTGCGCTTCCCCAAGGTGCGGGTCCAGTTCGGCGAGCCGCTGCGCTTCGCGGTCGAGAAGGGGCCCGATCGCGAGCGCCAGCAGCAGGTCGCGGACGAGATCTTCGCCCGCGTGCGGGAGCTGTACGAGGGCCTCGAGGCGCGCTACTCGTAGCGACGCTCGGCGCGGGCGTAGAACTCGGGGTCGTGCCCGGGCGTGATCACCGCGTCCGGGAACTGGCGCCGGAACAGCCGCAGCTCCTGCAGCGAGCGGCGGTAGCGGTGGGCGTCGGCGGGCCGCGGGGGCAGCGCCGCCTCGCCTTCCAGCTGCGCCAGCGTGTAGACGCAGTCGCCGCCGATCACGAAGTCGCGCTCGCGCAGCCGGCAGACCAGCGCCATGTGGCCGGCGCTGTGGCCGGGCGTGAAGGCGAGCCGCACCGAGCCGTCGCCGAACAGGTCGAAGGCGCGGCCGAAGGTCGCGTAGGAGCTGATGCCGCCGCGGTCGAAGTCGACCGTGCGATAGTCGAACGCGTAGTCGTAGTGGGCGCGGCGGTAGCCGTCGAGCCTGCTGCCGCGGGCCGCGGCGCGCCACTCGGCCTCGCTGACGACGAAGGTGGCGTCCGGGAACTCGGCGATAGCCGAGGTGTGGTCGATGTGCATGTGGGTGAGGACCACGATCGGCACGTCGGCGGGCGCCAGGCCGCGCTCGCGCAGCTGCGCGGGGACGTCTTCGCCCGGCTGCAGCGTCGGGCGCCCGACCCGGTTGGCGATCGCGCCGAAGTTCTGCCTGCCGTCGGTGGCGATCGAGGGGTGCAACCCGGTGTCGACGAGGATCGCGCCGGCGCTCGGGTGGCGGATGAGGAAGGCGGGGATCGGGATCTCGCGCTGCTCGCCGCGGCCCAACAGCGCCGCCGTCATCTTCAGGCTTGTCAGCCGCCCGCCGGGGCTTTCCATCGCCGCGACCGGATACATGCAACGGCCGGCGACCAGCGGTTCGACCGCGACCGTGGCGCCGCGGCTGCCGCCGGGCAGCGGCTCGTGCAGCGGGTGCGCCTCCACGTGGACCGACATCGCCCGCGCAATTTACGCTGATCGGCGCGCATATAGGCTTGCCGGGGATGTCTGAACGGGCGCATTCGCGGGTGTTCCGCGACGGCTTGCTGGAGGGGAAGGTGTGCATCGTCTCCGGCTCGGGCAGCGGGCTGGGGCGGGAGACGGCGCTGGAGCTGGCGCGCCTGGGGGCGGTCGTGATCGGCTGCGGGCGGCGCCCCGAGCCGCTGCGCGAGACCGCCGCGCTGGCGCGGGAGCTGCCGGGCAGCTTCGAATACGAGCCGCTCGACATCCGCGAGGAGGGGCCGGTGGAGCGGTTCGTCGAGCTCGCGGTCGAGCGGCACGGGCGGGTCGACGTGCTGGTCAACAACGCGGGCGGCCAGTTCCTCAGCCCGGCGGAGGCGATCTCGCCCAAGGGCTTTCGCACCGTGATCGACCTCAACGTCAACGGCACCTGGCTGATGACGCACGCGGTGGCGACGAAGGCGATGATCCCCGCCGGGGGCGGCAAGGTGCTCAGCGTCACCCTCTCCCCGCACAACGGGATGCCCGGGATGGTGCACTCCGGCGCCGCGCGGGCGGCGGTGGAGAACATGATGCGGACGCTGGCGGTTGAGTGGGCGCGGTTCGGGATCCGCACCTGCGCCCTGGCGGCGGGCCAGTTCGCGACCGAGACGCTGCTGACCAAGTACCCGCGCGAGGTGGTGGAGAACGTCGAGCGCTCGGTGCCGCTCGGCCGCACCGGCCGCCCGGAGGAGATGGCCTGGCTGGTCGCCTACCTGGCCTCGCCGGCGGGCGACTTCTTCAGCGGCACCACGATCACGATCGACGGCGCGCGCGACAACTGGGTCGGCCCCTGGCCGCCGCGTGAGATCGTCACCGAGTCCGGCGCCCCCGTCGCCGAGCAGCGCCGCAAGTAGCCGCGCCGGCCGACCCGGGGCCGACCCTCCCGACCCGCATCACCTTCGAGCCCTATATCGGCCGAAGCTTGATGCAGCTCGGGGGAGGGGGTCCGGGGGCGTCAGCGGGGGTCGAGGACGACGAGCGGGATCTCGCGCTCGGTGCGGGCGGCGTACTGCTCGTAGCCGGGCCAGGCGGCGACCGCCTTAGCCCAGAGGCGGTCGTGCTCGTCGGGCGCGGCGACGCGGGCGCGCACCGGGCGCCGCTCGCGCCCCACCTGGACCGTCGTCTCCGGGTTGGCGCGTAGGTTGTGGAGCCAGGCGGGGTGGCGCGGGAAGCTGCCTTTGGAGGCGACGACGACGAGGCTCTCGCCGTCCTCGACGTACAGCAGCGGCGTCGTGCGCCGCCTGCCGGTGCGCGCCCCGACGTGCTCGAGCAGCAGCATCCGCCCGCGCACGCCGGGGACCTTCCAGCCGATCCGCCCGCCGGTCGCCCGGTACAGGCGCACGTGCAGGCCGGCGCCGCGCTGCAGCGCCGGCCAGATCCGGTCCGCGATGTCGAGGTATCTCGGCCCCATGCGCGGGGCGCCCGGTTCGCGGCGTCCTCGGCTCAGGTGTACATGCCCCCGAACATGCCGCCGGTGACGTTCAGCACCTGGCCGTGCACGTAGTCGGAGAGCGGCGAGGCGAGGAAGAGGACCGGGCCCGCGGCCTCGTTCGGCTTCGCCGGGCGGCCGAGCGGGATGATCGCCGAGGCCATCGCCCGCATCTGCTCGGGGATGCCCAGCTCGATCTTCTCGCCGCTGGGGGCGGTGATCTCCTCTCCCGACTCCTTCGCCGCCGTCAGCCGCGTCTCCACGAACCCGAAGGCGACCGCGTTGACGTTGATCTTGAACTGGCCCCACTCCTTGGCCAGCGTCTTGGTGATCCCGACCACGCCCATCTTGGCGGCCGAGTAGTTGATCTGGCCCGCGTTGCCCATCATCCCCGAGGTGGAGGAGACGTTGATCAGCTTGCGGAAGACCTCGCGGCCCTCGGCCCGCTCGGCCTTTGCCGCCTCGCGCCAGTGCGGCGCCAGCGCCCGCGCGACGCGGAAGGGGACGATGGTGTGGATGTCGAGCATCGCCTGGAACTGCTCGTCGGTCATCCGGTGGGCGACCCCGTCCCAGGTGTAGCCCGCGTTGTTGACCACGATGTCGACCCCGCCGAAGGCGTCGACCGCGGCCTTGACCAGCTCGTCGGCAGCCCCGGTCTTGGTCAGGTCACCGGCGTGGACCGCGGTGTCGCCGTCGATCTCGGACGCCGCCTGCTCGGCGACGTCGGCATCGAGGTCGTTGATCAGCACCTTCGCGCCCTCGCGCGCGAAGGACTCCGCCGTCGCCCGTCCGATGCCGCGCGCCGACCCGGTGACGATCGCCGCCTTGCCGTCCAGAAGTCCCATTTCGCCTCCCTATCCGATGCGTCGCTGAGAAACCGGCTCGGGAGGCTACCGGGGAACGGCCGCTCCTGGTTGATCGGCCAGTCAGGACGCGCGCGGCGCCGCGCCGCCTCAGCCCATCGTGCGCTCCTCGAACACCTCGTAGATCCCGTCGGCGCCGACCGCGTCGATTAGCTCCTCCAGCTCCGCTCGCCGGCTCTCGTAGTCGAGGTCCCGCTGCCCTTGGCGCAGCTCCTCCAAGGTGCCGTCGAAGAAGCCGAAGGTGATCACCTCCTGCTCGTCCTCGACGTTGCGCAGGGCGTAGAAGCGCCGCCACCCGGGCGGGAACTCGGCCTCCTCGCTCGCGTCGATGAAGCGGCTGCGGAAGTCCTCCTCGGCCCCGGGCTTCAGCTTGCGGACCGTGAGCGCGCAGAGCATCTCGTCTCCCTTCGTCGGATTCGGGCGGGCGCCGGCGCACCCCCCTCGGCAGAACAACGACCCGGAGCGCCCCACCCCTTTCGCGCCCCCCGTCCCCCGCCGCCTGCCGTCGTGGTTGAGGTTCGTCGCGCCAGGCGGCACAAATCCCAACCACCCGCCCCGGCCCACCGGAGTGGTTGAGGTTCGTGTCGTCACGCGGTGCGAACCTCAACCACACCGGGTGGTGGGGACCCGCATCGCAGGCGTGGTCGAGGTTCGTTGCGCCAGGCGGCACAGACCTCAACCGCGCGGCTGGGGCTGCCGGGGTGGTTGAGGTTGATCGCGCCAGGCGGGACGAAGCTCAACCACGCGTGCGGGGGGCGTGGGCGCCGCGCGCACCCGGCGTAGCTTGGCCCTACAGCTCAACCACGCGCGGGGGTGCGGCCTTGGGCCGCGCTGGGGCCGAGCTGGGGCCTTGGGCCGCGCTGGGGCCTGGGATGCGGGTCGCGCGTGGCGCTCGGCCTAAAGGCCCATGGTGCGGCCGATGATCTCTTTCATGATCTCGTCGGTGCCGCCGCCGATCGGGCCGAGGCGGGCGTCGCGGACGGCGCGCTCGATCCCGTACTCGCGCATGTACCCGTAGCCGCCGTGGATCTGGAGGGCCTCGTCGGCTACCTCCAGCAGCGCCCGCTGGGTGAAGAGCTTCGCCATCGAGACCTCGCGCACGCAATCGCGGCCGGAGTGGAAGAGGCGCAGGGCGTGGTAGGCGATGGAGCGCGCCGCTTCCGCCTTCGTCCCCATCTCGGCGATCCGGTGGCGGGTTGCCTGGAAGCGGCCGATCGGGCGCCCGAACGCCTCCCGCTCGCCCGCGTAGGCGACCGCGGCGTCGATCAGGCGGTCCATCGCGCCGACCGCCCCGATCGCCATCACCAGTCGCTCCCAGGCGAAGTTGGCCATGATCAGCCGGAAGCCGCCGTTCTCCTCGCCGAGCAGGTTCTCGGCCGGCACCTCGACGTCGGTGAAGGTGATCTCGCCGGTGTCCGACGAGTGCCAGCCCATCTTCTCCAGCTTCCCGCTCACCTCGTAGCCGGGCATGTCGCTTTCCAGCACCAGGAAGGAGATGCCGTCGTGCCCGCCTGCCTCGGTCGTGCGGCACGCGCAGACCAGGAAGTCGGCCCGCACCCCGTTGGTGATGAACGTCTTCGCCCCGTTGACGATGTAGCGGTTGCCGTCGCGCCGCGCCCGGGTCGCGATCGACGCCACGTCCGATCCCGCCCCCGGCTCGGTGATCCCCAGCGCGCCGATCTTCTCCCCGGCGATCCCGGGCACCAGCCAGCGCTGCTTCTGCTCCTCGGTGCCGAAGTTGAAGATCGGCGGCATCGCGATCGAGGCGTGCGCGTTGAGCCCAGCCGCGACTCCCCCCGAGCCGCCCGACCGCGCCAGCTCCTCGACCCAGACCGCGTCGTGCAGGTGCGTGCCGCCCTGGCCTCCGTACGCCTCGGGGAACTTCAGCCCCAGGAAGCCGAGCTCTCCGCAGCGCCGGTACAGCTCGCGCGGGAACTCGCGCGCCCGCTCCCACTCGTCGACGTGCGGCGCGATCTCCTTGCTGACGAACCGCCGCACGCTCTCGCGCAGCTGCTCGTGCTCCTCCCCGAACGGCGGCAGTGGCGCCCGCTCGCCGGTGACCTTGACGACCGTCACCGCGCCGCCGGTGCGCCGCGTCCGGCTTTCACCACAGTGGAGTGGGGGCTGATCCGCACGCGCCGCGCCTAGAGCCCATAGCTCCGCCCGATCACGTCGAGCATCACCTCGTCGGTCCCGGCGCCGATCCGGTTCAGGCGCACGTCGCGGTAGGCGCGCTCGATCTCGTACTCCTTCATGTACCCGTAGCCACCGAGGATTTGCACGCACTCGTCGGCGACTTCGCACGCCACCCGGGAGGCGAACAGCTTCGCCATCGTGATCTCCCGCACCGGGTACTCCCCGTTCGCGAACCGCCACGCGGTCGCGTAGGTGAACTGCTTCGCCGCCTCGGTCTTGGTCGCCATCTCGGCGAACTTGTGCCGGATCGCCTGGAACTTGCCGATCGGCCGCCCGAACGCTTCCCGCTCCTTCGCGTACTGCAGGGTGCGCTCGATCATCCGCTCGGCGCCCGCGTGGCAGCCGGCAGCGGCGACCAGCCGCTCCCCCTGCAGCTCCCAGGCGATGTGGTAGAAGCCTTTGCCCTCTTCGCCGAGCATGTTCTCGGCCGGGACGCGCACGTCTTCGAAGGACAGTTCGCCGGTGTCGGAGGCGTGCATCCCCATCTTCTCCAGCTCCGAGGTGACGGTGAACCCCGGCACCGGGTTGCCGTCTTCGTCGCGCAAGTCGACGATGAACAGCGTGATCCCGTCGTGGCGCGCCCCCGGGTCGGTCTTCGTCACCAAGACGATGAAGTCGGCCCGCGGCCCGTTGGTGATGAAGGTCTTGGTCCCGTTGATCACGTACTCGTCGCCGTCGCGGATCGCGGTGGTGCGGATGCCGGCGACGTCGGACCCGGCGCCCGGCTCGGTGATCCCGATCGCGGCCACTTTTTCGCCCCGGATGCCGGGCGTCAGGTAGCGCCGTTTCTGCTCCTCGGTGCCGAGCATGTAGATCGGCGGCAGCGCCATGTCGGTCTGCACCGCGAAGGCCATGTTGGTGCCGCCGGAGCCCGAGTAGCTCATGCACTCGGCACGCACGATCGAGTAGAAGTAGTCGCCGCCCTGGCCGCCGTACTCCTCCGGGAAGCAGAGGCCGAGGTAGCCCAGCTCCCCGGCCCGGCGCATGATCGAGGTCGGCCAGCAGGTCTCCTCCCACTCGTTGCGGTGGGGGTAGATCTCCTTTTCGACCCAGGCGCGCATCGACTCGCGCAGGTCTTCGTGCTCCTGGGTGAAGATGAAGTGCTTGCGCCCCGACTCGAAGTCGGGCTTGATGACCTTGGAGCCCTCGCTCGCCGTCGCCACTGGTCCTCCTCGCTCTCGCTCTCGGTTCGCCGCCTCGCTCGCGCCGCCGGGCAGGCGGTCCGGCGCCCTCCGCGCGGACGAAGTGGACAGTAGCACTTCCCACTTTCGACTCGGTGCTATCGTTGCGCCGCGATGAGCGAGCGCGAGCTGGTCCGCTACGAGGTCGCCGACGGGGTCGCGACGGTGACGCTGAACGACCCCGAGAAGCGCAACATGCTCTCGGCGCCGATGCTCGCCGAGCTGGTCGCGGCGATGCGCGCCGCCCGCGACGACGAGGCGGTCCGCGCCGTCGTCCTCACCGGGGCGGGGGAGAAGGCGTTCTGCGCCGGGGCCGACCTGGGCGGGTTCGCGGCCGACGTGCCGCTGCTGGACAAACACTTCGGCTCCGACCTCTTCCTCGAGTACTTCCGCCTCATGCCGCGGCTCGGCAAGCCGTCGCTGTGCGCGGTCAACGGCCACGCGCTGGCGGGCGGGCTGGGCGTCGCGATCTCCTGCGACCTGGTGATCGCCAAGGAGGGCGCCACCTTCGGCACCCCGGAGATCAACGTCGGCGCCTTCCCTTACATGATCATGGCGCTGATCTACCGCGACGTCCCCCGCAAGAAGGTCAACGAGATGATCTTGCTGGGGGAGCGGATGAGCGCCGAGGAGGCGGTCGCCTGCGGGCTCGCCAACAAGGTCGTCCCGGCGGCGGAGTTCGATGCCGCGGTCGCCGCCTGGGCGCGCCGGCTGGCCTCCAAGAGCCCGCTGCTGATGCGGCTCGGCCACGACGCGATGTACCGCCAGGCCGACATGGCGCTCGACGACGCGCTGGAGTTCCTGCGCTCGCAGCTCTCCCTCACCCTGACCAGCGAGGACCTGGTCGAGGGCGTGCGGGCCTTCTTCGAGAAGCGCGAGCCGCGCTGGAAGGGGAGGTAGGGATGTCCGAGGACCGCACCCTGCTGCCGGGCACCGCGCCGCTGCGCGAGCTGACCGAGCAGCTGCACGCGCGCCGCGCCAAGGCGCGCCGCGGCGGCGGCGAGGAGAAGATCGCCAAGCAGCACGAGCGCGGCAAGCTGACCGCGCGCGAGCGGATCGACCTGCTGGTCGACGAGGGCACCTTCGTCGAGCTGGGCATCCTCGGCCGCCCGCACTTCGCCCAGCGGGCGATGGACGGGGTGGAGGCGCCCGCCGACGGCGTCATCACCGGCTGGGGTGACGTCGACGGGCGGCCCTGCTGCATCGCCGCCTACGACTTCACGGTGATGGCCGGCTCGATGGGGATGACGGGGGAGATCAAGGTCAGCCGCCTGCGCGAGATGGCGCTGCAGAAGCGGATGCCGTTCATCTGGCTGCTCGACTCGGCCGGGGCCCGCATCCAGGAGGCGGCCGGGTCGCTGTTCGCCGGCTCTGGGCACCTGTTCCGCGAGGAGGTCGAAATGTCGGGCGTCGTGCCGATGGTGGCGGCGATGATGGGCCCCTGCGCGGCCGGCACCGCCTACATCCCGGCGCTCTCGGACTTCGTGCCGATGGTCTCCGGACAGGGCGCGATGGCGCTCGCCGGCCCGCACCTGGTGAAGGCGGTCACCGGGGAGGAGATCTCGATGGAGGAGCTGGGCGGCGCCAAGGTCCACTGCCGCAAGTCCGGCGTCGGGGACCTGGAGGTCGCCGACGACGAGGAGTGCATCGCGGCGATCAAGGCCTACCTCTCCTACTTCCCGCGCAGCTGCGACGAGCGCCCGCCGCTGCGCGAGACCGACGACCCCGAGGACCGCGCCTCCGAGCGGCTGCTGGAGATCGTCCCCGAGTCCTCGCGCAAGCCCTACGACATGTACGACGTGATCCGGGAGATCGTCGACGACGGCGAGTGGTTCGACATCAAGCCGAAGTTCGCCCGCAACCTGATCACCTGCTTCGCCCGCTTCGGCGGCCGCCCGGTGGGGATCGTCGCCAACCAGCCCAAGCACCTCGCCGGGGTGCTGGACAACGACTCGGCCGACAAGGCGGCCCGCTTCATCAACCTCTGCGACGCCTTCAACATCCCGCTCGTCTTCCTGCAGGACGTGCCCGGCTTCATGGTCGGCTCGAAGGTCGAGCACGCGGGGATCATCCGCCACGGGGCGAAGATGCTGTACGCGGTCAGCCGCGCCACGGTGCCGAAGGTGACCGTGATCGTGCGCAAGGCCTACGGCGCCGGCTACTACGTGATGTGCGGCAAGGCCTACGAGCCGGACCTGATCGTCGCCTGGCCGGGGGCCGAGATCTCGGTCATGGGCCCGGAGGGCGCCGTCAACATCATCGGCCGCTCGGCGATCGAGGCCGCCGAGGACCCGGAGGCGACCCGCGAGGCAATGCTGAACGCGGTCCGCGAGCAGATCGACCCCTACATCGCCGCCGGCAACGCGATGATCGACGACATCATCGACCCGCGCGAGACCCGCCCGACGATCGTCCGCGCCCTGCGCATGGCGAGCGAGAAGACGGTGGCGAAGCCCCGCAAACGCCACGGGGTGATGCCCGTATGAGCGCGGGCCGCCGGCCTGGGAAGGAGCCGCGGGGATGAGCCGGTTCGAGGACCCGGTGATCATCAGCTGCTCGATCAGCGGCGTGATCGCCAACCGCGAGCAATGCCCGGCGATCCCCTACACGCCGGAGGAGTACGCGGCCGAGGCGCGGCGCGCGGTCGACGAGGGCGCCTCCCAGATCCACATCCACGCCCGCAAGCCGGACGGCACCCCTTCCTTCGAGGTCGAGGACTTCCGCGCCATCACCGAGGCGATCCTGGCCGAGGTCGGCGACGTGATCATCAACTACTCGACCGGGGCGATCGGCGTCCCGGTCGCCAAGCGGGTCGAGTACCTGCGCGAGTGCCGGCCGGAAGTGGCGGCGCTGAACATGAGCTCGATGAACTACGCCAAGTACTCGCGCCGTCGCAAGGACTTCGTCTTCAAAGCGGTGTTCGAGAACAGCTTCGACACGATCGTCGAGTTCCTCACCGCGATGAAGGAGCTGGGGATCAAGCCCGAGCACGAGTGCTTCGACGCCGGGCACGTCGCCAACCTCGACCCGCTGCTGGACATGGGGCTGCTGGAGCCGCCGCTGCAGATCTCGCTCGTGATGGGCGTGGTCGGCGGCGTGCGGCCGACGCCGCGCAACGTCGGCCTGATGGCGGACCAGATCCCGGGCGGACCGGAAGGACCCAACCAGTGGCAGGTGATCGGCATCTCGCGCGACCAGTGGAAGCTGCTCGCCGCCTCGCTGGTGCTGGGCGGCAACGTGCGCGCCGGCCTGGAGGACAACCTGTACCTGCCCGACGGCACGATGGCGCGCTCCAACGGCGACCTGATCGCCAAGGCGCGGCAGATGGCCGAAGACGTCGGCCGCCGCCCGGCCACGGTCGCCGAGGCGCGGGAGCTGCTCGGGCTGCCGCCGCGCCGCCGCGGTGCCGCGGGCGGGGGCCCGGAGGCGGGCCGAGCCGCCGCGCAGCCATGAGCGGCCTGCCGCTCTCCGACATCCGCGTCCTCGACCTCACGCGCCTGCTGCCGGGCGGCTTCTGCTCGCTGCTGCTCGCCGACCTCGGTGCCGAGGTGCTGAAGGTGGAGGACACCGGGATGGGCGACTACATCCGCTGGGCGCCGCCCTACTACGGCGACGAGGAGGGGACGCCGCACGGCACCCGCTCGGCGCTGTACCTGGCGCTCAACCGCGGCAAGCGCTCGATCCGCCTCGACTTGAAGTCGGAGCGGGGGCGGGAGGTGCTGCTGCGCCTCGTCGCCGCACACGACGTGGTGCTGGACGGGTTCCGCCCCGGGGTGCTGGAGCGGCTCGGGGTCGGGTACGAGCGGATGGCCGAGGTCAACGAGGGGATCGTGTACTGCGCGATCACCGGCTACGGCCAGGACGGCCCCTACGCGCGGCGCGCCGGCCACGACATGAACTACCTCGGCTTGGTCGGCCTGCTCGGCCTGACCGGGTCCCCCGACGGTCCGCCGGTGCAGCCGGCGGGGCAGATCGCCGACCTCGGCGGCGGCGCGCTGACCGCCGCCTTCGCGGTGCTGGCGGCGCTGCACGAGCGGCGGCGCTCCGGCAAGGGGCAGGCGGTCGACGTCTCGATGGCCGACGGCGCGCTGTCCTGGCTGGCGATGGTCGCCGGGCGCTACTTCTGCGACGGGCAGGTGCCGCGCCGCGGCCGCGGCGAGCTGAACGGCGGCATCCTCTGCTACCTGCCCTACGAGGCGGCCGACGGCTGGGTCACCTGCGGCGCCCTGGAGCCGAAGTTCTGGGCCAAGTTCTGCCACGCGGTCGGGCGCCCGCACCTCGTCGAGCGGCAGTTCGACCCGCCCGGCGGCGAGGCGTGGCGCGAGGTCGCCGCCGTCTTCCGCTCCCGCACGCGCGAGGAGTGGCGCGCCTTCAACGACGAGCACGACTGCTGCATCGAGCCGGTCCTCGACCTCGACGAGGCGCTGGGCTCGGAGCTGGTGCGGGCGCGGGGCATGGTGGTGGAGGTCGACCAGCCGGGGATCGGGCCGGTGCGCCAGCTCAACACGCCGGTGCGGATGAGCCGCACCCCCGGCGACCCGACCCGCCCCGCGCCGGCGCTCGGCGAGCACACCGACGAGGTGCTGTGCGAGGCCGGCTACGGCGAGGACGAGATCGCCGCCCTCAAGGAGGCCGGCGCGGTCGCGGGGCCGGGCGAGGAGGGCGGCGGCGGCCCGGCCGAGTTCCGCGCCTGAGATGGGGGCCGGGGAGGCGAAAAGCGCCGCCGCGCCGGGCCGCTCGGACGACCGCCCCCGGCTGCTGCGGATGCGGGAGCTGGCCGAGGCGTCCGGGGTCCCGGCGGCGACGATCAAGCACTACCTGCGCGAGGGGCTGTTGCCGGAGCCGGTGAAGACGAGCCGCAACATGGCCTGGTACCCGCCCGAGTTCGTCGACCGGATCAAGCTGATCAAGCGCCTGCAGGAGGAGCGCTTCATGCCCCTGAAGGCGATCCGCTCGGTGCTGGAGGAGGGGCACGAGCGGGCGGCGGCGATCCTCGAGCTGGAGGACCGGATCCTCGATCGGGCGCGGGCGGGCGAGCGGGCGCGGACGAGCGCCGCCGAGGTGCGCGAGCGCTACGGCATCCCCGACGAGGTGCTGCGGCGGCTGGAGGAGATCGGCGTCCTCAGCCCCGACGAGCGAGGCTACTCGCCCTCCGACATCACGATCATCGAGGCGATCAGCCGCTTCCGCGCCGGCGGCTACGACGAGGAGATCGGGTTCACCGTCTACGACACCCTGCGCTACAAGACGGCGCTGGAAGCGCTGGTGCGCGAAGAGGTCGAGGTGGTAATGACCCGCCTCGCCGGCGAGGTGCCGCCCGAGCGCGTGGTCGAGATGCTGGAAGTCGGCGCCGAGCCGCTCAAGGACCTGATCGGCGCCCTGCACCAGAAGCTGATGATCGCCGAGCTGGAGCGCCACCGGGCCGGTCGCTAGCGGCGCCGGGTCGGGCGCCGGCAAGGCGCGGCGGGTGGCCGAGGGGGACGAAGGCGGCGGGGGCCGGTCATATACTGGGGACCCTGATTGACTGGTCAATCAGCGGTGTGTCCCGGCCCCGGCGCACGATCCTAGGAAGCGAGGCTGATGCGGGCAGCGGCGGTACAGCTCAACTCGACCGGCGACAAGGAGCGCAACCTCGAGGTTGCGGAGCGCCTGGTGCGAGCAGCG
>Ga0207864_1000409_pt1 | contig 62265 bp, 51 predicted proteins | sample HigsolmetaAR202D_FD_184834 | JGI IMG/M metagenome (GOLD analysis project Ga0207864, IMG submission 184834) | Ionic liquid and high solid enriched microbial communities from the Joint BioEnergy Institute, USA - AR20-2-D (SPAdes) (version 2) ...
CCTCCGCCGCGCGACGTTCCGCCTCCAGGCGCTCCGCTTCGGCACGTTCGGCGGCAAGACGTTCGGCCTCGGCGCGCTCGGCCGCCAGCCGCTCCTCCTCGAGACGCGCGGCCTCCTCCGCCGCGCGACGTTCCGCCTCCAGGCGCTCCGCTTCGGCACGTTCGGCGGCAAGACGTTCGGCCTCGGCGCGCTCGGCCGCCAGCCGCTCCTCCTCGAGACGCGCGGCCTCCTCCGCCGCGCGGCGCTCGGCCTCCAGGCGTTCTTCTTCCAGGCGCGCGGCTTCCGCCTGCACCGCGGCGAGGCGTTCGGCCTCCTCGCGTTCGAAGCGGATGCGTTCGGCTCCCAGCAGTTCCGCCTCGAGCCGCGCCTGCGCTTCGCGTTCGGCGGCAAGCCGCTCCTCCTCGAGACGCGCGGCCTCTTCCGCCGCGCGACGTTCTGCCTCCAGGCGCTCCGCCTCGGCACGCTCCGCGGCGAGGCGTTCGGCCTCCCCGTGTTCGGAACGGATGCGCTCGGCCTCGAGCAGTTCCTCCTCCAGCCGGGCCTGCACCGCGCGCTCGGCCTCGAGCCATTCCGCCTCCGCCCGTTCCGTGGCGAGGATGTCCTCCTCCAGCTGCGCCGGACCCGCAACTTCCGCATGTTCCGCGCTGGGCTGTCCGGTCTGCGGATGCTCCGCCGCGGAGCCGGCGTCCTCCACCGCCTGGCCCACGGACTGCTCCACGGCGGCGAAGTCCCCCAGGGCGGGGATGTCGATCAGGTCGCCGTAGGCGGAGAGGTCGTCCGTGGTCAGCGGCTCCTCGACCGGCTCCACCGCGATGTCGGCGACCTCTGCCTCCTGCATCGTCTCGGGTTCCGGTTCGTCCTCCAGCGATGGCGGCGGAACCTCGGGCAGGCTGTCACGCAATGCGGCCAGGCGTGCCGCCAGCGCATCGCGCATCGGCAACGCGGGCGAAGGCGCATGCAGCGCGGCGAGCGTGGCCCTGACCGCATCGGCCAGGTCGGCGATCGCGGAAACCGCCTCTTCCCCCGCGGGCGTCCCTGCGGCAAGCAGCCGCCGCGCATAGGCTTCCGCCGGCCCGAGCACGCTGTTGATCACCGGCACCTCGGTCATCGCGAAGGCGCCGTTCATGGTGTGCAGCGCGCGCAGCAGCGCCTCGCTGCCACGGGCGTCGCCATTGCGCGCGGCGGCGAGCCAGGCATCCACCGTGGCGAGGTGGCCGGTGACCTCGGCGTCGAGGATCTCCAGCAGCAGCGCGTCCACCTTCGCCGGCACGGTCTCCGCCGCCATCACCGCGGCGGCGCCTTCCTGCGCGGTCACCGCGGCACCGAACACGGGCATGGTGTCGTCGCCGGCGGCCACGCGGTCGGCGGCCTCCTGGATCGCGGCCAGGTCGCTGGTCACCGGCGCGCTGCCGCGCAGCGCCGCCAGCAGTTCCGGCAGGGTGTAGAAGGCCTGATCCACGACGGCGACCACGGCCGGGCTGGCCTGGCGCTTGCCGTCGCGCACCTGGTTGAGCATGTTCTCGATCTTCCAGCAGAACTCGCCGAGGGTGCGCGCACCGACCAGGCGGCCGCTGCCCTTGAGCGTGTGGAAGACGCGGCGGATCGGCAACAGCCGTTCCATGTCGTCGGGCTGCGCGCGCCACGGCGGCAGCAGCCGGTCGAGGTTGTCGATCTCCTCGGCGAACTCCTCGAGGAAGACCTCGCGGATCTCGTCGTCTATTTCGTCGCCGGTGTTCTCGAAACCGCCGGCGACGGCCGTCGCCGTGGCCTGCGCGGGAACCGCGGGCGCGGGAGTCGCCGCAGGCGCTTCCGTCGGTACGGATCCGGCGGCAGCTTCCTCCTGCGCCGGCGCGAGGCCAGCCGTGGCAGGCGTGGCCGCTTCGGCGGTGGCACCGCCCTCCGCAGGAATTTCTTCCTCCGCGGCCTGGCCCTGGGCAGGAACCGCGAACGCCTCGGCCGGCGCCGCAATGGTCTCGACCACCGCCGGCGCCACCGGTTCCGGCAGCGGCCAGTAGCCGAGCGCCTCGAGGCTGTTGCGGGTGATGTCGAGGATCTCGTCACGGTTGGCGCGCTGTTCGCGCAGCGCCTCGAGGTAGTACTCGAGGCTGGCCAGTGCGTCGGCCAGCGTGTCGAGCTGGCGGCCATTCGGAACGCGCCGGCGGACCAGCAGCTCGCTGCGGGTGAACCGTTCCACCGCGGTCACGTAGTCGGCCGCGAGCGGCAGCTCCAGCATCCTCAGGGCGCCGGCGACCTCGTTGAGCAGCCGCGGCACGTCCTCGAGCTGCGAGTGGTCCCAGCTGGTCTCGATGAACGCGACCAGCGCCTGCCGCGCGTTGGCGAAGTTGGCGATCGCCTCGCGCACGATGGCTTCCAGCAGGCGGTGCGCCTCGCCGCCGGACAGGTCGTCCTGCCCGGCCTCCCCGTCGCCCGCGCCCAGGCGCTCCACCTGGTCGTCGAGCGTGGCTTCCACGTAGAGCAGCGCGCCGGCAACGTCGAGCAGCGTGTCCTCGCTCACCGGCAACCTGCTGTCGACGATCGACTGCAGCGTGTCGCGCTGCTGCTGCACCACGTTGCGCGCGACCCCGAGGCCGAGCATGCCGAGGGTGTCGGCGACGCGGCCCAGCACCTCCACCTGCGGCTGCAACGTGGAGACGTCGCCGTCGCCGGTGCGCAGGTGCAGGTCCAGCGCGTCCTTCACCCGCAGCAGGTCCTCCTTCACTGCCGCGGCGACGGTCCCGAGCAGGGCGCGGTTGCGGCCGCTGAGGCTGCCGCGCGCATGCTCCAGCTCCGACTGGGTGGGCGTGCCGGAGGCCAGGTCGAAGGTCTCGCGCAGCTCGTCCAGCGCCGGATGGCGGGCATCCGAGTGCGCGACGTGGTACAGCAATTGCCGGGTCGGTTCCAGCGCCGACTCCGTGCTGGGGATGCCAAACCCGTCCTCGAACGCCCGCCGCGTCTCGCGCTCGACGCTGGCGAAGATGCTGCGCAGCGCCGCCGAGGACGGCAGCGTGCCATCGGCCATCGCCTGCAGCACGCGTGAGGCCACCCACAGCATCCGCCGCACCGGCAGGGGATGCACGTGCGGCAGGAGGGCGTCGATCGCCGTGGCGAGCAACGGATGCGGCGGGACCTCGGGTTCACGCCAGGACGCAAGCGCCTCGCGCAGCGCCAACAGCTGCGGCGCCACCGCCCCGTGGTACCCGGGGGTGGTGGCGGCGGGCGCGGGCGGCACCGAGGCCGGCAATGGGCGGTCGAGGTCCGGGGCGAACAGCACGCTCTCGCTCAGCCCTTCCTCGCCACGCGCGCTGCGCAGCTCGTTGAGCAGCGGCAGCAGGACGATCGGGATGTCCTTGTGGCCGCTCTGCAGGCGCTCGAGGTAGTCGGGCAGCAGCACCACGCCGCGCATCAGCGCCGCGCAGGCGGCGTCGCGGTCCGGCACGCGCCCTTCCTGCAGCGCCCTGGCCAGCAGTTCCATCTCCTCGGCGACCATCGCCGGGGCATAGAGCTCGAGCATGCGCAGCGTGCCCTGCACCTGGTGCAGGAACCCCGCGCACAGGTGCATGCGGCCGGTGTCGGCCGGGTCCTCGACGAACCCCTCCAGCTCCAGCTTGGCCTGGCGCAGGGTCTCGTCGAGCTCGGGCTTCACCCAGCCCAGCGTGGTGTATTCGATCGCCTCGCGCAGCACCGGGGTCATCGCATCCCCCCTGCGATGGCGTGCGTCCAGCGGTGGCCGGCGGCGGTCCGGTTCATCGGTCGTCCAGTCCCCCGGGGCCTCAGGCCGGCAGCTTGAAGTCCGCCACGGAGCGGCGCAGGTCCGCCGCCAGCTGCGCCAGGTTGCCGATCGACTCGGCGGTCTGGTTCGCGCCCTGCGAGGTCTGCGAGGTGATCTGCTGGATGGTGTTCATCGTCTGGGTGATGTTCGCCGCCGCGCCGGCCTGCTGCTGCGCCGCCTGCGAGATGTTCTGGATGAGCGCGGACAGGTCGGACGACACTTTTTCGATCTCGCCCAGCGCGGTCCCCGCGTCCTCGGCCAGCCGGGCACCGGCGACCACCTCCGCGGTCGTCTGCTCCATCGAACTGACCGCCTCGTTGGTGTCGGCCTGGATGGTCTGCACCAGCTGTTCGATACGCTTGGTCGCGTTGGACGCGCGCTCGGCCAGTCGCTGCACTTCGTCCGCCACCACCGCGAAGCCCCTGCCCGCCTCGCCGGCCGAAGCCGCCTGGATGGCCGCGTTCAGCGCCAGGATGTTCGTCTGCTCCGAGATGTCGTTGATCAGCTCCACGATCGAACCGATCTCCTGCGAGCTTTCGCCCAGCCGCTTGATCCGCTTCGAGGTCTCCTGGATCTGGTCGCGGATCGAGTCCATGCCCGCGATCGTCTCGCGCACCACGCCGGCGCCCTTGGTCGCGATCTGCACCGAGCGCTGCGCCACCTCGGCCGACTCGGCGGAGTTGCGCGACACCTCCTCGATGCTCGCCGCGATCTCGTTGATGCGCTCGGTGGCCGAGTTGATCTCGCGCGCCTGGTGCTCGGCGGCCTCGGCCAGGTGCATCGCCGTGGCCTGCGTCTCCTGCGCGCTGGCGGCGACCTGCACCGAGGTGTCGTTGATCGTCTGCACCAGGCTGCGCAGCTGCTCGACCGCGAAGTTGATCGAGTCGGCGATCGCGCCGGTCATGTCCTCGGTCACCGTCGCCTTCACCGTCAGGTCGCCTTCCGCGAGCGAGCCCATCTCGTCCAGCAGGCGCATGATCGCCTCCTGGTTGCGGTTGTTCAGCTCGGTGGTGGCGGCCAGCCGCTCGCGCTGCGCGCGGTTGAGCGACCACAGCAGGCCGGCGATCGCGATGATCGCGAGCAGGCCGCTGGCGATGCTGATCCAGATGTTGCCGAGCAGGCTGGTGTCCTTGAGCGAACCGAACGCGGTGAACGCGGAGAACAGGGCCTGGCTGTCGGCCAGCAGCTTGTCCGAGCCTTCGGTCAGCGTGGCCGCGGACGCCTGCGCGCGGAACAGCGCGTCGGAGCTGGAGAGGATCGCGTCGAGGTCCTGCTTCATGCCCTCCCACTGCGTCGTGGCCTGGTTCAGGGCGGAGATCGCGCCGCCGTTGACCAGCGCCTGCACGTTCATCGCCGGGTCGCCGGACTTCAGGCCGGCCAGCACCTGCTCGAACACGCCCGCGTCACGCGCCAGCGCCTCGCCGGCGATCGCGGCGCCGCTGCCGCCGGCCTGGATCTCGGCCACGCGGCGGGCCATGTTGCCGGCCAGCACCACCTGGCGCAGCGCGATGTAGACCTGCGAGGCCGGGGAGCCGCTCGCCGACATCGCGCGCACCACCTCGTCCAGCTGCGCCTGGAGCTGCGGCACCGCCTGGATGAAGCGCGAGGCGTTGCCGGAGAACGCGGCCACGGCCTGCTCGCTGGCGATCACCTGCTCGGCACTCTTCGCCAGCGGTTCCCAGGTCCGGGTGACGGTGGCGATCGGGCCGGCCACGCCGGCGACGCTGCCGAAGCTGTCGTTGAGCAGCCGCACGTCGGCGTCGATCTGCGCCTTGGTGGCCTTGAACGCGGCGAAGGCGTCGGCGTTGCCGGCCACCGCCTCGCGGCCCTGGTTGGCCAGCCGCTGCGAGTTCACCTGCAGGTTCGAGGCGGCGGAACTGGCACCGCCCAGCCGCGCCGCCTTCCAGCCGGCGTAACCGGTGTTGGCGCCGAAGACCACCAGCATCACGACCAGGGCCGTCACCCAGAAGTTGGTGCCCAGCTTGTGGCCCTTGCCGCTGATGGTGTCGATGACGGTACTCATGTCATTCCCCTGTATCTGCATGCCGGCCGGACGGCTCAGGCCGCGGCCTGTCTGAATTCCGGGGTGCGGCTCAGCCGGTCGAGGCTGAACACCCCCCACGTGTCCTCGCCGAGGCGGTACGCCCGGTCGATGAAATGCGCGTAACGGCCCTGCGCGATCCCCTCGGCGGGCACCTGCTGTTCCTCGTGGAAGCTGCGCTGTCCATACAGCTGGTCGATGGTGACCGCGACGTCCCCGTCCGGCTGGCGCACCACGAGCACCCGCAGGTTCTCGTGCAGCACGGTACGCTCGCCCTCGAGGAACAGCTTGAGGTCGACGACCGGCAGCAGGTTGCCGCGGACGTTGGCGACGCCGAGCATCCACGCCTGCGCGAGCGGCACCGGCGTGACCTGCGGCATCGGCAGGATCTCGACCACCTCGTCGAACGCGGAGGCCAGCCTGCGCCTGCCGATCCGGTAACCGACGCCGCGCCACAGGCCCGGCGCCTCGAGCTGCTCCGGCAGGCCGGCGACGTGCGCCAGGCTGCGGCGCTCGTAGTCGGCGAGCAGGTCGAAGGGCGTTGCTGGCGCCTGGATCGCCATCAGCTCCCCAGCAGCGCGTTGATCTGGCCGATGAGTTCCTGTTCGCTCGGCGGCTTGACGATGTAGCCCTTCGCGCCCTGGCGCAGCCCCCAGGCACGGTCGGTCTCCATGCCCTTGGTGCTGACGATCACCACCGGGATCCCGCTGGTGTCGCTGTCGCGGGCGAGCGTGCGCGTGGCCTGGAATCCGTTCATGCCCGGCAGCACCACGTCCATCAGCACCAGGTCGGGACGTTCGCGCTTGCAGGTCTCGATGCCGTCCTCGGCGGTGGCGGATGCCAGGACCTCGTGCCCGTTGCGCTCCAGGATCTGCGTGAGCACGGCGGTGTCGGTCGGCGAGTCCTCGATCAGCAGGATGCGTGCCATGGAGCTCCCCCTCCCCCGGTCAGACGTTGACGTGCGCGCGGATCGCGTCGAGCAGTTCCTCGCGCGTGAATGGCTTGGTGACGTACTGCTCGGAGCCGACGATGCGGCCACGCGCCTTGTCGAACAGGCCGTCCTTGGAGGACAGCATGATCACCGGGGTGCTCTTGAACATCTGGTTGTTCTTGATCAGCGCGCAGGTCTGGTAGCCATCCAGACGTGGCATCATGATGTCCACGAAGATGATCTGCGGCTTCTGGTCGGCGATCTTGGCCAGGGCCTCGAAGCCGTCGGTCGCGGTGACGACCTCCGCGCCCTCGCGCTTGAGCAGGGTTTCCGCGGTGCGCCGGATGGTCTTCGAATCATCGATGACCATGACCCGCAGCCCATTCAGGCTACCGGCGCGAGCGCCGTCTTGCGTCATTTGTCTTTCCCCCTAAGGTGCGGCGCTTCCCCAAAGCCGGCGCCGCTGACCGGTCACTTATACCCCAGCCCGCCGCGAGACTGTCAAGGGATTGTCAGGAATAGTGCGCAACCCGTCGAAAATGCGGGAAGTTTCACCCTCGCGGGCTGATAACATGGGCGGCGGTCAGCCGCAGGTGGCTCGCATGCCGTTCGACGTCGTCGTGGTGATGGATCCGATCGGATCGATCCGGATCGCAAAGGATTCCACTTTCGCGATGCTGCTGGAGGCGCAGCGGCGCGGCCACCGCCTGCACTACGTCCTGCCCGGCGGTCTGGGCATGGCCGGCGGCCGGGCCGTGGCCCGCCTGGCCCCGCTGGAGATCCGCGACGATCCGGCCGGCTGGTACGAACTGGGACCCGCGTCACAGCGCCCGCTGGGGGAAGGCGACCTGGTGCTGATGCGCAAGGACCCGCCGGTCGACGCCGACTACCTGCACGACACCCAGATCCTGTCCGTGGCGCAGCGCCAGGGAGCCCTGGTGGTGAACGACCCGCAGGGCCTGCGCGACATGAACGAGAAGCTGGCCGCGCTGGAGTTCCCGCAGTGCTGCCCGCCGACCGTGGTCAGCCGCGACCCCGCGACCCTCAAGGCCTTCGTCGCGGAACACGGCGACGTGGTGCTCAAGACCCTCGACGGGATGGGCGGGCGATCCGTCTTCCGCGCCAGCACCGGCGATCCCAACCTGAACGTGATCCTCGAGACCCTGACCGCCGGCGGCCGGCACCTGGCCATGGCGCAGCGCTACCTGCCGGAGATCGTGGAGGGCGACAAGCGCATCCTGCTGATCGACGGGGTCCCGGTGGACTACTGCCTGGCGCGCATCCCGCAGGGCGACGAGTTCCGGGGGAACCTCGCCGCCGGCGGCCGCGGCGAGGGGCGGCCGCTGACCGGACGCGACCGGTGGATCGCCTCCCAGGTCGGCCCGGCCCTGCGCGCGCGCGGCATGCGCTTCGTCGGCCTGGACGTGATCGGCGACTGGCTGACCGAGATCAACGTCACCAGCCCCACCTGCATCCGCGAACTGGACGCCCAGTTCGGCCTCAACATCGCCGGGCTCCTGTTCGACGCGCTGGAAGCGGACGCACGCTGACCCTCCATGGCCCAGGCCGCCCTGCCCGCACCGCCCCGCATCGGCGAACGCGACCGGCTCGGCGCGACCCTCGTGCTGTCGCTGCTGGTGCACGGGATGCTGGTGCTGGGCGTGGGTTTCGTGGTCGAGGACGCCGCGCCGGTGGCCCCGACCCTGGACGTGATCCTCACCGAGACCACCAGCCCGCTGACGAAGGCCCAGGCCGACTTCCTGGCGCAGGCCAGCAACGAAGGCGGCGGCGAGCACGACCAGGCCCGTCGCCCGCGCCAGGCCCGGACCGGCTTCGGCCCGCAGTCGCAGGACGGCATCGCCCCGGTGGAACTGCGCGCGCAGTCGCCCGAGTCCAGCCCGCCGCCCGAATCGCGCGTGGTCGCCAGCACCCGCGGCGCGGACGATCGCCCGGAGCCCCGGTCGACCCCGCAGGCGGAGGAAACACCCCTGCCGCGTGGCCCGGAGAAGGTGGAGCGGGACATGGCGATGGCGCGCCTGGCCGCCGAGATCCACATGCGTTCGGAGCGCTACGCCAAACGGCCCAAGCGCAAGTTCGTCTCCGCCAGCACCCGGGAATATGCCTATGCCGCCTACCTGCGGCAGTGGGTGGACCGGGTCGAGCGCATCGGCAACCTCAACTACCCCGACGAGGCGCGACGCCGGCGCCTGTCCGGACAACTCGTGATCAGCGTGGCGATCCGCCGTGACGGCTCGGTCGAGCGTGCCGACATCATCCAGTCCAGTGGCATCCGCCTGCTCGACGACGCGGCGCTCCGGATCGTCAGGCTCGCCGAGCCCTTCCCGCCGCTGCCGAAGACGGACGAGGAGGTGGACGTGCTGCACGTCACCCGCACCTGGCTGTTCCTGCCGGGCGGCACCCTGGTCGACGACTGAACGCCCGGCTACAGCCGTTCCCAGACCGGCCCCTGCCCGCGCCGCCAGAACACGCCCACCGCGCGGCCGAAGAACGCCTCCTCCGGCACCAGCCCGAACCAGCGGCCGTCGGCGCTGTCGCCACGATGGTCGCCCAGCACCAGCACCATGCCGGGCGGGATGCGCTGCGGCGGGATGTCCGGCCCGCCGCCATCGGACAGGTCCAGGCGCACCAGGCGCGCGCCATGGCGCTCGACGTCGCCACCGGGCGGCGACAGCGGCCTTCCGTCCACCACCAGCCGGCCATCGGCCAGGGCCACGGTCTGGCCGCCGACCGCGGCCACGCGCTTGATCAGGCGCGTGCCATCCGCCGGCGAGTGGAACACCACCACGTCACCGGGCCGGGGACGCCCGCGCGGCACCAGCACCTTGCCGGTGAAGGGCATGCGCAGGCCGTAGGCACCCATGTCCACCAGCACCCGGTCGCCAGGGCGCAGGGTCGGCTCCATCGAACCGCTGGGCACGTGGTAATGGTTGGCGAAGCTGGAGCGCGCCACCACCAGCAGCGCGACCGTCAGCAGCAACGGCGTCAGTTCCCGGCGCAGCCGGGCGCGCAGCGGGGCCGGTGGGGAGGCGGATGCGGGAGCGGTGGCCATGGCGCGTATCCGGTGTGGGGTGCCAGACTGCCCCGCATGGACCGCCCGGCGGCCCGGAGGTTCCCGGTTCAACGCTCCCCGCGCAGCGCCGCCTGCTGCTCGAGGGTCAGGGCGACGTTGTCGCGCAGGTAGGCCGGCTCGACCCGCTCCGGCGCGACCGCCCCGCCCAGCGCCCAGGCCTGCACCCCGAGCCGGGCGACATCGGCGGCGTGCGGCAGGGCCTGGTCGTCGAATCCCGCCAGCCGCCCGCCCAGCGCCCGCGGCAGGGCGCCGCCGGCCGCGGCGAAGCCGGTGCCGACGCCGTGCCATTCCTCCCCGCCCTCCGGCAGCTCCACGGCCCCCGGCGGCAGCACGCGCTCGGCGGCGAGCGCCTCCACGCCCCCGTCGCCACGCATGAACGGCGCAGCGTAGACCTCGCCCATCCGCGCGTCGATCGCGGCCAGCACCCGGCCCGCCGGCGCGCGCATCGCCAGCGCGGCCAGGGTGGACACGGGCACCACCGGCCGGTCCAGCGCCAGCGCGATGCCCTGCGCCAGCGCGACCGCCAGGCGCACGCCGGTGAACGCGCCGGGGCCGCGTCCGACGGCGATGCCGTCCAGCTGCGCGCGGGTGATGCCTGCCTCCGCCAGCAGCTCCTCCGCCCACGGCAGCGCCAGTTCGGCGTGGCGCCTCGGCACCACGCCGAAGCGCTCGCGCACCTCGCCGTCGCACCAGACGGCAACGGAACAGGCTTCGGTGGCGGTCTCGAAGGCAAGCAGCTTCATCCGGGTTTCCTGCGGGCCGGGCGTCCGGCGCGGGGCGGCACGCGCGGAGCCACGCGGATCACCCCGACGCCTCGTGGACGGCGGGGGCGCATTCTGACGCAAAGAACGCCTCGACGTCGGCCATGGCGCGCGTGACCGGGAACGGCGGCAGGGAATCCATGAACACCCGGCCGTAACCCTTCTGCGACAGGCGCGGGTCGCACAGCACCAGCACGCCGCGGTCGCTTTCGGTGCGGATCAGCCGGCCCACGCCCTGCTTCAGCGCGATCACCGCCTGCGGCAGCTGCTCGTCGCGGAACGGATTGCCGCCCGCGCGCCGCACCGCCTCCAGCCGCGCCTCGAACACCGGGTCGTCCGGCGCGGCGAACGGTAGCTTGTCGATCACCACCACGCTCAGCGCCCCGCCGGCCACGTCCACGCCCTCGCGGAAGCTCGCCGCACCCAGCAGCACGCCGTTGCCGGACTCGCGGAAGCGCTGCAGCAGCACGTGGCGCGGCGCCTCGCCCTGCACGAACAGCGGCCAGGGACCGTCGCGCAGCAGTTCCGCCGCCTCGCGCAGCGCGCGGTGCGAGGCGAACAGCACGAAGGCGCGGCCGCGTGACGCCTCGAGCACCGGGCGCACGGCCTCGACCACGCGCGCGGTGTAGTCGCGCGCGGCCGGCTGCGGCAAGCCCGGCGGCCGGTAGCACAGCGCCTGCGCGGCCCAGTCGAACGGACTGGACACCAGCAGGGTGTCGGGCCCGGCGAGCCCCAGCCGCCGCACGACGTGGTCGAAGCGCCCGTCCACCGCCAGGGTCGCCGAGGTGAACACCCAGGCCGCGCGGCTGCGTTCGCGGTACGCCTGCAGCGGCCCGGACACGTCCAGCGGCGTGCGCTGCAGGCGGAAGCCGCGCGTGCCCAGCTCGTACCAGCGCACGTCGTCGTCCGCCGCATCCTCCGCACCCTCGCCCTCGCCATGCCAGCGCGCCAGCCGGGACAGGAACTCCTGCGCACGCGCGTGGCAGGCGTCGAACCCCGGCGAGGCCTCGCGCAGCGGCGCGCAGGCATCGCGCAGGCGCTCCAGCGCCCCGGCCAGCGCCCGCAGTCCGTCGCCGGCAGAGGGCTGCGCCAGGGCGCGCTCGCGCGTGCCGCGCGCAGGCAGCCCTTCCATCGCCACGCGCAGCGCGCGCACCGCGTTCTCCAGCCCGCGCGCCGGTTCCTGCACCACCGCCAGCGCGCCGCCGACCTCCCTGCACTCGCCCAGGGTGTCGCGCGCCAGTTCCACCAGCGGCCGCGCCGCCAGCGATTCGCCGAAGAACTGCGCGGCCAGTTCCGGCAGCTGGTGCGCCTCGTCCACGACGAAGGCCTGCGCGCCCGGCAGGATCTCGCCGAAACCTTCCTCCTTCAGCGCCATGTCGGCCAGCAGCAGGTGGTGGTTGACCACCACGATGTCGGCAGACTGCGCACGCTGGCGGGCCTGCACCACGAAGCAGTCGTTCCAGAACGGGCATTCGCCGCCGAGGCAGTTGTCCGTGGTCGAGGTCACCAGCGGCAGCAGCGGCGACTCCTCGGGCAGCTCGTCGACCTCGGCCAGGTCACCCGAGCGGGTACGCCCGCTCCAGGCCACGATCCGCTGGAACTGCGCAGCCTGCTCGCGCGACGTGAATCGCGGCTCGCCCTTCGCGCGCTCCAGCCGGTAGCGGCACAGGTAGTTCGCCCGCCCCTTCAGCAGCGCGGTCTTCGCGCCGCGGCCGAGCGCGTCGCGCACGCGTGGCAGGTCGCGGTGGAACAGCTGGTCCTGCAGCGCGCGGGTGCCGGTGGAGACGATGGTGCGCACGCCCGACAGCAGCACCGGCACGAGGTAGGCGAAGGTCTTGCCGGTGCCGGTGCCGGCCTCGGCGACCAGCACGCCGCGCCGGTCGATCGCGTCCGCGACCGCTTCCGCCAGGCGCTGTTGCGCCTCGCGTGGCCGGAATCCGGGCAACGCCAGCGCCAGCTCGCCGTCGTCAGACAGCGCCGCGCGGCTTTCCTGGGCAAGCGTGGACATCGTCGCAGTCTATCGCCCCGCGGGGCGGGGACTCCTTTTCCCGTCCCGGCGCGGCGCCGGCCTCAGTAACGCACCGGCCCCTCGACCCGGCAACCTTCCACCTGCCGCCGCGCCGACACCGCACCCTCGGCGTCGCCGGCGACGAGGCGCACCTGCTCGATCGTCGCCCAGTGGCGGCGGCACAACGGGCCGACCTGCGCGCCCAGCGCATAGGCGCGTTCGGCCAGTTCGCCGGCACGGGCGAAGTCGCGCAGCAGGATCGCCGCCTCGGCGCGTTCCTGCAGCAGCGCGGGATCCTCCGGCGTGATCGCCAGCGCGCGGTCGAGCGCCTCCGCGGCCTCGGCATGCCGCCCCTGCTCGTGCAGGCGCCCGGCCGCCACGCGCAGGTCCTCGACCATCGGGTCGCGCAGCGGCTGCACGGTGAGCTCGCCGTCGCCATCCCCCGCCGCGGCGCGGATCGCCGCCACCATCTCCTCCGGCGTCGCGCTGGTCAGTGGTGGCGCTGCCTGTTCCACGGGATGTGTCGTGCACGCCGCCAGCGCCAGGCTGGCGACGGATGCGGCAATGGCGATGCGGAAGCGGATCTTCCTGGTCATGGTTGCTCCTGTGTCGGGGCCTGCTGCGCCGGTGGCGACTCCCCGCGCCGGCCGATGCCGAACCATTCGCGCCAGCCGCGGCGCCGCTCCTGCTGCGGCTCCTGCTGCCCCGGTGCCTCCTGCGGGAGCGCGAACGGATCAGGCAGCGGCGTGCACGGCTGGTACGGCGGCGCGTAGCCGGAGACGAAGGCGAACCGCCGCGCGCCGGGGCAGTCGGCGTCAGTCGCGTGCGAATCCACCACCCAGTGCCACTCCAGGCCTTTGTCGGCGACCCGCAGCGGTGCGCTCGGCAGGCGCGAGAAGATCCCCGACCACACGCGCATGGCACCGGTCGCGCCGTACAGGCCGGTCTGTTCGTTCCGGTCGTTGCCCACCCAGACCACCGCCAGGTGGTCGCCTGTCCAGCCCGCGAACCAGCTGTCACGGCCGTCGTTGCTGGTGCCGGTCTTGCCGGCCACGCCCAGCCTGCCCAGGCCGTCGTTCAGCAACTGCCGCCCCGTGCCCGAGGTCACCGCGTGCTGCAGCGCCAGCGTCACCAGCCGCGCGGCGATCGTGTCGCCCTCGGTCGCGGGCGCGGGCTTGCGGTCGTAGCGGCTGAGCACGCGCCCTTCCGCGTCGAGCACGCCGCGCACCGCGCGCAGCGGCTGGATCTGCCCGCCGGAGGCGAGGAACTGGTACAGCTGCGCCATCGCGTACGGGCTCTGGTCCATGGAACCGAGGATCAGGGCGGGATTCGGCTCGGCGCGCACGCCGGAGAGCGCGCGCACCAGGTCGGCCAGCGCCTGCGGGCCGACGTCCATGCCCACGCGCACCGTAGCCTGGTTGTAGGACTGCGCCAGCGCGTCGATCAGGCGCACGCTGCCATGGCTGCGGCCGTCGGAATTCTTCGGGGTCCAGCGCCGGCCGTTGTCCAGGGTGACCGTGACCGGCGAGTCGTCCACCCAGGTGGCCAGCGAATACTTCGCCGGGCGCGCCAGTGCAAGCAGGTAGACGAACGGCTTGAGCAGCGAGCCGACCGGGCGGTGCGCCTCCACGGCGCGGTTGAAGCCGTGCTCCGCCGGCTGGCCGCTGCCGACCACGGCCAGCACCTCGCCGCCGTGCACGTCGGTCACCACCAGGCCCGCCTGCAGCGGCGGGCGCTTGCCATTCTGCAGCGACTGCAGCGTGCGCGTGATCGCGGCCTCGGCATAGGCCTGCGCCGAGGGCGACATGCCGGTCATCACGGTCAGCCCCGCGCCCTGCAGCGCGTCCGCGGGATAGTCCCGCGCCAGCTGGCGGCGCACCAGGTCCACGTAGGCCGGGAAACGGTTGGCGGCGACGTTGCCGGGCGAGGAAGTGATGCCCAGCGGCGCCGCGAGCGCGCGCTCGTATTCCCGGCGGTCGATCAGCCCGGTCTCGAGCATGTTCGCCAGCACGAAGTCGCGCCGCTGCTTCGCCCGCTCCGGGTGGCGGCGCGGGTCGTAGTACGAGGGTCCGCGGATCATCCCGACCAGCAGCGCGATGTGCTCGGTGTCGAGATCCTCCAGCCGGCGCCCGAACCAGAACTCGGCGCCGGCGGCGACGCCATGGATCGCCTGCGCGCCACGCTGGCCGAGGTAGACCTGGTTGAGGTAGGCCTCGAGGATCGTGCCCTTGCTGTAACGCGCCTCGATGATCAGCGCGTACAGGATCTCGTTGAACTTGCGGCTCCAGGTCTGCTCGCGGCCGATGCCGAGCAGGCCGCTGCGCGCCAGCTGCTGGGTGAGCGTGCTCGCGCCCTGGCGCTTTTCCATCGTCCGCAGGTTGACCAGCGCGGCACGCACCATGCCGCTGATGTCAATGCCGAAGTGGTGCGCGAAGTCGCGGTCCTCGACCGCCTGCAGCGTGTCGGTGAGCAGCCGCGGCACGTCCCCCACGCGCACCAGCCGCCGCTCCTCCTGGTTCTGGCCGTACAGCGTGGCGATGCGCGCGGCGTCGAGCCGCACCGACTTCACCGCGCGCTTGCCGACCAGGTCGCGCACCGACGCCACGCGGCCGCCGGAAAGCACCACCTCGATCCGGCTCGGCGCGACCTCGCCATCCACGTCGCGGAAACCGCGGCTGGCGATGATCCAGCGCGGGCCCTCGTGCCGGTAGGTGCCCGGGCGCTGGCCGTCGCCTTCCTGGTAGGCGGCGGCGTCGAGCTCGATCCGCAGCGTCTGCTCGTCCATCGCCATGCCCGGCGACAGCCGCAGCGGGCGCGCGTACACGCGGGTCGGCTCCTGCCAGCGCAACGCGCCGAAACGTTCGCCGACCTGGTGGTTGAGGTAGAGCACGTAGGGAACGAGGAAGCCCAGCCCGAGGCCGAGCGCGGCAAGCGCCCACGTCAACAGCCGGCGGCGCCAGCCAGGCCCTCCGTCTTCCCCGTCGCCGTCGTGGTCGAGCTCGTCTTCGTCGTAATCGATGCTGGCCATGGAGTCCGGATCCGCGCCAACGGATCGTCCGGGGATGCGACAATGGAAGGAGTGGCCGTCGAGTCTAGCGCAGCCCCGGGCGCGCGCCGGCGCCACGGTCGTCCACCATTCAGCGAGCGGAACCGGATCGTGCCCGATGCGTTGACGTACCACCTGCGCCGGCTGGGTTCACGCCTGCACCGGGCGCGGATCACCCTGCACGGCAAGGGGCTGCACGGGTTCCTGCGGCGCGCGCTCCAGGGTGCCTCGCCCGGCCCCGTGGCGCCCGCCGGCCCGCGCCCGGCCACCGCGCCGCGCCAGCCTGCGCCGGGCGGCAAACGCATCCTCCTCGTGGACACCACCACGCCTCGGCCGGACCGCGATTCCGGCTCCCTGCGTGCCTTCAACCTGATGCGGCTGCTGCTGGAGGAAGGCCACGCCGTGGACTTCCTTCCCGACGACCGCGCCGACGCCGGCCGCTACACCGACGACCTGCGGGAGCTGGGCGTCACCGTGCACTGCGGCCCGGATGCAGGCGGCCACCTGGCCTGGTTCCGCCGCCACCTGCCCGGATTCGACGCCCTCATCGTCAGCCGCTACCACCTCGGCGAATTCCTCATTCCCCTCGCGCGCACGGTCGCGCCGCGGGTACGCGTGGTGCTCGACACCGTGGACCTGCACTTCCTGCGCGAGCAGCGCGAGGCGGAACTGCGCGGCGACCGCACCCTGGCGCGGCTGGCACGCGCGACCCGCGCCCGCGAGCTGCGGGCGATCTCGGAGGCCGACGTGGCCTGGGTGGTCAGCGGGGCCGAACGCGAACTGCTGCGCGGACTGCTGCCCGCCGCGCGCGTGCTCGTGCTGCCGAACATCCACGCCATCGCGGGCGAGGTGCCGCCCCGCGAGGGCCGAAGTGGCCTGCTGTTCGTCGGCGGCGCAGGCCACCCGCCGAACGTGGACGCGATCAACTGGATGCTCGACGAAATCCTGCCGCGTGTGCGCGAAGTCCTCCCCGGTTGCGTCTTCCACGTGGCCGGCGACGGCACCCGCGGGGTGGTCGGCGACCGCGCTTGCCCGCACGTGGTCGCGCACGGCCACGTGCCCGACCTGGCGCCGCTGCTCGCGTCGTGCCGCGCTGGCGTCGCCCCGCTGCGCTTCGGCGCCGGGGTGAAGGGCAAGGTCAACCAGTACATGGCGCACGGCCTGCCCGCCGTGGTCACCACGTGCGCCGCCGAGGGCATGCACCTGCGCGACGGCGAGGACGCGCTCGTCGCCGATGACGCGGAATCGTTCGCCGCGGCCGTGGCGCGCCTGCTCACCGACGATGCGCTGTGGGACCGGCTCTCGGCCAACGGCATCGCCAACGTGCGCCGGCACTTCTCCTTCGACGCCGCACGCGCCACGCTCGCGGCCACCTTCGCCGGAGACACCTGAGCCCGATGCGGATCCTGCTCATCGCCTACGAGTTCCCGCCCAGTCCCTCGCCGCAGTCGCTGCGCTGGACCTACCTGGCACGCGAGCTGCATGCGCTGGGCCACGAAGTCCACGTGCTCACCGTGGACCTCGGCGGCGAGACCCCTGGGCTGCCGGCACTGCCGGAAGGCCTGCACGTGCACCGCACCTTCGCGGGCCTGGTGCGCGGCGCACTGGCCTTCCACCGCGAATACCGCAGGCGCCACCCCAGACCCGCAACACCGCAGGCACCACCGGACGGTGGAACGCGGGCGGCCGGGGTGACGGCGCTGCGTCCGCCGCGCAACTGGAAACAGCGGGTCTCCGAGGTGGTGCAGGCGGTCGCGGCCCGGATGCACTTCCCCGACATCCGCGGCGAATGGCGGCCCTGGGGCCGGCGCGAGCTGCGCCGCCTGCTCGACCGCCACCGCTTCGACGTCATCGTCAGCTCCCACGAGCCCGCGACCACGCTGGAGCTGGCACTGGACGTCGCCAACCGCGGCATCCCCTGGGTCGCGGACCTCGGCGACCCGGTGCTTGCGCCGTACACGCCGCGCCGCTGGCAACGGCGCGCGCGCCGCATCGAACGCGCGGTGTGCGCGAAGGCCACGGGCATCATCGTCACCACCGAGGCCACCGCCACGCTGCTGCGCGAACGCCACGGCCGCAACCACGGCATCCACGTGCTGACCCAGGGCTTCGACCGTACGCCCGTGCTGCCCGCGGCCGGCGGCGTGTTCGACCCCGGCCGGCTGGAACTGCTCTACACCGGCACCCTGTACGCGTTCCGCCGCATCGACGCCCTGCTCGAGGCGGTGGCCGCCACCCCGGGCGTGCGGCTGAACATCGCCTCGGTCACGGTGCCGGAATACGTGCTGGCCGCGGCCAGCGCCTGCCCGGAGCGCATCCGCCTGCTCGGCTTCCTGCCACACCTGTCGGCGATGGCGCTGCAGCGGCGGGCCGGCGTGCTGGTCAACCTCGCCAACGACGACCCAGTGCAGATCCCGGGCAAGTTCTACGAATACCTCGGCGCGGGCCGGCCGGTCCTGCACCTGGCCAACCACGACGACCCGGTCGCCGCACGCATCCGGGCGCTGCGGCGCGGCTGGGTGGAACGGCACGACGCCGGTGCGATCGCCGCGCGCCTGCGCGCGCTGGCGCAGGCCCACACCGAAGGCCGGCTCGACGAAGGCCTTCGGCTGGATGCCGCGGACGTGGACGAATGCAGCTGGCAGGCGTTGGCGCGCCGGCTCGACGCCATCCTCCGCGACGCGGCGGCGCGCCCGGCCTGAGCGCCCTCAATCGGCAGGCGCCGCCGCCCGCAGGCGGGCGCGGAACCCGGCCAGGCCCTGCACGCCCGGATCCAGTCCCTCCGCGATGGCCAGCGCGTCACGCGCGCCCGTGATGCTGCCGGCGGCCAGCCGTTCGTCGGCGATGGCCAGCCAGCGCTGCGCCAGCCGGCCGCGCGCGGCGGCGATGGCCTGCGCGTCCTCGCCGAGCGCCACGCGCGCGTCGAGGCAGTTGCCGGCACGGCCGAGGTCGTTCGCGCGCAGCCCCTCGTCGAAGCAGCGCCGCGCCGCCGGCAGCAGGCGCAGTCCCGCGGCCCGCACCTCGGGATCGTCCGGGGCCAGCGCCTGCGCGGCGCGCAGCTTGTCCCAGGCGCTGTCGCCCGGCGGCGAAAGCAGCTCGCCGCGCACCTCGGCCCCGGCGGCTTCCTGCAACAGTTGCGCCACGCGCCTGCGGCGCTCCCCGGCCGGCACCGTGGGCGTGGCGGCACGGTACGCGCGCCGGGACTGTTCGACCTGGGCGGCGGCGGCGCGCACCACCCCGCTGTCCGGCGCCAGGTCCCGTGCCGCGCGCAGCTCGGCTTCCGCTTCGCCGAACCGGAAATCGGCGGCCAGCCGCCGCGCGCGCCCGGCATGCAGTTCCGCCACCCGGCGCAGGCCGGCCTGCGCGGCCGCGTCGGCCGGATCATGGGCGAGCAGCCGGCGCCAGATGCCGGTGGCGCGCTCGACGCGCCCGCGCGCCAGCGCCACCTCCGCCTCCCGGCGCAGCGTGTCCAGTTCCTCGGTCAGGCGCGCGCGGGTATCGGGCAGGTCCACGTGGCCAGGGTCGTATCTCTCCGCCGCGGCGATGGCGGTGGCCGCCGCATCGAGGTCGCCCTCGCGCAGCCGCTGCCGCGCGCCATCGAGCAATGCGCCGATGGCGTCCTCGCGCCCGCGCAGCGCGTCGGCGTTGCGCGGCTGCAGTTCGAGGACGCGGGCATAGAGCGGCAACGCGGCATCGCCGCCACCATCGAGACGGCCTTCCGCGAGCGCCGCGTCGGCGCGCGCCAGCAGGTCGCCGATACCGGCACTGGCCGCCTCGCGCGCACGCAGTTCCTCCTCCAGCGCGTTGGCCCCGGCGCGCGGCACCCCCAGTTCGCGGGCCAGCCGCAGCAGCGCGCGCGCATCATCGAGGCGGCCCTGCGCCAGCGCCTCGCGGGCGCTTCCCAGCGCCGCCGCGGCCACGCGCGCCAGGCCGGCGCGCGCCTCGGGACGGTCGGGGTCGATCGCGATCGCCGCCTCGAACAGTTCACGCGCGCCTGTGCCGTCGGCGGCGGTCAGGCGGCCCGCCGCGAGCGCCCCATCGGCCTCGGCGACGAGCCGCAGCGCGCGCGTCGGGGGCACCACGCGGTCGGCCAGCGGACCGCGGAACAGCACCACCAGCACCACGAGCAGGGCCGGGCCGGCCAGCAGCCAGCCGCGCCATGCCCTGCGTCCCGCGGTGGCGGCCCGCCGTTGCGGCCCGCGCAGCCGCACCCGGGAGAAATCCACCGGTGGCGGCTCATGGCGACGGTGGGGTTCATGCGGCGTCCGGTTCACGCGGCAAGCATAAGCCCGCACGCTGAACGCGCCGTCATCGCGCCATCAGCAGCGCTGCGCCCGCTCCACGCCCGGGACCGACTCGATCCGTCCCAGCAGCCGGCTGAGCTGTCCGTAGTCCTGCACGCGCAGGCGCATGCGGAAGCGGACCAGCCCGCCACGCACCTGCTCGCTGCCGATCTCCAGCACGTGCGCGTCCTCCTGCGCGATCAGGTTGCTCAGGTCCTTGAGCAGGTGCCGGCGGTCCACCGCATCCACGGCCACCACCGCCTCGTATCCGCCCCCCGCGCGGCCCCACTCGACCGGCAGCACGCGCTGCGGTTGCCTGGCCGCCAGCCGCAGGAAGGCCGCGCAGTCGGCGCGGTGCACGCTCACCCCGCGCTCGCGCGTCAGGTAGCCGGAGATGGCCTCGCCGGGCAGCGGGTGGCAGCAACGGGCGATCTGCACCAGCAGGTTGTCCACCCCGACCACGGTGAACGCGGACGAGGCCGGCTGCCTCGGCGCCTGCCTCGGCTTCGGCAGCGGCACGGACTCCGCAGGCGGCGCCTGCTCCTCGCGCTCGCGCTCGAGCAGCGCCCGCCCGACCTGGTGCGGGCCGACGTCGCCCAGCGCGATCTGCACCAGCAGTTCGTCGACGCTGGCGACGTTGAACCTGGGCAGCACCGGGGCCAGGTCGGCCTGCATCAACCCGAGCCGGCGCAGCTCGCGGTCCAGCAGCTCGCGCCCGGCCTGCAGGTTGCGCTCGCGGTCGAGTTTGTGGAACCACGAGCGCACCTTCTCCCGCGCGCGCGGGCTGGCGAGGAAGCCGTTCGCCGCGACCAGCCAGTCGCGGCTGGGCTCGGGTTCCTTCGCGGTCAGGATCTCGACCCGCTCGCCGCTGCGGAGTTTGTAGTCCAGCGGCACGATGCGGCCGTCCACCTTGGCGCCACGGCAGCGGTGCCCGACCATGGTGTGCACGTGGTAGGCGAAGTCCAGGGGCGTCGAACCCTGCGGCAGGTCGATCACCTCGCCCGCCGGGGTCAGCGCGTACACGCGGTCCTCGACCAGTTCGTCGTCGAGGCCCTGCGCCAGCGCGGCGTCGCCACCGGGCTCGGAATGCGCCTCCAGCAGCCGCCGCATCCACTCGATCTTGCGGTCGATCGCCGCACTCGCCGCGGACGGCCGCTGCGATCCGCCGGTCTCCTTGTAGCGCCAGTGCGCGGCCACGCCCAGCTCGGCCTGCTCGTGCATCTCGTAGGTGCGGATCTGCACCTCCAGCGTCTTGCCTTCCGGGCCGATGACCGCGGTGTGCAGCGAGCGGTAGTCGTTGTTCTTCGGGCGTGCGATGTAGTCGTCGAACTCGCCGGGCACCGGCGTCCACAGCGAATGCACGATGCCCAGCGCGGAATAGCAGGTGGCCACGTCGTCCACCAGCACCCGCACCGCGCGCAGGTCGTACAGCTCGCCGATGGGCACGTTCTTCTTCTGCATCTTCCGCCAGATGCTGTAGATGTGCTTCGGACGGCCACTGATCTCGGCGCGGATGCCGTGCGCGGCCAGCGCCTCGCCCAGCTCGCGCTTGACCTGCTCGATGTAACGCTCGCGGTCGGCGCGTTTTTCGTCCAGCAGCGTCGCGATCCGGCGGTAGGTCTCCGGCTCGAGGTAGCGGAACGCCAGGTCCTCCAGCTCCCACTTCAGCTGCCAGATGCCCAGGCGGTTGGCCAGCGGCGCGTGGATGTCGCGGGTCAGCAGCGCCAGCGGGCGCCGCACCTCGTCCGGATCCTTCGCCGCCGCGCGCATGCGCGCCAGCTGCCGCGCCAGCAGCACCGGCACCACCCGCAGGTCGCGCACCATCGCCAGCAGCAGCCGGCGCAGGCCCTCGGCGTTGCCCGGCCGCCTGCGCCCGGCGTGCAGCGCCCAGACCTGCCCGGCGGCGTGCTGGCCTTCGAGCATCGCCGCGATGCCGGGAAAGCGCCCGGGCAGGTCGTCCCTGACCGCCTCGGCCCAGCCGGGCACGGCGAACAGGATCGTCGCCGCGACCGATTCGCCGTCGGCGTTCAGCCTGCCTAGCGCCTCCAGCGTGTCGGCCAGCTCCCCGGTCGTGCCGTCCAGACGCGCGTGCGGCCGCGCGCGCGCCGCCGATTCCAGCAGCTCGCGCAACGGCCCGCGCAGCGCGGACGCCGGCGGCAGGGCCAGCACGCGTTCGATGTCGACGTGGGACTCCTCGGCCATGTCGATACCCGGGAACCGTAACCCCCTACACTATCCGTGACCAGCCCGGAGGAACACCCATGCGCATGCTCCACTGCATCCTGTCCGCAGTCCTGCTGGCCTTCTCCGCCGCCGTCGCGGCGCAGGAGGCGCCGCCGATCGAGCAGGCGATGACGCCGGAGGAGTTCCGCGCCGCCGGCCTGCACAAGCTGACCGCGGAGGAACTGGCACGCCTGAACACCTGGCTCAACCGCCGCGTGCAGCAGGAGACCACTGCCGCCGTCGCCGCTGCCGCGGAGCAGGCCCGCGAGGAAGGCCGCCGCGAGGTCGTGGAGAAGAACCGGGGCTTCTTCCACTTCGGTTCGGACGAGCCGATCGTGGCCAGCATCGTCGGCGAGTTCACCGGCTTCGGCAGCGGCAAGCGCTACCGCCTCGACAATGGCCAGGTGTGGGAGCAGGTGGACAACACGACCCTGCCCGGCGTGCGCCGCACCAGTCCCAGGGTCCGGATCAGGCCCGGCGTCCTCGGCGTGTGGTGGATGAAGATCGAGGGCTACAACACCCAGGCCAAGGTCCGGCGCATCGAGTAGGCCGCCGCGGCGCACCGTGCGCCGCCCGCCCCTTCGCCTCAGCGCAGGGCCGCGAGCCGCGCGGCAAGCTTCTTCGGCGAGACCGCGCCGCGCACGGCCAGCTCCTGCGCGAACAGCGACACCCGCAGCTCCTCCAGTTCCCAGCGCAACGCCTCCAGCCCGGCCGGATCGCCGCGTCCGGCCGCACGCGCCGCCTCCAGCGCGTCGGCCAGCGGCTTGAAGTCCAGCATCCGCTGCTGATCGCGCGCCGGGTCGCGCAGCGCCCGCTCCGCGCGCAGCGACAGCGCCTTCAGGTAGCGCGGGTATGCCGCCAGCGCCTCGGGCGGCGTGTCGCGCAGGAACCCGGGGTGCGCCAGCGACGCCAGGTGCGCACGCATGTCGTCGAGGTTGGCCTTCGCCCAGCCCACCAGCGGCGCCTCCAGCCTCGCGCGCACTTCGGCGACCAGGGCGAGGATCTTCTCGGCCTGCTCCAGCCGCGCCACCGCCTCGCCGAACAGCGCGCGGCCGACCGCATCGCGCCTGGCCTCGAACGCCGCCGGGTCGCGGATGCCGTCCACGCCTTCGGCCAGCAGCATCGCCAGCGCGCCTTCGACGAGGTCCTCACGCAGGCGGTCGCCTTCCCTGCCGCCTCGCGGCGCCGCGGATTCGATCGCGGCGTACAGCAGCGCCGTCTTCGGCTGCACCGGCAGCTGCCGCTGCGCCTGCCGGATCCGGTCCTGCAGGGCGAAGCGCAGCAGCCGGCGCACGCCGTCCGGGTGTTTGCGGCGCGCCTCCGCGGGGTCGGCGAACACGACCAGCGACACGCTGTCGCCCTCGTCCACCAGTGCCGGCCAGGCCGGCACGCCGCCCGCACCGGGCACCGATCCGGGGATGGGCTCCCCCGGAAATTCGCGCAGGCCCCTGCGCGCCAGTCCTTCGGCGGCGCGGGCCGAGAACGCCCGCGCGGCGCGTGCGCCGAACTTCGCGCGCAACGCATCGAGGTCGCGCGATTCGGCCAGCACGTGCCTGCCGCCCTCGTCGAGCAGGCGCAGGTTCGCGCGCAGGTGCGGCTCCAGCACGGATTCGTCGAAATCGCCGGCCGCCACCTCGACGCCGGTCAGGCGCTTGAGGAAACGCGCCAGCGCGCCGGTGAAGGCATCCGGCTCGTCAGGCCCGTGTGCCCCGGCGAAGGCGCGGGCGAAATCGGGCACGGGCACGAAGTTGCGCCGCAGCGCCTTCGGCAGCGCGCGGATCAGCGCAGCCGCCTTCTCCTCCACCATGCCCGGCACCAGCCACGACAGGCGCACCGGGTCGAGCGCGCCGAGCAGGTGCAGCGGCACCACCACGGTCATGCCGTCGTCGGGCGCGCCCGGCTCGAAGCGGTAGCGTACCGCCAGCCTGGCGTCGCCCAGCGGGATGTACGGCGGAAAGCGTTCCGCATCCGTGCCGCCGCCGACCAGCAGGTCCTCGCGCGTCCATTCCAGCTTCCGCTTTTCCTCCGGCGGCAGCTTCGCGTACCAGGCGTCCAGCGCGCGCGCGTCCACGATGTGCGGCGGGATCCGGTCGGCGTACCACTGCGCCATCCAGTCCTCGTCCACCACCAGGCCGGCGCGGCGCTGCTTGGCCTCCTCCTCGCGCGCGGCCTCCAGGGTGCGCAGGTTGCGCGCCAGGAACGCCGCCCGCAGATTGGCCTCGCCCGTCGCCAAACCGTCGCGCAGGAACAGCATGCGCGCCTCCTGCGGGTACAGCCTGCCGTAGTCGATCGGCCGCTTCGGGGCCAGCACCAGCCCGAACAGGCTGATCTGCTCGCTGCCGACCACCCTGCCCTGCGAACGCGACCAGCGCGGGTCGTGGTAGCGGCGCGCCAGCAGGTGCGGCACCTCCGCGATCACCCAGTCGGGCTCGATCGCGGCATTGGTCAGCGCCCACACCCGCTCGGTGTCGAGCAGCGCGGCCGACAGCACCCACGGCGGCGGCCTGCGGGCCAGCGCCGAGCCGGGGAACAGCTGGAAGCGACGTCCGCGCGGGCCCTCGTACACCCCCCGGTCCACCAGCCTGCCGATCTGGGTCGGCAACCCCGCGATCAGCGCCTTGTGCAATGCCGCGTAGCCCCCCTCCACCGTGGAACGTGGGAGGGTTCCCTCCCCTCCCCCGTTGGCGGCGGAGGCTTGGGATGGGGGCAAGGGACCTGCGGCCAACCGTGCCGTGCCCGGCTTCCTGCCCCTCTCACGGCCTTCCCCCGCAGGCGGGGGGAGGGGCGACGACGCGGCGTGGCCGGGGCCGTTCTCCACCGCGACCGGCCAGCCCAGCTCCTCGCACTGCAGCTTGAGCTGGCGGTGCAGCTCGCGCCACTCGCGCATCCGCAGGAAGCCCAGGTAATGCTTCTCGCACCACTTGCGCAACTGCGACTGCGTCATCTCCTCGTGCGCCTGCCGGTACGCCCGCCACAGGTTGAGGATGCCGACGAACTCCGATTTCGGATCGGCGAATTGCGCGTGGGCGGCATCGGCCGCGCCGCGCTGGTCGGCCGGGCGTTCGCGGGGATCCTGGATGCCGAGGAACGAGGCGATCGCCAGCATCTCGCCCAGACAACCGTGCTTCCGCGCCGCGATCAGCATCCGCGCCAGCTTCACGTCCACCGGCAATCTGGCCATCGCCCGGCCGGTCGCGGTCAGCCGGCGGTTGCCATCAACCGCACCCAGTTCCGCCAGCTGCTGCCAGCCGTCGGCGATCGCGCGCGGGTCGGGGGGCTCGAGGAACGGGAAATCGTCGATGTCGCCCAGTCCCAGCGCCAGCATCCGCAGGATCACCCCGGCCAGCGCCGAGCGGCGGATCTCCGGGTCGGTGTACTCCGGGCGCGCCAGGTAGTCCGCCTCCGAGTACAGGCGGATGCAGGTACCCGGCGCCACGCGTCCGCAGCGGCCCTTGCGCTGATCGGCGCTGGCGCGCGAGACCGGTTCGATGTGGAGCCGGTCCAGTTTCTGCCGCGGGCTGTAGCGCTTGACCCGCGCCAGCCCGGGATCGACCACGTAGTGGATCCGCGGCACTGTCAGCGAGGTCTCGGCCACGTTGGTGGCCAGCACGATGCGCCGCAGCGGCCCCGGGTTGAACACCCGGTCCTGGTCGCGCGCCGACAGGCGTGCGTACAGCGGCAGGATCTCGGTATGCCGGTAGCGGCGCCGTTCCAGGGCGCGGTGGGCGTCGCGGATCTCGCGCTCGCCCGGCAGGAACACCAGGATGTCGCCGTTGCCGCGCTCGCGCATGATCTCGTCGCAGGCGGCGACGATGCCGTCCAGTACCGTCCGCTCGCCGTCGTCCCCGCCTTCGCCCTCCAACGGCCGCCAGCGCACCTCCACCGGGTAGCCGCGCCCCTCCACGCTCACCACCGGCGCATCGTCGAAGTGCTTCGAGAAGCGTCCGGTGTCGATCGTCGCCGAGGTCACGACCAGCTTCAGGTCGGGCCGCCGGCGCAGCAGCTGCTTCAGGTAGCCGAGCAGGAAATCGATGTTGAGGCTGCGCTCGTGCGCCTCGTCCACGATGATGGTGTCGTAGCGCGACAGCCAGCGGTCGGAAGCGATCTCGGCCAGCAGGATGCCGTCGGTCATGAACTTGACCGCGGTGTCGTCGGAGACGCTGTCGCTGAAGCGGACCTGGTAGCCGACCAGACCGCCCAGCGGCACCTGCAACTCCTCGGCCACGCGCCGTGCGACCGAGCGCGCCGCGATCCGCCGGGGCTGGGTACAACCGATCATCCCCGCCGCGCCGCGGCCGGCCTGCAGGCACAGCTTGGGCAGCTGGGTGGTCTTGCCCGAGCCGGTCTCGCCCGCGACCACCACCACCTGGTGCTGCCGGATCAACTCCACGATCCGCTCCGCGTGGGCGGCGATCGGCAACCCCGGCGCCACCGCCGCCCGGGGCAGGCGGGCCGCCCGCGCCTCGCGCGCGGCCACCGAAGCCTGCAACGCGGATGCGAACGCCTCGCGCAGGTCCTCCCGGGACGGCGCCCCGTTCCACTTTGCCCAGAGGCCCAGCAGCCGGCCGCGGTCGCGCGACAGCGCGCCGTCGATCGCGGCCCGCGCCTGCCTTAACGCCGCCGTCGCGGCTGTCCGCCTAGACTCCATCCGCCCCTTGCAATCCTGTGTCCGCGACGCATATCGGATGCGTCATCCCGCATATTCTCCCAGAACCCTCCCAAGGAGCCCGCCATGGCCACGAAAAAAGCATCTGCCAGGTCGTCCGGAAAGGCCGTCCGCCGCGGCGCCATCGAGCCCGCCGCCTCCCCCGCCCCCGCCTCGCAGGGCCCGGCCGTCGACATCGGCATCTCCGCGAAGGACCGGCTGAAGATCGCGCAGGAACTGTCGAAGTTCCTTGCCGACAGCTTCACCCTGTACCTGAAGACCCACAACTTCCACTGGAACGTGACGGGGCCGATGTTCAACACCCTGCACACGATGTTCGAGCAGCAGTACACCGAGCAGTGGAACGCGCTCGACGAGATCGCCGAGCGGATCCGCGCGCTGGGCTTCAACGCCCCCGGTTCCTTCGCCGAGTTCACCAGGCTGGCGTCCATCCGCGGGGAGCCCGGCGCCGGCGAGGCGCCCGACTGGCGAGGGATGGTGCAGCAGCTGGTGGACGGCAACGAAGCGGTCTGCCGGACCGCGCGCAAGGTGCTCGACGTGGCCTCGAAGGCCGACGACGCCCCGACCGAGGACCTGGCCACCCAGCGCCTCCAGGTCCACGAGAAGAACGCCTGGATGCTGCGCTCGCTGCTGCAGTGACACCGAAAGCCCCCGGGGGGCCGTCTGGCCGGATCCGGCGACGCGCGGCATGGCCTGAAATGGAAAAGCCCGGCTTCGAGCCGGGCTTTTCCCTGTCCGCATGACGGCGTGCTTCAGTCCAGCAGGCAGGTAACCTTCAACGTCACCGAGCTGTCGGCCGGCAGGACCGGGATCACCAGGCCGCTGCCCAGCAGCCCATCGATGCCGAGCGATGCCGGGCAGGCCGCGCCCCCCGACGTGCCGTCGCATGCCACCGACGTGCACGTCAGGCCATCCCCGGGGATGTCCCGCACCGTGGCGCCATTGGCCGGCCCCGGCCCGTGGTTGCTGACCACGAGGGTGTACTCGATCTCCTGCCCCGGCTGCGCGACCGCGGCACCGGCGTGCTTGGCGATGGACAGGTCCGCCTGGTTCGTCAGCCGGACCTCGGCGGTGGCCGTGCCCCCGGCGTCGAAGTTGGGCACGGTCTGCGCGTTGTGCGCCACGTGCGCGGTATTGGTGATCTTCAGGCCGGGCGCCGCGTCATCGTCGACCCGCACCTTGAACCGGACCCGGGCCGAGCCCGCGGGCGCGATCATGCCGCCGTCGGCAAGACCAATGCCCCCATCATAGGCGCTGTCATCGGTGCCCAGTCGGAACACCAGCGCGTTCGCGGTGCCGTCGAACTCGGCGATGTCACCATCGCTGGCATCGGTCATGCTCCCTGTGGCGCCGCCGGTACCGTTTTCCAGCACTTCCAGGCTGCCCGGAACGTAGGTGGTCCCCGCCGGGATCGGGTCGGTCAGCACGACGTTGGTCGCGCCGTCCCGGCCGCTGTTGGTGAGACTGAGGGTGTAGGTCAGGATGTCCCCGGGGACCACCTCGCCGCCGTTGTCGTCCACCACGTCCTTGGCGAACGAACTCACCAGGTCCGGCACGTACACGTCGATGGCCAGGCTGGCCATGCCGGTGTAGATCACTTCGTTGCTGGTACCCCTGACCCGCAGGACCGCCGAGGTCGCACCATTGGGCAGCGGCGTGCCGGGCTGCAGGAAGTCCAGGTCCAGGCCCAAGGTATTGGTGTAATTCGGCGTGCGCCCCGCGGTGACATGGCCCCCGTTCACGCTGATGGTGCTGTTCCAGAAGTTCGTGGCCGGGTTGATGGCGTTGGAGACGTCGCTCAGGCTCGAAGCGGTGGCCCCGAATTGCAGGCCCGCGCCTCCATCGCTGGACCTTCGGTCTGACACGTTGTCCCCCTAGAAACATCGACTTCCCTGAAACTTGATGCATTGACAGCAAGAATCGCGCCAACGTCGAAAACTGAACGAAATCAGTGGGATATCTTGCTCTGGGCAACGAGGGTGACGTCGGAAAGTGACACTCCCCGTCACATCGGAGCGGAACAACGGCAGCACGCACCGACGGGTTTTCCCGGTATTGGTTCCGGCTTCCATCGGCCATCACCGTGCCACACGGGGCCATTTGCACAGCGCACCGGCGAACGGCGGTGAAACCGTCGTGGAATTTCAATGCCGGGGCGGATGACAGGCAGCCGGAACGTTTCGCAGGGGCCGGCAGGGTCATCGCGGGACAGGCAGGCCTGCAGAGACAGGCCACGCCGGCCATGCGCCTGGCCGGCATGCGTCATGACACCCCGGAAGGGAGGAAATGCAGGCGATCCGGCCCCGGAGAGACGGCCGGTGATGCCCGCAACCATGGAGAGACGTGGTGGGTCGTGTTGGATTCGAACCAACGACCAGCGGATTAAAAGTCCGATGCTCTACCGACTGAGCTAACGACCCGGCAAATCCTGTGGCCCCGTGCAGCGCCGGGGAAGCGCATTCTACCGCAGCCTGTCCCCGGCATAGCGCGTGGGATCCGGCACCTCGGCCGCCACGAATCCCTGCCGGCGCAGCTCGCAGGCGTCGCAGCGGCCGCAGGCGCGGCCCTCCGCATCCGCGGCGTAGCAGGACACGGTCCGGGAGAAATCCACGCCCAGGCGCAGGCCCTCGCGGACGATGTCTCCCTTTCCCATCCCCAGCAGCGGCGCATGGATGCGGATGCCGGCGCCCTCGACCCCGGCCTTGGTGGCCAGGTTGGCCAGGCGCTCGAAGGCGGCGACGAACTCGGGCCGGCAGTCGGGGTAGCCGGAATAGTCCACGGCATTGACGCCGCAGAAGATGTCGCTGGCCCCGAGCACCTCGGCCCAGCCGAGGGCGATGGACAGCATGATGGTGTTGCGCGCCGGCACGTAGGTCACGGGGATGCCCTGCCCGCCGGCCGCCGGCACGTCGATGCCGTCATCGGTCAGGGCAGAACCGCCGATCGCGCGCAGGTCCACGGTCACGGTCTTGTGCTCGACCGCGCCGACGTCACGGGCCACCCGGGCCGCGGCCTCCAGTTCCGAGGTGTGGCGCTGGCCATAGCGCACGCTCAGGGCATGCACGGCGAACCCCTGCTCGCGGGCGATCGCCGTGACGACCGCGGAGTCCATCCCTCCCGACAGCAGCACCACCGCCTTCTTCACCACGTACTCCCTGCCATGAGGCTCACCTGCCCGGTTCGTCGTTCCAGAGGATCTTGTGCAGCTGCAGCTGGAACCTGACCGGCAGGCGGTCGGCCACGATCCAGTCGGCAAGCTCGGTCGCCGGCAGTTCCGCCTTGCTCGGCGAGAACAGCACCTCGCAACGCGAGGCCAGCCCATGGGACGCGACCACGTCGCGCGCCCATTCGTAGTCCGCCCGGCCGCAGATCACGAACTTGACCTGGTCGCGGGCGGTGAGCAGCGGCAGGTTCTCCCAGCGGTTGCGCCCGGCCTCGCCCGAGCCCGGGGTCTTGATGTCGAGTACCCGGGAGACCCGCGGGTCCACCGCCGAGATGTCGATCGCGCCGGACGTCTCCAGCGAGACGCTGTATCCGTGGTCACACAACCGGGACAGCAGGGACAGGCAGCGCTTCTGGGCGAGGGGCTCGCCGCCGGTGACGCAGACATGGCGGACGCCATAGCCATCCACCTTCGCGACGATGTCGTCGATGCCCCACCATTCACCCCCGTGGAACGCATAGGCGGTGTCGCAGTAGCGGCAGCGCAGCGGGCAGCCGGTCAGGCGCACGAACACCGTCGGCCAGCCGGCATCGCGGGCCTCCCCCTGCAGCGAGAGGAAGATCTCGGTGATCTTCAGCCGGTCCGCCTTCGATGCGGCGGCCGCATCGGAATCGGGCGAAACGGCGTGCATGCGGGGAATTCTAGCGGAGCCGCGAGAGCTGGATCGCGTGGAGCCGGTCCTCGGCCGTACGCGCGGCATCGGTGCCGGGGTACTGCCGGCTGACCTGGGCCAGGGCGGCCTCGGCCCCGTCGAGGTCGTTCAGGCCGTACAGCGACAGCCCGACCTTCAGCAGCGCGCCGGGAGTCTTGTCGTGGGTCGGGTACTGCTCGATCACCTGGCGGAACTGCTCCAGGGCCATGGCGTAGTTGCCGGTGACGTAGTAGCTCTCGCCCAGCCAGTAGCGCGCGTTCGGCGCGTAGGTGCCATTGGGATAGTCGGCCAGGAAACGCTCGAACAGGCGTGCCGACTCGACGTATTCGCCGGCCTTCAGGGCGGCGAACGCGGCCTCGTAGGCGGTGCGCTCGTCGGCCATCTTCGACAGGGACCCGGGGTCGCCATGGACCGACGGCGGCAGGTCGCGGATCACCGGGGCGGGCTTGCCGCCTGCCGCGGCTGCCGGAACGGCGGCGGCACCGGCCGGGGGAGCGGCCTCCGCGGCGGGAACGGCCCCGCCCTCGAGCCGGTTGAGGCGGCCGTCGAGGTCCAGGTACTGGCTGCGCGAAGTCGAGCGCAGCTGCTCGACCTGCTGCTGGAGCTCCTCGAGCTGTGCCCGCAGCGCCAGCACTTCCTCGCGCAGCTGGTTGACCTGGTTGAGCAGGTCGACGGTGGCGCTGTTGTCGGCGGCCCGCATCTCCAGCGCGGCCACGCGCTCGGCCAGGCTCGGGCGTTGCGCGAATGCGGGCGCGGCGGCCACGAGGGCCGCCGCGAACGCGATTGGAACGATGAGATTGCGCATCGCGCCTTACTTCGCGGTGTAGACGATCTCGACGCGGCGGTTGCGCGACCAGCACGACTCGTTCGACTCGGTGCAGACCGGGCGCTCCTCGCCGTAGCTGACCACCGTCAGCTGGCTGGCGGAACCGCCGTGGGCCTGCAGCGCCGAGGACACCGAGTTGGCACGGCGCTCGCCGAGGCCGAGGTTGTACTCGCGGCTGCCACGCTCGTCGGCATGGCCTTCCAGGGTGATGCGGGCCGAGGGACGGTCGCGCAGGTACTTGGCGTGGCAGGCCATGGCCGCCTGGAACTCCGGCTTGACGTTGTCGCGGTCGAAGTCGAAGTAGACGACGCGCTGGCGCAGGCACGCGTCACGGTCCAGGTCCTCCGGGGTGTAGGCGCCGGGGACCTGGGCCGGGCCGGTGTCGGTCGCGCCGGTCGACGGCGTCGTATCCGGGGCTTCCGGCCGGGTGGTCTTGCTCTTGCAGCCGGCGAGCACGGCAACGGACAACAGGGACAACATCAGGACGCGTACTGTGGTGTTCATCTCGTCGATCCTTTCAATGCGTGATGGGACTGCAAAACAGCAATTCGGTTGTTGATACCTCAGGCTGAACCCGACTCCGTGGATACCAGGTCAACGCTGTGAACGGTACGGCCCCCAGGCAGGTTCGCGGACGTCGCCATCGGCCAGCACGAGGCGCTGGCGGACCCGGCCGTCGGCGGAGACAGCATACAGGACGCCCCTGCGCCCTTCACGCGCGGCATACAAAAGCATGCTGGCGTTCGGGGCAAAGCTCGGGGACTCGTCCAGGGACCCCGGCGAGACGGTGGTCCAGCGCGGGCTGCCCAGGCTGCGGTCCATGACCGCGATCCGGTAGGTGTTGCCCGCCCCCTGGGTCACGGCGATCTTCTTGCCGTCGTAGGAGATGCTGGGGTCGGCGTTGTAGCTGCCCTCGAACGTGACCCGGGTCGCGCTTCCGCCGGTGGCCGGCACCTGGTAGACCTGCGGGCGGCCGCCACGGTCGGAAACGAAATACAGGCTGTTGCCGTCCGGGCTCCAGACCGGCGAGGTGTCGATGGCGAAATGCTGGGTGACCTGGGTCAGCGCGCGGGTGGCCAGGTCCATCACGTAGATCTCGGGATTGCCACTGCGCGACAGGGTCAGCGCCAGCTTGCGGCCGTCGGGCGAGAACGCCGGGGCGCTGTTGATGCCACGGAAACTGGACACCAGCTCGCGGCTGCCGGTGGCGATGTCCTGGATGTAGATCGCGGAATTGCCCCGCTCGAAGCTGACGTAGGCCAGCCTGCGTCCGTCCGGGCTCCAGGCCGGCGACAGCAGCGGCTCGCTCGAGCGGACCACGGTCTGCGGGTTCCAGCCGTCCGAATCGGCCACCACGAGCGCGTAGCGCGCGCCCTCCCCGGTGCCGGTGACGGTCACGTAGGCGATCCGGGTCCAGAACGCGCCCGGGACGCCCAGGATCTTCTCGTAGATGGCATCGGCGATCTGGTGGGCCACGTCGCGCATGGCATTGGCGCGGGCGGTCATGGCGAAGCCGAGCAGGCGTTCCTGCTTCGCCACGTCGAACAGCTCGTATTCCACCCGGTAGCCGCCATCGCTGCCGTCCAGCACGCGGCCGACGACGATGAAGTCCTGGCGCAGGGCGCGCCAGGTGGCGTAATTGACCTCGGAGCCGCGGGTGGGCCGCTCGATGATGTCGCGCTCCGGGAGCGTGCGGAACTGGCCGGAACGCTCGAGGTCGGCCCGGATCACCGCCGCCACGTCGGTTTCCGGCGCCGCGCCCGAACCCTGGTAGGGCATGGGCACGACGGTGATCGGGAGCGCCGACGCGTTACCGCCGATGATGTCGATCTCCAGCCCCTGCTGGGCCCGCGCGGCCAACGGCAGCAGCAGGACGAGGAAAACGGACAACCAGCGTTGGAGTCGGGTCATATGGGCCTGCGACAGGGGAAGAGGGAAAGCTGAATACAAGATTGGCCGCGAACGGCCGCGCAAAGATGAACGGATGCGGACCGGCCGCCGTCAGCGGTCGCGGGCCTCGAAGTTGAGGATCAGCGTGCGCTGGAACACCGCCTCGAAGCCGGCGTACGGCAACGGCTGCGCCTTCAGCACCGCGGCCTCCACCGAGCGGCGCCCGAGTTCGTCGTACGGGCAGGACGGGTCCACCTTCGCGTCGATCACCTCGCCGCCCGGGATCTGCCGGATCACGATCCGGCACTTCTGGCCGAGCGGAACGGAGTCGGGACGCGTCCAGTTGCGCTGGATGGCCTGCTGCAGCGCGGCGCTGTAGCGCGCCAGCAGGTCCGTGTCCGCGCCCTGGTTCCCGGCGGCCGGCGCGCCGGTCCGGGCGGACTGCTGCGCGGCCTGCTGGGAAGCCTGGCGGGCTTCGCGGTCGGCGAGCTGCTGCAGCCGCTGCTCGGCCAGGCGGCGCTCGTGCTCGATCCGCTCGCGCTCGGCCCGGATCTGCGCCAGCTGCTGCTCGGCAAGGCGGCGCTTGCGTTCGGCCTCCTCGCGCTCACGCTTCTGGCGCTCGGCCAGCTCGATCTGCTCCTGCCGGCGCCTCTCCTCCTGCTCCCGCGCGATCCGCGCGCGCTCGGCCTCGGCGTCGCGGCGCACCTCCTCCTGGTCCACCGGCGCCGGGTCGGGCACCTGCTCCTGGGGCACGGGCTGCGGCTGGACCGGCTCCGGCTCGGGCTCCGGCAGGGGTTGCGGCGGTGGCGGGGCCACCTCCTCTTCCTCCGGCACGGGCAGCGGTTCCGGCAGGGGCTCCGGCTCCTGGGCCAGTGCGCGCTCCAACGCGCGACGGTCGTCCGCCGATACCTCCAGCGTGGCCTCCAGCAGCGGCGCGCCCGCGGCGCTGGCGCGGTCGCGGCTCCAGTCGAGGTAGGGCGAAACCAGCAGCAGCAGGACGATCAGCAGGTGCAGGCCGACGGCCCAGGCGATCGCGCGGCCCAGGCCATCGTCCCGTGCGAACGTGCGGCGCTCGGTCGCTTCAGCGTGCATTGGCCCTGCTGTCGGTCCACAGGCTGACGTTGGTGACCCTGGCCCGCCGCAGCACGTCCATCGCGTCGATCACGCGCTGGTACGGCGCGTCGCCGTCGGCGGCCACCATCACCCGGAAGTCCGCGCCCTGCTGCTCCCGGACCGGAGCGAGCATGGCCTCCATCCGGGCCGCGTCCACCTCGCGCGGGCTGTCGTCGCCCGGCAGCTTCAGGCCCAGGCGCCCGTCGGGATAGGCGATCACGATCACCGGGTCCTTGCGGTCCTGCGTGGCGCGCGCGGTCGAGGACGGGAGCTTGACATCCACGCTCAGCGTCAGCAGCGGCGCGGTGACCATGAAGATGACCAGCAGCACAAGCATCACGTCGATGTACGGGACGACGTTGATCTCCGACTTCAGCTTGCGCCGCTTGCGGTGGAAGATGCCGGCCATCGGGTCCTCCCGGTCACTCGACCGCGGCCTGGCGCTGCAGGATGGTGCTGAACTCCTCGGCGAAGCTCTCGTAGCGCACGGCCAGCCGCTCGACCCGGGTGGTGAATCGGTTGTAGGCCCACACCGCCGGGATCGCCACGAACAGGCCGATGGCGGTGGCGAACAGCGCCTCGGAGATGCCCGGGGCGACCGCTGCGATGCCGGTCTGCTCGCCACTGTGGAGCATGTCGTGCATGGTCACCATGATCCCGAACACGGTGCCCACCAGGCCCACGTACGGCGCGGTCGAGCCGATGTTGGCCAGAAGCTCGAGGTTGCGCTCGAGCTGGTCCACCTCGCGGGTGTAGCTCACGCGCATGGCACGCTGCGCGCCCTCGAGCTGCGCGCGCGGGTCTGCATGGCGCTTCTCGCGCAGCCGGGTGAACTCGCGGAAGCCGGCCTCGAAGATCGCCTCCAGCCCGGTCACCTGGCGGTTGCGGTCGGCCGCGGCCGAGTACAGCTTGGCCAGGTCGGCGCCCGACCAGAAGCGGTTCTCGAACTCGTCGGCCTCGCGGTCGGCTTCCTTGAACACGCGCGCCTTGCGGAAGATGATCACCCAGCTGATCAGCGACCCGGCCAGCAGCAGCACCACGATCAGCTGCACCGGCAGGCTGGCCTTGAGCAGCAGGTCGATGTAGTTGATGCCGTTGTGGGCCGCGGCCGCCGCGGCCGCCGTCGCGGTATCGGGCAGCGCGGCCGCCGTCGCGGCGGCTTCCTCCGGCAACGGCTGGATCTCGGGGGCCATCAGCAGCATGGCGATGGGGGTCATTCGTCGGCTCCGGAATCGGTCTCGAGTCGTTTGAGTTCTTCGTAAAGCACATCCGGGATGGCCCGGGGCCGGAAGCTGCCCGCGGACAGCGCGGCCACCCGGACCTCGGCGTCCAGCAGGAGTTCGCCGCCGCGGTGGATCGACTGCGCCAGCACCAGGCTCGCCCGCCGGCATTGCCGCAGCCCGACCGTCACCTCCAGCGCGTCGTCCAGCCGCGCGGGCCGGCGGAAGTCGATCCGCATGGCCCGCACCGCGAACACCAGGTCGTGCGCCTCGCGCAGCATCTCCTGCCCGTACCCCCGCGCGCGCAGCCATTCGGTCCGCGCGCGCTCCAGGAACGCCAGGTACTGCGCGTGGTACACCACGCCACCGGCATCGGTATCTTCCCAGTAGACGCGTGTCGGCCAACTGAACCGCGGCCCGCCGCCCGCCTCAGCCACCGGCTTCCTCCTGGAACAGGTCGGCCGCGCCGGGCCTGGGCTTGAAGCCGAAGTGCCGGTAGGCCTTGTGCGTGGCCATGCGCCCGCGGGCGGTGCGCACTAGGAAGCCCTGCTGGATCAGGTAGGGCTCGATCACGTCCTCCAGCGTGCCGCGCTCCTCGCTGAGCGCCGCCGCCAGCGACTCCACGCCCACCGGGCCGCCATCGAAGGCGTCGATGATCAGCATGAGCAGGCGGCGGTCCAGCTCGTCGAACCCCTCCGGGTCCACCTTGAGCATCTCCATCGCCGCGGCCGCGACCCGCGCGTCGATCCGCCCGTCCGCCCGGACCTGGGCGTAGTCGCGCACCCGGCGCAACAGCCTATTGGCGATCCGCGGGGTACCGCGCGAGCGGCGCGCGATCTCCTCGGCCCCTGCCGGTTCGCATTCGATCCCGAGGATCCGCGCCGAGCGCTGGACGATCCGGGCCAGCTCCGCGGTGCTGTAGAACTCCAGCCGCTGGACGATGCCGAAGCGGTCGCGCAGCGGCGCGGTCAGCAGGCCGGCGCGGGTGGTGGCGCCGATCAGGGTGAAGGGCGGCAGGTCGATCTTGATCGAGCGCGCGGCCGGGCCCTCGCCGATCATGATGTCGATCTGGAAGTCCTCCATCGCCGGGTAGAGGATCTCCTCGACCACCGGCGACAGGCGGTGGATCTCGTCGATGAACAGCACGTCGCGCGGCTGCAGGTTGGTCAGCAGCGCGGCCAGGTCCCCGGCCTTCTCGATCACCGGCCCCGAGGTCACCCGCAGGTTCACCCCCAGCTCGTTGGCGATGACGTGGCTGAGCGTGGTCTTTCCCAGCCCCGGCGGGCCGAAGATGAGCACGTGGTCCAGCGCCTCGCCGCGCTGGCGGGCGGCGTCGATGTAGATCGACAGCTGCTCGCGGACGGGCTGCTGGCCGAGGTACTCGTCGAGCCGCCCCGGGCGGATCGAGGCCTCGACGGCCTCGTCCTCGCGGGTGGCCTGGGCGGCGATGATGCGGTCGGTCATGCCGCCATTATCGCCGGTTGCCGCGCGGATGCGACCGCGGGCTCAGATCTCCACCTGGGAGCCCAGCTCCACCAGCCGGTTGCCCGGGATGCGGAAGAACTGGTCCGCCGGCGCGGCATTGCGGTGCATGACCGCGAACAGCCGGTCGCGCCAGACCGGCATGCCCCGGTGCCGGTTGGCGACCACGGTCTGGCGGCTGACGAAGTAGGTGGTCTCCATCGGGTCGAAGGTCAGGCCGCTTTCGTCGTCGCAGGCCCCCATCAGCGCCAGCGGCACGTCCGGCGTCTCCATGAAGCCGTAGCGCACCGTGACCCGGTAGAACCCGTCGCCGATCGGCTCGATCTTCAGCCGCTGCGAGCGCGGCACGTAGGGCACGTCGCGCGTCTCGACGGTCAGGAACACGTTGCGCTCGTGCAGCACCTTGTTGTGCTTGAGGTTGTGCAGCAGCGCCTGCGGCACCACGTCCCTGTCGCTGGTCATGAACACCGCCGTGCCCGGCACGCGCACGGGCGGCGCCAGCATCAGCCCGGGGATGAAGGCATCGAGGCGGATGCCCTGCTTCTGCACCTCCTCGTGCAGGGTCTGGCGGCCGCGGCGCCAGGTGCGCAGCAGCACGAACAGCACGCTGCCGAGCACCACCGGGAACCAGCCGCCCTGCAGCACCTTGACCCCGTTGGCGACCAGGAACGCCAGGTCCACCACCAGGAACACCGCGCACAGCGGCAGCACCCACAGCCGCCATTTCGGCCACAGTGCGAAGGCCACGATCGCCAGCAGCAGGGTGTCGATCAGCATCGTCGCCGAGACCGAGATGCCGTACGCCGTGGCCAGCGCCGAGGAACTGCCGAACGACAGCACCAGGCCGAGCACGATCACCATCATCGTCCAGTTGATCCCGGGGATGTAGATCTGGCCGATGGTGTCGCTGGAGGTGTGCCTGATGCGCATGCGCGGCATGTAGCCCAGCTGCATGGCCTGGCGGGCCACGGAATAGCCGCCGGTGATGACCGCCTGGCAGGCGATCACCGCGGCCATGGTCGCCAGCACGATCACCGGCCAGTGCGCCCACTCCGGCACGCCGACGTAGAAGGGGTTGCGGATCGCGGCCGGGTCCTCGAGCACCAGCGCACCCTGGCCGAGGTAGTTGAGCATCAGCGCCGGCAGCACGAAGAAGTACCAGGCGACGCGGATCGGCTTCGCGCCGAAGTGGCCCATGTCGGTGTAGATCGCCTCGCCGCCGGTCACCGCCAGCACCACGGCGCCGAGGATGAACACCCCGCCCCACGGGTGGTCGACGAAGAACCGCGCCGCCCACCAGGGGTTGACCGCGTGCAGCACCTCGGGCTCGTGCAGGATGTTGGCCACGCCGAGCGCGGCCAGCACGAGGAACCACGCCACCATCACCGGGCCGAACACCCGCCCCACCTTCTCGGTGCCGTGGCGCTGGGAGTAGAACAGCGCCACCAGCACCAGCAGCGCGATCGGCACCACCCACGGGTGCAGCCGCGGCGACACCACCTCCAGGCCCTCCACCGCCGACAGCACGGTGATCGCTGGCGTGAGCACGCCGTCTCCGAAGAACAGCGAGGCGCCGAAGATGCCCAGGACGCCGACCAGGTAGCCCAGCCGCGAGTCCTTCGGCAGGCAGCGCTGCGCCAGCGCCATCAGCGCCATGATGCCGCCCTCGCCCTCGTTGTCGGCGCGCATGATGATGGTCACGTACTTGACCGTGACCACCAGCGTCAGCGCCCAGAAGATCATCGACAGCACGCCGAGCACGGTGTCGTGGTTGGCGACCAGCCCGTAGTGCGGCGAGAACGCCTGGCGGATGGTGTACAGCGGGCTGGTGCCGATGTCGCCGAAGACCACGCCGACCGCGGCCACGACCAGGCCGCCCAGCCCGGTCGCATGGCCATGCGCCTGGCCGCGGTGGGCCTGTCCCTGCGTGCCGGATGCCTGCGACATGACTCCGAAGCTCCCTGCGCCCGCGCGGTCAGCGCAGCGCGGACTGTAGCGCCTTGCGGATGATGTCCTCGGGACGGTCGCCCTCCACGGCCGCGGCCTTGGCCATCTTCTGCGCCTCTGCCGGCTTGTAGCCGAGCTGCTGCAGGGCCACCACCGCCTCCGACAGCGCGTCGGCCGGTCCCTGGGGCAGCGCCGCGGGACCGCCGCCGGCCAGGTCCGCGGCGCGGTCGCGCAACTCGACCACGATCCGCTCGGCGGTCTTGCGGCCGATGCCCGGGATCCGGGTCAGCGCGGCGACGTCACCGGCCTGCACCAGCTGCGCGAACTGGCCGACCGAAGCGCCCGACAGCACCGCCAGCGCGATCTTCGCGCCGATGCCGCTGACCTTCTGCAGGTCGCGGAACAGGCGGCGCTCGGCCTCGGTCAGGAAGCCGTACAGCGCGACGCTGTCCTCCTTCTGCGCATAGTGCGTGAACAGCACGACCTCGCGCCCGGTGTCGGGCAGGTCGTAGAAGGTGCTCATCGGCGCCTCCAGCTCGTAGCCGACGCCATGCACGTCGACCACCAGCCACGGCGGCTGCTTGTGCACCAGGATGCCCTTCAGGCGACCGATCATGCCCCTGTCCTCCCGTCGTTCCGTAACGCGGGCGCGCGCCGCGCCGCCACGGCCATCGTCCTCATCCCTTCCTGCTCCAGGCCTGCCGCGCGCTCACCCCGAGCCGCCGCGCGGTGGCGCGCACGTGCGCGTGGGTGATGGCCACCGCGAGCGCGTCGGCGGCGTCGGCCTGCAGGCGCTCCTTCAGGTTGAGCATGACCCCGACCATGTGCTGGACCTGGGCCTTGTCCGCCCCGCCGCGCCCGACCAGCGCCAGCTTGATCTCGCGCGCCGCGTACTCGTGTACCGGCAGGTCGCGCAGCACCACCGCGCCGAGCGCGGCACCGCGGGCCTGGCCCAGCTTCAGCGCCGAGTCCGGGTTGCGCGACACGAACACCTGCTCGATCGCGACCTCGTCCGGCCGCCAGGTGTCGATCACCTCGTCCAGGCCGACCAGCAGCCGCCGCAGCCGCTGCGCGAAGCCACCCTCGCCCAGCAGCACCAGCGGCGCGTGGAACACGTGCACCGTCCTGCCCGCGTCGTCGACGTCGATGATGCCGACGCCGGTGCGCTGCGAGCCGGGATCGATGCCGAGGATGCGGGTCATGGGCAGGCACCACCGGGGACAGTGCCGGCGATCCCGGCGCGACGGACCCGGATCCGCATCCGCGCCACCGCCAGCCCGTCCCCGGCCAGGGCGTTCACGAGTAGGCGTCCTCGCCGAGGTCGGCGTTGGAGTACACGTTCTGCACGTCGTCCAGGTCCTCGAGCCAGTCGAGCAGCCTGGCCACCTGCTTCGCGGTCTCCCCGGTCACGGACACGTCGTTGTCGGCGCGGTAGGTGACCTCGGCCTGGGCCGGCTCGAGGCCCGCCGCGCGCATCGCGTCGCGGACCGCGGCGAACGTGTCGGGCGAGGTCAGCACGTCGATCGAGCCGTCCTCGGGGTAGACCACCACGTCGTCGGCGCCGGACTCGATCGCCACCTCGGTGATCTTCTCCTCGTCCGCGCCCGGCGCGAAGCTGAGCACGCCGAGCTTGCGGAACATGAAGGACACCGAGCCATCGGTGCCGAGGTTGCCGCCGAACTTGCTGAAGGCGTGGCGCACGTCGGCCACGGTACGTACCCGGTTGTCGGTCAGGCAATCCACGATCACCGCCACGCCGCCGGGGGCATAGCCCTCGTAGCGGACCTCTTCGTAGCTCACGCCCTCCAGCTCGCCGGTCGCCTTCTTGATCGCGCGCTCGATCACGTCCTTGGACATGTTGGCGTCCAGCGCCTTGTCGATGGCCGTGCGCAGCCGCGGGTTGCCGGCGGGGTCGCCGCCGCCCATGCGCGCGGCCACGGAGATCTCGCGGATCAGCTTGGTGAAGATCTTGCCCCGCTTCGCGTCCTGCGCGTTCTTGCGGTGCTGGATGTTGGCCCACTTGGAATGACCGGCCATCGGTTGCCTGTCCTGCTGGAAACTGTGGAAACGACGCGGGGAATTATACCGGCGCCCCCGGCCCGCCCTCCCCGCCGGGCCCGGCGTCGAAACGCCCCTCGCGCAGGAAGAGCACCGCCTGCCGCGCCGCTTCCGGCGACCACAGCAGGCCGGTATGGCTGGCATCCACCACCACGTGCGCCGCAAGCCCCGGCGCGCGCGTCTCGTCCACCGCCACCGTGCCGTCGTGCTCGCCCCCGAACCGCGCCAGCAGCGCGCCGAACCCGAGCGGCACGCGGCCGGCGATCATCCCGACCTCGTGCGTCGGCGGCCACGTCATGCAGCCGGCCTGCAGGATCCCGGCGCTGCGCCCCATGTACAGCGCGGCCAGGCGATTGCGCCCGAGCACCCGCGCAGCGCCGCTGCCGCACAGCGGCGTGCCGAGGCACAGCACCCGGCCGATCCGCTCACCGGCCCCGGGCCCGGACAGCGCCCGCACCGCCACCAGGCCGCCCAGACTGTGGCCCACCAGATGCGCCGGCTCCCCGCGCTGCAGCCAGCGGGCGAGTTCGGGCAGGGCCTGGTCCGGCCCGCCGGTGACGCTGTGGTAGCCGAAGATCTCCGGCTCGAAGCCCTCCTGCCGCAGCCGCCGGGCCAGCCAGCGCATGGTCGCGCCGACCATCCAGATTCCATGCAACAGGATCACCCGCCTGGTCCGTACCGCGGCCACGCTCATGCCGCCGGCGCCTGCTTCCACGCGCGCGGCGACAGGCCGGTCCGGGCCTTGAACGCCCGCGACAGCGCCGCCTCGCTGCCGTAGCCGACGTCCACCGCGATCGCCTTGAGCGGCCGCCCGCGGCGCAAGGCCTGCTGCGCCAGGGCGATGCGCCAGGCCTGCAGGTACTGGCCGGGCGTGGAGCCCACCGTCTCGCGGAACACGGTGGCGAACACGCTGCGCGACATGCCCGCGGCCTGCGCCAGCCCGTCGAGCGTCCATTCCCGGGCCGGATCCTCGTGCATCGCCACCAGCGCATGGCGCAGGCGCGGGTGCGACAACCCCGAGAGCAACCCGCCCTGCACCTGCCCGCTTTCCATCAGCTGGCGCAGGATCTGGACCATCACCACCTCGAACAGGCGTTCGACCACGGCGACGCGACCGCAACGCCGTCCGAACGCCTCCTCGAACAGCAGCGCCAGCACCGGCGCCGCGCCCGGCACTTCGTCCACCGGCAGGCAGACCACTTCCGGCAGCGCCGCGGCGACGGGATTTCCCGCGCCGCCCTCGAACGACAGGTGCGCGCAGACCATGTCGGCGCCGGCATCGGGATCGGTATGGAAACGGTGGCTGAGCGGCCGCGGAAACAGCAGCAGGCTGGGACGCTCGACCAGCAGCGACCCGTTGCGGTAGCGCACCTCGACCGTGCCGCTGCGGACCAGGTGCAGCTGGCCGTGCCGGCCGTCGCTTTCGAGCGTGTTGATGCCGCACAGCGGGCCGGCGTTGAAGACCTGCGCGCTCACCGGGAAATGCGCCATCAGCGCCGCGAGCCGGTCCGCCATTGCAATACCCTGGATCAAGTATCCCGGACTTTATATCACCACCGGTTCCTCCTCGGATCGCACAGTGGCCCCACCGGGCGGCACCGCCCGGCCATCCAACCGAGAGGAGACACGCCATGAACATCGTGACCCGCACCATCGCCGCCGGCGCCCTGGCCCTGGCCGCTGCCGGCACCCCGCAGGACGCCCCCGCCGCCGCGCGCGTCGAGGGCGATCACGTCGTCACCGCGGACGGCGTGAGCCTGTACTTCAAGGACTGGGGCCCGAAGGACGGCCCGGTCGTCACCTTCAGCCACGGCTGGCCACTGAGCTCGGACAGCTGGGAGTCGCAGATGCTGTTCCTGGCCGACCACGGCTACCGCGTCGTCGCGCACGACCGTCGCGGCCACGGCCGTTCGAGCCAGCCCTGGGACGGCAACGACATGGACCATTACGCCGACGACCTCGCGGCGGTGATCGAGGCGCTCGACCTGCGCGACGTCACCCTGGTCGGCTTTTCCACCGGCGGCGGCGAGGTCACGCGCTACATCGGCCGGCATGGCACTTCCCGCGTGAAGAAGGTGGTGCTGGTGTCGGCGGTCACCCCGTTCATGCTCAGGACCGATGACAACCCGGATGGCCTGCCCATCGAGGTGTTCGACCGGATCCGCGCCGGCCAGCTGGCCAATCGCGCCCAGCTGTACCGCGACATCCCGTCCGGCCCGTTCTACGGCTTCAACCGCCCGGGCGCGCAGCCCTCGCAGGGCCTGATCGACAGCTGGTGGGCGCAGGGCATGCAGGGCGGCCACAAGAACACGTACGACTCGATCGCCGCGTTCTCGGCCACCGACCTGCGCCCCGACCTGGCGAAGATCGACGTGCCGACCCTGGTGATCCACGGCGACGACGACCAGATCGTGCCGATCGAAATCTCCGGCCGCCTCACCGCCAGGCTGGTGCGTGGCGCGAAGCTGATCGAGTACGCCGGCGGCCCGCACGGAATCACCGACACCCACAAGGACCGGCTCAACCGGGACCTGCTGGATTTCCTGCGCGAGTGACCCGTTCCCGCGGGGGCACGACGGCCGCGCGGTGCGCGGCCGTCGTCACGTGCCAGGCGCCCCCGCGTCAGGCGGGGCGGCGGAGGATGAACTCCAGGTCGCGCTGCCGGCCCACCGGGAACAGGTATTCGCCCACCCGTTCGAAGCCCCAGCGCGCGTAGAACCGCTGGGCGCCGAAGTTCTCGGACCACACGCCCACCCAGAGGGTGCGCGGCCCGTCGCGCAGGAGCCAGTCCATCGCGGCCTGCATCAGCCGCGTGCCGTGGCCTCCGCCCTGCAGGCCACGCACCAGGTACAGCCGCTTGAGCTCGCCGTCGCCCTCGCGCACGTCCGGGTGCGGCAGCCCGCATGGCCCCGCCGCGCAGTAACCCACGGCCTCGCCGTCGCGTTCCAGCAGCCAGACCGCCTGCGCCGGGTCGGACAGGATGCTCCGCTGGCGCTGCACGGCATAGGCGCCGGCGAGGTAGTCCGCCAGGTCCTCCGGCGGGTACAGGTGCCCGAAGGTCTCGGTGAAGGTGCGCGCGGACAGCGCCGAGAGGGTTTCGGCGTCGGCGGGGACGGCGCGGCGGATTTCAAGCGGCATCCGCCGGCCTCACGCCTGCGCCCGCACCTGCACGTGCACCTCGGCCAGCTGCTCGTCCGGGATCGGCGAGGGCGCGCCGGTCATCAGGCACTGCGCCGAGGTGGTCTTGGGGAACGGGATCACGTCGCGGATCGACTCGGTGCCGGCCATCAGCGCGGCGATGCGGTCGATGCCGAAGGCGATGCCGCCGTGGGGCGGCGCGCCGTAGCGCAGCGCCTCGAGCAGGAAGCCGAACTTGGCCTCCGCCTCCTCGGCGCCGATGCCCAGCAGCTCGAACACCGCACTCTGCATCTCCGGACGGTGGATGCGGATCGAGCCGCCGCCGATCTCGTTGCCGTTGAGCACCATGTCGTAGCCGCGCGACACCGCCGAGGCCGGGTCGGCGCGCAGCTGCTCGATGTCGTCCACGGCCGGGGCGGTGAACGGGTGGTGCAGGGCCACGTAGCGCTGCTCCTCCTCGTCCCACTCGAACATCGGGAAGTCGGTGACCCACAGCGGCCGCCAGCCCTCCTCGACCAGGCCGAAGTCCCTGCCGGCCTTCAGCCGCACCGCGCCCATGAAGTCGCACACCTGCTTCCACGGGCCGGCACCGAAGAACACGATGTCGCCGTTGCCGGCGCCCACGTGGGCGAGCACCGCGGCGAACGCGGCCTCGTCGAAGAACTTGGCGATCGGTGAGTTGACCGCGCCGGACTCGTCGATCTTCGCCCAGGCCAGCCCCTTGGCGCCGAACCTGGCCGCGTGCGCTGCGTACTCGTCGATCTGCTTGCGGCTGAGCCGGGCGCCGCCCGGGATGCGCAGCGCGGCCACGCGGCCCTTCGGGTCGCTGGCCGGGCCGGCGAACACCGCGAAGCCGCAGTCCTTCACCAGGCCGGCCACGTCCACCAGCTCCAGCGGGATGCGCAGGTCCGGCTTGTCCGAGCCGAAGCGGCGCATCGCATCCGCGTACGTCATCCGCGGGAACGGGTCGGCCAGCTCGACGCCGATCACTTCGCGGAACACGTCGCGGATCATCTGCTCCACGGTGTCCTGCACGTCGCGCTCGCGCACGAAGGCGAACTCCATGTCGAGCTGGGTGAACTCGAGCTGGCGGTCGGCGCGCAGCGCCTCGTCGCGGAAGCAGCGCGCGATCTGGTAGTAGCGGTCGAAGCCCGCGATCATCAGGATCTGCTTGAACAGCTGCGGGCTCTGCGGCAGCGCGTAGAACTCGCCCGGATGCATGCGCGCCGGGACCAGGAAGTCGCGCGCGCCCTCGGGCGTGGCCTTGGTCAGGATCGGGGTCTCGATGTCCTGGAAGCCGCGCGCGTCGAGCCAGCGGCGCAGTGCCTGCACCAGCCGGATGCGGGTGCGCTGCTTGCGCTGCATCTCCGGGTGGCGCAGGTCGAGGTAGCGGTACTTGAGGCGGATGTCCTCGCCCGGGTTCTCGTGGTGGTGGAACGGCAGCGGGTCGGCCTTGTTGAGCACGGTGATCCGGCTGGCGACCACCTCCACGCGGCCGGTGCGGATCTTCTCGTTGACGCTGTGGCGCGCACGGACGGTGCCCTCGACCTGGAGCACGTCCTCGTAGCCCAGGGTGGTGGCCACCGCGAACGCCTCGGCGTTGTCCGGCTCCACCGTCACCTGCACGATGCCCTCGTGGTCACGCAGGTCGATGAAGCACACGCCGCCCAGATTCCGGGCGACGTCGGTCCAGCCGCACAGGGTCACGGTTTGGCCGATCAACGACTCGTCGATCAGCCCGCAGTAATGGCTACGCATGGGAACTCCGGGAAAAGTCGTGCCGGCGGGAACCGCCGGCATCCCGGCATTTTACCCCCAGGCCTCGCGGCCCGGTTCAGTCCGTGGACGCGGCGGCCGCCGGCTTGCTCCCGGACTTGTCCGCGGCGGAGGCGCTGCCGCCGTCGCCCTTGTCCCCGGACTTCGAGCCGCCACCGTCACCGGCAAGGTTGCGCTTCTTCTCGCCATCGCGCTTGAAGTCGGTCTCGTACCAGCCGCTGCCGGCCAGCCGGAACACGGGCGCGGTCACCTGCCGCCTCACCGTGTCCCTGCCACAGGACGGGCAGGCATCGGGATCGGGGTCGGACAGCTTCTGCAGCCTGTCGAAGCTGTGGCCGCAATCGGTGCATTCGAAAGCGTAGATCGGCATGGCAACTACCGGGGTAACTCCATCTGCCGGTTTGTATGGTCGGCCGCGCCGGGTTCAAGCCCCCCCGGGCTGGCCCCGCGCGGCTTCCGCCGGCGCCGGTTCCGGCCGGACTTGCGGGGCGGGCCGCGGATGCAGGACCTCGTCCTCGACCGGCTCGACGTCGAACGGGGCCCGGAACACCAGCGACGGCAGCATCGTGGTCAGGGCCGCGTACAGCAGCAGGCCGCCGAACAGCGCCGGGTCGATACCGAACCGCGCCAGCAGGATCCCCGCCAGCACCAGGGTGAAGATCAGGGTCGGCGCCAGCGCCAGCGATACCCGCAGGCTGTTGGCCGGCGTCTCCTCGCGGAACAGGATCCGCCGCTGCACCCAGAGGATGCCGATCCGCACCGGCAGCGCCAGCATGGTGAGCCCGAGCCCGATCCACAGCGCGTCCAGGCTCAGCGCCTCGGGCGGCACCTTGGTGCCCGCGTTGAAGAAGTAGAACGGCACGAAGAACGACGCGAACAGGCGCACGGCGTGCAGGTTCTCGGCGGACGCCAGCTTGGGCATCCGCTCCTGCAGCAGCCTGGCGATCAGTCCGGCGAGGAAGGCGCCGACGAGGTAGTACACGCCCAGCTTGTAGGTGACGTACGCGGCCACCAGCCCGACCATCACCAGCAGCGAGAACTCCGAGCCTGGCGCGTGCGGCACCACCCAGCGCCCGAGCGCGACGAACAGCAGCGGCAACCCGACCAGCATCACCGCCAGCGCCAGCGACGACAGCCCCATCCGCGCGGGGTCGTCCGCCTGCAGCACCACGAACAGCGCCGCCAGCGCCAGCAGTTCGCCCGCGATCGCCTTGCTGGTGACCCAGAACCGCTCCTGCTCGTCCAGGCCCAGGCGCGAGAGCGAGTCGAGGATGAAACCGGTGGACGGGGTCAGCAACGCGAGCGCGAGCAGCGCGGCCGCCTGCCAGTCGAGCCGCAGCCAGCGCCAGGCCATCCACGCGACCAGCGCGAGCATGGCCGTGCGGACCACCAGGTGCGCCACCAGCGGCAGCAGGCCGCGGCGCAGCTCGGCCAGGTCCACCTCCAGCCCCGCGAACAGGAACAGCGAGGAAATGCCGAGCGTGGCGAGCAGCCCCACCACCGCATCGTGCGCGCCGTCGCCCCAGGCCAGCATCGCCGCGATGCCGAACAGCAGGCAGGTCAGCGGCGCCGGGAGCTTCCAGCGCTGCAGCGCGCGGGGCACGACCAGCAGGCCGAAGATCAGCAGCAGGTAGACCAGTTCGCGGCTCATGGTGATGACGATTCCTTTCGATGTGGAGCCGCGGGTGCGGCACGGGAGGCAGGGGCTCAGTGTCCCCAGGGCGGCGGCGGGGGCTCGACGGGACGGGAGAGGTCGAACTCCACCTGGAACAGGCGGCCGCCGGGACGGCTCAGCTCATAGAGGAAGCGCCTGCCGGGCTCGACCTCGAGCGCCCAGGTGTTGGTCAGCGATTCCTCCAGCCCTTCCCTGCGGAACAGCGCGATCGAATGCTCGTCGACCGGGAACTCCTGGCGCACGGCGGTGCCCCTGGCACGGGTCTCGCCGCCGTACATGGTCACGCGGTCCGGGCTGCCGTCCTCGTGGCGGTGGTCGTGCCGCAGGCGCAGGCCCCGGTACGTGCGCGTGACCACCCACGTGCGCGAGCGGTCCTCGCCGACGTGGAACGGGATCCGCAGCTCGCGCTCCGGGTCCTCGCAGCCGCTGACGTGCATCACCAGGCGCCTACCCTCGAACGGATCGGGGCCGGCCGGCTCCGGTTCGTTGGCGACGACGCGCCCGGCGAACGCCTGCCCGCAATGGCTGGCGAGCGCGGCGAGGAAGGCGTCGTGGGGCGTGCCGGCCGGATCGGTCGCGGCCTGCAGCTCGGGATCCTCGGCCGCGGCGTCCGCGGCGGCCGCGGCATTGCGGTTGAGCCCGGAACCATCATCGTCGCTGACGCGGACGCAGGCGGACAGGGACAACGCAAGCAATCCGACGAAACACCAGCCGTGTCCAGTCATCACTCCCATCTCCATTTCCGGATCAGGCGCAGCCGGGGACGAGGCCGGCCATCCACGCGGCCCCACCGTGCGGTCCACGCCCACGCACGGGCCCGCGCGCCGCGACCGTGCCCGCCGGGCCGCCAGCGCGTCACGGCCCATGCCGTTGGGCCGGAGCACCCGCCGTGAGGAACCCTGGTTGCCTTCATGGCGGCAACCGTAACGGCGCCCCCCGGTCCCCGCAAGCCGCCCTCAGCCATACAGCAGCTCGAGCAGTTCGTTCTCCGCCTCTTCCAGTTCGGCGCGCAGCCGGACCTGCCGCTGCCCCAGCTCGGCGAGCTTCCCCGGCTCGGAACACACCTGCGGGTCGCACAGCGCCGCCTCGATCCCCGCCAGTTCCGCCTCCAGCGCCGCGACCCGCGCCTCGGCCCTGCCGATCCGGTGCTGGTTGGGCCTGGACCGCGGCTTCGCCTGCTGCGGCGCGGGTGGCGGCTCCGGCGCCTTGCGTTCCGGCTGCGCCTGCTCCCCGGCCGGGCGCGCGCGCAGCCAGGCCGCGTACCCGTCGAGATCGCCGTCGAACGGCTTCACCGTGCCGTCGGACACGCGCCAGAAGCTGTCGCTGACCAGGCCGACCAGGTGGCGGTCGTGCGAGACCAGCACGATCGCGCCCTCGAAGTCGGACAGCGCCTCGGCCAGTGCCTCGCGCATGTCGAGGTCGAGGTGGTTGGTCGGCTCGTCGAGCAGCAGCACGTTCGGTTTCTGCCAGGCGATCAGCGCCAGCGCCAGCCGCGCACGCTCGCCGCCGGAGAAGCCGTCCACGCTTTCGAACGCGCGGTCCCCGGGGAACGACCACTTGCCAAGGAAATCGCGCAGCGCCTGCATCGGCTCGTCCGGCGCCAGCTCGCGCAGGTGGTCCACCGGCGAGGCGCCGGCCTTGAGCGACTCCACCGTGTGCTGCGCGAAGTAGCCGATGCGCGCGTCCGGATGCACGAAGCGCTCGCCCGCAAGCAGCGGCAGCTCACCCACCAGCGAACGCACCAGGGTGGACTTGCCCGCGCCGTTGGGCCCCAGCAGGGCGATCCGGTCGCCCGCCTCCAGGCCGAAGTCCACGCCGGCGAGGATGCGCGCGTCCGCACCGTAGCCGCAGGTGCCGCCGCGGATGCCCAGCAGGGTATGCGGCAGCTTCGCGGGCGCCGGCAGGTCGATGCGGAACTCGCGCTCGGCGCGCACCGCCTCGGTGCCCGGCAGCTTCGCCAGCCGCTTCATCCGGCTCTGCGCCTGGCGGGCCTTGCTGGCCTTGGCGCGGAAACGGTCGATGAACCGCTGCAGGCGCTCGCGCTCGGCCTGCTCCTTCTCGTGGGCGATCTGCTGCTGGCGCAGGTGCTCGGCACGCTGGCGCTCGAACGCGGTGTAGCCGCCGGTGTACAGCTTCGCCCGGCCATCGTGCAGGTGCAGGGTGTGCGTGCACACGCCGTCGAGGAACTCGCGGTCGTGCGAGATCACCAGCAGCGTGCCCTCGTAGCGGAGCAGCCACTGCTCCAGCCACAGCACCGCGTCGAGGTCGAGGTGGTTGGTGGGCTCGTCGAGCAGCAGCAGGTCGCTGGGCGTCATCAGCGCCCGCGCCAGGTTCAGGCGCACGCGCCAGCCGCCGGAGAACGAGGACACCGGGCGCCGGTGCGTGTCCACCGGGAACCCCAGGCCGTGCAGCAGCCGGCCGGCGCGGGCCTCGGCGTCGTAGCCGCCCAGCTCGGACAGCCGCTGGTGCGCCGCCGCCACCGCTTCCCAGTCGCCGCGGGCCTCGGCCTCCGCCGCGGCGCGCAGCGCCAGCGAGATCTCCGCGTCGCCACCGAGCACGAAATCGAGGGCCGGCCCGGGCAGCGCGGGCGTCTCCTGCGCGACGCTGGCGATCCGTACCCGCCCCGGAAGCTCGATGTCCCCGCGGTCGGGCTCCAGTTCCCCGCGGATGGCGGCGAACAGGCTGGATTTGCCGGTGCCGTTGCGGCCGACCACGCCGACGCGCCAGCCCCCGTGCAGGGCCAGGTCGACACCGGACAGCAGCAGGCGCTCGCCCCGGCGGAGGGCGAAGTTGCGGAAAGCGATCATGGGGCGCGGATTCTACCGCGGGCCCGCTCATTCCCCATTGGAATCAGCTCATGCCAAACGGTTTTTTTCACGTATGGCCGGGTAACTGTAAAACCGGGAATCCCCCCACACGCACATGGAGTGTCCGCATGATCCGCAGCCCGCTTGCAACCGCCCTGCTGGCCGCGCTCGCCGCGCCGGCCTTCGCCCAGTCCACGCCCGCCGACGAGGCGAGCACGCTGGACACCATCATCGTCACCGGCACCCGGGTCAGCGGGCGCACCGTGGCCGAGTCCCAGTCGCCGATCGACATCCTGACCCCCGAGGCGCTGCAGGCCACCGGCACCACCGAGCTGGCCACCGCGCTGGCGCGCGCGCTGCCCTCGCTGAACTTCCCGCGCCCCGCCATCACCGACGGCACCAGCGGCGTGCGCCCGGCGCAGTTGCGCGGCCTGTCGCCCGACCAGGTGCTGGTGCTGGTCAACGGCAAGCGCCGCCACATCTCGGCGCTGGTCAACGTCAACGGCACCATCGGCCGCGGTTCCTCCGCCGTCGACCTCAACGCGATCCCGATCTCCGCGATCGAGCGCATCGAGGTGCTGCGCGACGGCGCTTCGGCGCAGTATGGCTCCGACGCGATCGCGGGCGTGGTCAACATCGTGCTCAAGGGCGCGACCGGCGGCGGCAGCCTGGCGGTGGACGCCGGCAGGTACTCGGCCGGCGACGGCTCGCAGTACCGGCTTTCGGGCGATGCCGCCGCTCCCCTCGCCGGCGACCGCGGCTTCATCCACGTGGCCGGCGAGCTCGGCCGGAAAGGCCTGACCAACCGCGCCGGCCCCTACCAGGGCACCGCGCCCAACACCGGCAACAACCCGGACATCGGCGAGGTCGCCTACATCTACGGCGATCCGGAGGTGGACAACGCCGTGGTCTCGCTCAACGCCGGGTTCGGGCTGACCGGCGACGTCGAGGCTTACGCCACCGCCATCGCCGGCAACCGCGACATCGTCTCGTTCGCGTTCTACCGCTCGCCCGGCCACAACCCGGTGGTGCCGCTGGTCTATCCCGACGGCTACGTGCCGGAGATCAACCAGGTCGCCAAGGACCGCTCGCTGGTCGCGGGGGTGCGGGGCTCCACGGGCAGCGGCTGGCGCTGGGACGTGAGCTACAACTACGGCTACAACAAGCTGCACTTTTACACCCAGAACACCATCAACTACAGCCTCGGCGTGGACAGCCCGTCGCGCTTCTACGACGGCGCGCTCGAGTACACCCAGAACGTGCTCAACGCCGACGTGTCCAGGGACGTCGACTGGGGCCGGAACCTGCCCGCGACGCTGTCGTTCGGCGCCGAGTACCGCAGGGAGAAATGGAACCAGTCCCCGGGCGAACCGGACTCCTATGCCGGTTCCGGCGCGCAGGGCTTCGCCGGCTTCAGCCCGCGCAACGCCGGCCACTACGACCGCCACAACTGGGCCGTGTACGCGGGGCTGGAAGCGGACCTCAACGACCGGTTCTCCGCCGGCGTCGCCGTGCGCCACGAGGATTACTCGGACTTCGGCAGCGAGACCTCGGGCAAGCTTTCCGGCCGCATCGGGTTCAGCGACGCGGTCGCGCTGCGCGCCACGGTGGCCAGCGGCTTCCGCGCGCCGGCGCTGGCGCAGCAGAACTACCAGGCGGTGACCACCAACTTCACCAGCGGCATCGCCTACGAGACCGGCACCTTCCCGGTCACCGGTGCGGCCGCCCAGGCGCTGGGCGCCGAGCCGCTCAAGGCGGAAACCTCGCTCTCGTACAGCCTGGGCCTGGTGCTGCAGCCCGCCAACCGGCTGTACCTGACCATCGATGCCTACCAGATCGACATCGACGACCGCATCGTGCTCTCCTCGAACCTGCCGCTCGCGGACAACGCCGCGGCGCAGGCGCTGCTGGCGAGCCTGGGGATCACCAACGTCACCAGCGCCCGCTACTTCACCAACGCCGTGGATACCCGCACCCGGGGCATCGACATCGTCGGCACCTGGTCCGTGCCCCTCGCCGCCGGCACCCTGGACCTGACCGCGGGCTACAACCGCAACAGGACCGAGGTGACCCGGATCGCGCCGAACCCGCAGGAGCTGGAGGACCTGGGCGCCAACCTCGAGCGCATCGGCCGCGACGAGCGCGGGCGCATCGAGGAAGGCTTCCCGCGCGACAAGTTCACCCTCGGCGCCACCTGGCGGCTGGCGCGCTGGGACTTCAACCTCGGCGCGACCCGCTACGGCGAGTTCACGACCCGCCACGCCAGCAACCCGGACCTCGACCAGACCTATGGTGCCAAGTGGATCGTCGATGCCTCGGCGACGTTCCGCCCGTCCGAAGCCTGGACCCTGACCCTGGGCGCGGACAACCTGCTCGACGAGTATCCGGACCGCACGATCTTCGCGAACTCCAACAGCGGCCAGTTCCCGTACAGCAGCCAGTCGCCGACCGGCTTCAACGGCGCGTACGTCTACGGCCGGATCGGCTACCGCTGGTAGACGGCCGCAGACCGGTCGAAATCCACGGGCGTGCCTGGAGGCACGCCCGTTTTTTTCCAACCGCCGGAAACGGAAAACCGGCCGCGGCGCAACACACCGGCGCGAAAATTGCGAATAAAGTCGCAAATATGAAAAATCGCATCGCGCCGGAACTTGCTTTTCCCCCCGCGATTCCGCCGACGATGCGGCAAAAGGATGGTTTGACCGGTTTTTTCCGGGAAAACCTGTTGAGTCAGGGACGAAAATCAGGGGGACAACAAAGTGCATACGACCGCGGACGCCGTGCGCCCGGGATTGACTCTATGCGTCTCGGGGCTCGAGCCAGGGGACCAGGCCAAAGTCCGTTGCGTCGCACTGCTGGGCGCATCGAGACTCCAGCACGCCTGGCGGATCGGCACCATCGACGCGGATGCCGATTGCATCCTCCATCCCCCCTCCTCGCCATCCGAACGCACCACCTCGATCGAGCTGCGCCATGCCGACGGCAGCAGCATGCTGTTCGAACTGAACTGGCCGCTCAACGAGGAATCCCTGATCGAGACGCTCGACCGCATTGGCCAGCACTGCGAATCCCCGGAAGGGCGTGAAAAGCGCGGGAAGGGCGCGCGATCCGAGCGCTGCGGCTCTTGGCTGAGCCAGCTCATGGGCCGTCCCGCCGCCAACCTGCCCATTCCCCCGGGGCAGTCCGCACAGGTGCATGACCTGCGCAGCGTGATCAACGGCTACCTCACGCGCTTCGGGATCCGCCAGGACCAGCCGACCATCAACCTGCTGCTGGTCGGCTCCCCGGGTTCGGGCAAGACCACGGCGATCCGCACCGTGTCCACCGGCAAGGTGCACTCGACCGAGGTCGAGGCCACCGACACGGTCGCCACGCTCAAGACCCGCACCACCATCGCCCTGGACTACGGCGAGTGCGAGGTGGACAGGTACAGGCTGCGCCTGTACGGCACGCCCGGGCAGCTGCGCTTCGCGCACATGATCCGCCAGCGCCTGGCGGCGACGGATGCGCTGCTGGTGCTCGCGGACGCGACCAGCAACGACCCGTTCGGGGACGTGCGCCGCTACATCGAGCTGCTCGGAGGTTACATCCACCGCCATCCGGTTCTGGTGGCCTACACCCACCTGGACCAGGGATCCATGCCGCGGAACATGCGCGACCAGCTGGCGCGCCTGCTCGGCCGGCGGGTGCCCACCATCCCCATGGACCCGCGCGATCGGGGCAGCGTGCTGCGCGCGCTGTCGCTGCTCGCAGGCACGCCGGGGCCATCCCACATGCCGGTCGACGCCATGCGCTGCGTGGGGGCCGGTTGATCCACATCCCAGTCCAACCCCAACCCAATCACGAGGAGAGCCATGAGTGCCGACGCCATTGTCCAGTCCCTGATGTCCAATGTTCCCAAGGCCATCGCCGCCGGCGTGGTCGACATGGGCAGCGGCATGCTGCTTGCGATCAAGACCGTTGATTCCCATCCGCAGGCGGTCCTCGACATGGTCGCGGCCGCGACCAAGGACCTCTACGAGGGTGACACGGTCATGAGCATCGAGAACACCTTCAAGAAGGCCCGTGGCGACAGCTATTCCGGGCACTACTTCCGCGAGATCATCGTCACTTCGAAGAACCTGCTGCACATCTTCGCCCGCCTGGACGGCCAGGAGAACGTGGTCGCGGTGGTGGTCGCCCGCATCGACACCAACCTGGGCCTTGCGCTGATGAAGACCCGCGAGGTCGCCAGCCAGGCCAAGGTCTGAGTCGCGGACGGCAGGAAACGGGTAACGGACGTGGGGAAGCCGGTCCAATGACACTCATCCAGCAGGTCCGCGAGCAGCTTTCGGTCTGCGTGGACGGGCTCCCGCGCGCCCTTTGCGCGTTCCTTGCCACCTACGACGGACACCTGATCGACCTGTACGCGCGGGAGGAGCTGCCGGTCACCGAGCACCTCCCGCTCGCCAGCTCGATCCTCGGGCTCTCCCAATCCCTGGTCGCCGGGCTCGAGCCCGGCGCCAGGCTCGACGACGTCATCGTCCGCAGCGGGGAACGGGTCATTTCGATGGTCGGCGTCGGCGACGAAAGCAACGTGCTCTACGTGGGCATCGTCGCCGAACGCATGGTCAACCTCGGGCAGATGCTGGTCCGCGGCAAGGCCTGCGCCGAAGCGATCAAGGCGCTGTCCTGAGCCGATGCGACGCATCCCCCCCACACGCGAACCGCCGGAGCGCGGCCGCCTCGAGATCCGCGACCTGCGCATCGGCTACGGCGACGAGGAAATCCTGCACCTGCCGGAACTGGCGTTCCCGCCCCGCCGCATCACCGCGCTGGTCGGGCCGGTTGCCGCGGGCAAATCCACCCTGCTCCGGCACATCGCCGGCCTGAGCCACCTGACGCCGTCGTGCTGGCATTGCGGGGAGGTCCTGCTCGACGGCGCCAGGATCGCCACGGGAAGCGGCGACGGCACCGAAGACCTGGTCGCCTTCCTGCCACAGAAGTCGCGCCTGTACGAAGGCACCGTGCTCGAGAACCTCGGCACCACGCGCGACGACCCGCGGCTGGCCTGGTGGATCGGCCTGCTCGGGCTGCACGACCGGATCCAGTCGAAGCTGGACTGGGAGGTGGGCATGCTCAGCCTCGCCGGCCACCGCATCGTGCTGCTGCTGCGCATGCTGCTCGGCCACCCGCGCGTGCTGCTGCTGGACGAGCCGCTCACCGACGTCGCCATCTCCGACGAACCCTGGGTGATCGAAACCCTGCGCCGGCTCTCCGGTCGGATGACCGTGGTCGTCATCACCCACAACAAGGCCCAGGCACGGGAGCTGTCCGACCACGTCGCCCTGGTCTCCGGCGGCATCCTGGCCGAACTGACCGGAACCGGGGAATTCTTCCGCTCGCCGCGCACGGAACTGGGCCGTGGCTGGCTCGAGAGCGGCAGCGCCTGGCCGGCCCCGAAGTGGGACGACGAGGCGCCGTCGCCCGCCCCGCCCCGCCGGCGCACCCGCCGGCGCTGGCCCCGCGCAGCCTCGGGTTCCACTGGATCATCCCGAGGCGCCTGGGCGGCATGCACCAGCCCGGCCTGCTCGGCGACCTGGACGGCGACCTCGCCGTGCTGGAACGGCTGGGCGTGAACCACCTGGTCTCGCTGACCGAGGCGCCGCTGGACACCTCGGGCGTGGATACCCGCGGCATCCGCATCGACCACTTCCCGATCCGGGACATGGACGCGCCCGACCCTGCACGCTGCGCCGAACTGCTCGGGCGCCTGCTCGAGAGCCACGACGGTGGCGCCAACATCGTCTTCCACTGCCGCGGCGGCCTGGGACGCACCGGCCTGATGCTGGCCTCGTTCCTGGTCGCGCAGTCCGGGACGAGCGCCCACGCCGCGATCGAGCAGATCCGGCGCCTGAACCCGAACTACATCCAGTCACCCCGGCAGATGGACTTCGTGCTGGATTTCCCGGCGTTCTGGGCCGGCTGGCGCGATTCCACCACGCGAGGCGAAGCGGGACGGGACGCCGCGCCGCGTTGATCCATCCGGCGCCGTCCGCCACACTGCATGGCCGGGCCCCCTGCCCGCGTCCCGTCCCCCGATGCACCACGACACCGACCTGATCAACATCGTCGCGGTTGGCCTCGGCCTCGCCTTCGTGCTGGGTGCGATCGCCAACCGCCTGCGGCTGTCGCCGCTGGTCGGCTACCTCATCGCCGGCATCGCGGTCGGCCCGTTCACGCCAGGCTTCGTCGCCGACCAGGAGCTGGCCAACCAGCTCGCCGAGATCGGCGTGATGCTGCTGATGTTCGGCGTCGGCCTGCACTTCTCGCTCAAGGACCTGCTGGAGGTCAAGGCGATCGCGATACCGGGCGCGGTCGCGCAGATCACCGTGGCCACGGTACTCGGCTGGGGCCTGGCCTCGCTCCTGGGATGGCCCACCCTGCACGGCGTGATCTTCGGCTTCTCGCTGGCCACCGCCAGCACCGTGGTGCTGCTTCGGGCGATGGAGGAACGCCGCCTGCTGGAGACCACGCGTGGCCGGATCGCGGTCGGCTGGCTGATCGTCGAGGACCTGGCCTGCGTCATCGCGCTGGTGCTGATGCCGGTGATGGCCGACATCTTCATCGGCACGGACGGCGCCCGGGCCCCGACCTTCGGCTCGGTCATGAGCACGGTGCTGTGGACCGGGCTCAAGGTCTCCGCCTTCGTCGCGGTGATGCTGCTGGTCGGCCGGCGCGTGATCCCGTGGATCCTCGAGCGCATCGCCGGCACCGGCCAGCGCGAGCTGTTCACCCTCTCGGTGCTGGCGATCGCCCTGGGCGTGGCCTTCGGCTCGGCGCTGCTGTTCGGCGTGTCGTTCGCGCTCGGCGCGTTCTTCGCCGGCATGCTGCTGAACGAATCCGAGTTCAGCCACCAGGCCGCCAACGACTCGCTGCCGCTGCGCGATGCGTTCGCGGTGCTGTTCTTCGTCTCGGTCGGCATGCTGTTCGACCCGATGATCCTGGTCAACCGGCCGGTCGAGGTGCTGGCCACCGCCTTCATCATCATCTTCGGCAAGTCGGTGGCGGCCTACTTCATCGTGCGCGTGTTCGGCCATCCCAACACCACCGCGCTCACCATCTCGGCCAGCCTGGCGCAGATCGGCGAGTTCGCCTTCATCATCGCCGGCCTGGGCGTGAGCCTCGGGATGCTGTCGCCCGACGAGCAGTCGCTGGTGCTGGCCGGCGCGCTGATCTCGATCATGCTCAACCCGATGATCTTCCGGGTGCTCGACCGGCACCTGGAAAAGCTCAAGGCCGCCAGGGATGCCACCGAGGAGGCCGCCGCGGCGAAGGCCCGGGCGGAAGCCGAACAGCTCGAACGGGACCGCCCGCGGCTGGACATCGACAACCACACCATCGTCGTCGGCTATGGCCGGGTCGGCCGGCAACTGGCGCTGCTGCTGAAGGAGCGGGGCGTGCCGGTGGTGGTCGTCGAGGAGGAAGCGGACCTCGCCGAGAAGGCGCGCACCGAGGGCATGCCCGCGGTGCGCGGCAACGTCGCCGCCGAGGCGGTCATGCTCGAGGCCCTGCCCGAGCGCGCCAGGCTGGCGGTGTTCGCCATCCCGCGCGCGCTGGAGGCGGGCGAGACCATCGAGCGGATGAAGAAGCTCAACCCGGAGATCACCGTGCTGGCGCGGGCGCACAGCGAGAAGGAGGTCAAGCACCTGCTCGCCCATGGCGCCGACGGCACCGTGCTGGCCGAGCGCGAGCTGGCGTTCTCGCTGGCCGAGATGGTGATGTCCACCCCGCCCTACCGCCCCGCGCGCAAGCCCGACGGCGACGACGACGCCCCGCCGAGCGCGCCCATGCCCGCGGCGGCGTGACCTGCGCGGCATGCGCATCGCCTTCCTCACCGGCGCCGGAATGTCGGCCGAGAGCGGGGTCCCGACCTTCCGCGACGCGTTGACCGGGCTGTGGGCGCGCTTCGATCCCGCCGGGCTCGCCACGCCCGAAGCCTTCCGCCGCGACCCGGCGCTGTGCTGGGGCTGGTACCGCTGGCGCGCCGCGCTGGTCCGCCGCGCGCGCCCGAACGCGGGCCACCTCGCGATCGCCGGCCTCGCCGGCCGCGGGCACGAAGTCACGGTGGTCACCCAGAACGTGGACGACCTGCACGAGCGTGCCGGCTCGCGCGACGTGGTCCACCTGCACGGCAGCCTGTTCGCCACGCGCTGTTTCGATTGCGGTCGCCCCGCCGTGCCCGACCCCATCCTCGAGGGCCTGGACGCGATCGGCGGGGAAGGCGCGCGCGAGGCACCTCCCGCCTGCGTCGCGTGCGGCGGCCCCTGCCGTCCCGGCGTGGTCTGGTTCGGCGAACCACTGCCGGCGGACGCGTGGGAACGCGCCTGCGAGGCGCTTGCCGCATGCGAACTGCTCGTGGTCGTGGGCACCTCGGGACTGGTGCAGCCGGCCGCGTCATTGCCGCGGCTGGCACGCGAAGCCGGCGCGCGGGTGGTCGAGATCAACCCGGTCGAAAGCGCCGTCAGCGCGCTGGCACACGAATCGCTGCGCATGGGCGCCGGCGAAGGCATGCGCGTCCTGGCGGAACGGCTGGGCTGACAGACCAGCCCCTGCCCTCCCCCGTCGACGGGAGAGGGAGAAAGAACCTCCCCCGCGGCAGCGGGGAAGGCCGGGAGGGGTGGCAATGAAGCGCCGCCCCTCCGATGCCCGGGCTCAGCCCTTGTCGAACACGATCTGCCCGCCCGCGGCGTCGACCCGGATGGTGTCGCCGCTGCCGAACGCGCCGGCCAGGATCTTCTGCGCCAGCGGGTTCTCCAGCTGTTGCTGGATCGCACGCTTGAGCGGACGCGCGCCGTACACCGGGTCGAAGCCCACGTTGCCGAGCAGCTCCAGGGCCTTCTCCGACACCTCGAGGCGCATGCCGCGCTCGGCAAGGCGCTTCTCCAGCCCGGAGAGCTGGATCCTGGCGATCTGCCGGATCTGCGACTTCTCCAGCGGGTGGAACACCACGATGTCGTCCAGCCGGTTGATGAACTCGGGCCGGAAGTGCGCCTGCACCACGCCCATCACCGCGGCCTTCATCCGGGTGTAGGCCTCCGGCGTGTCCTCGACGGCCATCTCCTGGATCATCTGCGAGCCGAGGTTGGAGGTCATCACGATCACGGTGTTGCGGAAGTCCACCGTGCGGCCCTGGCCATCGGTCAGGCGGCCATCGTCCAGCACCTGCAGCAGGACGTTGAACACGTCCGGGTGCGCCTTCTCCACCTCGTCCAGCAGGATCACGCTGTACGGGCGCCGGCGCACCGCCTCGGTCAGGTAGCCGCCCTCCTCGTAGCCGACGTAACCCGGGGGCGCGCCGATCAGGCGGGCCACGGAGTGCTTCTCCATGAACTCGCTCATGTCGATGCGCACCATGGCCTCGTCGGTGTCGAACAGGAACTCGGCCAGCGCCTTGCACAGCTCGGTCTTGCCCACGCCGGTCGGGCCGAGGAACAGGAACGAGCCGTTGGGCCGGTTCGGGTCGGACAGGCCCGCGCGCGAGCGGCGGATGGCGTCGGACACCACCTTGATGGCCTCGTCCTGGCCCACCACGCGGCGGTGCAGCGCCTCCTCCATGCGCAGCAGCTTCTCGCGCTCGCCCTCGAGCATCTTGCTCACCGGGATGCCGGTCCAGCGCGAGACCACCTCGGCGATCTCCTCGGCGGTCACCTTGTCCTGCAGCAGCCGGAAGCCCCTGGATTCGGCCTTCTGCGCCTCGGCCAGCTGCTTCTCCAGCTCCGGCAGGCGGCCGTACTGGATCTCGCTCATCTTCGCGAAGTCCTGGCGGCGCTGCGCGGCCTCCAGCTCCAGCCGGGCCTGCTCGATCTGCTCCTTGATCCTGGTCGCGCCCTGCACCGTGGCCTTCTCGGCCTTCCAGATCTCCTCCAGGTCGTTGTACTCGCGCTCGAGCGTGGCGATCTCCGCCTCGAGGTCGGCCAGGCGCTGCTTCGAGGCCTCGTCCTTCTCCTTGCGCAGCGCCTCGCGCTGGATCTTGAGCTGGATCAGGCGGCGCTCCTTGCGGTCCAGCTCCTCCGGCTTGGAATCGATCTCCATGCGGATGCGGCTGGCGGCCTCGTCCATCAGGTCGATGGCCTTGTCCGGCAGCTGGCGGTCGGGGATGTAGCGGTGCGAGAGCGTGGCCGCGGCGACGATCGCCGGGTCGGTGATCTCCACGCCATGGTGCACCGCGTAGCGCTCCTTCAGGCCGCGCAGGATGGCGATGGTGTCCTCGACGCTCGGCTCGCCCACGAACACCTTCTGGAAGCGGCGCTCGAGCGCGGCGTCCTTCTCCACGTACTTGCGGTACTCGTCGAGCGTGGTCGCGCCGATGCAGTGCAGCTCGCCGCGCGCCAGCGCGGGCTTGAGCATGTTGCCGGCATCCATCGCGCCCTCGGCCTTGCCGGCGCCGACCATGGTGTGCAGCTCGTCGATGAACAGGATGATCTGGCCCTCGCTCCTGGCCAGGTCGTTGAGCACGGCCTTGAGCCGCTCCTCGAATTCGCCGCGGTACTTCGCGCCGGCGATCAGCGCGCCCATGTCGAGGCTGAGCACGCGCTTGCCCTTGAGCTGCTCGGGCACCTCGCCGTTGACGATGCGCTGGGCCAGGCCTTCGACGATCGCGGTCTTGCCCACGCCCGGCTCGCCGATCAGCACCGGGTTGTTCTTGGTACGGCGCTGCAGCACCTGGATCGTGCGGCGGATCTCCTCGTCGCGGCCGATCACCGGGTCGAGCTTGCCCTGCTCGGCCCTGGCGGTCAGGTCGACGGTGTACTTCTCCAGCGCCTGGCGCTGGTCCTCGGCATTGGCGTCCTGGACGCTCTCGCCTCCGCGCATGCGGTCGATCGCCGCCTCGAGCGCCTGCTTCGTGGCGCCCGCGGCCTTGAGCGCGCGGCCGGCCTCGCCGCCGTCCTCGAGCGCGGCCAGCAGGAACAGCTCGCTGGCGATGAAGGCGTCGCCGCGCTGCTGGGCGAGCTTGTCGGTGACGTTGAGCAGCCGCGCCAGGTCATTGCCGACCTGCACGTTGCCCGCCTGGCCGGTGACCTTCGGCAGCCGCTCCAGCGCCTCGCCCAGCCGCTCGCGAAGCAGGGGCACGTTGACCCCGGCCTGGGCCAGCAGCGGGCGGGTGCCGCCGCCCTGCTGGTCGAGCAGGGCCACCAGCAGGTGCACCGGTTCGATGAAATTGTGGTCGCGGCCAACGGCCAGCGACTGCGCGTCCGCCAGCGCCTGCTGGAACCGCGTCGTGAGCTTGTCCATCCGCATGGGGGTATGCCTCGAAACAAGGGGCCGGCTGCCCGGCGATGCCCCCTAGATGCGGCTGGATGGCGCGGATGCAAGTGGGGCATTTTGTCCCCGGCCCCCACCCCAACCCTCCCCCGTAAACGGGGGAGGGAGAAAACACCCCCGCTGACGACTTGCCCCGCTCGCGACCTGGCTCTTCTCCCCTTGCGGGAAAGGCCGGCAGGGGCAATCCGTGCGGCGCGGGTTGACCGTCCCCCACCCCAACCCTCCCCCGCCTGCGGAGAAGGGAATCCAGTCCCTTCTCCCGCCTGCGCAACAAGTCCCTCCCCCCGCGGGAGCGGAGGGAGGCGGGGAGTAGGCATTCCGCAGAGCGCGGGGGC
>Ga0207864_1000410_pt1 | contig 62231 bp, 51 predicted proteins | sample HigsolmetaAR202D_FD_184834 | JGI IMG/M metagenome (GOLD analysis project Ga0207864, IMG submission 184834) | Ionic liquid and high solid enriched microbial communities from the Joint BioEnergy Institute, USA - AR20-2-D (SPAdes) (version 2) ...
CCTTCCTCGATAGCAAAGCGCTGGCGAAGGAGAAGACACTCGCGGCGTAGCACCAACCGACAGTGACGAAGCGGATCGACACTCGGAGAGAAAACGCAGACTGTCAGATCAAGTATTGACTTCTACAGACCATGTACCCGTTCCTTCTCAGCACGGAGCTTCATGTCGTCCATCGTTCGCGAACGGTTTTCTGATCCCGGGACGAGCGTTCACCTGTCCCGTCTATTCCACCGTCACACTCTTCGCCAGATTCCGCGGCTGATCGACGTCGGTGCCCTTGAGGATGGCCACGTGATAGGCCAGCAGCTGCAGCGGGATGGTGTACACCGCCGGGGCCTGGAAGTGCGTGACGTGGCGGGGCATCTCGATGACCGTGACGCCATCGCTCTCGGCAATGCCGGCCTCGGGATCGGCGAACACGATCAGCTCGCCGCCGCGCGCGCGCACCTCCATCAGATTGGCCTTGAGCTTCTCGAGCAGGTCGTTGTTCGGCGCCACCGTCACCACCGGCATGCCGGCATCCACCAGTGCCAGCGGCCCGTGCTTGAGCTCGCCGGCTGGATAGGCCTCGGCGTGGATGTAGGAGATCTCCTTGAGCTTGAGCGCGCCCTCCATCGCAATCGGATGCATCGGGCCGCGGCCCAGGAACAGCGCGTGATGCTTGTCCGCAAAGCGCTCGGCCAGCTTGTGGATCACCGGATCGAGCGCCAGGGTCTTCTCGATCAGCGCCGGCAGCTCGACCAGGCGCGCGACCAGACCGCGCTCGCGCTCGGCGTCCGCTCCGTGATGCTTCGCCAGCGCGATGGTCAGCATGCCGAGCGCCGCCAACTGGGTCGTGAACGCCTTGGTGGAGGCCACGCCGATCTCGGGCCCGGCGCGCGTGAGCATCACCAGCTCGGACTCGCGCACCAGCGAGCTCTCCGGCACGTTGCAGATGGCCAGCGTCGACAGATACCCCGCCTGCTTCGCCAGGCGCAGCGCCGCCAGCGTGTCGGCGGTTTCGCCGGACTGCGAGATCGTCACGAACAGCGCATTCGGCGGCACCACCGGGTTGCGGTAGCGGTACTCGCTGGCGATCTCCACCAGGCAGGGCAGCTTGCAGATCTGCTCGATGAAGTAGCGCGCCACCGCGCCGGCGTGATAGCTCGTGCCACAGGCGACGATGTGCACGCACTGCGTGCGCCGGAACACCTCGGTGGCCGCCGGGCCGAAGGCCGCCTCCAGCAGCCGCCCGCTCGTCACCCGCTCCTGCAGCGTGTTGGCCACGGCGCGCGGCTGCTCGTGGATCTCCTTGAGCATGAAATGCCGGTACGGGCCTTTCTCGGCGGCATCGGCCGACAGCTCGCTTTCGCGCACCGGGCGCTCGACGGTGTTGCCCTCGCGGTCCATGATGCGGATCGAGGTGCGGCGCACCTCGGCCACATCGCCTTCCTCGAGGAAGATGAACCGGCGCGTCACCGGCAGCAGCGCCGCCACGTCCGAGGCGACGAAGTTCTCCTCGACCCCGAGCCCGATGACCACCGGGCAGCCTTCGCGCGCCAGGATCAGCCGCTCGGGGTCGTGCTCGCTGACCACCGCCAGCGCATACGCGCCTTCGAGCTCGGCCACCGTGGCGCGCACGGCCTTGAAGAGATTCTCCACCCGCGCCAGGTGGTAATGGATGCGATGCGCGATCACCTCGGTGTCGGTCTCCGAGGCGAACTGGTACCCGCGACGCTGCAGGTCTTCGCGCAGCTCCTCGTGATTCTCGATGATGCCGTTGTGCACGATGGCAATGCCGTCGTGCGAGAGGTGCGGATGCGCGTTGCGCTCGCTCGGCGCCCCGTGGGTGGCCCAGCGGGTGTGCGCGATGCCGATCGAGCCGTGCGTCGGGTGCTGCTCCAGCGCCGCCTGCAGCGCCCGGACCTTGCCCACGGTGCGCAGCCGGACCAGGCGCCCGTTGCCGTCCACCACCGCGAGGCCGGCGGAGTCATAGCCCCGATATTCGAGCCGCCGCAACCCCTCCATCAGGATGGGCACGATGTTGCATTCCGCTACTGCGCCGATGATTCCGCACATGCTCGACTCTGACGCCCCCCTGCTTCACCCGTGAGCCGCGCCCGGCCCGCGCCCGAACGCCATCGTTCGCATACCGTCGCTTGCCTGTTTCGGCTCACCGCTCGTCCAGCCGGCGCTCCAGCGCCGCAACGCACCGCTCCGCCGTACGCCCGTCCCAGAGCGGCGGTGGCTCCGGGACGCCGCTGGCGCCGTCGAGCACCCCGCAGACGGCGTCGTTCAGCCCCTCGGGCGTTACGAGCCGGTTCGTACCCTGGGTGATGGTGATCGGTCGCTCCGTGTTCTCACGCAATGTGAGACACGGGATTCCGAGGTACGTCGTTTCCTCCTGAATGCCTCCGGAGTCCGTGATGACCAGCCTTGCCCCGGTAACGAGGCTCATGAACTGCAGATAGCCCAAGGGCGGCGTAAGCGTGACGTTCGGCGCGTTCGCCAGAGCGTCCAGCAACCCGAATCGTTCCAGGCAGGCCCGAGTACGCGGATGCACCGGGAAGACCATTCTGAGCCTTGCCGCCGTCGCAAGAAGCTGATGCACGATGAAACCCAGTCGCTCCCTGTCATCCACATTGGACGGCCGGTGCAGCGTCACGACCGCGTAGCTCTCTCCATCGAGATTCCACCGGTGACGGGTGTCGTCCTCTTCGATCGCCGGCCGGAGCATCTCGTAGGAATCGATCATGATGTTGCCGACGAAGTCGATACGATCCTCCCGGATGCCCTCCGCAAGAAGGTTCGCGCGCGCATCGAGCGACGGGATCCACAGGACGTCGGAGACCGCATCGGTCACGATGCGGTTGATCTCCTCCGGCATGCGCCGGTCTCCGCTGCGCAGACCGGCCTCGAGATGAACGATTGGCACGTGCAGCTTCGCCGCGACGAGCGCACAGGCGAGCGTCGAGTTCACGTCCCCGACGACCACGACCCAGTCCGCCCGCTCCTCGAGCAGGACTTCCTCATAGGCCACCATGACGCCGCCGGTCTGCTGCGCATGCGTGCCGCTCCCGACGCCCAGATGCACGTGCGGGCTCGGCATGCGCAGATCGCGGAAGAACGCTTCCGACATGCTTGCATCGTAATGTTGGCCCGTATGCACGATGCGCGGCTCGAACCGGTCGTGACCGGCGAGCGCGTGATACAGCGGCGCCACCTTCATGAAGTTGGGCCGCGCGGCCGCGATCAGATGGATCTTTTTCCTGCCGAGCGCCATCCGTCAGTCTCTCCCGACCGGCCCCGCCGGACCGTGGGCGACGATCTCCGGCACCACGTGCGGCGGCTCCTCCACGGGCGCGGTCTCCGCCGGACGAGCGGCCATACCGAGCACCCATGTCATCTGCCTTGCGAAATGATCGCGGGAGAAGCGCTGGGCGGCGGCGAGACCGGCGTTCCTGTAACGAGCGAGTCTTTCTCCGTCCTGCGCGAGTGCCGCGATGGCCGCCGCCAGCTCGTCCGGACGCTCCGGCCGCACGATCATGCCGCAGCCGGTCTCGCGCACGATCCTCGTCGCCTCGCCCTCCGGCACGCTTGCGATCGTCGGCACCCCGTTCGCCATCGCCTCGAACAGCTTCGAGGGGATGACTGTCGCGAACAGCGGGTCATCGCGCAGCGGCATCAGTGAGACGTCGCACAGGCTCCAGAGACGTCCCATCTGATCCTTCGGCTGCCGCGGCAACAGCCGGACGTTCGTGAGCGACTCTTCCTTCACGATACGCTCCACGACACCCCGAGCCGCGCCGCTGCCGGCAAACACGAATGCGATGTCCTTTCGGTCGCGCAGCAGCTTCGCGGCCTCCAGCACGCGCGGCAGGGAATGAGCCATGCCGTGCGTGCCCAGATAGCCGACGACGAACCGGCCCTGCAGATCGAGCGCCTGCTCCAGGTCCGGATCGCGCCGTCTCGGCCTGCACCACGAAAGATCCGCGCCGTTGAAGACGACGTGGATCTTGGCCGGATCGATTCCGCGCCGGATGAGATCCTCACGGAACGCTTCGGTGACCGAGATGACCGCGGCGGCGCGCCGATACAGGAACAGCTCCAGTCTTTCGAGCGCGCGGACCGCGGCCCCTGGCCGCATGGCGCCGACGGCGACGATCGACGCCGGCCAGAGATCCCTGAGCTCCAGCACGAAGGGCACGCGCTTGAGCACGGACAGGATCCACCCGCCTACGGCGCAGAAGAACTGCGGAGTCGTCGCCACGACCACGTCCGGTCGGGACTCGAATACGCCGGCAATCACGCCCGTGATGGCAAAGCTGATGTGGTCCAGGGTCCGGCGAAGAAAGCCCTCGTTCGCCGTGATGTAGGTCCTGACGCGGACGACGCGTATGCCGTCCACCATTTCCACCTCGTGCCAGGCGTTCCGGTAGCCGGGATGAACGCGCCCCTCCGGAAAGTTCGGCGCACAGGTGATGACCGTGACCTCGTGGCCATCCGCCACCCATCGCTTGGCGTGCTCATGAACCCGCGATGCCGGTGCGTTCGATTCCGGCGGAAAGTTGTCTGACAGGAAGAGTATGCGCACGGCCTGTTCCCCTCTGCTGGCTTTGAGGTTTCAGATCACCGCGAACGCTTCGGACAGCGCTGGCGTCTGCATGGGATCTCGTCGAATGCGGGCGGCCCGCCCGTGCCGCCACATGACCATCGGAACTGCTTTGCGACCTTCTGCGATTCGGCGGCCGCCGTCAGGCGGCGCGGTCCCGCCAGGAGATCAAGGTACGGAACTGACTTCTTTGGGCTCGTATCCGGAGCCGACGGCTGGCCAGCGTGACACCGAACCTCGGATGCCAGGTTCCCCACGTTACGCTCATGAGCGCATTCTCGACACGTGCGCTCGCCTCGTGTCCGTCCCAGCGAAGCACGGCTCCGTGGTCTTCGAGCTGCGCATCGATCTCCGGTGCAAGCAGAAGCATCGCGTCCGCCGTGGTGAAGGGACCTGAGATGTCGTCTTCGACGACCAGATGCTCGCTGGACAAATACCAGCGGCGCGTATGCGTAAGACCCTTCGTGAGACGCGAGTAGCCGTCATGGGCGCCCTGGAGAAAGAGCCTGCCGTCGCGAATCCCCCAGCAGGGCGGGAGCGGCCGCGCTCGCCGCGCGACGCGGAAGCTCGACCAGACCTCCGACGAATCCTGCCCGTTGATGACGACCGTGTTGTGCGAGGCCGTCCCGCGCTGGCGCAATCGCTCGCTCCCCGGCTCGTAGGTGGACGTTCCCCCGTTCACGAACACCCGACGGCCGTACAGCGAAAGCTCGAAGCTCAGCGTGTCCGCGTGTGCGTGCCCAGGCTGGTAATCGGGGCCTATCGCACCCACGTCCGCGATCAGCGTCGCCACCCCGCGCTGCAGGCGCACGTAACCCGAGTCCGGCAGCGCCTGGATCTCCGGCAGCTCCTGCGACTCGCTGTCCCGGTCCTGAACGCCGACCTGGTCGGCGTAGTCACTGAGCTGAGCGTGGGTCGGCGCGGCGTCCAGTGCCGCGTCATTGAAGAACGCGATGCCGCCGTCCGGATGGGTCATGACGCGCATCCACCGCAGCATTCGCCTGGCGGTGCCGCGCCAGCTCTGCACCCGCGCACGGTCGACGACACCGTGGAAGACTTCCGCAAGCTGGATGAGATCGATCAGATCGGCGAGCACGATGGCGTGATACATCGGGCTTCGCTCGAAGTGCCCGCCATCCGCGAGAATCTGCTCATCGAGCTGCGCCTGAAGCGTGCTCAGGCCCGTCTTCAGCCAGGCGTCCGCCTCCGGGCCTTCGAAGAACAGGCCGGCGAACACCAGCGCCTTGGCGTTGGCCCACAGGTGATTGCCGAGCAGATGGATCTCCATTCGCCTTCGCAGCCATCGCGCCTGCGTGGCGAGACTGTTCAGCGCCTCGTCGGACAGCGTGTTTCCGCCGAGCGCCCACTGGATCCAGTTCACGATGCGCAGCGAGACCGGATAGGGATCCCAGCCGATGCTGCAGCCCGGCGGATTCTCGGCAATCCACCGGCGAATCAGGTCCTCGTGCCACTTCCTGCGCTCCCGCGCTCCGTCGGCGACGAGGTCGTCGAAATAATGCAGATGATAGAGCCAGAGCTTCGGTACATCGCTCCGCTCCCACGCCGCGCTGTCCGGTACGGAGCGCTCGATCGACAGGAATCGGAAGCGATCCGGCCCCGTCATGGATGGCGCGCGCGCGCAGGCTCTCCATAGCCTCCGCGGCAGACGGCGCCGCGGCGCCGGCCGACTGTCCGGGGCCGGTCTGTACGCGCGAAACCAGATACGGCCGAAGATCTGGACCGGCCGCAGGTATCGTACGGTCGAGAGCACGAGCAACGGATTGGACATGTGCGACTTCGGTCCGGACGGAAACATCGCCGCGAACCGCGCGACGTTCCTGCCGGATGCGATCGTCCTCGACGTCAGCTGCTTCCGGGAATGGAGAGTTGCTGGTCGAAGCGCGTCAGCCGCGCGTCACCGGTGCGGTTCACACCCACGAAGCGCAGCTCCTGCATCAGCTCTATCGACGTCGCGCTGACTTCGAACAGCTCTTCAGGCGGAATCGGCGGCGGCCCTCCCGTGCGCACGGTGTGCACGAAGGCCGACACGGCGGCCTGGACCCCCTTGTCCTGACGCCACAGGCGCAAGCTCGCCTTGCAGCTCCAGCCCCAGCTGCGCAGCGTCCGGAAGTTGTCGATCTGCAGAATCCTGCCGGAACAGAAGATCTCGAGCCGCTCCTTGGGAAACTTCCTGTTTCCGGTCGCGTAGTAGTGAATCGCGCCGATCGACCCGTCGGCGAACTCCAGCGTCAGGATCGCCGTATCCGGGATCGCGCAGGCGCCGGACGAACCGCCGAGCGCGACGGCCGAGTGACCGACGATGGCGTGTCCCGTCAGGCAGCGCAGCAGATCGACGAAGTGACAGGCCTCACCGATGATTCGGCCGCCGCCGGCCTGGGGATTCTGCGTCCAGTGATCGGCCGGAACCGCGCCGGCGTTCACTGTCATGATGAACGCCTTCTGGCCGCGAGCGGACTCGAGGAGCTCTCTTGCGCGAAGGACGTGAGGCGCGAAGCGTCGGTTGAATCCGACCATGAGCAGCTGGCCGGGTCGGGCCTCCTGCTCGCGTCGGATCTCCGCCAGCTCGCCCAGCGTCAGACACAGCGGCTTCTCGACGAAGACGTGCTTTCCCGCCCGCAAGGCCTGCAGGACGTAGCGCGCGTGGCTGTCGTGCCGGGTGGCGATGACCACAGCATCGATTTCCGGATTCGCAATGACCGCGTCGGCGTCCGTCGAGGCGTACGAGAACCCGTACTTGCGGGCGCAGTGCGCTGCACTGACTCCCGTGGCACTCACGACCGTATGAGCAGTGATCCCCGCGTTCCGGAATGCGGGGATCAGGACGCGACCGGCGTAATTTCCCGCGCCGATGAAGGCGACCGACGGCAGCTGCGCGCCCGGGCTCCTGTCGACGTGAGCCGGGGTGATTCCGACCGTCCTTGCAAAGGGCGACGGTCGATTTGCGGAAGCCGGAGAGCAGTAGCTCAGCAGGATGCCCAGACTGCGGGAATCGCCGAGCAGCAGGCGATAGGCTTCGGCCACGTCCTCGATGTGAAACCGATGAGAGATCATCGGACCGGCGTCCAGCGCGCCGGCCGCCATCAGGTCGAGCACGGCCTCGAAGTTGCGCTGCTCCGTCCAGCGCACGAAGCCCACGGGGTAATCCTGCCCTCGCTCCTCGTATGCCGGATCGTAGCGGCCCGGCCCGTACGAGCAGCTGACCTGAAAGCTCAGCTCCTTCTCGTAGAAGTCGGCGCGTGACAGCTCCAGACCAGCGACGCCGACCAGCACGATGCGGCCCCGCTTGCGGCACATTCGCGCCGCCTGCGCCACCGGCTCGCTGCTTCGGGTGGAAGCCGTGATCAGCACCGCATCCACGCCCCGTCCTCTGGAGAAGGACGTGGCCACCGCAATCGGATCATCGCCCCGCGACAGATCGACCACTTCGGCGCCGAAGCGCTTCGCCAGTTCCAGGCGATGTGGATCGAGATCGATGCCGAGCACGCGGCAGCCGTGCGCACGCAGCATCTGCACGCACAACAGCCCGATGAGGCCGAGTCCCGTAACGACAACGCATTCGCCGAGCGTGGGTGCGACGAGCCGGATGCCCTGCAGCCCGATCGCCGCCACGACGGTCAGCGCGGCGCACTCGTCCGTCACGTTGTCCGGAACGCGCGCGCACAGGTTCACCGGCACGCAGACGACCTCTGCATGCTTGCCATTCGAGACCACCCGATCGCCGACGCGAAAGCCTTCGACTCCCGGCCCCACCTGTTCCACGACGCCGACGTTGCAGTATCCGAGCGGCAGTGGCTCATCCAGCTTCGAGCGAATCGCCTCGAGAGTGGCGAGCACGCCGTCCGTACGGACCTTGGCAAGGGCCTGCCGCACCTTGTCCGGCTGCTGGCGCGCCTTCTCCAGCCAGCCGGCCTTGCCGAACTCGGCCAGCATGCGCTCCGTGCCAGCCGATATGAGCGAGACCCGAGTACGGATGAGCAACCGGCCGGGCGAAACCGCCGGCGCCGGAACGTCGCACGCGGCGATCTCACCCGTGCCGAGGTTCTGCAGCACCTGTTTCATGTCCCCGCAGCTCCGGTCGTCGACTCTCGTGTCATTCCGGCCTTTCGCATGCTCGCGAGCCAGGACGCCGCGGCCGTGCATATCGCATCGAGACACTTCTCGAATTGCGCCCTGGTTCCGCCCATGGGATCCTCGATTTCGATGCCCTGCCAATGGCCGAGCAGATGAACCTTGCCGCTCGCCGTCGGATGGTGTCTGAGCAGCGTCTGACGCTGCCCGCGCTCCATCACGAGCACGAGATCTGCTGCCTGGATGTCCGGATAGATCAGGCGCACGGCGCGCCGATCCGCATCGATCTCGATCTGCCTGTCGCGGCAGACTTTCACGGCCAGCGGATGAATCGCAGCCTCGGGCACCGCCGCAAGACCGCGCGACCGAACCGCGATCCGCTCGCCACTTGCTGCGAGGAAAGATCTGAACGCTGCCTCTGCCATCGGACTTCGGCAGATGTTGCCGGTGCACACCACGAGAACCGAGAGCGCTCCCGGATCTGCGCGGAAGGCGTCAGAGCCGGCCATCGACATCGTCTCTCGGGAAGACCTGCTGAACGTCGTAGAGCACGTGGGTACGGCGTCCGAACCGCCGCACCGACCGGGCTTCCATGCTGCGAAACTCCCGGTGCCCGACTGCTATGAGGATCGCGTCGTACTGCCCATGCACCGGCCTAGAAATCAGGCGCAGTCCGAACTCACGCTGGACTGCACGCGGGTCTGCCCATGGATCGTAGATGTCGACCCGGGCGCCGTAGCTTCTCAGCTCCCGCACGACATCGGCGATCTTGGAATTGCGCACGTCCGGGCAGTTCTCCTTGAAGGTGATGCCCATGATCAGCACACGCGCGCCGTTCACGTGGATGCGCTTGGCCGTCATGAGCTTCACGATCTCGCCTGCCACATAGATGCCCATGTTGTCGTTCAGGCGCCGCCCCGCCAGGATCAGCTCCGGGTGGTAGCCGATCTCCTGCGCCTTGTGCGTCAGGTAGTACGGGTCCACCCCGATGCAGTGCCCGCCGACCAGTCCCGGTCTGAACGGCAGGAAGTTCCACTTGGTTCCCGCCGCCTCCAGCACTTCCTGGGTGTCGATGCCCAGCCGGTTGAAGATCAGCGCCAGCTCGTTGATCAGCGCGATGTTCACGTCCCGCTGGGTGTTCTCGATCACCTTGGCCGCCTCGGCCACGCGGATCGAGGAGGCCTTGTGCGTGCCGGCGGTGATGATCGCCCCGTACAGCTTGTCGACGAACTCGGCCACCTCCGGCGTCGAGCCCGAGGTGATCTTGCGGATGGTGGTCAGCCGGTGCTCCTTGTCGCCCGGGTTGATCCGCTCGGGGCTGTAGCCGGCGAAGAAGTCGCGGTTGAACTTCAGCCCCGAGACGCGCTCGAGGATCGGCACGCAGACCTCCTCGGTGCAGCCCGGGTACACGGTCGATTCATAGATGACCACGTCGCCCTTCTTGAGCACGCTGCCCACGCTCTCGCTGGCGCGGCGCAGCGGGGTCAGCTCCGGGCGCTTGTACTCGTCGATGGGCGTGGGCACGGTGACGATGTACACCCGGCAGCGCTTCAGGTCGGCAATGTCCGTCGTGAAGCGCAAGCGCGTCGCGCTCCTGAGCTCGGCGCGGGAAACCTCCAGCGTGCTGTCCCGCCCGGCCTTCAGCTCGGCGATGCGCTCGGCCTTGACGTCGAACCCCACCGTATCGAAATGCTTGCCGAACTCCACGGCCAGCGGCAGGCCCACGTAGCCCAGGCCGACCACGCCGATCGGCCCCGTGCAAAGGGGCAAGGCCGATGTTCGACTGGCACGTCGGCGACGATGCGTCGCGTCGCGCGCAGGCACGCTACCGCCCTGCCGGGCTCGATGAGCAGCATTCACGATTCCGCCAACTCCGACTCAGGACCGGAGTCCGTGATCCCCACGGACTCCGGTCCCCGATTGCCATGTGCTCGAGGCTTACCCTGCCGCCGTGACGAAGGCAGCCGGCATGACGACGCTAGCGTCCGTACCGAGCATCTTCAGCAAGAGCACGACGCGGTCATGCCCCCAGGGGCTTTGAAAGATCGCCTGCAGCCCTTCCAACGGCCCGTCGATCACGGTGACGAGCTGGCCCGGGCGCAGAAGCTGCGGAGCGCACACGTCGAGTAGGCCCGTCCTGCGGTCTTCACCGGCCTTGAGCTCCGTAATCAGCTCGTCCGAAGCGCATGCCAGTCCCTCGCCGTTGCGGACCATCGTGAGAACCCCACGGGTATATCGAATCGGCTGAAGGGACCGCTCCTCACACCGCGGCCGAACGAATATGTAGCGCGGGAAGAGTGGTTCGGTAACCGTAACCCATCGACCGCGCAGATGCTTCGATACGCGAGCCCGTGGGTAGTACGCGTCGAAACCCTGACGGTCGAGATGACTGCAGGCAACGTTCTCCTGACGTGGCTTCGAGACCACGAGGTACCAGGGCCTCGAGCCTGCTCCCGTTACGCCTCCCTCCGCACCAGCTTTCATCGCCGGGAAAACATAGCAGAGCGGATACGCGGAGCACCGGCAGATGATTTCGAATCAGAGCTTTCTACTGCCGGATCGCACCAAACTGAAATCGGTTCGCCCGCCCGGCACGCCGCGGACCGGTAGGATCCGCGCAGCGCCCCCGCGCGGCTGCTCGTGCCTTCCGGGCGTCCGTTCCGCCTTTACGCGCCGCCGAAGGCACGAGGATTCACCCGTCCGACCAGCGGCAGGACACCAGCGAAAGACCCGATGAGACACCTCGTCATCACCTGCGTCTCCACACTGGCCGCCATCGTGGCGCTTCGCATGCTGGCATCGCGATTGGGTCTGATCGACAGGCCCGGCGCGCGCAAGGCTCACATCGGCAGCGTTCCTGTCGTCGGCGGTCTCGGCATGATGACGGGAATCGTCCTGGCCGTGGTATCGGACCCGCCCGCCGGGCCGTACCCGTTGCTGGTGCTCGCCATCAGTGCCGCCATCTGCATCCTCGGCGCTCTCGACGACCGATACGATCTTTCACCCCGATTGCGCCTGTGCATACAGTTCGCCGCCGCCATTGCCCTCGTCGGCGCCCTCACGAAGACGACCGCCCACGTTGCGAGCTTCTATGGCCTGAGCGCGGCCGGTGTCGAATGGCTCACGATCCCCCTGGCCGTGGTCGCCGTCGTCGCGCTCATCAACGCCTTTAACATGATCGACGGCGTCGACGGCCTCGCCGCGAGCGTGGCGCTCGTTGCGGTCACGGCTTTTCTCTGGCTCGCCGCGCGAGGCGGCGTCGGCCACCTGGACGATCTGGCGCTGGCCACGATCGGCGCGCTCCTGGCGTTCTTTCTCTTCAATGCGCCGACGCGAGCCAATCGCACTTCCCTGGTGTTCCTGGGAGATGCCGGCAGCACCCTGCTCGGCATCCTGCTGGGCGCCTTCGCCCTGGACGCCGCCGTGTCCGAGCGGGCAACGCCCCTTGCGCCGGCCATGATCCCGTTCTTCATGCCGATTCCGATCTTCGAGCTCTTTGCAAGTGTCGTCCGGAGACTCCTGCGCGGCCGTTCTCCTTTCAAGGCGGATGCCGGGCACTTCCACCATGTGCTGCGCGATGCGGGACTGTCGCCCCCGGGGATCGTCATCCTGTACTTCGGCTTCTCGGCAATCTCCGCCATCTGTGGCCTGTTCCTGTACGAAATTGCCGCACCCAGAGCGGTGATGCTCCTGGTCCTGGCAGCATTGATCACCCTGTGGTGGCTCTTGCTGACCGTTGTCCGGCGCCTCGTGCACATGCGCCGGATCATCTCGCAGCCGGAGGTTCCGCAAGGCGACGTCGGTTCCCAGGCCTGAGCAGCCACCATCGGGATCGGAATCATCCGCAGCCGCAGCACCTGCTGCAGGCTCCGGGAGCTCGAACCACCCTGTTGAGTTCTCCCGTCAAGGTTCCCGCGCGCCACTTTGAATCGGTACGCGGGGATCGCGACCGCGTGACCTCACCTCCCTGGCCACTCGAATCGCCGCGAGCATTCGATCGATCATGCCGTCGAGGGTGTTCCGTGTCGTTATGGTCCCGAGCGCTCCGGCCGAAAGACGCGCTCTGAGATCGCCGTTCCTGCAGATGCGCGCGAGCTGCACCGCAAGGCCCGCAGCGTTGCCATGCTCGAACAGCAAGCCGTTCTCCCCGTCGACGAGAGCGCCGATCTCCGGATTGTGCAGCTTCGGCCGATCATGCGTGACGACGGGCAGTCCATAGCCGAACGCATGCAGCAGGCTCAGGCCGATGCCGCCCGGATACACGAAGCACGCCGCGGAGAGGAACCAGGGAGCCAGCATGCGCTCGTCGTAGATCGGGCCAAGCCAGAGAACGTGCGCCGCGAGCCCGAGACGAGCGCACTCCGCCCGAAGACGAGGCTCTTCATCCCCGGAGCCGATGACGGCAAGCCGATAGCCTGGATCCTCGTCGACCAGCAGCCGAAGGGCCTGCAGAGCCACATTCAACTGCGCTTTCACGCGCAACCGTCCGCAGAACAGCAGCAGCTTCGCCGGATCGAAGCCGTTCTCGCGCGCAAACCCCCTCAGTCTTTCCGCATTCCACGAGGCGCGGGCCGCCGCGATTCCGGACTGATCGATTGCATTGTTGACTGCCAGAACGGGAATACCCCAGTGACCGAGGTCGTGCAGCTGAGGCACCTCATGATCGTCGTAGACGAGCACGACGTCCGCCAGCCGCATCAGCTGCATGCGCAACCGAAACCTCCACGCCCTGGACGTCGACGACCACCTGTGTCCCCACCAGACCGTCGCCGCCCCCTGTCGGCGGGCTTGGGCCACCAGAGGAATCGTGCTCAGGATCCGCGGATTGCCGCTGAATACGAGGACATCCTCGGGTCCGAAAGACTCCGGAAGCCTCATCCCCTTCTGCCACTGGAGCCGGCCACCCCACAGGCCCACGCATTCGTGGCCCGTATCCGCCCACTCCGGCAGGTTCCGCACGGAATCCGGCGCGCCGGGGAAAGCGGGACTGGCAAGCACCTCGAGCTCGAACTGCTTCCGCCCGTGCAATCCTTCGAAGAAGGGCACCCGATAGTGCGGGATCACGGGCTGTTGAAACACCACTCGTCCGACAGGCAGATCCATGCGCAATTCAGTCATCGTGCACCCTTCAGGATCGACGCGTTTCCGTATCTGCAGGCGTACGCCACGGCACGACGGACACGCCGGAAAACCCGGGACTCAGCCACTCACCTTCAAACGGATCTTCCCCGCAGCACTGCGCACCGGCTCGTCCAGAAGCTCGAGCCGCCACTCGATGTCCAGGTCCTGCAGGTCCAGGCCACGCCAGATCTCGTCGGCCGTTATCTGCTTCGTACGCGGTGTCGCGAGCAGAGTCACGCGGCCGCCGCCCTCGTCACGCACCTGGAGGTGCCGAAGCAGCTCGAAGCCGTTGTGATGGCGACCGAATATCACCCCGGTCAGGGAGTGTCGTTTGCCGCGGCGATCCGTGATGAAATCGCCGACGCGACCTTCGCTGATCCGGAATGAAAGGCGACCGTGCTCCACGCCGACCGGCTCGATACGATCCCCTGTGTCGTACCGGATGAACGGATGCACGTGGTTGTGCAGCGAAGTAACCACCAGGCGATGCGTGCCGTCGTCCGCCGGAACGGCCTCCGCATAGCCGTACGTCGAGGCGGATTCGTACACGCCAAGCGCGCTCTCCCCTGCGAGCACTGCCATTTCGCTGTGCCCGTACCAGCTCACGATGTTCGTCGACAGCTCACGCTCGATCTCCCTGCGATAGATCGGCACGGGGTACTCCGACCCCAGCAGAACGCCGTGCAACATGGAACGGAAACGCGCCCGAACGGCGGCCGGCTGGACGGCAAGGTGTCGCGCGAACTCGGAAACCAGACTCGGATAGCCGTGTATCCAGCGTATCACGCACCGTTCCGACAGCCTGATGGCCGCATTCACGATCTCGTCCATCGTGCAGCTCGAGTTCGCCAAGTACTCGTTGTGCACGGGGTTGTAGCGAAGCGTCCGTGAACGCTCGAAGCGTCTGCCTCTCAAGGTGAGCTTGAGATGCCTCGGATGGTAGCCACGCCGCATCCACAGGTGATGCATGTGCGCCCATTCCCGCGCGAATGCCCGTTTGTCGACAAGGAACACGAGCGGCTGACCGGAGGTGCCGCCGGTGTAGATCTTCAAGCCCGTGGCGCCGGGCACGCTGCGCGCCCGCAACGGAAACGCCTGCATGTCGGACTTCGTGACGATGGGAACCCGCTCCCAGTCGTCCAGGGAGCAAAAGTCCTCCGGACGGAATCCCCGGGCAGCATAGAGCTCTCGGTAGAACTCCACTTTCCGGAATGCCGTATCCAGCAGTGCGCGCAGCTGCAGAAAGAGCGTACGTTCACGGTGCTCGCGGGACCGTTCGGCACGCTCGATGACGCGACGCATGCGCACATACTCCGGCCCCAGCCGCAGGGCGAAGGGTGTACGAGCGGCCCAGACCGCCAGGCCCTCGGGCAAGGCTTCGGCTACCGCTTTCAGTCTGTACTGCAGCGACATGTCAGCCCCTTCGCATCCGCTTCAGACCGACCCTCGCTGCGGTGTCGATCAACCGTTGCCGCACGCATACCCAGCCGTCTCGTACCACGTTGCCGAAGCAAGCATCGGGATTGCGGTAGACCGGCAGCAGCTTGCGCTTGACGCGGTTGCGGCGAAACCAGGTGTCGTACCGGTGATCGTCGAAATCCTCGAAAGCGGGTCTGAGCGAGAAGCTCTCCGCGTCCACCTTTTCGCTACGTTCGTACCGTACGGTATCGGGCGGTACGAATCTCGCGTGATGAACGACATCCCCGTCTGCCCCGAGCTCGAGGGCGATCTGATGAAAGCTCTCCGACGGAAGCTTCAGCCTGCCTCCGAAGAATTTTCCATGCGAGAACGCCCAGTTGCCGACACTGTATGCAATCGTGCGTCCCCGGTAGCGCTCTACCGGGCCGACGACGTGAGGATGGTGGAAGACGACGGCATAAGCGCCGATGTCGATCAGCTGGCGCGCCAGCCTGCGGTGGGCGGGTTGGGGATAAGGTTCGAACTCGTAGTTGCCGTGCATGACGACGACCACGCGTGCGTCCTTTCCAGCACTCAGGGCCGAACGCGCAAGAGCTCTGGCCAGAACGCCCTCCAGTCTGTTGACGCCACCACGGTTGCCCCGCGCCGCGACGCAGCCGATGACCGGCCAGCCGAAACCCAGAAGCACATAGGTGCATTGGCCCACGTGCACCTTCACGGCATTCCGGGCCGCGCTTTCGCACATGCCCGCCCCGAACAGCTGCATCCCTCGGTCGTGCAGGAATCTTCGAGTGCGGTCGATGCCGTCTGCGACGTCGAGAATGTGATTGTTGGCGGCGAATACCGGCCCCAGGGTGAACTTCGACAGCGACTCGAGCCATTCCGGACCGTTATAGACCCCCCACGACGGCTCGAGGCCCCGGGGCACCACGGCGCCCTCGAGATTGATGCACAGGGGCTTCTCGAGGAACGCTTTCGGAAAGCCCACGAACTCGAAGCGGTCGCCCGCGGCGATCGCTACGTCACCCACGACGATCATTGCCGCCTGGCCTCCTGCGGACGCTGCCGCGCCGGATCCTGAGGCAGCATCCGACGAATCAGGTCGACTATCGCGTCGTTCCTTGCGGCCGCCGTCGGAAGCATCGCGAGCCGCCGCGCGCCTTCCTCAACCAGGCGATCGCGCAGATCCGCACGGGAATAGACGCTGTGGATCGCTTCGGCTGCGGAGCCTGCATCCTTTGGCCGGTAGTAGATCGCCGCCGGTCCGCAGATCGTTCTGGCGAAATCCAGATCCGTCGTGATGATCGGCAGCCCCATGGCCATCGCCTCCGGATAGGCCGCGGAGAAGGTCTCGAGGACGGTGGGAATGAATGCCGTATGACACGACCGGTACAGGCGCGGGCCGTCGATGATGTCCACCGGCCCGATGTTGTTGATCATGTCCGGTACATCGAGCTCACGGGCTCTCGCCTGGATCCTGGCTAGGGCGGGCTCCTCGTGTCTGAGCGTGAGGACGAACTCCATCTGCCGGCCCAGTCCGGCGCGCTTGAGGCATGCGGCCACTTCCGGAACGATTTCGAGGTTCTTGTGCGGGTAGTAGGCGGCAAACGCCAGCAACCTGAATCGCTCACCGGGCTCCAGCAAGGGTGAAACGTTACACGCCTCCCGGTAATGCGCTGCGCAGCTGTTGGCGATGACCGCAATCCGATCCGCGGGGATGGCAAACCGGCGGCTGAGTCCCTGCCTGGCGGATTCCGCTTCGACCAGCCAGTGGTCGGCAGCTCGATACCACAGCCCCTTGTACAGGCACAGGAGGAAAACTCGCATTGCACGACCGACGCCTCCGAGCGTCGCGTACGCGAGGGGCGTGGCGTGCGTAACCCACCCGTCCGCTACACCGCAGAGGTGCGGCGAGCGAAAGCGCACGTAGGCGGGCCCGAAGAACGTAAAGACGACCGCCGGCCGCAGTCTGTTCTCGATGTGCCGCAGCGCCCGCCGCGCTCGCCTGTCGCGGGCGGGAGGACCGTCCAGAACGTCCGCCCCAAGCGCGTCGATCGAGATTCCGCATCGGGTGAGCTGCGTGGCCACGGGACGCGACAATACGAAATGCCAACGCAACCCGGTCTCCCGATCCAGCACGTGACGTATGAACGACACTGCCGACTGGATTCCACCGCCGACCGAGATCGAGGCGGCATTCAGCAGAACCTTCGGCTCCCCGCTCATTACGTCGACCTCGACAGCGCTCCGCAGTGAGCTCGTGCCAGCCGTGCCTCGGAAGTGCGCCACAGGCGCCCGACATTTAGCACAGGTGTCCCTTGAAGCGCGCGCCTGCTGGTCTGGACGGGGAGCATCACCATGAGGCACCACCCGTCTCAGGCTGTCTGGACGGAATCCCTCGGGGATCCGAGCCGCGCGACGGCGTCCGCGGCCGGCCGGCTGCTCATCGCATGAAACGCGAGCACGATGAAGAAGAACAGGACGGAGTTTCGCGCGATGTCGGCGCTGACCTGAGCGACCAGCAGGAAATACAGCCCAAGGAACAGCCATCCGTTCAGCCATGGCTCCCACCGGCGCAGCAGAGCCGCCAGTACGCTCCCCCCGCCGATGGCGGTCAGAATCAGACCGGGAAGCCCCATCGAGAGCCAGGATTCGATGAACCAGTTGTGGGGCCACGAGACGATTCCGTTGCGCCGTGCTTCCTCGATACCCACGCCGGTAATCGGGTGGCTGGCAAGCAGCTCGAGGCTGGCCTTCCAGAGCTCCCAGCGGTCGGACTGCAGTCCACTCTGGGCGATCCGGCTCTGCGGATTGCTCTGCAGCAGCTCCAGGGCCAACAGAGCAACCGCCATGCTCCCGACGCATACGATCGCAATCAGCGTGAGGCGTCTGCCGACGCCCTCTCCTCGAATCCGCCGATGAAGCGCCGCAACCATCCATGCCGCAGCCAGCACGCCGGCGACGTACACCTGCCGCGTGTATGCGTACCACGCCAGCGGCGCACTCAGCACGATCGCCATGCCGATCTCGGGCAGCCGACGCAGCGTCCGCCTATCCGTGAGGAAGACGGCCAGAGCCATGAGCAACACCAGTCCTGCGATTCGCGCGCTCTCGATGGCGCCGAACGACGCCGTGCCGCGGAGCCCGACTCTCTCGTCCGCAACCGCGGAAACGGAGATGAACGACGTGTCCAGCAGCCAGTAGTTGAATGCAAACAGTGGCAACCCGACGGCCATGGTCTCCGGGAGCGGGACCTTCTGCCTCACCGCAAGCAGGCCCACGAGCGCGTAGTAGCTCCCGTACACCGCCAGATACTGCCACGTGAAGATGCTGTACTCGGAAGGCTCCAGCAGCAGCGACACGGCTGAATAGACCAGAAGAAACACCAGCCACCAGATCAGGAAACGCTGCACGCCACGGTATTCAGGCCGTACCAGCAGCGCAGGCGCCGATCTCATTGCCAGGAGAAGGAGAACGACGTCCAGCGCCATCACGAGCACCGTCGGCGTGACGCCGATCACCTGGGCGGCAGCTCGCAGGAACGGCAGGCCGAGCAAGGCGGTCGCGGCGAGAACGGGCACGGGCCCGAGCCTGAGCCCCGCCAGGGCGACCACCGTTCCGGTCAGCAGCACCGCCGGGGTACCCGGGAGCAGATTCAATCCCACCAGCGCCGCACACGCGAGCAACGCCAGCTGGTATGGCCATGTGAGCGCTTCCTTCATCGTCGCTTCACGACGTCGTTCAGCAGCTCGGCCAGCTGCGCTGCCTGACTGCGGTTCGAGTAGCGTGCAATCACTTCCGCACGCCCCTGGAAAGCGATGCTGCCGCGGCGCTTCCACTCACGATAGAAGTCGAGGAGCACACGCTCGATCTCGCTCACCGTCGTGCAGCTCACTCCGGCCCCCGTTTCCCGTAGCAGCTCGTCCATGCAGTCGTGATCGCGCGGAATCGCGAGGATCGGCCGACCGGCGACGATGTACTCGAAGATCTTGCTGGTAATGCAGCCGCGCGCCCCCGGGTGACTGGCACACAGCAGAAGCGCGGCGTTGCGCTGGCATTCGATTGCCCGCTCCCGCGGAACCCGGCCGTAATCCTTCACCAGATACGCGAAGGGATGACCGGCGAGCATCTGCGCCAGCCTGGCGGCGTTATCCGGTCCATAGAACTCGACCTCGACGTCGCCGGGGTCCATCTCGCCCCGGCTCACCAGCCCGCCGATGGCGTCCAGCAAGGGCCTCAGGTTCGGATTGCCCAGAACGACGCCGCCGGTATAGACGATGTTGAAGCGCGGAAACGTCGCTGGCAGCTTCGTTGGCAGCAGGTCGGGGTCGAAGCCGTGCGAAATGGTGTGCACGGGCCTGCCGTGCCTCTCGCGGAGCGTCTCTGCAAAGCCCGCCGATACCGCCGTAATGGCGGCGGCGCTCCTCAGCAGTCGGCGCTCGTGATCGATGCGCATGGGCAACGTCGCCTTGACGAAGAGATTCGGCACAAACTGCCAGACGTCCCTGAAGTCCGCCACCCAGGGCCGGCCGCTTCGGCAGGAAGCGTAGTGCGCCAGATCGAGCAGGTTGCTCTGCGGGACGGTCGTCCAGATCGCATCGAAGCTTTCGGACTTCAGCAGCTCGTCGATTGCGCGCCGGCCCGCTCGAAGAAAGCTGTACGGATGCAGTGCGGGGCGGCCGAAGCGGACCAGCTGCTCGACGAGCGCCGACCCCGACCAGGGGCGCGGCCTGGGGCAATCCACTTCATGACGCACCAGATCCGCAGGCAGATTGGGGACGATCGTCGGATCATACTTGCAGTTGTCCGCGCGCCACTTCCGCGTGAGGACCACCGGCTGCCAACCGAACTCCGGCAGGTACTTCGCCATGCCGCCCGGCCGGCGGCTTGCCGTGCTGCCGCTCGGCGGGAAATGGTGCGCGATGATGAGCAATCGCCTGCTCACGGGTCGCTCGCTACGGTCTCGATGACCTCGCGCCACCGCCTCGCCCATTCATCGAAGTGGAGCTGGGCGCGACTGCTCTGTCGGGCCCCTTCGGACAGCCGGGCGCGCAGCTCGGGAGATTCCACGAGCGATCCGAGCGCTCTGTAGAGCTGCTCTTCGTCGCCGGGCTGCACGAGCAGACCGTTGAAGCGATCGAGAATGACGTTGGGGATGCCGCCGACGGCGCTCGCTACCACGGCTCTGCCGGCAGCCAGCCCCTCCGTGACACTGAACGACGTTCCCTCTGATCCGAGCGAGGGCACGACCGTGACGTGATGCTCGCGAAGCACGGACGGCATGTCGGAATGATCGGCCCTGCGATACTTCACCCGCGAGGACTCCGGAAGGATCTCTCTCATGACACCCCCGTCCGGACCGTCACCGCACAGGGTGATGCGTACATGGGGAAACGCCTCGACGAGCCGGCGCGCCACTCGCGCAAACTGCCTCGTGCCGCGAATGCGGATGAAACGGCGCGCAAACAGGATCGCGACCGTGCCGTCGTCCGGCGGAGCCGCGATCCCGAAGAACTGGTCCCCGGCGTTGTTGGGAATGATCCACAGCCGCGCCTCGTCCGCCCCGGTGTCGGTGATCGCGCGAAGCCACGTCGGATACGCGTGATCGACGCAGACGACGTTGCGGTGAGGACGGATGCGCCGCACGTTGCGCCAGTTGTCGAACGCCTTGTACAGGTGGCCGAAACGCCGGGCGAGCGCGTTGCGCGTGTAGTACTGGACCGGAAGATCCCAGTAGATGCCATGCTGGATCGTGATCGACCGTTTCCAGTCGCTCGAAGCGTACAGCTGCTCGTTGGAGATGAGCAGAATGTCCCGCTCGCCCAGCATGCGGGACGTGACGTGATCGGTCAGCGCCTGATAGCTCGAGGTCCGGCGCCCGACGACCCGAAGTTCCGGGAACACGACCTCGAAATCCCGCTCGGCGGGGTGACAGACGACAACCTCGCAGGTTCCCTTCAGGGCGCGGGCGAGCTGGGTCAGGTAGGTTTCCACACCGCCGATCTCGCGCGTGCCATCAGGTCGCGCATACTTCGCAGCGATCGCGACGACTTTCATGTTCCGTCCTTTCCGATCATCGTCCTGTCCGCGCCATGGCGCTGACTTCGTCGATTGCCGGCAGAAAACGCGCGTCCCAGCTGCACGCACGGGCGATCTCCTGGCAGCGATCCGGCCTGGCGGCCGCGGCGTACTCCTCGACCAGGCGCGCGAACTGCACCGGGTCGTCGGCACACCCGACCACGCCCGACTCCGAGTACGGCAGGACTTCCGGCATCGGGGAGGCCACGACCGGCAGACCGGCAGCGAGGTACTCGTAGAGCTTGATGGGACTGGTGCCGCGAATCAGGTCGCTCAGCACGAAGGGAATCATCGCCACGTCCGCCTCGGCCAGCAGGCCGGGAAGCTCCTGGTAGTCGCGCCGGCCCAGGAAGCGGATGTTGTCCCGGTCGAGCTGCCTCATCTTCTGCTCGTCGAGCAGACAGGGCCCGACGAGCAGCACCTGCCAGCCGGGCAATCGCTCGGCGACCTCGCCGACCAGGCGAGCATCGAACCAGTGCGCCAAAGCGCCGACGTAGATCAGTCGCCGCGGACCGACGCTCGTTTTTCTTTCCGCTGTGATGGTCTCGCGCAGCGCCCGCGCCCGGGCGAAATGCGGATAGTCCGCTCCGTTGGGCACATAGCGGACCTTGTCGCGCCATGGTGCGAGCTTTTCCTGCAGATGACGGCTGACCACCCAGATGCGATCGGCGCGATCACACAGTCGTCGCTCGTAGTCCCGCACCGGTCCGGCACTGACGTACCCGAACGCTTCCCAGTCATCCACGCAGTCGTAGACGAGCGGACCGGGCAAAGCGCCGATCCTGGTCGACTGCTCGTGCGGTCGGTGGTAGTAGACGAACAGGCTCGCCCGCGAGGAGACGAAATCGGAGAACACGCCGTGCTCGACCCGCCGCTTGTGCCACCTGGCGATGCCGGCGGTGAGCGGCCACTTGTGCAGTCTGCCCGGCAGCTTCGTCCGGTAATGAACCCTGGGCCGGTCATTCAGCACGGGCGGCGTATCGCGCATGCCCCGCTGGGAGAACACGTCCACCTGCCAGCCCGCCCGCAGCAGAACGCCGGCCAGATGATGCGGCCGCTGGGCGATGATGTTCCAGAATCCGTAGAGACTCGCTGCACGACGAAGCATTTTCGACACTCACACCACGAACGCATGCATCAGCGCATCTTCGGAGCACGTCCGGAGCTCATCTGCCGCGCAGCGAACGCGAACGTCCACAGAGAGTGGAAGACGTAGGCGGACAGCAACGCGAGCGCGACTCCCATGGCGCCTCTTTCGAGCAGCAGCCGGCTCATCGCCACGTAGACGGTGGCCCATGCGAGGTTCATCGCCGTTCCCAGCCACATGCGGCCGCTCGCGGCCACCACGGATCCCACGGGTGCCTGGATGGCGACCAGGGTGGCCGTCGCGACCGATATCGCCAGCACGGGCCAGTCGCCGCCATAGACCGGACCGTACAGGCGCATGACGAGCGGGCTGCAGAGACCGAGCGCCAGGGCGAACGGCAGCACCATGACGCAGTTGGACAGCATGCCGATGCGGAGCACGCTGGCGCCGTGACCCGGACGGCTCCCGGCCATGGAGTCGGTGAGCACGGGCAGGACGATGCGCGCCGCCGCCATCGGCAGCAGCAGCAGGCCGTAGTACCACTGATTCGCGATGCCGAGCACCGCCATCTGCTCCTTGCCGCCCGGTGTGTTGACCAGCATCGCATGACAGATCCAGTGCGCCGGCGTGACCATTGCGCTCGACAGCAGCGCGGGAAGCGCGAAGTCGCGCATGGCGCGCCACTCGCCCGTCCAGCCGGACGCGGATCGCGGGATGCCCCGCTGTCTCATGCAGTCCGCGAGCATCGAGCGGCTGATCAGCCACCTGCCGACGGAGCCCAGCACGAGCCCCCAGACGGCGCCCGCGAGGCCGTAGAGAAAGGCCAGCGAGACGCTCAGCGGAATGGAGATCAGCGCCGCGCCGATTCCGGCCAGCGTGTTCTTCCGCATGGCCTCGAAGCCGATCAGCGCCCCGCTCTGATAGCTCTGATGGGTGTTGAACAGTAGGGCGAGCGCGGTGACGGCGAGCAGGCCGGCATCCTCCGGCATGTTCAGAACGTGGGTAGCGATGAAGCCGGAGCCGGCCGCGAGCGCTCCGGCCATCAGCGCCCCGCTCGCGAGCGCCACCCGGTTGGCGAACGTCAGCACGCGGGCAAGGCGCTGCGGGTCGCGGTTGCGAAGCGACGCTACATACTTCGTAGCTGTGAGCCCCAGTCCAAGACCAGCGAACACGCCCACCATCGTCAGCGTGCTCTGCAGGATCGCGAGCTGCCCGAAGGATTCCTTTCCCAGAATGCGCACGATGACGACCGAGCCCGCGAGCGACAGAACGCGCTCGATCACCGCTCCCGCCATGCTCCACGCGGCGCCGACGGCAAGCCGCCGGGCGACGTGCGATGAGGCCGCCCTGGCGCGGACCGCCGTCAGAAGCGCCTTCATCCGGGTCACAGGCCCGCCCCGGGCGGGAGACATCCGACCGCCGGCCAGCCGGGGAGCCCGGATGCTCCGCAGACCTCGAGTGTTCGGTCCCGCCGCCCGGCGGCGCCGTATCCGCATTCGGCATGCATCACGGCCCTAGCGCAGGAGCGCCTGCACGATCCGCTCGGCGGCTCTTCCGTCTCCGTACGGGTTGTGTGCCCGAGACATGCGCATGTACAGCGCGGGATCGCCGAACAGCTCTTCCACCGTCTCGATGATTCTTCGCCTGTCGGTACCGACGAGGCGCACGGTCCCGGCTTCGACAGCCTCCGGCCGCTCGGTGACCTCGCGCATCACCAGCACCGGCTTGCCGAGCGAGGGTGCCTCCTCCTGGATGCCCCCGGAGTCCGTGAGGACGAGGTCCGATTCGTTCATCAACCAGACGAAGGGTGCATAGTCCAGCGGCTCGATGAGATGCACGTTGGGCAGGCCGCTCAGAATCGCCTCGACCGGCTGTCGCACGCTCGGGTTCAGGTGCACCGGGTAGATGAAATCCCAGTCGCGATGCGCCTCCGCAAGCTCGCGGATCGCCTGGCACAGGTTCCGGAATCCCTGCCCGAAGCTTTCCCGGCGATGTCCGGTGACCAGTATGCGCTTGCGGTCTCGGGCGCGAATGCGCTCATAGAGCGCATCGCCGAAGAATGCCTTCCACTCGCCGTCCGGGCGGGCCGCCACCCGCTGCCGCACCCACAGGAGAGCATCGATGACGGTGTTGCCGGTCACCCGGATCTTCGAATCCGGGATGTTCTCCGCCAGCAGATTGCTCCGGGAACGGGCCGTCGGGGCGAAGTGAAGCTCCGCGATCCGGCTGACGAGCGCCCGGTTCGCTTCTTCCGGAAACGGAGCCCTCAGGTTTCCCGTGCGCAGCCCGGCCTCGACGTGCGCGACCGGCACACCTTCATAGAAGGCGGCGAGCGCGCCCGCGAAGCAGGTCGTGGTGTCTCCCTGCACGAGAACGATGTCAGGGGTCTCGGCGCGAATGACTTCCCTCAACCCCAGCAGCACGCGTGTGGTGACGTCGAACAGGTCCTGCCCGGCCGACATGATGTTCAGGTCGTGATCGGGCTCGATCTCGAACAGCTCCAGAGCCTGATCCAGCATGTGGCGATGCTGCGCGGTCACGCAGACCCTCGGCTCGAAGCCGGGATGAGCGGCGAGGGCATGCACGACCGGCGCCATCTTGATGGCCTCCGGACGCGTGCCGAATATTGCGAGAACGCGCTGCACGATCGTCTCTCTCGAGCTCCGATTCACTTGTCGCCGTACCCGTATCCGTAGCCGTATCCGTACCCGTAAGCCGAGGCAGTCAGCCTGACGTCGTTCATGAGCAGGCCGCGGAGATTCGCCCCCGCCTGCTGCAGCCGCTTGACCGTGTGCTCGATCTCACGCAGGGAATGGCGCTCCGCCTGCAGGACGAGCAATGTCGCTCCCGCATAGCGCCCGATGATTCCAGCGTCCGCCAGCAGGAGCGCGGGAGGCGTGTCGATCAGCACGAAGTCATAGCGTTCGCCGACTTCCTGCAACAGCCGGCCGAAGCGCTCCTGCATCAGCAGCTCCGCCGACGAGGGGGCGACGGCTCCCGCGGTGATCGCGTCCATGCGCTCGACCTCCGTCCTGCGGATCGCCTGGTCGAGCGGCAGCGCGCCGCTGAGCACCTCGCTCAAGCCGTGCTCGCGCTCGACGCGCAGATACTGGTGCAGGCGACCCCGACGCATGTCCGCATCGATGATGAGCACCCGCTTCTCGGACATGGCCAGCACGGCCGCGAGGTTCACCGAGATGAACGACTTGCCCACTTCCGGCACGGGCCCGGTGATCATCAGCAGATTGTTGCTGGCGCCCAGGGTTGCGAAATGCAGGGCCGTCCGCAGGCTTCGCAGCGACTCCACGGCCACGTCCTGCGGACGCGCGACCGCCAGCAGGTAGCTCTCGCGACTTTCCCCCTTGCGCATCGCGGCGCCGAGCTTGTCCTGTCCCCGGCTGTGGAGCACGGTGGAATAGACCGGCAGACCGAGCCTCTGCTCCAGCACCTCGGGATCGGAGACGCCGGTCCTGAAGAGCCGGCGCAGGAAGACGATACCGATGCCCGCGGCGCCACCGAGCAGCACCGCGGTCAGCATCACGCGCTTGCGCATCGGCTTGACGGGACCCAGAGGAACGGCGGCCCGGTCGATCACGCGAACGTTCCCGATGGTGCCCGCCTTGATCACCTGCAGCTGCTGGTAGCTGTTGAGCAGATTCGTGTACAGCGCCGTACTCACCTCGACGTTGCGCGTCAGACGCAGGATTTCCTGCTGGGTCTTCGGCAGGGTGCCGACACGCACCTCGAGCTCCGCTGCCCGCTCGTGCAGACGGCTGATCTGGGCATCGAGCGCCACGACCGCGGGATGAGCGGCGGTGAAACGCCGGATCAGCTCTTCCCTCTTCTGACGCAGGTCGGTCAGCTCCTGATCGACCGCCACCAGCTGCTGCAGGAGCGCCGATGCCTGCTTGTCGAGATCCACGGATCCTTCGTGGTTGCGATAGAGCGTCAGCGCCTCCTCCGCGGCCTGAAGCTCGGCCTTGACCACGGGCAGCTGCTCATCGAGAAAAGCCAGTCTCTGCGCGGCCTCCGCGGACTTGCGCTCGATGTTCTGCCGCACGTACTGATCGGCAACCGCGTTGACCAGCGTTGCGGCCCGGACGCGGTCGGTATCCTCGAGCGCGATCTCCATCAGATTGGACCGCTCGCCTTTCTCACTGATGCGCAGTCGGCCCTGAAGCTCCGCGATCGCCGCGAGGCGCGAGCGCAGCGAAAGCTCGAAACGCGTCGCGGGTCGGGCGCGCAGCTCCTCCACGTGCAGGATCAGCTCGTCGTCTCCGAATCGAGCCCGCGCCTCGATCCCGACCTGGCCGGCGAGCAGGAGATTGCCGTCCGGATCGAACAGCTCGTAGCGGCCCTCGTCGCCGGCAACCAGCTGCAAGCGCTTGCCGCGATAGGCTTCGGGAAGCTGCAGCCGGGAGACCCGGATGCGCTCACCGCCCCAGGCATACCCGTCCAGGCCGGCCAGCGGCTCCGCCGGCTCATTGCCGGAGTGCCGGCGCGCGACGGCACGACCGATGAAGGGGAAATAACGCGGCTGTACCCGGATCGTCAGGTTGCGGTCGTCCACGACTCGCCCGATCACCATGCGCGACCGGACCAGGCCCATCTCGCCCGCCATCTCCGGCGTCTTCTGGCCGAACATTTCCGCGACCTGGGAGAACGCCGACGCGAAGCCGCTTCTTTCCGGCTCCACCTGGATCAGCGCATCGGCCCGGTAGATGGGCTGCGCCATCGCCAGGTAGATCGACGCCCCGAGCATGCTGACGGCCACGCTCGCCGCGATGATCCAGCGGCCCTCGATGATCGTGGCCAGAAGCTGGCGCACGTCGATGTCGCCGTCCCGGGTCGCCGTGTCCGGCGATCCGGCGAAGGTATCCGCCGCTCTGGACTGGTCCTTCATGCTCGCAAGGTTCCGTAGCCTGGCCGAGGCGCAATACCCTCAGCGGCGCGCGGCATCACGCCCCGTCTCGAGGAGTATGGCCGACGGCAGAATCTGACTGATCACGCGATTCCACCTGGAGAGCCGGGCCGAATCGACGAAGACGATGTCCCTTGGTTGCATCTCGAACGCATCGGCGAGCAGCAGCGCGTCCGCCGTATCCGCGTCGAGACGAAAGATCCTAGGAGTTCTCTCGTGCTCGCGCCGGATCACGTAGATGCGGCCGGGGTCGGCGGACGTCTGGCTCACGCCGCCCGCCTCGCTGAGCGCTTCCGACAGGCTCATCCGTCCGCGGAGCATCGGCACCCCCCCGGGCCGCGGCACCTCGCCGAGGACGAACACCTTGCTTTCCTGAATGCTCGGCACGTAGACGACGTCTCCGTCCTGGAGCAGCAGGTTATGTGCGGCGTCACCCTGCTGATAGAAGGCGAGCAGATCCAGGATCAGGGTCTCGCCATCACGGGTGAGTCGAATGCGTCGCATGTCGGCCTGCTCGGTGAGCCCGCCGCAGCGGCTGATCAGCTCGGCAACCGACATGGGAACGTCGTTGATCGGCTGCGCTCCCGGCGCCGCCACCTCTCCGAGCACGTGCACGCGCTTGCTGCGGTAAGCCACCACGCGCACATCGAGTTGAGGCTTCTCGATGTATCTCGCCAGGCGCTGGGTGAGCAGCACACGGACTTCGTTCGTGGTCATCCCGGCCACTCGCACCCGGCCGACGTAGGGGTAGTACAGATAGCCTTCCTCGTCGACCATCTGCCCCGCCATGTCGGCCGAACGATACTGACCGGCCGGAATCGTCAGCTCCGGATGCTCCCACACGGTGATGGACAGGATGTCGCGCGGACCGATCCGGTACTGCTCGTACGCCGTCTCCGGAAGAGCGCGCGCCGCCCGGGCTCTCGACTCGGCCTCTTCGCGCATGCGCGCGATCAGCTCCGCGGTGATCGGTACATACTCGGCCCGCAGAACGCCTTGCGCCGTCGGAACCCGCTCGTGGGGCCGACTCGACATCGTCAGTCCGGGTGACAGCACACACCCGGACAGGAACAGAGGCAGCAGCAACAGAAAGAGCTTCTTCACGGCCTTGCTACGAATTCCCGGGAAGCAACAGCGGGCGCCGGATTCCTGCGAATGAGACCACGGCATGGGACCCATGCCGTTTCGCGCTTGCGCGCCCGACAGCCGGCTGTCCTGGCGAGCACAGCGGCACTGCTAGAGTAGCAGTCGCGTCATCGCCGCCGAGCGCAGATCCCTCCGAACTGAAATCAATTCGTGTCGACTCATCGGATCACCTTCACCCCCCGGCGAAGTCACATGAAGGCCCGACGATGCCCAACGGGGTGCGCTTCCGCTCACCGACGCGCAACCGAAGCTTCCGGGCCGGCCTCCTCGTACTGCGGGCTGCTCGCCTGATCGGCCCTGTCGTCGCCGGCCAGCCACACGACCGTGGCTCCGGTGAAGAGCAGCAGACCCGTGGCGAATGCGACCGTCAGAAGACCGATGCTGCGCTTCTTGCGAAGCTTGCCGAAGGGCACGGGCGTCGCCGACTTGGCGGGCGTCCGGCTGCGCTCGAGCGTATTCAGCTCGCCGGATATCGTTGCGCCCCGATGCAGCACGATGTAAGGCGCCGATACCCTTCCGGTCACTACGGCGGTGGAGCGCAGTATGACCTCCTCGGTGGCGACGGCCTCTCCGTGCAGGGTTCCGGAGACCTCGATGCGTGCCGCGTTGACATTGCCGTGGAACTCCGCCCCCCGGCTGACGGACAACGACGAGCATCGAACGTCCGCATCCACGAGGATGCCGTCGACGAAGATCCCACCCTCGGTCTGGAATTGACCTGTCGTCTGCACGCCCAGGCCGATCACGATGTCGTCCGTGCGCGCGTTGCCGAGCGTCTCGTTCGGCGGTCTCCCGCCGGCCGCGGCGCTCCTGGACTCGACTACCTGGACACTCATTGCGGCTCCTTTCCGGATTCGGTTCTGATACGCGCATGTTGCCGGGGAATCCGCCCACGCGCCCCCGGGATGGTTGCGAATCGGCAGCTTTCGCCGGACGCCGGGGGACGCGGCTGTTCCCCCTCACCTCTCACGTCGATTCCGTCTCTGCAGACGCGAATGCGCGCGGCGCTTCCGCCCCTCGCGCATCGCCGGAGCGAGCTCACGCCTGAGCCGCTGACCCAGCCTGGCGCGACACCTCTTGCTGCGCCTCGGCGCACACGCCCTGCCCGAATCGGCGTTGAAGAGCGTGCACGAGCCGTGCGGCGTCCTGACAGCCGGTCAGCGCGTCGAGCACTGCTGACGCCCTCTCCTCGTCGCCGAGCTCTCCCGAGGAGAGCTGATCCAGGATGCCCACTATGGAACCCAGCGCGCCATTGAGGTCGTGCAGCAGCTTCCGGACCGTCCCGTCAGTGTCAGTGTCACGAGGCAGACACGGATACTCGTTTCTTGCCGGCTGGCGACCCGCCGAGTCGTCCTTGCGACCGCGCCCACCGTCGCTGCTCAGGATCTGTGCCGCAGGCCGACCTGCGCCGTTCGAGCTCAGCCACCGTATCGTGCTGCGCAGCACGGCCAGACGAACGGGCTTGGTCAGATGGGCCGACATGCCGGAGGAAAGACACCTGCGCCGATCCGCCTCGGTGGCGGCCCCCGTTAGCGCCACGATGGGGATGTCTTCGTACCCCGGAAGCGCCCGTACCCGCCTCGCCAGCGAAGCTCCGTCCATGTCCGGCAACTGCAGGTCGCAGATCATGACGTCGATGTCCGTGCCGGAGAGAATGTCCAGCGCGTGACTCGCGCTCCGCGCCACCTCGACTTCGAATCCCGACCGCCGGAGTGACTCCGAGGTCACCTCCAGGTTGGCGATATCGTCGTCGACCACCAGAACCCGGATGGCCCTGGGACGCTCCGTCGCTGCGCGGTCGACCGCGCCCGATGCTCCCGGCCGCGGTTCGCTGTCCGGCCTGGCGTCGGTCCGCCCGGGATCGATCGGCAGCTCCACGGTGAAGCGGCTCCCCATGCCGGGCTTGCTGCTGATCGACAGCGCACCGGAATGCGCCATCACGAGGCGGTGGACGATCGACAGGCCGAGACCGGTGCCTTCCTCGGCCATGCCGGCCTGACGCCGCAGCCGTGTGAACGGAGCAAACCGCCGCAGCTTCCGCAGGTCGTCCTCGGACAGTCCCGGCCCGGTATCCCATACCTCGAATACCACCGTGCTCCCGTTCCTTCCACGAGCCACGTTGAGTCTCGCGCGGCCACCGGGTGGTGTGAACTTCACCGCATTGTCGAGCAGATTGATGAGGATCTGCCGCAGACGGCGTGGATCCGCCCGGATCACGGGCAGGTCGGACTCGATGTTTACGTCCAGCTGCACGCGTCTGGAGCTCGCGGCATGCCGGATCAGTCCCGCGACGTCATCACAGATCGCTTCGACCGCGACCGGCTGGAGGCGCAGACCGCCCCGCCCCTGAGAGCCGAGGCTCGCGAGATCCAGCACGCCGTCGACCAGATCCATCAGGTGCTTCACGCCCGTCTCGATGGTCGACAGGATCATGTCCCGATCCACCTGGCTCGTGCCGGACTCGCTCTCCCGCAGAAGGTCGATGCCGCCGGCAATGCAGGTCAACGGCGCGCGCAGCTCGTGGCTGAGAAGCGCGATCGCTTCGTCTCTTTCCAAAGCGTCGGCACGAGGCTGATCCGCCTGCGGACGCGCTTCGGCATCCTGCTCGCGCTCGCCGATCGCTTCGTCGCACGCGGTCCCGGTCATGACCACGAGCCCGCCGACGGAAACCAGACCCGTCACGACCCACAGGGTCGATCCGTCGGGACGGCGATCAGGTAGCGCGCCGGTCCACTCGCCCCTCGACTGGAGCTCGGGAAGGAGCTCGGTCTGCATCAGCGCCACGGTCTCCCGGGAGAACAGCTGTCGCCAGCTGAGCCCGAGCACCTCGCCCCGGTGGATACCGAAGACGCTCGCGAATGCCGGGTCGGCGTACACGAGTCGATCGCCGTCGAATACGGCCATGCCGGCCGGGAACTCGCGCGACTCGACGCTGCGGTTCGGCAACGACCGCGACGGACCCGCTTTTTCGCTTTCCGTGCGCTCGATGGAGTCCGGACGCCGCCTTTCCTGCCTGTGGCGACTTGCGTCCCTGATGCAGACCACGTACTCCGTATCGCCCCGGACGCCCGTTGCCAGGGCCTGGCTCGTCACATGATGCGCCCGAGCGAGCCCGTCCTTCCCGAGAATGCGCAGGGTGCACCAAGCGGCCCGCCCTTCGGCGTGCGCATGACTGTCGAACAGCACGCGCAACGCACGCGCACGGTCCCCCGGAACGACGAGCTTCAGGAAACTCTGACCAGCGAGGACACCCGTGTCCGCCTCGCCAACCGGCGAAGCGCCGCCCCAGGTGTCGAGCACCCGAAAGTGACTGTCCAGCCTGAAGAACTGCGCGTGCCGAGACGAGCCATCAGCCAGCCTCCGGCCGCCCCCACAGTCGCCGCTGCCACTGTGGCGTCTGCGTCGTCCATAAGGCCGCGTGCGCCATCCCCCCGGGTGAGGGCTGCGGAAGCACCCCACACGAACGTCTCCCCTCGGCGTTCTCATGATTATGTGTCTACTGTTGTTGCAGATTCGTGTTTTTGGGCATTTCCAACGGCCCACCTATGCTCGACGCCAGCACGTTGAGGTAATGCTTCATCTTCCGCTTCCCTTCTTCGGACAACTCGACATACAGGCGGCGGCGATCACTCGGGTCGCGCGTGCGGACCACCAGACCCGCCCTGATGAGGTCGTCTATCCGCCTCAGCGCCGTGGTAATCGGCGCCTTGGAAGCGAGGCACAGGCTCGTGACCGGGATGCGGCGCCCCGTGAACGTATTCAGCATGAGCTCGGCGAGCATCTCCCAGGCCGGATCCGGCGAGACGGCATCGCCGAACAGGCCACTGCGCACCTCCTGCATGCCCGTCAGGAATCTCAGCGTCTCGTATTCCTTCGCGGGAGACAGGCTTCCGACTGCCGAGGGCATGGGGTTGGGCTGCGGCCCCAGAGGCGCCACCGGCTGCTCCGGCTCCGCCGTGCCCTGGCAGATGCGCGCGAGCTCTGCGGCAATCGAACGGGCCGCATTCGCCAGGCTTGCAAGCTGCTCCACACGAGGGCCGCTGCTCGCGTTGAGGGCCTCCCGCGCCTTCTGTGTTCTGACCATTGCGTTGCGAACGGAGGCGACGAGCTCGCGAGGCGTCACCGGCTTGAGCAGATAATCGACCGCCTCGAGGCGCATGGCCGACACCGCCGATTCCAGGGATGCCTGGCCGGTGACCAGAATGAACTGCATCCAGCCACGGTCCGCGAACTGCTCACGGACCTCCCTGATGAGATCGATTCCGCTTCTGTGCGGCATGCACAGATCGGTGACTATGACATCGACGCTCGGATAGTTGCGCAGCGTGTCGACGACGTCGTCCGGGCTGTGCAACACCCTGCAGTTGCGGTCCGTCTGGGAGAGGATTCGGCGAAATACCCGCGCCGCGCGGCAGTCGTCGTCAACGATGAGCAGACGCGGCGGAAGTGACTTCGCTCCCGGGCGCTCGACGGCACCTCGGCACAAGCTCTGCTGGGGCGTGTGGTCACTTCGCATTTCGTCGACCTTGATGCCGGTTCTGTACTCGCAGCAGCCTCCCCTTGTCCTAGTTATTGCTCGTGCGCGAACCCGTCTTTCGAGGGATGCCGCTGCCTGTCTCCGATAGCCGACATTGTAGGGTCACCCGCCCCGAATTCGAGGGCTTTTCGTTCCACTTTGAAAGAAAGTGACCGTGAACAACGCCCGTCGCGCGCCGGCGGAGCAGAGTGCGGACGACGCTGCAGCCGCGACGGAGCCGCCATGCAGAAGGCCGATCACGGCCTCCCGCGGGTCAGCTTTTCCGTGTGCTACCCTGCGCCGACACATCCGTCTTGAAGGCATCCGCGCCGCAGATGCCAGCTTGTAGTGCATTTGCGGTCATCTGCAGTATCCGCGGATTGAGCGCACGCGTGATTCCCGCGGCCTTCGCATTCCGTCGCACGATGTTCCAGAACGTCTGGCGGGTCATCTGGCGCCCTCTGTTGCTCGGAAAGAGAACGTCGTGCTTCGAGGAGCCGAGCTGACTCAAGGCGCTTCCGTTGACGTAAGCCCGGAGCCAGAGCAACGCTCCACGATCGAGCCGCACGATCTTCGGGCCGCCACGCCCGTTGCGCAGCCTGAGGTGGCCCGCCCCCAGCTCGACGTCACCACGACGCAGGGCGACGATCTGCGACGCCCGCAAGCCGTTTCTGCATGCCAGCTCCAGCATGACGCGATCCCTCAGACCGATCGCGGTGGAAGTATCCGGTGAGTTGAGCAGCCAGGCTCGCTCCGGGTCGGAAAGCCCCTCGACCCTGCGTCGTGGCTGACGCGGACGCTTCACGTTCGAAGGGTCATCGGTTCTCAGCCCGAGCCGTCTCAGATACGCGTAGTACCGCCGCAGACTGGTCAGTCTCCTGGCGGCCGACGCCGCGCTGCGCTCGCGGCCGGAGCGCGGCTCGTAGATGAAGCCGTTCACGTCGGTCGTGTCTGCGCTCAGCGGCGTCTTGCCCGATGCCGCAAGGTAGCGCTCGAACGCGCGCAGATCGGCGACATACAGCGCCACGCTGCTGACTGCGAGCTCGTGCGAAGTCAGCAGATCATCCCGAAATCCCTCGACGGACCCGTCACCCGCGCATGCGCACGGCTTACCGGCCCGGCGTGCATCGACCCGGCTTCCTCCTCGTCGCTTCATCATCGCTCGACAATCCAGCCCCCTGGAGCATCGCTCACGCACATGGATCGCAGACGTGCAGAGGGCGCCCGGCCGATCTGCAGCCCGACTGCTCCCGCCAATGGCGCAGCGATAGTGCCGTGATCACGGCCTCCCTGCAGACGGAGCCGCACCATACTGAAGGGATCGCTGCAGGATCCGGCCCATCGAAGCCCGCTCCGGCAGCCCGACGCGCCCGGGCGCAGATGGCCTCGGAACAGGCAGGAAGCCCTCACGGTGGCATCGCCACCGGAGCGCTGCCGGCATGCGGCCGAACGATTCCAATTCGGACTCATCTTCAAGGCGCGTCGGCGCCAGATGGCGCAAGGTACGGTCGCGGGCCGTGCCGTATCCGGATCGCTCGAGCGTCCGACTCCGACCGGTCTTCGTTGCGACCCGGCAGCGCGAGCGCCCCGCAGCGCCTGCCGAACGCGTGTTTCGCCTCGACAATGAACGTGACCGCGAAGAACGACTCGATGCTCCTGAGGATTGCCGAAGACGGCCCGATTCGCCCGCTCTTCGGAAAAAGCCGCGCTCCCGAGACCGCTCCGAAGGGCAAGAAGCGTCCTCGGCCCCGGCGCTATCCGATCCTCTGCTACCTCGTCTCTCCGGTGCCGCGCTTCGCCGAGCTCGGAATCATGGGAATCGTCGGCCACTGCATACGATTCGCGACGCACGAGTGGCAGCTGCGCAATCCCCGCATCGTGCTGATCGTCGACTGCATCACGGGCACGCCCTCGCTGGTGGAGGAGTCCCGGAGACGGTATCCCGACAAGGCGATCGTTGCCTTGTGCGCGCGGCGGGACGGGAGCGTCACGGGACGGCTCATCGCGTGCGGTGCGGATGCCGTGCTCACTCCCGCCGATCCTGCAAGGACGTGGTTCGACACGCTCCACGAGTCGTGTGACGACCGGTGGACCGCTGCGGCCGGCGAAGAAGGAAACGCGGCGCCCGGGCATCCGCCCGCGCCGGAGGAGATGCCCGACTGCGCCGCCGGCTCCGTCCCCGAAGGCGGAGTCCACTTCGGCGAAACGCTGATGAAGGCCAGAGTACGCCAGGGCACGACACTGGCGAAAGCGGCGGCCGCGTGCCTGCTGTCGGTAGACCAGGTGTCCGGCCTCGAGTCCGGCGACTTCAGGTCCTTCCATTCTCCCGCATACGCCGCGCGCGCTCTCGAGCGCTACGCGCGCTTCCTCGGGATTCAGACGGTACCGGAGGATTACGTCGCGGCGAGCCTGCCGGAAGAAGCACGCCCTTCCTCTCCCGAGAACCGGAAGTCGCGGCTCAGGCTCGGGCGCGGAAGCCTCTTCTTCAATGTGCTCTCTTCCCGCTGAGACGGCCGCCCACGGATCACTCCATTTCGAAACAGACGGCACCGTGATGAGCGTGCTTCTGTGTCAAATTACGGTGGAAGCGGTTCTCGGCCGGCACGAGTCATGAGGCGTATTGCCGGACAAACCGAATCTATGGCGTCAGGAGTCTTGGAGCAGCAGATGACATCCGTCGTTCGTGCGGTCGATATCGGCTATGGAATGACCAAGTACGTGCGCCGGAGCGAGGGGGACGGGAAGGTCACCTGCGAGTCGTTTCCATCGATCGTCGCGCTCGGCGAAGGCTCGACCCTCGGCGCGGGATACTTCGACGCGCGCGACACGGTCGTCGTGGAATGGCAGGGACAGAGCTACGAGGTCGGCCGGGACGTCACGCTGGTCGTGCGCGGGCACAACACGCGCATCCTGGATGTCAATTACGCGACCTAGGACGAATACAAGATCCTGCTGCGCGGTGCCCTCAGAAAGATGGGCTTGCGGCGGATCGACCTGCTCGTCCTCGGCGCGCCCCTGCTGAACTTCAACCGCGTGGCGCCGACGCTCGAGTCGAGCTTCACCGGCAGGCTGAGCCTCTGCAGAGGCGAGGAAACGGAGGTCGCGAAAGTCGTCGTGCTTCCGCAGCCCGTCGGCGGTCTCGCCTGGGCCCGCAGCGCCCTCATGAGCGAGGAAAGCGACTCCGCGGGCCTGACCCTGCTGGTCGACATCGGCTACTTCACCGTGGACTGGCTGGTCGCCGACGGAACACGGGTGCTTCCGGAGCGCAGCGGAAGCTATCCCGGCGGCATGTCGACCGTCGTCCGCGAGCTCGCGGGCGAGGTATCCCGCCGGACCGGCGACAACATCACGACCGTGGCGATGTGGGACAGGATCGACCGCTATCTCTACGCCGGCGAGAAGTTCACCATCTACGGCAAGGAGTACGACCTGAGCCAGCATGCCCAGGCCGTGAAGACCGTCATCTCGCAGTCCGTGGCCGCGATCGCGCAACGCATCGGGGACGCCAAGGACATCTCCCAGCTCCTGGTCGTCGGCGGCGGTGCGGGGACCTTCGCCGGGGCGCTGCGCGAGCTCTACCCCAGCATGCGCATCGAAGTCGTTCCGGATGCGCCGTTCGCCAACGTGAGAGGGTTTCAGCTGATTGGCGAGTCGATGGCGCTCGCCGCCCGCAGCAGCCGGGTATCTCCGAGCGAATCATGAGTCTGAGAGCCTATCTGATGCGCGCGCTCCGGCGTCCGGCCGCGGAGCGCGGCTCATCGGGCCGGACAGGCTCCTCCCGCAAGGAGGCGGTTGCCTACATAGGCGAGGGCATCCGGCTCGACGGCGAAGTAAGAATGGCCGAAGGCATCGCCGTGATCGCCGGCACGATCCACGGCACGGTTCGCGCCCACCGGAACTCGACGATCTCCATCGTGAGACCGGCAACGGTATGCGGCGACATACAGGCCGGTCGGGTCGAGGTGAGCGGCCGCGTCGAGGGTGATGTACATGCCGATCATGAAGTCATCCTGCGGGCGGGCGTGCACGTCACGGGAGACATCTACTGCCGGTTCGTCTCGTTGCATCCGGGGGCCGTGATCCGCGGACGGCTGCATCAGAAGACGGCTGCGCCGGGTACGGCTCCCCCCGATGGCGAGCGGCCAGTCGCCATCGCATCGTCGCGAGAAGAGTCGACATCCGGCAACGGCGTGGTTCCCATCGCACGGCCTGCAGCGGAGCATGCGGCTGCCAACAGCACGCTTCCGACACGGACGGACGGCAATGTCGGAGCGAGCGGAGGAGATCACACACGGCCCGTACAGGCCGAGCCCGCCGCACAGCCTCCGTCCCCCGCGACCGTCGTACGGGCCTTCCTCAACCGGACGCGCCAGGGCACGTCGGCCAACGCCGACAAGCGCCACAGCGGCGCGGGCTAGTGCGGCACGGAGGAGCCCAGCACCGAGACTCTGACGTCGGGCAACGGGCCGCGGACGACGTAAACCGCTCGGATCAGCGGGGGCTGCGAGAAGCTCGCGGTGACGACGTGCGTCGCCAGCCACTCGTCGTTCGAATACACGACGACGCAGGGATAGACGACCTCTCCGCCGAGATGCGCGATCCCCAGCCGGAAGTGCAGCCCATCGGATGGCGGTGCGATGTCGCGAGGCAGACCGCCCCGCCCGATCAGCTCCATGACGGCACGATGTCCCTTGCGCGGCTGGAGATCGTTCAGCTCGTCGATCGTGGTGCCGACCGCGACGAAGCCGGTCACCTTCCCGCCATCCCTGCTTTCCAGCGCCTGAGACCACACCATCGTCAGCCAGTCGATATCCGGCGGCAGAGCACATGCGGTCCGCGCGGGCCTGCACGCTCTGCGCGTGCCCATGCTGCGCGGGGCGGGCCGATGAGCTCTGTTCGAACAGCTGCCCACTCGACGCATCATCGACGCCTCCCTTGCGTCCCGCATCATCCGCCGCGGCTTGCCCGTGCCGCTGCGCGTCTGTGTGAAAGGGAAGGATCCGGAGTCAGCGCCAGCCCTTCCGTCGGGTCGTCATCCCGGCATCGCAGGGCGAGCGCAAAAGCGTAGAAGCGCCGGATGCGCTCCAGAGCGGGCGCGAGCGCATCGGGCGAAGCTCCGCCAGCGAGGTACTCGACCAGATAGCATTCCAGGTCACGACGGGTCGCGCTCACGAGCGTCCGCTGCATCGTCTGCTGCATCCAGCGGTCGAGCTTCCCGAGCTCGCTGCGATAGCGAGCCCGAACTCTCCGCGTGATGCGGTACTCGATGCTGATGACGTCGAGGAATCTGCCGATCAGATCGTCCGAGAGGCCCCACCAGGGATCCGACGGACAGCGCGCCGGGGAGTTGAGCGCCTCGATCTCACAAATGGCTGTCGCGTCGAGTAGCATGGCGGTCTGGTTCGTGGCTGACACCGGACACCGGAAGACCGACGTCCTTGATTCAACCGTACCAGATCGCGCCATGCCACCATCATCAAATGCATCCGTTTTGAAACGAGCAGCCCGCTTCTTGACGATAAGGTGTCAGCGAGCCGGCGCCGGCCGTGCCCGACTCCCCGCAGGCAGCTCGCTTGCCCGCTGGGGCGACCCGCCACGTCTCAGCTCCGCCAGGACCTCGTTGGCCTGTACGAGAAACTCCGCGACGAGCTCGCGTGCGGTAGTGCTCAATGACACGAAATTTCGGCGCGCATCCTTCGGGTCGGCCGTACGCTCGATGTAGCCGCGCGCCGCCAGCTCGTTGATTCGCCGCAGGATGGTCGTGGCCGAGGCGCCCGGGATGGATACCATCAGCCCCGACACCGACAGACGCTGCCGCTTGCGCTCGGAGCGGGCGATCTCCAGCAGCAGTTCCCAGCCCAGCTCGTCGAGGCCCTGGCTGTCGTACCGGCTGCGCAGCTTCCGCAGGTCGTCGACCGCCTTCAGGATCAGGGTGTCCGACAACGGCTCCGGAGCCGCGCTCGCTTCCGTGCTCTGTCGAGCGGCATCGGGTCGCGTGTCCGGCCGTCCCGGCCCGGCGGATGCGAGCTGCTGCAGGCCCTCTATGAGAGCCTGCGAGCGCTCGATGATCCGCTCGAGCTCCCGGCACATGGGATTGCCCCGCAGCTGATCGGACTCGGCACGCTCCATGACTCTGTCGACCGTCTCGATCAGTTTCGCGGGCTCGATCGGCTTGGTCAGGAAGTCGCACACGCCGAGGCGCAGGGCGCTGATCGCCGTCTCCAGCGACGGGTGTCCCGTCAAAACGAGGACGCGGGGCGCCGGGCGGTTCAGCGGCAAGGCCAGGAGCCGATCGACGAACTGCAGCCCCGTCATGCCCGGCATGAGAATGTCGCTCAGGACGACCCGAATCTCCTCTCGCCTGGAAATGAGGGCCAATGCCGCTTCGGCGTCGTCGACCGCATGGTAGGTACGGCCCGCTGACTCCAGTATCCCCTTCAGGATTTTCAGCATGGCCAGGTCATCATCCAGCACCAGCACTTCACCGTGCCTGCTGCTTCTCTCTGGCGTGGCCACTGTCAAGAGATCCTCCCCTTCGAAACCGAACGACCGGAAACACGCGTGAGCAAAGTGATTCCCCGGCACCAGGATTGCGGTTCCGACTGGACGGATCGCCTCCCCTGTTGCTTCGGAGTCACGTTGCCAGATACGCCAGCCGCGCATGAACCGGAGGAATCGTTTCCGCACGCTCGCATCGGCGGCCCGGCGGTTGCAGTCCGGCTGGCCAATATGTGAAGCCGGCCCTTGGTGGTACTGTCATATTGCAGCGAGCATTCTAAGCTGTCACACATCACGGTGCGGGGCATGGTCTCATTTTGTGAAGCTCGTCTCGTACGGGGTCATTCCCGGCGAGCTCGAGCCCTTGCCGCTCTCGGCGGAGCGCTCATCGCGCTGGCGGCAACCCTCTTCGGTCCTCCGCCAACACCCTTCTCGACCGAGCATCTGACATGGACGCCGATGCTGGTCTGCGCTCTCCACATCCTGGGCGGCTGGAGTGCCGCGGCCGCCGCGGCCGTGACGTTCGCGTCCCGGCAGTTGATGGACGGCAACGCGCTTTACCTGGCGGTCTATCTCGCCGTCGTCATTGCAGGCGTGGAGCGCTTCCGGCGGGGAGCCAGCCTGCTGGTCGTAGCCCCGCTGCTGACGGTCGTCGGGTTCGCGCTGCGGGTCCTCTTGGGCGCCGGGACGTCATTGACCGAACAGGGCATCGCCCTGGCGATCAGCGCGGTCGAGGTCGACTTGACATTGACCCTGGCAGTACTGGTGCAGGCAGCGGCAAGACGATGGAGGCGCGTCGTGCCCGTCGCACGCCGCACGATCCGACTGGATGACGTGCTCTTTGCGATCGGGGTCGGAAGTGCAGCCGCTGCCGTAGCGGGTCTGTACCTGGAACCCGCTTCGGGCATCATGACGCTGCGAGACGAGGCCGGATGGCGAGCCGCCGCGTTGCTGGCCCTCGTCCATGTCATCTGCTCCATCCTGGCGCTGCGTGGCGGTGCTGCCGTTCGCCGACTTCGCCGGCCGATCGTCACCCCGGGGCGCTCACCCGGGAGCCCACGCCCATACAGAGGCTGGCCGGCGGAGATCGCGCGCCTGCTGATCCAGCATCGGAGAGCCGTCGCCGGCCGCAGTCGCCGCGTTTTCGCCCTCGAGCAGCGCCTCGATGCAAGTCAGCGACAGATCGAATCCCTGCAACGGCAGTTGCACAGGACGAAGAAGGAATCGGGCGCGGCGCGCAGATCGCTCGAGCATCTCAGACGTATCGCAAAGACGATACTGGCCAGCTGGAAGGCGACGATGGACCTGTTCCCCGGCGTGACGATTCTCGTGGATGCGCACGGGCGCATTGGGCACGTCAGAGGCCCGACCGGCAAGCTTCTCGGCTACGAGCTGAAACAGCTGCGCGGAAGACCCATCAGCGCGCTGGTTCCCTCGTCCTGCACGCTGGCTCATCCGCTGGAGCTGGACGAACGAGAGCCGGTGACCTCGACGCCACAGCCGGTCGAAGCGCCGATCCGCACCCGAAGCGGACAGACGCCCCGGTTCAGCATCGCCTCCACCTCGTTCCTTCTCAGGGGAGGACGTCACCGCATCGTGCAGCTTCAGCCGGCGAGCCGCCGGGACGAGTCGTCCGACACGTCGGACGACGCCGCCCGACGCGTGCAGAACCGGCTGATCGCATCGATGAGTCACGAGCTGCGCACGCCGCTGCACGGGCTCATCGCGACGCTCGACATGCTGCGGGACGAAGCGCTTTCCGCCCAGGGCCGGCGTCAGCTTGCGGTGGCCCGAAGCTCGGCGCGCTCGCTGCTGAAGATCGCGGACGACGTCCTGGATCTGGCCCGCCTCAGCAACGGCACCTTCCCCCTCGAGCGGCGGCAATTCGATCTGCGCCGGACGCTCGGGGAGGTTGTCGAAGAGAACCGTGCACGCGCCGAAGCCTCGAATCTGAGGCTGTCGATTCACGGAGGGGAGGAGCTTCCGCCCTCGTTCTTCGGCGACCCGCAACGAATCAAACAGGTGCTCGTGAACCTCGTATACAACGCCATCAAGTTCACGCCGGCGGGAGAGATCTCCCTGCGGGTGCACTACGACGGCGCCGTCGTCGTCGTCGATGTCAGCGACACCGGACCGGGCATACCACCCGAGAAGCGGGAGACGATCTTCGAGCCGTTCGTACAGGGCGATCCCTCGTCGCGGGGTCCCGGCGGGGCCGGTCTGGGCCTGGCGATCAGCCGACAGCTCAGCGAAGCCATGGGCGGCCGGCTGGAGCTGGTGTCCAGCGGACCCAAGGGCTCCACGTTCCGCATGACGCTGCCGCTCGAGAGCTCGCCGGATGTCCTGGTCGTCGAGCAGACCCAGCGCAACTTCTGCAACCCTCAGGGCCGCATCCTCGTGGTCGAGGACCATCGCGCCAATCAGTACGTCGTACAGAGCCTGCTGACCTCGCTGAGCTGCCCGTCGACGCTTGCCGCCAGCGGCTCGGAGGCACTCGAGGCCATCGCATCGGAGGAATTCGATCTCATTCTGATGGACTGCCAGATGCCCGGAATGGACGGCCTGGAGACCACCCGGCGGGCCAGGCGGCTGCTGAAGAGACACGTACCGATCATCGCCATGACCGCGAATGCGTCATCCGAATACAGGCAACGCTGCCTCGAAGCGGGCATGGACGACTTCCTGGCCAAGCCGTTCGGCCGTCCCACACTCCACGCGATCCTGTGCAAGTGGCTGCAGCCTTCGAAGGGCCGGGAGCCTCTTCCCGTCGTCACGGAGCGCGTGGCGACGCTCCAGGCCCTGGACCCGAAAACGTTCGATGCCCTGGCAGGCAGCCTGCACAATCCGAAGTCCGCCCTGCAGGAGATCAAGCAGTCGTTTCTGGAGACCGCGCGCAAGGCGCAACGCCTGCCCGGCAACGTGGACAGCCAGGAATGGCGGCGTTTCCTGCACACGCTGTCGGGAACCGCCGGCATGATCGGCGCGCGGCACATCCGGTATCTGGCCGAGAAGATGCGGGAAGCCTCCAGCGACGACGACCGGGCTCGGCTCGCCTCCATCCAGGCTCAGCTGCGGGACGCCATCCGGGACTTCGAGCAGGCCTTCGACACCTACCTGGCCGGCAGCCCGTCGTGACGAGTGCCCTCGTCCCGATGAGCGCCCTGCCCCGATGAAGGCCGCGATGCCCGTGCCGGGCGCTCAGCGCTCGCCGAAGGCCTCGTCCAGCGTCTTCGTGATCGGCTTGGTGATGAAGCGCAGCACCGTGCTCTCGCCCGTCTTGATCTCCACGGTCGCGGTCATGCCGGGCTGAAGCTCGATGCGCTCGTTGGGACGGCGCTTCTGCATGCCGCTGGCATCCACCCGCACGTGAACACGGTAATAGGAGAACTCTCCCCGCGCGTTCTGCTCGGTCAGCGTGTCCGCGCTGATGTAGATGACCTCACCCACCCCCGAGCCATAGATCGTATAGTCATAGGCATCGAACTTGACGTTCGCCGGCTGACCCACGCGGATGAAGCCGATATCCGCGGGTTGTACCTGCGCTTCGACGATGAGCTCCTCCCCGGTCGGAACGATCTGCAGCACCTCATCGCCAGGACGCAGCACCGCGCCCACCGTCGTGAACCTCACGTTCTTGACGACCCCGTCCGTCGGCGCGTACAGCTCGGTATGGCGCAACTGCTCCGCGCGCTGCCTGCGAAGCTGCACTGCCGTGACCAGCTCTTCCTCCGTTTTCGCGAGCTCGGTCTGCAGCTCCTGCAGATACTGGTTGCGGCGGTCGGTGATCTTGCCGGAGATCTCCGCCTCCTGGCGCTGGAGCCGCAGCACCTCCGAGCGGCTCACGTCCCCCGTCTGCAGCAGCGGCAGATTCATCTGCAGCTCCTGAGACACCAGGCGATGCATTTCCTCCAGCGTCCTGAGCTCCTCGCGCAGCGCGGTCCGCCGCTTCTCGTACAGCGACCTCTGGTTCTCGATGAACTCGGGATAGTCCGCCAGCGAGGCGTCGAAGACGAGCGGCTTGTCATAGAGCTCCGCCTCGAGGCGCGCCAGCCTGGCCCGCAGCGCCGCTTCCTTGCCGAGGCTTTCCAGCAGGGCGGCCTCGGCCTTGGTCCGATCCAGACGCACGAGCAGCTGTCCACGGCTGACCGCGTCGCCCTCCCGGACCAGCAGCTCGGTGATGACGCCCCCGTCAGGGCTCTGCAGGATCTGCACCCGGCCGCTCGGTATCACGCGCCCCGTGGCCCGGCTGATCTGATCGACTTCCGCCCAGTGCGCCCAGCCCAGGAATCCCGCCACCGCCAGCAGGGCTACGAGTATGACGAGGCTGCGCCGCGCACTTCCGCCGGTCTCCTGCCGACCGCTCATGCGCTCGTCCCCTCCGCCGTTCGCACGGCCATCGGCCGCGGCGCGCCCGTGGCCGTCTGACGCAGCTGCCGCAGCGCCTCCGCCTTCGGCTTGTCCAGAACCACCCGACCGTCGAGGAGGACCACGACACGATCGACGAGGCGCAGCAAAGGCAGCTTGTGCGTGATGATCACCAACGCGTCGTCCGGTCCTACGCAGTTGTCGATCGCGGCAAGAACGCGGCTCTCGCTCTCCTGATCGAGAGAGGCGGTGGGCTCATCGAGCAACCACACCCGCGGCCTGCCCAGCAGCAGGCGCGTCAGTCCCACGAGCTGCCGCTGCCCGCCCGAAAGGCCGCCGCCACCCTCCGTGATGGGCAGATCCAGCCCCTTGGGATGGGAAGCAATGAACTGCGTGAGGCCGGTCTGCGCGGCGCAGCGCATGAGCTCTTCGTCTCCCGGGTCCGGCCGGCCGAGCAGCAGGTTCTCGCGCAGCGTTCCCTGCACGAGCCGGTAGTCCTGCGGCAGATAACCCACGTGCTCTCGCAGGACCTCCTCGGCCAACTGGTGGAGATCCAGGCCCGCGAGCAGGACCGTGCCGGATTGCGGGCGATAGAGGCCGGCGAGCAGCTTCATCAGCGTGCTCTTGCCGGATCCGACCGGGCCGATCAGCGCGACGCGCTCGCCGGGCGAGATGACGAGCTTCTGGATGTCTAGGCCCGCACGCGCGCCGGGATACGCAAAGCGCACCGAATCGAGCGAGAGCGGGCCGTTGAGAGCGCCCGGACGAAGATAGTCGCCGTCGGGATCCCGATCGAGCGGCAGCGCCAGAAGCTGATCCAGTCCCTCCAGAGCGCTGCGTGCGTAGCTCCACTGGGTGATGAGCGACGGTAGCTGCGCAAGGAGCGGGCCGTTGACGCGGCCGGCAATGATCGCGCAGGCGATCAGCGCTCCCATGGTGATCTCGCCGTCGATGACGAGAAGGCTGCCCCAGGCGATCATGGCGACGTACACGATCTGCTGTGTGCCGTTGGCGGAGGCCTGCGCAAGGGCGCTCACGCGCCTTACGCGCTCGTCGTCGGCCGCCAGCTGATCCACGAGCCTGTTCCAGCGCGCCAGCAGCTCCCAATGGCCCCGCGTCGCCTTGACCACCTCGCTCGCCGCGATGGCCTCCACCAGCAGTCCGTTCTTGCGGTAGCTGCTGACCTGACTGCGCTTCGTCTCCCGCCGCACGGCTCTGGCGAGAATCCACGCGAGCGAGAGCACGATCGGCAGGGCGACGAGCGGGGCGAGCGCGAGAATCCCGCCGATCTGCGAGACGACCCAGATCATGAACAGCGCGAACGGAAGATCCGCGATGAAGAAGATCGAGGTCGCCGACATCACCGCCCGCACCTGCTCCAGGCCCCGCAGCTGAGCCGCCAGCGTCCCCACCGAAGGAGGGCGCGCATCGAGCCGCATCGCCTGCATGCGCGAGAAGAAGTATTCCGAGATCTCGGCATCGATCGACGAGGCCTCCCGCTCCAGCGCGACGGCGCGCAGCCAGCGCAGCAGGAACTCGATGCCGATGGCGAAGATCACCCCGCCGAGCATCACCCAGAGGGTGGCCAGACCGCCCTGAGGAATGACGCGGTCGTACACCTGCATCGTGAACAGGGAGACCCCCAGGCTCACCAGGCTGATGATCGCCGTCGCGACGGTCGCCTCCACCAGCATTCGCCGGCGGGACAGCAGGGCGCGCAGGAAGATCTGGAAGGACTGAGACGGCGCCGACTTGCGCAGCGCTCCCGGAATGTGCAGACGATGGAAGGAGAGAGCCGCCTCCTCCGTCGACCACGCTTCGGTTCCCGAAGGCGCATGCACACGCACCTCGGTCGGCGTGCGCCACTGATCCGCGATCGCCCAGCCCTTCACGGGATGGTGAACCAACAGCGGAAAGTGCTGCGGCTTCGGTGGCGCCGTGAGCCGCTCGGGCGGCTCCCAGCCCACGGCGGCGCACAGCTCCGCGAGCGCCTCCTCGCGTCTCCAGTCCCCTTCGAGACTCTCGGCCGCCCGGGCCCAGTTCGGTTCGAGATCGATGCGCTCGCGGCGCGCGAGCGCCGCGATCACGGCTGTCAGCTCCCTCATGGATTGCTCTCCCCGGCGCCCGGCTGCCAGCGGCCGGACAGGAGCATCAGGCGCAGGTAGGAAGACATGGCGCTCGCCTCGGCCTCGACCTGGATCAGTCTGGCCGTCACCGCCTCCCGTACGGCGTTCAGCACCTCCGGCCAGGTACGTCGGCCCGCCGAGAACTGGCGCAAAAACGACTCGGTCACCGATTGCGCCGCCAGCGCGGCCTCCCGGCCCGCCTGCACTTGCAGAAGCGCGGACTCGTGTCGGGCGAGCTCCGACATCACCCGCTCACGATGCTCCCGCCCCGCGGTCTGCACTGCCAGGAGCGCGGCCCGCTCGCGCTGGCGAGCCGCCGATATCGCAGACACTCTGGAGAGCCCTCCGTCCGCCTGGAACCGCACGACCAGCCCGAGCTGATCGTCCAGATCATTGCCGTCGGAGAGGCGGTGAACGTATTGCGCTGCGAGCTTCGGCATCAGATCGCTCTTGCGGACGGCCACCTCCGCGGAGGCGATATCCGCCTCGGCGTCGATGCGCCGCCTCTGCGGATCGAACCGCAGCGCGGCGCGCACCAGCTCCTGCCTGTCGATCGAGTGCTGCTCGTGCCGGAAGATCAGCTGCGCCGTGATTTCGAGAGATTCGTCTCCCGCGAGCTCCCGGAGCTGCACCAGCGCGACTTCCGCGGCGGCGCGCGCCTGCAGGACCTCGCTCTCGGTCTGGCGGGCCCGGGACTCGGCGAGCCGCAGCTCGGCAGCGGGACTGACTTGCTGCTCGACCCGACGCCGCATCGAGTCGACGAGCTTGTAATGCTCCTCGAGACTGTCCTCCAGGATCCGGACGCGTCGCCGCAGGCTGAGCAGATCGACGTAGGCCTGCACGGTGCGCAAGGCAAGATCCAGATACACTTCGTCGAGCCTGGCGACCGCCGCATCCAGCCGGGCCTGGGACAGACGGATATTGGCGCTGATGAGCCCGCCACTCCAGAGCGGCTGCTCCAGGACGAGCGATGCAGACACGTCGCCCCCCCTGCGGCCATCGGCGAAACTTTCGACCATGACGCCGGGGAAACGGGCCCACTGCGAGCCGCTGAGCTCCGAGCGCGCCGCGGCGATCTCCGCGCGGGCAGCCTCAGCGCTCGGATGGGTTGCAAGGACCCGCCGGGCAAGCTCGGTCAGCTCGACGCTCTCCAGCGGAGCACTCGTCGCCGAGGAGAGTCCCGGCGCAAGCGCTGCGAGCAGGACGATCAGACGAAATGTGCGCGTCATGAACGGTGTCTGGATCCGTGCCGATGATTTCGTGGCTCATGGCGGCTGTGCGCCTGACGGCGCGCGCCCGGCCGCACCCTACCCGGTGCAGGCCCGGCGCAGGCTATCCCGACTACCGATTGGCTCCACTTCGAAATGGATCCGTTATGAAAGCTTCTTTATCTTCCGGGCACCCCTGCGTTCAGTGCACGGCGGACGCTCCGTCCTGACTGCGCGGCGCCTCCGGGCGCGCCCATTCGGGCCAGCCGGTCAGGGACCATCCCGCCCGAAGGTAGACGTTGCGGAAAATGCCGAGGCATCGGCGCAGGGTGAGCTCGTCCATCGTGAGATCCACCCGCTTCGTCCCGTTCTTCAGAGACAGCCGCAGCCTCCCGCGCACCACGCGTACGTCGGCGGAGGACGCGAGCCACTCTTCGCTTGCGGCGCTGGCGGGCACGGGTGACTCGAGCCCCAGAGTCACATGGGCGGCCTGCTGCCTGAAGCGTTGCCGCGCGCTCTCACGCATCGACGCCAATGGGTCGTCTCCGCACGGCTTCTCGAGCCGCTTGAACAGCACCGGCAGCAGGCGATCGAGCAGCCGCCTGGTGAGCCAGACGATCACGACGGCCCCGCCGGACTTCTGGCCCGCGAGCCGGACACTGTCTTCCGACTCGACATATCGCAGCGTGATTCGATCGAGCTCGTGCACCACCCCGCCTCTCAGGCTGCCGTGGAATCGGCGGTACGCGTGAGGAGTCGCGCCAGCGCACCAGGCAGATGCTGTCGTGACGGCACCGCGCGAACACGCGATGCCCCCAGACATTGCGCAATGAGCCCGAACTGCGGGTGCCCGCGCACGACCAGTCCGTTGCCGGCCAGATGGCTGCCGAGCAGGCGCAGCACAGGCACGAGCGCCGTACCCTGCGCGTCGCCAGCCGGGGGCTTCCAGTCGTCCGCCACGACCAGGGCGTCGAACCGGTCGAACGGCAGTCCCCGAGGCAGGAACTCCTGTCCATCGGTGACCAGCACGATCGCTTCGACCGAGTTGTCGATCAGCAAGGTTCGCGCATCTGCGAAGGCCGACTGCCTCCCGCGACGGACGAGCGTCCCGCCGACCGTCAGGCCCTCGGGTGTAGATACGCCCACGCACAACCCGTTCCCGGCAAGAACATCCGCCATCCGCTTCGCCAGCTCGCTGGCCGACTTGGCGCTCAGCACGAGCGCCACGGGGATGCGGCCCTGTCCCGCGATCAGCCCCTTGAAGATCTGGGCGTAGATGTGCGGCGAGGTGACGCTGAGCTGCGGTTGCCCGTTGACCTCGCAGATCGCGGCACCCGTTTCCATCCATGAGCGGCTGATGTCGGGCATCAGCAGATCCACTCCGGCCAGATCCAGGCGCATGGCACGCACGGCCCGTTCGGCAAGCCGTGCATTGTCGGGATGCATCCGGTCGAACACGACAATGGGCGTCCCGCCGCTGGAGACGTTGGCCGCGCGTCTGAGGCGCACGAACTCGCCCTTGGCCGGCACGGAATCGAGCGTCAGGTCGGCTGCATCGAGCAGCTCCTTCGCTTCCTCGTTCACGGTCAGCGGCTTCATCTGGGCCCAACGACGCGCGGCCCGGCGGGGATCGCGATTGGTCAGCTCAATCAGCTCGCGGATGCTGCGCTCGCCGTCCCCGGTGACGCCTGCCGGAACGCGCTCGACCGCCCAGACCGCCCGGCCCTGGAACACGATGATCCGGTAATCGCGGCCTTCCACGTGCTTTTCGACGAGCACATCCCGCGACAGCTTCGCGGCGCGCTCGAACGCCACACGCAGCTCGGCCTCCGAGGTCAGGCCGGCCGCCACACCATGGCCGCCGTCCAGATTGGCCGGCTTGACGACGACCGGATACCCGAGCGCCTCGGCAGCCTTCACCGCCGCCTCGACGTCCCGAACCCGGCGCTGCTCCGGGACCGGCACGCCCGCCATCCGAAGCAGCGCGTTACCCGCGGCCTTGTCGCGGGCAAAGCGTGCGCTGATATTGGGAGTCACATCGGTGAACGTCGCGTTCAGCCACCGGGCGTTCTTCCCCCAACCGTACTGGATGACGCCGGCGGGCAGGACGATCCAGGGAATCGACAGCTCGTGGGCCGCGCGAATGAAATGCCGCACGTTGACGCCTGGAGGAGCCAGCAGGTTGAGCTTGTCGATCAGCGCATTCAGCTCATCCCACCACTCGGTCGAAGACGCGTCCTGCGCCTCCCCGGCGTCGGAGAGCTTCCGCAGCCACTGGACGATCCACGACAACGCCGCGACGGTGGCATCAGGCGAGTAGCTCGGCAGAGCGAGCTGCCACGACCTCACGCCTTCGGCCTCCTCCGCCGGGCGACGCAGCGGAAACGCGCGCGTCTCACCGACATCCGGCAAACCGATTTCCTGGCTGACAGCGTGCAGAATCCGCAGCAGCAGGGCGAGGAACCTGACGTCGTCGGCATCGATGGCGCCGGCATCGCCGGACAGCCGTGGATCATTCGACGGATCGCCGCTGGCGGCAAGGCGGGTGTCCGAGAGACGCGTCCCCAGCATCACCGCCGCGCGCCTGGCGTGCGGCAGCCAGAACCCTCCATGGCTCAACGTGAGCCGTACCATCGCGCTGGGTGCACGCAGTCCGTGCACGTAGCCGGGCACCCGCCGCGCGCCATCGATCTTCAGCACCGCTGGTGCGGCACCAGAGAACGTAGACTCGATCGTCATGGCCTCGCTCGTCACGCTGCCTCCACCGACCATACCCTTCGGACGCCGACGCAATGCTCACCGTCCAAGCCGATCATTCGTCCCACATCCTGCGCAGGTTCTCCGTTGCCTTCAGCAGCAAGTCCGCCGCCCGGTCATGGCCCACGGCCTTCAGATGCGCCTGTCTCGCCACTTCCAGGTCCAGCAGCAACTCGCGCCGGGCGGGGTCTCGGATTCTCGACTGCACCCACCCGACGACCGCAATACGCTCGCCACGAACAACGGGCAACACCCGATGCAGACTTCCGGTCGCATAGAGCACCATTGACCCGGGATTCAGCTTCACGCGTCGCTCGCCCACGGGCGTTTCGACCGCAAGCTCTCCGCCTTCGTAACTCGCGGGGTCGGTGAGAAACAGTGTGAAAGATAGATCGGCGCGGAGTCCACCCGCCATCACGGCCGCATCCGTGTGGGTCCCGTACTCCATGCCCTCGAGATAGCGGCTTATCGTCACCGCACCGATGTTCCGCGGCATCGCCAGAAAGCGAAAGTGGGGATTCGACCCGATCTTCCTCGCCAGTTTCCGGATCAGTTCGGGCGCCTCCCGCGCCGTGAGCTGGAGATTCTTCTTCACGCGGCGGGCCATGCCGTGCGCGGTGCGCTTGCCATCCTGCATCTGCGCACCGGCAACGTCCTCGAGCACCTGCCCGACCTCCTCCTCCGACAGGACGTTCTCGATCACGTACACGGTCGTCTCTCACATATCGCCTGACGCGCGAGAGCCCTCTGCGGGCCGACGGATCCGCGGCACGCTCGCGCACGGGCCGTATACTCGGCGGGCAATGATGTTCCTTAAAAAGGCGCCCGTGGGTTGCCCCACGGGCGCTGACGTTTCCGTAGCCAGGGAGCTCATCGGCCACGGGTCTTGGCGATCTCCTCAGCCTCCGAGGACGTAGTAGAAGTCCGACTCATCCAGGATGCCGGTATAGCCCGTCACCTTGACGATGAAGTCGTCGGCACCGAACGCGCCCTCGGCGTCCGCCCCCACGGCGATCAGGTACGTGTCATCGCCGAACTGGAACAGACCCACGGAGTTCGTCGCCGCGTCGCTGGACGACTGGAACGGACCATTCGCGCCGAACAGCTCGTTCACGGCCTCCTCGAGCGTCGCACCGGTGCCGGTGATGTCGATCGGCAGATCGTTGTTGATCACGCCCTGACCCTCGCCCTCGCCGAGGACGAGCTGGTATTCGGTGGACCAAACGAACACTCCGGCGTAATTCCCGAAGATGGTGCCGAGATTGATCTTGTCGACGCCATCCACGCCATTGCCGCCGAGGTCGAGACCCACAATCGTCGTCATCGACTCCGGATCGAGCTGCGAGTACGAAATGACGTACAGGTCGGCGCCATCGCCGCCTTCGAGCACGTCAGCCGCGCCCGCCAGCTCCGGGACTACCGGATCATCCTCCGTGACCCAGTGGTCCCAGCTCGATTCTACGTACAGATCCGAGTTGGTCTCGCTCCGCACCACCATGAAGGAGCCGTCAGCGTCCTCTCCCCATTCGATCGAGATGTCGTGTTCTGACAGGAACTCCCCGATCTCCGAGAGATCGCTGGCACCCCAGTAATTGATCACGACGAGGTTGCCGTCGCCGACGTCGTAGGTGTACTCCCCTCCGTCGTCCAAGCCATTGTGCTCACCTCCTGTCAGCGCGAAGTAGAAATCGTGTACCGCCTCGATGAAGTCATCGAGGGTAAGGTCTTCTCCCTCGCCCCTGGCCTGCAGCGTGATCGACTCGTTCCCGTCAGATCCGTCAGCACAGATACAAAGGATGAACCCCTCCTGGGGATCGAACGGCTCCTCCTCCCCGGACGGTTCCGTAAAGCGCACCGTCCACTGCCTTCCGCTCGCTTCGCCTTCCTCCAATGCGACGCCGCCATAGAGCACGTCCGCGCCGGCGCCGCCCTTGATCACATCGGCCTGCGTGCCGCCAAACAACATGCTGCTCGTCGTCGCCGAGCCCTTGATCTCGAGCTGCGCGTCCATCTCCAGCGTCGCATTGATCGCCAGCAGCCCCGTCGCCGACATCGCCAGCGCCCGAGAACACGCCGAGCAGATCCTCGAGCGACCACGACGCGGTCACGACATCTGACGCGTCAATCGTGAGTTGCGAGCCTGCAGCGCCCCAGGCATCGTCCACGACCACGCTGACGAACCCGGCCGCGTCGGCTTCGCCGCTCTCGTCCACCGACGTCAGTATCAGCGTGTCGATACCACCGCTGCTGTCCTTCACTTGCAGGTGCGTGAAGCCATCATAGTCGCTGCTCATCCAATCATCGCCGCTCCAGGCGAAGCCGTCGAAGTTCGCGATGAGATGCTCGCCTTCGCCGTGAACGCCGATCTGCACGCTCACGTTCTGCTGCTCGCTGATGTTCTCGAGGACGACCGAGCTCAAATTGCTTCCCGCCAGGGCCACGGAGATATCGAACTCGCTCGACTCTCCCTCTCCGGCAGAGACGTGAGCATGGCTTCCCGTGCCCGCCGCGATCGTCACCGCCCCCGTGCCGGCCTGAACCACGTGGATCGTCGAGTCATCGCCCGTCTTGACGTCGATCGCACCGGCGTTCTCGCTTTCCGCGACGACGGCCACGTACGCGCCTTCGCCGGCTTCGACGTTGACGTCACCGCTACCCTGACCGTGCACCGCCAACCAGAGCTCATCGCCGGCGGTCACGGAGAGGTTCCCGTCGGAGCTCGGGTCGATAGTGACCCAGGCCTCCAGCCTCTCTTCGGCCGCGATCGAAATGTTCTCGTCGGTGTACACGGTCAGGTCGAGCTCGACGTCCCGCGCAGCCTTGATCGACAGCTCCCGATTGAATGCCTCGCCTACCTGCAGCGCGAGACTTGCGCACTTGCCGATGTCCACCTGCTCGAAGCCGGCGTCGCGGGCTTTCTCGTCGAAGACGATCTCGTCCTCGCCTTCTTCAGCGATATGGCTCCCCGCCGCGATCTCCAGGATTTCGACGTTCGAGACATTCTCGAACATGCGGTCGAGGACGAACGGATCGGAGCTCTGGATGGCGGTGGCCGCGGCGATCCGGCCGTTGCTGATCACGAGCCGGTCCTCGCCGTCGCCCAGGTCGATCGTCGCGTGACTCGTGAGCGTGATCGCCGACATGTCGACCGTGTCGTCGCCGCCCAGCGTCGTCACCTTGTAGGCGTAGTCCCAGTCCTCGCCCGGCTCCGCCTCTTCGACGAAATTGACCGTCACGTTCGCCTCCGAGGTGGAGGTGAACTCCTTGGCCGCCACCTCGTTGAAGACGATCGCCGCGCCGGCGATGCCGCCCTGCAGCCTCATCTTGCCGCCGGCGAACTCACGGTGCTCACCGTCCCCGGCCGTGTCGATCGTATGGCTGTACTCGTCCTGTACATCGATCACCAGGTTCTCATACCTGGGCGAATCCGGCGGCGGCGCCTCCGCGTCGATCGCGACGTCGAAGTTGCCCGTTCCGTCGAGCACGAGTGCAAGCGTATCGTCGTCCGTATCCTCGCTCTCGCTCAGATGAGCGTTGATGACGACATCCGCATCTCCGTCGTCCGAGGGCGTCGCTCCCAGCAGGGACTGCGCGAAATCGAGATCGGAGTCCGAATCGAAGCAGACGTCAACGTCCTCATCGGAGCTGCCGATGAGCGTGATGACGTTGTTGTCGACGGCCACGGTGAATCCATGATCGCCGGCTGCCAACACGTCGGCCAGGCGCGCCGCAATGGCGTTCGCATCGTCTCCCGCGTCTCCGGCGAGCAGATCGTCTTCCGTGACCGTGACGCTGTATTCGACGCCATCGATCGTGACGGTGATGACATCGCCGATCTCGTGGGCTCCATCCTCGCCGCTGATCCAGATGCGCTCGACCTGGCGATTGCCCGTCGCCGTCACCTCGTTCGCCGAAACGGTGATGCTCTGGCTCAGCTCCCTCGACAGGTTGTTCAGATTGAAGACCGCGACGTCGCCCTGCTCACCGACCGTGTAAACGCCGTTGACGATGCCCTCGCCGGCAACCTCGGTGGTCCGCAGCGCCACCTCGCTCGTCAGGTTGAGCTGCTCGACATCTTTGATCAGATCGAAATCCGCGGTGATCTCGGCGGTCTCGGTGTCATTATCCGATACGGAGGTCGGATTCTCCGCCACGAGATTCAGCGTCTCGAAACCGCTGATCTCCGCATCGGCGTATTGCTTGACTTCCAGGCTCGCGCCTTCGGCCTCGACCGGAACGTCAGCCTCGCCCTTCTCCCCCTTGAGCGTGATGACATTGTCGTCCACGGAGGCCGACAGCGCCACGTCGCCGGCCGCTTCGATTGCCGCGGCCAGCCCGCTTGCCACCCTGGCGCGCGTGGCGTCCGCATCGCCCTGGACGATATCGCTGGCCTGGACGGTGTAGGTGATCGGCTCCGCCCCTTCGCCGATCGTGACGCTCACCACGTCGCCGACCTTGTAGTCGCCATCGAACGTCAGCGTGACCGTCTGCTTGCCGGTGCGCGCGATCAGCTCGACGGGGTCCACCGCACGTACGGTCAGCGTGTCATTGCCTTCTCCGCCGTACAGGAAGGCGCCGGAGCGCACGATCGTCATCTCGTCGGGGTCGGTATCCGAAGAGCAGACGATCGTGACGTTATCGTCGCCGTCGCCCATGTCGACGATGCTCTTACGACCCTGGGCGTCGCCGCGGATCATGACGTCGCTGCCGGCGAGCAGGAAGGCATCCGCGCCCGAGCCGAAGGAGACCTTCGAACCCTGGCCGATGTTGCCGCCGACCGACAGCTTGTTGTCTCCGTCGCCCATGTCGATCGTCGAGAGGTGCAGCTCCCCGCCCACCGTGACGGTGTCATCGCCGCCGCCGAGCTTCAGCTCCGAGCTGCGCACGTTGCCGCCGATGGCGACGGAGTCGTCGCCATCACCAAACGCGATCGTGCTGAGCTGGACGCCTTGCGCCACGCCCAGGAAGTTGCCGCCATCACCGAAGTCGAGCGTCGCGTAGCGCACGCTGACGTCGTCCTCGTCGCCGTTCGCGAGCTCGACCGACTCATACCCGACGACGCGAACATCGTTCTCGCCGTTGCCGAACTCGATGGCGACACGCTTCTCGTCCGCGGCCCAGCCGAGAATGGCGCCATTGATGTCCACGTCGTTGTCGCCATCCCCAAACGAGAGGTGCGGTCCGGCAGCCTTCTCGATCTGGAGCGTGTTCAGATCGAACTCCTCGCCGGACATGATGTTCCCGGCAACGGAGACGAAGTTGTCGCCGCCGCCGAACGAGATGCTCACGCCAGAAGCGATGTGCTCTCCGACGGCCAGCGTGTTGTCGCCGTTGCCGAACGAGACGGTCGCACCATGGGCGATGCTGCCTTCGATGGTCTGCAGGGTGTTATTGCCGTCGCCCGTAAACGCGACCTGCGCGAACTGGGCGATCTCGCCTTCCACGATCAGCGTATTCTCGCCGTCGCCGTTGAACTCGACCTGCGCAAGCCCATCGATGTTGTTGGCGACGAACATCGAGTTATTGCCGCCCGCGAAAGTGACCGACGCCTGGCCGGTAACGGCGCCGTCCTTGATCCAGAGGACGTTGTCGCCCACCCCGAAGGAAACCGACGCCGTTCCGCCGATGTCCTCGAACTCACCGCCCGCCTCGCCGAGGATCAGCGCGCTGCCGCCGTCGCCGAACCTCACAGTGCCGTACACGTTGCCATCGGACACCACCAGCGTGTTCTCGCCCGCGCCGAGGTCGTATGTGTCTTCATGCGTGATGTCGCCGCTCGTGACGAGCTGCGTCGTTGCCGTCACCGAGCAGAAGCGTGGAGATCTCGCTGTGAACCTTCTGGTTCAGTTCCTCAGGGCTGTACTCCTCTCCGCCGATCTCGTAGTGGAACTCGTCGAGCAGCTCCACCGGGTTGCCGGCGACGTCGATCTGAACGTCGGTGGCAGGGCTGTGGAGGTCATAAACGATCAGAACGTGCTTGTCACCCGTGTGCAGGGATTCCGCTTTTCCGGATGTGCCTAGGGCCGCACCGAGCTTCAGCGCGAAGGCATCCGCCAGCTCCTCGGCCGTCAGGCCTTCGTCGCCTCCCTCGACGGTGATCGTCATCTTCCCGCCGATCGTGATCGTGGCGGTCTGGCCGGGCTCCAGGCCTTGCGTGAACTCGACGGCATGAGAGTACGTACGCTCGCCGCCCTCGATGGGGCCGAGCATCAGGTCGCCGACGAACGCACGAGCGTCGAAGCTTGCGCCGGCGACGCGGCCTTCGCCCTCGCCATCGCCATTGATCTCGACGCCGACGAAGGCAGACTGCCCTGCACGCCCGCCCGAGAGATTGACCTCCGTCACATCCGGCGCGACGACGAAGAGACTGCTGCTCTCATTGGTCCCATCATTGATCGCGAGATTGAGCGACTCGATACCCTCGCCGATCGTAAGGATGCTGGAGACCTCGCGGACGCTGACGTTGAGCGTATCGGCGTCGCCGGCAACGACCTGGCTGTCGTAGTCGAGCGTTACGTTCTGAGCCGTGTCGGTGATCGAGATGTCCGCCAGCGACTGCTGGTCCTCGATGATGAGACTGGAGCGCGCGTTGTCGATGTTGAGCTGCCGGACGCTGTCGTCGTACTCGGACATGCGCAGCGTAACCGGGTCCGATCCCGTGGTCGTCGTGATATTGACCGTCTCGATGTTCTTCACGACGACGTTCTCGGCGGTCGTTCCGGCATTCAGGGTCAGGTCGAGCGTGTCGTTATCCTCTTCGCCGTCATGCCGCTCGCCGCCGTCGATCCTGTCGCCGGGATTGTAGGTGCTGGAGTTGCCGTACACGATCTCGTCTACGGCCGTTCCGGTAATGACGTCCAGGCTCGGCGTCAGCGCGAAAGGCGCGGTCAGCGAGGTGTCGTTCACCGTCACCTCGTACTCCTCGCCCGCAATCCTGATCTTCAGCTTCTCGACACCTTCGGTCTTCAGGTCCGCGGCGAGCGATACCGGAATCAGCGCCTCGCCGTTGGCGTCGATCGTCGCCGTGCCGGTGAGCTTGCCGCCGACGATGTCCTCGGCAGACACGCCGACGAGCTCGTATTCGAACTGCGTGCCCGGCGCCACGTTCGTCGTCTTCAGCTTGAAGACGACATCCGAGCCTTCGTCGACCGCGTCCGCGCTCGCCGTCAGCTCGAAGGTCTGCTCCGGCGTCGTCGAGGTGTCGTTGACCACGACGTCCACGAACTGGCCGGCAACCGTCACTCTCAGGGTCTTGGGCCCCTCGGTCTTCTGATCGGCGACCAGCGACACCGTGATCGCAGCCCGGCCCTGCGAATCGATCGTCACCGTGCCGGTCAGCGCTCCGCCGACCACGTCGGCGGCGCCGACGCCCGTGATCTCGTACGTGTACTGCGTGCCCGGAGCGACGTTCGTCGTCTGCAGGGTGATCAGCACATCCCCGCCTTCATCGACGGACAGCGGGCTCGCCTCCAGCTTGAATGTCGGCGCCGGATCGTCATCGTCATCCACCGCGGCAGCCACGCCGCCGGCGAGCGCCAGACCGCCCACGACCCACCAGGCTGTCGGAATGCCCGCGCCCGCTCCGCCGGCCGTGGCCCCCGCCGCCGCGCCGGGAGAAGACGCGCCTGCGGCGACGACCGAACCCGCCGCGCCGCCCTGCGCGAACGTGCCGAACGCGGTCATGTCCTGCGGCATTGCCCAGGCCGACCCGGTCGCCCAGTCCGCTGCCGCCAGCTCCGGGGTCGAGGGCGTGATCTGCGCCACTTCGCCTCCCGGGAACTCCACGGCTACCGCCTCTTCACCTTCGGCGGCCTGCTCGAAGAAGCCTTCGATCTCGATGACCGTCTGCCCGTCCGTGACGAGCAGGTCCTGACCATGCTCGCCGCCGCGACGTGCGCGCAGACCAGTCGGGGCGCGTCCTGTCGCCGGATCGATCACCTCCAGACGCTCCCCGGCACGCAGCCGAACCACCGTACGCCCTTCTACAACTTCCCGCTGGACAGCCTGGACGTGGCCGGCCGCATCACGAATGGAGATTTGCATGAGTGATTGTCCTAGTTTTGCACCTGAGTTCGGAGTCGAGCGACCACGGACGCGCCTCACAGGTCAAGCCTCCGGCCCGCGCACCGCCAGGCTGCCGTGATCATGCCGCACGCTCGCAGTGAGCCCACATGGGGCATCCCGCGTTGAGGACGAGATGGTAGAGAGGTGTTACAGCGTACGCTGAACTAGTCGTTCCAGAATGGATTGATGCCGCAAGGCTTCGCGCGCCCGCGCGGACAGGATGCGATCGCTAAAGCTCTCCGGCACGAGTTCGAGCCGCAGCAGGCCCGACTGGCGATCGGAAGCCGGGAAGAGCGCGGCGCGCGGAAATTCAGTCATTCTGATCCTTTCCGCGCTCTTGCCAGAACTCATACCAATTTGGAATGAAGCACGCTGGACGTCGGCATGTCCGTCCTTGGAAAATCATTCGCTAATACTGGCCGTCGTTTGGTCCATGCTCATGACACGCCGATCTCCGGAAGGCGGAAACTCTCGATGACCCCGAAGTCACCGGTGACGAGCGTACTTTTCCGGAGCGTCGGCCGGAGCGGCGAAAAGTCAGGAGTCAGCACGTCCCTCATTCGCAGGCCAGCCGGCCCGTCCGCTCTCATTGCCGCACTCCTGCTTGCCGGCGTGTGCCGAGCGCAAAGCCCGTCGGCCGTCGACATCGACGATCTGCCGCCGGAGCTGCGCAGCATGATCCAGGCGATCATCACTCAGCCGCGCGTGTCTCCCGGCGTCGCCTTCGGATCGCCGATCGGCTTCGGTGCAAGCGGAGGGGACTACTTCATCGGCCTGAACGGGGCCACGGCGGACAATGCCGATGCCCCGGGCGCCGACAACGACTTCATTGGTGACATCGCGCTCGACGGCTCCCTGACCGCCGGCATCGGCCTCGGCAACCCACGCACTGCGCTGGGCGTCGAGCTGGCCGTCAACGTCACCAGCCTCCGGGACGATTTCGGCGATTCGGGCTCCGTGGCGCTGAAGATCCATCGCCTCATCGGCCCTCGTGGCGCGCTGTCCATCGGCACCGAGAACGACATTGCCTGGGGGGACGTAAAGGACGTCGTCGACGCCACGACCGGCACCCGATTCGTCTCATACAGCCACTACTTCCAGCTGCGCGATGATCCGGTAAATCCCGGCGGGCTCATGATCACGGTCGGTATCGGAGACGGCCGGCTCGGCAAACGGAGTGATCCCGAAGACCCCGCGCCGTTTGCCTCCATAGGATATGCGTTCACCCGTCAGATCAGCGCCATCGTGGATTACAGCGGCGAGGCAACGAATATCGGACTGTCCGTCGTGCCCTGGCGTCACCTGCCGATCTCCGCCGTGTTCGGCGCAACCGACGTCGGCGAGCGTCGAGGCGACACGGAGTTTGCATTCGGCATCGGCTATTCGATGCCGCTTCTGACCGTATACGCAAAGGAGCCCCGATGAAAGCGAGAGCGCTCTCTGTTCTCTGGGTCCTGTCGCTCGCCTCAGGCCTCGTTCTGGCCGGCGGCAGGAATCCTCCAGGCCCGGGCGCACAGACCACCGGCGCTTCCACGACACCGCGTACCCTGAGCAATACCACCGCCGTCGCGGCGGTGAGCGCCATGGTGACTCAGGCCGGCGGCGCCAGTGGCATTGCCAGTACCATCAGCAGCATGCCCGGCTCCACGATGAGTGGAAACGTCGTCACCAGCCCGCCGATCACCGTAGGCGCAACGACGGTCATCATCAGCGTGAACAACGCAACGAGAACCATCACCGTGAGAACCGGCGACGGCCGGATCCTGTTCAGCACCGACGGCTCGGGCGCCTGACGGCTCGCCTCCCCGGCAAAGCCGGCTGGAGATCTCACATAATCCCGGCAGGGATGTTTCGATCCGGCATGCCGCAGCCTCGGCCGGGGCGTCATCGGATTCCTTATTAAATTAAGAGTGTGCCCGCGTGGGCAGCCACCGCCGGGCGCCGAGTTCTTGAGATTTTGGTAAGTTATTACTTACCGTAAGACATGGCTGACGCAAAGAGAGGACCGGAAGGCTTCGCCGCCCTGGCCGATCCGACACGCCGGGAGATCTTCGAGCGCATCGCCCGGCGACCTTCGGCCGTGGGAGAGCTTGCGCGAGACCTGCCCGTCAGCCGTCCGGCCGTGTCTCAGCATCTGAAAGTGCTGAAAGACGCCGGGCTCGTATCGGAGATTCCGGTCGGCACGCGCCGCATCTACCGGCTGGATCCGCGCGGCATCGGCGCCATGCGCGACTGGCTCGACGCGCACTGGTCCGCCGCGCTGGACGCATTCCGGAAATTCGTCGATCGCGAAACGGGCGAGCCATCGCGGCTCGAGCCGCCTCGACCCGGGAGGAAGCGCAAGTGAGCATCGCATCCATCGTTCAGGCCGTCGTGGTCAAAGCGCTAGTCGAGGTGACCTTCGCGCCGGCGCCCGGTAGCGGAGCGATCGTGACGCTCCAGCATCGGCATCTCGAGCGGTTCGGCAAGGATGCGGTCCCTCACTCGGAGGAGCTTCAGCATGGATGGCCCCGTCTCGTGCACAGGTATGCCGAGCTGGTCTATTCCAACGCGTGAATCCAACGCGTGGGAGGAGGAAGCCGTCGTGTCCGACTTCATCGTCTACAGCGTTCCTGGAAGCACCTACGGACGCGCCGTGCTCGCTGCGATCCTCGAGAAGGACGCGACGTATCGGCTCGTTCTCCTTGCACCCCGCGACCTGCGCAGTGAGTTGCACGTCTCGCGGCATCCGTTCGGTCGCGTTCCGGTAGTCGAGCATCAGGGCTTCATGCTGTATGAGACGCAGGCGATTCTGCGTTACGTGGATCGAGTGGGACCAGGGAAACCTCTCACCCCGAGAGACGTCCGCGCAGCCGCCCTCATGGACCAGATCATGAACATCAACGACTGGTACCTGTTCCAGGGCGTCATCGGCACCATCGGCTTTCAGCGGATCATCGCGCCGCGCCTGCTCGGCCAGCCGACGGATGAATCCGTCGTCACTGCGGCATTGCCCAAGGCGCACAAGGTATTCGATGTGCTCTCCCGCCTGCTCGGTGACCAGCCGTACTTCGTCGGTGAGGCGCTGACGCTTGCCGATCTGATCGTTGCACCTCAGATGGACCTCCTGAGCGGCACGCCCGAATGGGGACCCCTCACTGAGGGGAAAGCCAATCTCGTCGCATGGCTCGACCGCATGAACAGCCGCGCGAGCTTCCGCGAGACCACGTGGGAACGGCTTGCCGAGGCGGTCTGATACCCGCCCATCGAACCGGAGGCTAGCCGCCCTCTTCTCTTGCAGGCACGGATTTGCGGGCACGGACCTTGCTGGTGCTTGTCCTTGGGCGCGTCCAGCGCTCCCTTACGATTCAGGAGTGGCATCATGGTTCGTACAAGTCTGAGCGCGGTGCTGGCGGGCCTTTTCGTGCTGGGACTGTCGGCTTGCGAGCGCGAAGGTCCTGCCGAAAGAGCGGGCGAGAGGATCGATGAGGCGGCCGGCGAAGTGCGCGAGGGTGTGGAGAACGCTGCGGAAGAAGCGAAGGACGCCGCCGAAGACGCGACACGGTAGCGCGCCGCGGCCCTCCCCGGCGGCCGGCCTGCATGGTGCGCCGGCTCTAGTCGGCGGCGGTCTCTCCGGACCCGCCGGTCTCCTTCTGCAGATCTCTGAATCTCGATAGCCCGTCCTTCGTCGGCGGCACGACCTCCGGGTAGAGCACGTGCAGCACCGGCTTGAAGGGCAGGCTGGGAATCACGGCGGCGTACACGTCCGTCAGCCCCATCCCCGAATGCTCAGTGAGCAGATGCCCGCCACAGTTGCGGCACCGCTTGCGGCGGCTCCCCGGCGTGAGGCCGAACGTGCCGATCTGATCGGCACCCTTGGTAATGCGCACGGCGTCGGGGCGCCAGAGCGTGAAGGCATAGACGGGTCCCGCCGACCAGCTGCGACAGGAGTTGCAGTGGCAGTATCCCATCTGAGGAAGCTACAATCTGATCTGACATTTGCGTAATCTGCTCCAGTGTCGGTCGTTTGACCACCGGAGAGGAGAACCGACAATGACGCAGATGGAGAAGATCATTCGACCGAAGCTGGGCCTGCTGGAGCTGGCGAAGCAGCTGGGGAACGTGAGCCAAGCCTGCAAGATCATGGGTTACTCGCGCGACAGCTTCTACCGGTTCAAGGAGCTGTACGAGAAAGGCGGAGAGCTCGCGCTGCAGGAGATGTCGCGCCGGCAGCCGAACCTGAAGAATCGGGTGGCGCCGGAGATC
>Ga0207864_1000411_pt1 | contig 62157 bp, 49 predicted proteins | sample HigsolmetaAR202D_FD_184834 | JGI IMG/M metagenome (GOLD analysis project Ga0207864, IMG submission 184834) | Ionic liquid and high solid enriched microbial communities from the Joint BioEnergy Institute, USA - AR20-2-D (SPAdes) (version 2) ...
GAGCTGGTCGAGGCCGGCTCGAGCGACGAGGGCAAGAAGACGAAGAAGTCCGCCAAGAAGGCCGAGGAGAAGAAGACCGAGGCCACGGCGGGCTGACGGAAACGGTCCTGGCGTTCGGCAGAGCGCCGAGGACGGTTCACGAGCGGAGGACGGTGCGCCGACAGGCTCACCGTCCTTCGTGCATTCGGGGGAACGAAAGGCTGCGGCTCTCGCGGCGGGGCGACCATGAGCGGAGCGCCCTCGGGAGGCGTATCATGGGCTTGCCATGACGATGGCCCAACCGAGCCCCGCGCACCAGACCGTCCGCGAAGAGGAGCGCGTGCTCGGGATCTCGTTCGAGCGTGCGCTCGCGATGATCCCGCGCCTGGTCCGCGACGCGACCGGCGCCGAGGTACAGGCACTCGGTGATGGCTACTTCGTCGGCGTGCACGATGGCGGTAACGCGAAGCGCGAGCTGACGATCCGTCTCGGGCGGCAGGGGCCCGACACGCGCTTTTCGGTCCGTGTCGAGTCGCACATGGTCTTCTGGATCGTCTTCGCCGTCATTCTCGTGGGGATCGCGACGGTCGCGATCGGCCTCATCCCGCTCATCCCCTGGCTCCAGTCCGTCCAGCGCCGCGAGGCGCGCGAACGCGAGCTCCTCGTCCACAGGATCTTCCGCGCCATCGAGGACGCCGTCGCCGAGCAAGGCGTCTCGAAGGGCTACCGCATCGCGCCCGGAGCCGACGCCGTGATGCGCGAAAACGACCAGCAAGCGGCGCACGACGAGGCCACCGAGGAGCGCCGCATGCAGTCCGGCGCGGCAGGTTGAGCGTCGTCGGGCCGGCTTCTGGGCGCACGAACTTCTCGGCGCTCGCGTCGATCGAACCGTGAGCGTCTTCGTCTTACCGGCCCGGGGCATTGTAAGACACAGGAAAGACAGCGCCGATGCCCATCAAGCTGCCGCACGGGCACGGAGCCATCCGCACTTTGCAGCTCTGTTGCGCCGACCGTCACGCACGCGCTGCGCGTCGCGGGCGGCCGCCGAACAGGACGATGCCCGCGAAGGCGACGATGATGATCGTCGCGGCGGCGGCGAGCGCGCGGATGCGTTCGTGACGCTCTTCGACGTTCGCCTCGAGGCGGTTCAGCTCCGCTCGCGCCTTCTCGTGGCCCGGGTCGAGCGCGAGCGCGCGCTTGAACGGCTCGACGTCGGCGATGCCGCGCGCGAGCAGCTCCTTGCCTTCGAGGTACGCGATCTGCGCTTCGATCCGGCCGGCGTACGCCGTCTCGGGCCAGATCCGCAACGCCTTGCGGAACAACGCGAGCGCGCGCGGCGGGTCGCTCTCGACGAGGCTCTCCGCGAGCGCCATGTACGCCGGAAGCATCTCGCCGCGACGCTCGATCGTCGGCTGGCGCGCGAGGACCTTGTCGAACGCGGCGACGGCCTCCTCGTGCTTGCCTTCCTTGTGCTTCGCCAGGCCTTCGTCGAGCAGGCCGTAGACCTCCTGGAGGCGGAGGCGGTCGTATGCGGCGAAGAGCTCCTTCGCGAGCTGCGGGGCCCTCCACTCGTCCGGCGCGCTCTTGCCGGTGACGTTCGAGTACGCCTCGCGAAGCTTCCAGATGGCGTCCTGGCCGAACTGGAGGACCGCCTCGCGCGCCGCGCCGCGTACCTGGATGCGATCGGAGTTCACGAACGAGAGGATGACGGGGAGCGCATCCATGTCGTGCACGTTCGCGAACGCCTTGAGGACGTCGGCGAGGACCTGGTTGTCCTTCGTCTGCACCGCGTCGCCCGGGACGCGCTTGCCCATCCCCTCGAGCTGCGACGCGGCCCATCGGCGGAGCTCCGACGACGGCTCCTTGCGCGTCTCGATCAGCGCGGCGACGGCCTTGTCGCCGAGCGCTTGGACGTGACGTGCGACCTCGCCTCGGAACACCCCGCCGTGATCGATCGCGACCTTCACGAGCTGCTTCACCGCCGGCGTCGTGCCCGCGCGCGCGAGCGCGTCGAGGAGCAACGCCGTCGTCACCGCGGTCCGGTACCCGTCGTCGCCGCGCATCGCCTCGGGCTCGCCCATCGAGACGAGCGCATCGAGGAGAACGACGTCCGACTTCTTGCCGACGGCGTCACGCGCCGCCTTGATCGCGGCTCCGATCGAAGGGCTCGTCGACTTCCGCAGCTCCGCGAGCTTCCTCTCGATGGCCGGGACCGCGGAGGGGCCCAGTGCCGCGACCGACGCAGCCGCCTCCTTCCGCGCCGCGAGGTCGGGGGAGGCGAGCGGCCCGAGGAGGCGATCGAGCTCCGCGTCGGACACGCCTTCGTCACGGACGGTCCGAGCGGTCGCGGCTCCGGGCCGATCGTCGACGGCGAGGGCGTGGGGCGTCCACGTCGCGAGGCACGCCGCCGCGAGCATGGAAAAGGCGGCGGCCCGGAGGCTCGGCCGCAGCCAGGGCGACCGTCCGAGGGTCCGACAGCGTGTGTTCGGGCTCATGGGCACCTCCAGGGAAACGCGCCGCGTGACGATGGGCATTCCCGGCTCGGAAGCGCCGGGCGAGCCCTCAATCGATGATGGAGAACTCGGGGAACTCCCCCGTGTAGCCGCGCCACCGGATGTCGACGGCGTCGACGCGCGCCGCGGAGGGACCGTGGTTGGCCCAGCTCGCGAGCTCCTTGATGGCGTCCTCTTCGCCCTCGGCCACGACCTCGACGCTGCCGTCGGGCCGGTTCCGCACCCAACCCGTGATGCCGAGCCGCCGGGCTTCGCGCTGCGTGGCTGCACGAAAGTAGACGCCCTGAACCCGTCCACGGACGATGAGGTGAATGCGCTTCTGAGCCATGGCGAAAGCCTGAAGTTCGGGAGCCACGCCGTGAGATACTCGATCTCGGGCTGCTCCTTCTTTTCCATCGTCTAGCGAAGGACGCGACCAGGGGCAATCTTGTAGCATTCCGGCTGTCCGCCCCCCGATCGTGGGCACGTTCGTTCACGCGGCTCTGGTCGGTCAGGCCGCCTCGATCCCTCCCTCCGACCCATGGCGAACCCCGAGGATCTTGGCCGCTATCGCTTGAAGCGTCTCCTCGGCCGGGGAGCCATGGGACAGGTCTGGGAGGCGCACGATCTCGAGCACGAAGGGAACAAGGTCGCGGTGAAGATCCTGCACGCGGCCGACGACGAGCTCGCGCTCGCCCGGAGCACCTTCGCTCGAGAGGCGCGCCTCGCCTCGCTCCTCAGGCACCCGCACGTCGCCGCGGTCCACGATGCCGGAGAGGCGGCCGGGACGAGCTTCATGGTCATGGAAATGGTGGAGGGCCGCTCGCTCCGATCGATGATCGGCGATCCCTCGACCACGCTCGCGGACAAGCTGCGGTGGATCCGCCAGATCGCCGAAGGCCTCACGGCCATGCACCGCGTCGGGCTCGTGCACCGGGATCTGAAGCCGGAGAACGTCATCGTCCGCCCCGATCGCACCGCCTGCATCGTCGACCTCGGGATGGCGAAGTGGACGAAGTTCGATCTCGGCGGCGAGCGCGATCCGGAGGACGAGCTCGAGGCGGAGCTCGCGCTGCCGTCGCCGCCCTCCGTCTACGTCCCGCCGGAGACGATCACCATGGAGCTCTACGACGAGCTCGGTGACCAGTACGCCTTCGGCGTGATCGCGTACGAGCTCATCACGGGCTCGGCCCCGAAGGACGACGCGCCCCCGCTCACGGAGCGAGACGACGTCCCGAAGGCCGTGGCCGCCGCCATCGACCGCGCCCGCTCCGCCGAGCGCGGCGATCGCTGGGATGCCATGGAGCTGCTCCTCGACGAGCTGCCCAACGAGACGACCTCGGCCGCCCCGGCGACGGCGGAGGCGCCTGCCGGGGGCACGACCTCGACCCGGCCGCAGGCGAGCGCCTCCCCGGCGGAGCGGCCGCGCTTGTCGCCGGTCGTCGTCGGCGCCGTCGTGCTCGTGATCGCCGCCGTCGCGGCCTTCGTCGCGCTCCGGTAGCTGCGTCCGGTGGCTCGGAGGGAGGGGCGTCGCCCGCACCTGCCGGGGGCCTCTCCGAGCTCCTCCGTGTCGCTTCGCTCCCTTGGAAAATCGACTATGGTGCCGCCCGTGGCACCGCTGCCCTTCACGACTCGTCTGTTCTTCGCGTGGGTTTGCTTCTTCCGCGTGCTCTTCAACGGCCTGTTCGCCGCCAAGGTGTACGCGCTCGACTCCGGCGAGGCGCCGCAGCTCGGGCCGAAGCCGGAGCCGACCCCTCCCGAGAAGAAGGAGCCGACACCCGAGAAGGAGGAGGCCAAGCCGCGTCCCGCTCCCGTCGAGAAGCCGCCGCCGTCGACGGACGCTGCCCTCCAGCTGCTCGCGCTCTTGCAGCGCGAAGGGCGCTTCATCGACTTCATCGAGGAAGACGTCTCGGGCTTCAGCGACGCCGACATCGGCGCGGCCGCGCGCATCGTGCACAGCGGCTGCCGCAAGGCGCTGCGCGAGCACGTGAAGCTCGAGCCCGTGCGTAGCGAAGAGGAGGGCACGAAGGTGACGCTCGACGGAAACGCCCAGGAGGTGAAGCTCACGGGCAACGTCCAGGGCAAGGGCCCGTACACGGGCACGCTGCGTCACCGCGGATGGCGCGCCGTGGAGATCAAGCTTCCGGTGGCGGTCGAGGGACACGACGTGAAGATCGTCGCCCAGGCGGAGGTGGAGCTGTGAGCAAGGACGGAGCGAAGTCCGGCGCGAAGTACGTCGTCGGGATCGATCTCGGCACCACGCACACGGCGCTCGCGTACGCGCCGATCCCGGCCGACGAGACCGAGACGCCCCAGCCGCCCGTGATGCTCGCGATCCCGCAGCTCGTCGCGCAGGGCACGATCGAGGCGCGCGAGCTGCTTCCGTCGTTCTTCTACTTCGCGCACGAGAGCGACGGCCCGCAGGCGCTCCCGTGGGATCCGAAGCGCACCTACGCCGTCGGCGAGCACGCACGCGCGCGCGGCATCGACGCGCCGGGGCGCGTCATCGCGAGCGCGAAGAGCTGGCTGTGCCATCCGTCCGTCGATCGCCGATCGGGCATCCTCCCGCCCGGCGCGCCCGAAGACATCGAGCGCATCAGCCCCGTCGAGGCGTCGTGGCGTTACCTCGAGCACCTCGTCGAGGCATGGGACCACGTCGTCGCGAAGGGCGACGAGTCGCTCGCGCTCACCAAGCAGAGCATCGTCTTGACCGTCCCGGCCTCCTTCGACGCCGCCGCGCGCGAGCTCACGACGGAGGCCGCGTATGCCGCCGGCTTCGAGGACCTCACGCTCCTCGAAGAGCCGCAGGCGGCGTTCTACGCGTGGCTCTCCGACAGGGGCGACGCTTGGCGCAAGGAGGTAAAGGCGGGTGACGTCGTGCTGGTCGTCGACGTGGGCGGCGGCACGACGGACTTCTCCGTGATCGCCGCCGTCGACAAGGACGGCGAGCTCGCGCTCGAGCGCGTCGCCGTCGGCGATCACATCCTGCTCGGCGGCGACAACATGGACATGCTGCTCGCCCACATGGTCGAGCAGAAGATGATCGCCGAGGCGGAGGCCGCGGGGCGAACGCTCGAGCTCGATCGCTGGCAGAGGATCAGCCTCCAGCACGCCGCACGCGGCGCGAAGGAGAAGCTCCTCGGCGATCCCAAGGCGAAGACCGCGCAGATCGCCATCGCCGGCAAGGGATCGAAGCTCGTCGGCGGCACGCTCCGCACCGAGCTCACGCGCGAGGAGGTGCAGCAGGCGATCGTCGACGGCTTCTTCCCCATCGTCAAATCGTCGGATCGCCCCGCCGTCCGCGCGCGCGCCGCGCTCACGCAGCTCGGCCTGCCGTACGCGCAGGACGCCGCGATCACGAAGCACCTCGCCGCGCTGCTCGGGCGCCACGCCGACGCGCTCCCTTCGAAGTCGAAGAAGGCCACGCTGCTCCACCCGACGCGCGTGCTCTTCAACGGCGGCGTGATGAAGAGCCCGCTGCTCCGCGAGCGCGTCTCGCAGTGCCTCGACGCCTGGCTCTCCGAGGACGGCGCCGAGCCCGCGCGCGTGCTCGAGGGCGCCGACCTCGACCTCGCCGTCGCACGCGGCGCCGCCGCTTACGGCCTCGCGCGCCGTGGCCGTGGCGTGCGTATCCGCGGCGGCACCGCCCGCGCGTACTACGTCGGCATCGAGGGCGCCGTCCCCGCCGTCCCCGGCGTCGAGCCGCCGATCACCGCGCTCTGCGTCGCGCCCTTCGGCATGGAGGAGGGCACGAGCGCGGACGTCCCCGGCGGAGAGCTCGGCGTCGTCGTCGGCGAGAAGGTCAACTTCCGCTTCTTCGGCTCGAGCGTCCGCCGCAAGGATCCGGTGGGCGCGATGATCGAGCGCTGGAAGCCCGGCGAGATCGAGGAGCTCACGCCCATCGAGGTCGATCTCCCGGCGGAAGGGCGCGCGAAGGGCGACGTCGTCCCCGTCACGCTCCGCTCGACCGTCACGGAGGTCGGCACGCTCTTGCTCGAGGCGGTCCCGCTCCAGCCGCGGAAGAAGGACGAGAAGTGGAAGGTGGAGCTGAGCGTGCGGAGCACGGAGTAGAGAGGCTCCAGGCTCCGGGCTCCAGGTTCCAGGGAGTGCGACGAGAAAGGTCATGCTCTTCGACTCGGAAGCCACGTCCACTCGACGAGCTCGAAGCTCGCTGTTCTTGCGCCCCGATCCGTCCCTCACGAGCGCTCGTCCCCGAACTGGATCCCAACGAGGCGGGAGCCTTCTGGTCTCCGACCCCTTCCGCCTTCCGCCTTCCGCCTTCCGCCTTCCGTCTGGAGCCTCCCGCCTTCCGCCTTCCGCCTGATGAAGTACGTCGTCGGCATCGACCTCGGCACGACCAACACGGTCGTCGCGTACGCGCCGATCGACGTCCGCCGGACGAGGACCGCGCCGGAGCCCGTCGTCTTCGAGGTCCCTCAGCTCGTCACCGTCCGCGAGATCGAGCCTCGCGCGCTCTTGCCGTCGTGCCTGTACGCGCCTCTACCCGGCGAGGTCGCGGGCGATCCGACGTGGGTCACGGGTGAGGTCGCTCGGCGGCGCGGGGCGGAGGTCTCGGGGCGCTTCGTGGCGTCGGCGAAGAGCTGGCTGTCGCACGCGGCGGTCGATCGGACGGCGCCCATCCTCCCGTGGGGCGTCGAGGCGGAAGGAGGGGAGGCGCCGCCGAAGATCTCTCCCGTCGAGGCGAGCACGCTCCTGCTCCAGCACGTCGTCCGCGAGTGGGACCGCGCGCATCCCGACGCGCCGCTCGCAAAGCAGGACGTCGTGCTCACGCTGCCGGCTTCGTTCGACGACGTCGCGCGCGAGCTCACGGTGCGCGCCGCCGAGGGCGCGGGCCTCTCGCCGACGTTGCTCGAGGAGCCCACGGCGGCGTTCTACGACGCGATGCGCGACGTCGACGCGATCCGCGAGCACGTCGTCCCGCGCTCGCCGGAGGAGGAGCGCACGGTCCTCGTCGTCGACGTGGGCGGCGGCACCACGGACCTGTCGCTGATGGCGATCGCGTACGCGCCGAAGGACAAGGGCGGCTTCACCGTGCGACGCGTGGCCGTCGGCCGTCACATCCTGCTCGGCGGCGACAACATGGACCTCGCGCTCGCGCACCTCGCCGAGTCCCGCATCGTGGCCGGCATGGGCCCCGGCGCGAGGCTCGAGCCGAGCGAGCTCGCGCAGCTCGTGCTCTCGTGCCGCGAGGCGAAGGAGCGCATCCTGAGCTCGCGCGGCTCGAAGGTGACGGAGGCACGCGTCACCGTGCTCGGCCGCGGGAGCAAGCTCGTCGGCGGCGCGCGGAGCACCGTCCTCGAGCGCGAGGAGGTCGAGCGCGTCGTGCTCCAGGGCTTCTTCCCCGCGGACGTCGACCTCGATGCGCCGCGGCCGCGCGGCGGCATCGTCGCGTTCGGGCTGCCGTACGAGCGCGATCCGGCGGTGACCCGGCACATCCGCCAGTTCCTCGCGCGTCACGCGAGCGAGCTGCCGAACGGCGCGCCCGACGTCGTGCTCCTCAACGGCGGCGTCTTCAACGCGGCGCCGATCGTGCGCGCGCTCAAGGCCGCGCTCAAGGCGTGGTCCGGTCGCGCGCCTGCGATGCTCCCCGTGTCGGATCCGGATCTCGCGGTCGCGTGCGGCGCCGTCCGGTACGGCTTCGCGCGCAAGGGCCTCGGCGTCCGTGTCGAGAGCGGAGCCTCGCGCGGCTACTACGTGCGCGTCAGCGACGGTCACAAGGAGAACCGCGCGGTGTGCATCCTCCCGCGCGGTGCGAAGGAAGGTGTCCGCTACGAGGCGGAGGAGCGCACGTTCGATCTCATCGTGGGCCGGAGCGTCCGCTTCGATCTCTACGCCTCCGACGTCGCCCGCGACGAGCTCGGCGCGATCGTCACCATCGACGCGGTCGAGCGGCCGGGCGGCGACGCCGACGAGGGCTCCGACGTCGAGCACGTGTTCGAGCGCCTGCCCCCGGTCGTCGCGCACCTGCCGGCGTCGAGCAAGGAGCAGAGCGTGCGCGTCCGCCTCGGCGGCGAGCTGCTCACGACCGGACAGCTCGAGCTCGCCGCGACGGAGATCGCTCCGCCACACCGCCGCTTCCGGCTGGAGTTCCAGCTCCGCGAGGGCGTGCGCGGGGCGAGCATCGCGCCGGCGCCGCCTTCGCTCGCGCCGCCGTCGACGCGGGCTCGTGCGCCGGTCGCTCCGTCGCGGCTCGGCGAGGCCGACAAGATCCTCGACAAGGTCTTCGGCAAGAAGGCCGAGGCGACGCCGCGCGAGGTGAAGGACGTCCTGCGCGATCTCGAGAAGACGCTCGGCGATCGTCTGACGTGGACGATGGAGACCTGCCGTCACATCGCCGACAAGCTCTTGTCGAACACGGGCGCACGGCGGCGCAGCCCGCACCACGAGCGCGCGTTCTGGCTGCTCCTCGGGTTCTGCATGCGTCCGGGCTTCGGCGATCCGGGAGACCCCGCGCGCATCCAGCGCGCGTGGCCGCTCTTCGAGGGACGCCTCGGGTTCCCGAACGAGCCGCAAGGGTGGCCGCAGTTCTTCATCGCGTGGCGGCGCATGGCCGGCGGCCTCACCGAGGCGATGCAGGAGTCCATCCGCGACGCCGTCGATCCGATCATCGCGCCGAAGGAGGCGGGGCTGAAGCAGCCGAAGCGCGTCCCGGAAGACGGCGGCGAAGCGCTCGTGATGCTCGCGGCGCTCGAGCGCGTCGCCGTCGCGCGCCGCGTGCAGCTCGGCGAGTGGATTCTGGAGAAGACGTGGACGAACGACGACGCCCGGCTCTGGACGGCGATCGGTCGCGTGGGCGCACGCGTGCCGGTCTACGCGAGCGTGCACCACGTCGTGCCTCCGAAGAACGCGGAGGCCTGGCTCGAGCGTCTGCTCCGTCTCGACTTCCGCGCCGTCGCGACGGCGCCGCACGCGGCCGTGCAGCTCGCGCGGGTCACGGGCGATCGTGCGCGCGACGTCGACGAGCGGCTGCGCAAGGAGGTCGAGAAGCGCCTCGTCGCGATCAACGCGAAGGACACGTGGATCCAGGCGGTTCGGGAGCTCGCGGAGTTCGGTGAGGAGGAGCGCGTGGCGATCCTCGGCGAGGGCCTGCCGATCGGTCTCAAGCTGGCCGGCTGAGGCCGCGCGCGACGAGCGAGTGCGGTACGATCTCCGGCGATGGCCGGAGACCGGACCGAGCGCCGCGGCGTCACGACGGTCACGCTCGACGCTCCCATGCCGGTCGCCGGGGCGCCGCCGGTACACGTCCGCGCGCCCGGCCTCGCGCTCGATCCCGAACGCTACGTCGTCGGCGAGCTCCTCGGCGAGGGCGGGATGGGAGAGGTGCGTCGCTGTCGCGATCACGCCGCGGGTCGCGACGTCGCGCTGAAGGTCATCCGTCCCGAGGTCCACGTCGACGACGTCGAGGAGCGCTTCCTCCGCGAGGCGCGCGTGCAGGCTCGCCTCGCGCACCCTGCCGTCGTCCCGGTCTACGACGTCGGCCACGACGTCCACGGCGGTGCGTACTTCACGATGAAGCGCATCGAGGGCACGACGCTCGACGAGGTGCTCTCGCGCCTGCGCGACGGCGACGAGGACGCCGCTCGGGAGTACGGCCGGCATCGACTGCTGACGGCCTTCGCGCGCGTCTGTCTCGCCGTCGACTACGCCCACTCGCGCGGCGTTCTCCACCGCGATCTGAAGCCCGCCAACATCATGCTCGGCGCGTTCGGCGAGGTGTACGTCCTCGACTGGGGGCTCGCGAAGATCGTGGGCGACGAGCCGGAGCGACGCGAGGCCTTCGACCTCGACGATCTCGAGCCCACCCAACCACGCGGCCGCACGGAGCGCGGGGTCGCGATGGGCACGCCCGCGTACATGGCTCCGGAGCAGGCCGCAGCGCGGGAGATCGACGCCCGAGCCGACGTCTTCTCCCTCGGGGCGATCCTGTTCGAGATCCTCTCGTACGAGCAGCTCCTCGGCGAGGAGGAGATGCGTGCCGTGCGCGAGCGGCGTGCCGTCTTCATCGACGCACGTCCGTCGATCCGCGCGCCTTCGCTCGGGATCCCGATCGAGCTCGACGCCATCTGCATGCGCGCGACGGCGCCCGACCCGGCGGATCGATATCCCTCCGCCCGCGCGCTCCACGAAGCGATCGAGGCGTTCCTCTCCGCCGACGAAGAAGAGAACCGCCGCTTGCGCCTCGCCGCAACGCACGTCGAACGCGCGCGCGAGCTCGGCACCGCCGACGCCGCACGTCCCGCCGCGCTCGAGGAGCTCGGGGCTGCCCTCGCGCTCGCTCCCGAGGACGTGGAGGCGCGCCGTCATCTCGTCGAGCTCCTCGAGCACCCGCCGAAGGAGATCCCGCAGGAGGTTAAGGAGCGCCGACTCCAGAGCGAGGTCGCTCGCCGCCGACGCATGCAGCGCGTGGTGGCGACCATCTTCCTCCTGTGCTGGGCCGCCGGCTATCCGCTCCTCGTCCTCGCCGGCGGTCTCCGTCATCACGTCGGCGCCTTCGTCGCGCCGGCGGTCTGGGTCGCGGCAGCCCTCGTCATCATGCTGCTCCATCCGCGTCGCGCGCAGGAAGCACGCGTGAACTGGAGCGCGCTGTTGTGCGCGATCGCGCTCGCGACGACGTCGCTCGTCTGGGGCCCGTTGTTCATCGTGCCCGGGTTGGCCGTCGCCATCGTCTTCGGTCACCTGCTCGTCGCTCCGAAGCACCACCGACTGCAGATCGTCGTCACGAGCTGTCTCGCGCTCGTCGTGCCCGCGTACCTCGCGTACGCGGGGATCCTCGACGTATACCGGCCCGTCGGTGATCACGGGTTCGTCATCGACGGGGCGATCGAGAGCTCGCGCGACGTCCTCTTCTTCGGGCTCACGCTCTGCCACTTCGCGCAGCTCGCGTTCGGCGCGACCTTCGCGGCGCGCTACCGCGACATCCTCGAGACGCGCGTGCTCGAGAATGCTCTCTTCTCGTGGCAACTGGCGAACCTCGTGCCGCGCGCGGACGGGCCGCGCCCGCGGGCCTCGATGATCGCGCCCGAGGAAGATCTGCTCGAGACCGCACCGCGGCGGTCCGCGCTCCCGAGCGTCCACCTTGACGTCCACGAGCTCGACGTTCGGTACGTGCGCATGGAGCGCCTCGCGACGACGAGCACGACGGAGGTCTGGCGCTGTCGCGACCGCCGGCTCGGGCGCGAGGTCGAGATGCACGTCGCCCGCGCGCCCGCCGACGACGCGGCGGTGCGGGCGCAGGCGAAGCTCCGTGGTCGGCTCGAGCACCCTGCGATCGCGCCGCTCTACGACGTCGGCGTGACGGAGAAGGGGAGGGCGTTCTTCACGACGAAGTTCGTGGACGGCGTGGCGCTCTCCGACGCTCTCACCACGTTCGTGCTCCCGTCGGCGTCGCGGGACCGCACGCGCCGCCGCCTCCTCGAGGCGTTGGGGCAAGTCTGCCTCGCGGTCGCGTACGCACACGAGCGCGGCGTCACGCACGGCGCCATCTCCACTTCGTCCATCGTCCTCGGGAGCTTCGGTGAGGTGTACCTCCAGGGATGGACCGAGGGCGACGCCGCATCCGACGCTCGCCAGCTCGCGCGCGTCTTGCGCGCCGTGCTCGACGCGTCCGAGACGAGCGATCCGGAGCTCCTCTCCATGTGCGTTCGAGCGGAGACGCCCGGCGCTCCACCTCCGGACCCGCGCGCGATCCACCGTGCGATCGAGTCGTTCCTCTCCGGTGATCGCGACGCAGAGGTCCGCCGCCAGCTCGCGCGTGCGCACCTCGAGCGAGCGCAGAACGCCGCGCAGCAGGCGTTCAACCTGCCGTCGTTCGAGGAGCAAGCCGCGGCGAGGGTCGAGGCGCTGCGCGAGATCGGCCTCTCCGTCCGGCTCGACCCGGAGGAGCCGGAGGCGATCCGTCTCCTCTTCACGCTGCTCACGGAGCCGCCGCGGCGCCCGCCGCCTGCCGTCGTCGAGGAGGTCGAACGCCTGCACCAGGAACGGTCGAGGAGCCCGATCCTCGCGGCGCTCCTCTTCGGCGCGCTCTGCCTTCTGCTCTATCCGGTCGTCGTGTTCATGCTCGGTGTGAGACAGGTCGGCCCCGTGCTCCTCGTGTGGGCGGCGTGGACGGTGGCGGAGGTGACGCTCCTCTTCTCCGTGACGAGGCAAACTCCTCCGTCCGTGCCGTGGTCGATGTTCGCGACGATGTTCGCGTGTCTCGTCACGGCGCTGCTGTCGGGGCCCTTCTTCGTCATCCCGGTCGTCGCCACGCTCGCGACGATGGGCTTCGTCCTCGTCGTCCCGAAGAGCTGGCGCGCGCCGACGATGTTCCTCGGCGCGCTCGTCGTCGTGCTTCCGGCGGCGCTGGAATGGGCGGGCGTCGTCTCCACCATCGACATGGTCGACGACGTCCTCGTCGACGCCGGACCTCTGGCGCCTGCGTCCGGAGGGATGGTGTACCTCGTGCTCACGATCGTGCATCTGCTCGCCGTGCTCTTCGCCGCCGAGTACTCCGCACGCTTCCGCGATCGTCTCGACGCCGTCGAGACGGCGTTCCTCGTCCGCACGTGGCAGCTCGCCAAGCTCCTGCCGCAGACGAAGCTCCGACCGAGGCGCTCCGAAGGAGGCTGACGCCCGAGCTCAGCGGAAGGGGCCCTCGCTCATCGACGCCGTCCGCGTGATGCGGCCCTCCTCGATGAACACGACGCGCTCGCCGAGGAGCTCGGCCTCCTCCGGCTGATGCGTCACGAGGATCGTGGGGATCGGATCGTCCGCGAGCCGTTCGGACACCTCGCGCAAGAGCTCCTTCTTCACGCCGACGTCGAGCGCGCTGAACGGCTCGTCGAGCAGCATCACGCGCGGTCTCATGGCGAACGCGCGGGCGAGCGCGACGCGCTGGGCCTCTCCGCCCGAGAAGGTGCGCGGACGCCGGTCGGAGAGATGAGCGACGCGCATCTTCGTCAGCATCTCGACCGCGATGCGCCGCCGCTCGGGCGGAGGGACGTCCCGCGGGATGCCGTAAGCGACGTTCTCCGCGGCGGTCATGTGCGGGAAGAGCGCGAGCGACTGGAAGACGTACGCGACCCGCCGCCGGTGGATCGCGAGCAGCTCGCCGGTGTCCGAGTCGAACCAGACGTCGTCTCCGAGCGCGATGCGCCCGCGCTGCGGGCGCACGATGCCCGCGATGCACGCGAGCGTGCGGCTCTTGCCGGCGCCCGAAGGGCCGAAGAGGACCGTGACTCCGGGCGGCACCTCGAAGGCGACGTCGAGATCGAGCCCGCGCTCCTGCCCGCGCTGGCGCGCGTGGAGAGAGACGCGTACGGAGAGCGTCGCGGCGCTCACGGCGAGCGCTCGCGCGCCGTCAGCTTCCCCACGACGTAGAGGAGCACGACGACGAGGCCGGTGAGGACGGCGATCATGAGCCGAGCGTCGTCCTCTCGGTGTGCCTGGATGGCGTCGTAGATCGCCAGAGCGGCGGTCTGCGTCTCGCCGGGGATGTTGCCGGCGACCATCAGCGTCACGCCGAAGTCGCCCAACGACCGAGCGAACGCGAGCATGAGCGCCGCCGCGATCCCTCGATAGGCGAGGGGGAGCTGGATCGTGAAGAAGGCTCGGAGCGGCGGCGCCCCGAGCGTGCGAGCCGCGAGCACGAGCGTGGGGTCCGTCTCCTCGAGCGCCGTCCGCACGCTCTTCACGACGAGCGGCATCGCGCCGATCACGGCCGCGACGACGGCCCCGACCTTCGTGAAGACGATCGAGGTCCCCGTCAACCACTCGAAGGCCTGCCCGAGGACGCTCCGCCGTCCGAGCGCGACGAGGACGTAGTACCCGAGCACGGTCGGGGGCATCACGATCGGCGCCGTGAAGAGGACGTCCACGAGATCGCGACCGGGAAAGCGGAGGTTGGCGAGGACGGCGGCGACCGTGATCCCGATGACCGCGGCGAGGACCGTCGCCGTCGCGGCGATCTCGAACGAGAGGAGGAGGGGGCCGAGCTCCATGCTCGAGGTCAGGCTCTCGTACCGAGAGTGGGGGCATCTTACTCCAAAGGCCTCGGGCCTCATGAAGGTTGATGGGGGCGACGAGCAGCCCGTGTGATCCATCGAGGCTCCGGCCCCCACGTTGGCGAGGGGAAGTTGCATCGGGTGGATCGAGGCCGATCAGGGGGAGGCTGAAAAAGTTCGACCACACCGAACGATCGGCCTTTCGGTGAACAATCACGGAACCAGATCACACCCTCATCGAATTTTCGGGGTCGGCACGCCGGCTGCTTTGTGTTGCGCCGGAGGCAGCATGAGCAGATCGTTCCGAACCCTGTTGCCGGTGGCGCCGATCGCGGCGGCCATGATCTTCGCGATGACGTCGAGCCCTCGGCGGGCGATCGCCGAGCCGGCCACGCAGGACGCCGCAGAGAAGGCCGAACGGTGCGCGACGCGCCTCTTCACCGTCATGGTCGGTGAGAGCGCGACGGAGGAGGCTCTCGCTTCGCCCACCCCGCAGGGGTACTTCGACACGCTCGTGAAGGATCCGCGGTTCGTGGAGCGCTTCTCGCGCTTCATCAACTCGCAGTTCAACCCCGAGCCGGGCAACACGCCGGCCGAGGACGCCGCCTACTACCTCACGAAGCACGTGCTCGAGAACGACAAGCCGTGGACGGAGATGTTCCTCGGCAAGTACAACGTCGTGCCGAGCAACCCGCAGCAGCCGAACTCCGCGGCGACGGTCCAGGAGGATCCGAACGGGCTCGGCTACTTCCGCAGCCGTGCGTGGATGGTTCGCTACGCGGGCAACGAGGAGGCCGGCATTCGGATCGTCGCGGCCTACCGCATCATGCAGAACACGATCGGGCTCACGCTCTCCGCCACGACGAACGCGCCGGAGGTCGATCTCAGCGCGAACGGCCGCAAGGCCGCGCAGTGCGCCGGCTGCCACTTCACGCCCTGGTTCGCGCTCGATCACGTCGCGGAGGTCCTCGGTAGGGTCCAGGGCATGGGCGAGGACGCGCGGTTCACGCCGCCGTCCGGCGAGCCCAAGCAGATCCTCGGAGGGATCGCGATCCGCAACGACCAGGAGCTCGTCGAGGCTCTCGTGGGCAACGAGGCGTTCGACGTCAACGCGTGCCGCCTCGCGTTCAAGTTCCTCTACGGGCGACCCGAGAACACCTGCGAAGGCCCCGTGTTCGACCGCTGCGTCGACGCGTTCAAGAAGGACAAGAAGATCACGTCGGCGCTCGCGGCGGTCGCGAAGGACCCGACGTTCTGCGAGTGAGGGAGCCGGACATGATGAAAGCACTCTTCGCTAGCACGATCGTCTCGCTCTTCATGGTCGCCTGCGTGATGGAGGACACGAACTCGCTCACCGGCAGCCGCTCGCGCGGCGGCGGAGACGGGGACGACCCCGGCGGCGAGGTCGGCGACGGCATCGACGACGACGGAACGACGCCGGGAGCCGATCCGACCCAGCCCGGCACGTGTGAGCTCGGCAAGCCGCATCCGGGCTTCGCGAACTTCGACTTCGTGTCGGATCGGAAGGCCGGCGCGATCGGAGAGAACCGGCGCCGCGTGAAGCCGTTCTCCGCGCTCCGGACGGAGTTCCGGCGTGCGCTCGGTACGGTCCCGGCCTCGTTCGATCAGAGCGCCGCCGCGTTCGGCGAGACACCCGCGCGCTGGTACTCCGAGCCGACGGCGGGCGCGGTCAGCCTCAACACGACCTACAACCTCGCGTTCACCGCCTGCTACGACACGATGACCGGCCCCGAGTTCGAGCAGGCGCCGACGGCGGAGACGGCGCAGGCGGAGTGCGCGAAGATGCAGCGCAAGTTCTGGCAGCGCACCGCGACCCCGGACGAGGTCAAGGCGTGCGCCGACTTTGCGCTCAGCCTCACGGAGGAGACCGTCGCGCGCCGTCGATGGGCGCACGCGTGCGCTTCGATCATGACGTCGGCTGGATTCACCACCTACTGAGGCGAGGAGCAGGAACATGAAGGGCGTATCGCGTCGTGGATTCCTCAAGGCAGTGGGCGCCGGCGCCGGCGCGGCCATTGGCACTCGCCTCGCGGGCAAGTCGTTCATCGGCGAAGCTCGCGCCGCGACCCCCGAGCCGACGTCGGTGGTGGTCATCTTCCTGAACGGCGGGATCAACGCGATCTTCACCGGCGCCGATGCCTTCACGAACACCGCGTTCGGCGTCACGGCGAACAACGTGACGAACATGGGCGGCGTCGTGATCGACAACTCCCTCGCCCAGGCGATCCCGCAGGGCATTCGCAACCGGGTGGCCTCGATCGGCATCCGCCACGGGATCAGCGATCACGGCAACGCGCAGCGCAGCCTGTTCATGAGCGGCAACCAGAGCGCGCCGCTCGTGCTCGCCAACGCCATCGGCGGCAGCGGCGCCATCAAGGCGGCGGTCGTCGGCGGCAACAGCCTCCCGAACGGCGTCCGCCCGGCGCCGGTGAACGGCGTCTCGCTGCAGCCGATCACGGACATGCGCGCCACCATCGAGGCGGTCGCGGGCGCGGAGAACGCGCCGAACCGCGCCGATCGCGAGGGCTCGGCGAAAGGCATCGTGGCCGCGCAGGAGATGTCGAAGAACGTCGTCGCGAAGCACGGTAGCTCGCTCGCGTCGATCAACGAGGGCCTGGCTGCCGCGATCGAGACGCTCAAGAAGCCGGTCCAGCCGTTCAACGTGCAGGACTTCAACCAGGCCTACGGGCTCAACGGCACCGCCGTGAACAACTTCGCCGCTCGCATGGCCGCCGCCGAGCTCATGGTCCGGTCGGGCACGAACTTCGTCTTCGTGCAGGACGGCGGTTGGGACACGCACGGCGACCGCAACGGCAACACCGTCCGCAACATGGTCAACCAGCGGATCCGCCCGCCGCTCAACACGTTCCTGACGCGCATGGTCCAGAACGCGGCCGACGAGCGGAACGTCATCGTCGCCATCTTCGGCGACTTCCACCGCAGCCTCCCCGGCTCGGACCATCAGGCGAACCTCGCCGCGCTCGTCATCGGCAAGACGCTCAGGAACGCGACGACGGGCAAGACGGACGCACGCGTGGGTCTGCCGCCGAACACGCCGGGCATTCCGGGGCTCTGGCAGCTCCTCGCGGCAGCCGCGAAGGTGGACCAGAACCCGTTCGGCAACAACCCGCACAACGTCCTCGCGTGAGCGATCGTCGGGGGCATACGATGCGCAGCCTCGTATCGGTCGGAGCCGTCGCGGCCCTCACGGTCGCGACGGCGACGGCGGCGGCGAACACCTCCGGCGTCGCGGGCTACACGGGCAAGCCGAACGCCGCCGCGCCGCAGGGTGAGAGCTGCAGCACGAACTGCCACCGAGGCGGTACCGCCCCGTCGGCCGTCACGATCAACGGACCGGACACGCTCGCCGCCGGTCAGTCGGCCGAGTACACGCTCGTCGTCTCGACGAACGCGGCTCGCGTGGGCGCCGGCATCGCGGCGACCGACGGCGTCGCCCTCGCGAACGTCAGCGGCCTGCGCGACAGCTTCGGCGAGCTCGTCCAGGACAGGCCGCTCGCTCCCAGCGGAGGTCAGGTGACCTTCCGCTTCCGAGTGACGGCGCCGATGACGGGCACGGCCATCAAGCTCTGGGCCGTTGGCCTCGCCGCGAACAACGACGGCAACACCGGCGGCGATGCCGCGAGGCAGACGACGAAGGACATCACCATCACGGGCGGCAATCCTCCGGGCGGAAGCAGCAGCGGCGGGACGAGCAGCGGAGGCTCGAGCTCCGGCGAGGGCTCGAGCGGCTCGACGAGCAGCAGCTCGGGCGGCGGCGACGACGATCCCGACACCGGCAGCGGCGCCTCGAGCACCTCGTCGAGCGGCTCGGCCGGCGGCGACGACGAGCTCGGCGCGGATCCGGACGACGACGACGACGGGACGTCGCCCTCGAAGCCACGCACGCGACGGAGCAGCCCCAACGCGGGCGAGGGCAGCTGCTCCTCGGCTCCGGGCGTGAGCGTCACGTCGTTCTCCGCCGCCGTCGTCGGTCTCGCGCTCGCCACGCTGCTCGGTCGAAGGCGTGGGCGGCGCGGGGGAGAAGACAGAAAGTAGCCAAGCCGAGCCGACGTTCTCCGACTCCCTGTCGTCGTCTGTCTCCCTCACGCTCCCGGTCTCCTCCGTCCCTTGGTAAGCTGGCGGCGGAGGTTCCCGTGCTGATCGGCTGGCGTAACGTGGTCGCGTCGCTCTTCGTTCTCGGGCTCGTCGCGTGCTCGTCGGACGACTCCGACTCGGACCGTCGCAACGTCCGTACTGGCGACGCCGGAGACGGCGGATCGACGACCGACGCCGGCGTCGATCCGACCGGAGGACGCGACAGCGAGCCATCGTCTTGCTTCGCCGCGTGTCAGAACAGCCTCTTTTCGTGTCAGCAGCGGGCCGACGGCAAGATTGTCGTCTCGAAGGCGGACCTCACGCTCGACAGCTCGGGCTGCTCCGGCACGCTCACGACCGGCGACGACGCGGTCGCTCTGAAGATCGTCTGCCTCGACGCGCAGGTCTGCGTCGGCGGCGCCCCCGGCACGGAGCCGACGTCGTGCGTCCCGGGCACGTTCAGCGCGTTCTCCTTCGCGTACGCCCCGGAGGAGGGCGCAGCGCAGAACATCTGTACGCGGGAGTAGGTCAGACCTCGGTCCTCGCACCTCAGTCCTCGGCTCGGCGTCATCGAGCTCTGCGTGCAGGACTGCTCGACCTCGACGGAGCACGACGAGCTAGTGCAACGTTTCGTTGGGCAACAAAAAGCCATATCGACGCATGATCGCCCTCCCCGCCTCCGAGCCGACGAAGGCGATGAACGAGCGCGCCTCGTTCGACTTCGCGCCTTTGCTGCCGCCCTTGCATGCGACGAGCTCCTGATCGAGCGGCTCGTGGAGGTCGGGATCGATCGGCACGTAGTTGCCGGGTGAGGTGACGGCCAGCGAGAGCGCGACGATGGCGACGTCCGCGTTGCCCGAGCGCGCGAACATCATCGTCTGTTGCACGTTCTCTCCGTAGACCATGCGCGGCTGGACGGCGTTCCACACGCCGGCGCGCTCGAGCGCCTCCCGGCCGGCGCGGCCGTACGGGGCGTGCTCGGGGTTCGCGATGGCGACCTTCGCGAAGCTCGAGTCTTCGAGCGCGCGGACGTCCTTCGGGACGCGCTGCGGGTCCTTCGACCAGAGCACGATGCGACCGCGTGCGTAGAGCGCCTTGGTGTCCGCGAAGCAGGCGCCGGCGCGCACGACGTCGTCGACGAACGAGGTGTTCGCTGCGGCGAAGACGTCGAACGGCGCGCCTTCGATGATTTGCTTGGCGAGGAGGCCCGTCGAGCCGAACGAGAAGTCGACGCGCTTGCCGGTCTCTTTCTCGAACGCGGCGCCGATCTCCTTGAAGGCGAGCGCGAGGTCGGCGGCCGCGGCGACGCGCAGCGGCTCGCCCCGCCGCGCGCCCTCCGCGCTCGCGCCGCCCGGATCGCTCTGCTTGCTGCAGCCGAGCGCCAGCGCCGCCGCGACGGCGATCGCGCTAGCGCGTGATGACCGTCCCGACATCTTCGCCCTCCAGCGCGCGGGTGAGCTGGCGCTTCTTCAGGCCGTTGACGATTTGGATCTCGGTACAGAACCGCGATCGCTGCATGTACTCGAGGACGACGCGCTCGACGACGAGGTCGGGCAGGTCTCGCTCGAGGAGCTCCTTCGCGGTGATCCGCGGGATGTGCTCCGCCTTCGGATCCTTCTTCGGATCGTTCGTGAAGAGACCGTCCTCGTCCTTCACGAAGATCGCCCGCTTGCAACCGAGCGCCTCCGCCGTGAGGAAGACGCCCGCGTCGGTGCGATGCTCGGGGATGCGCCCGCCCTTCGTGGGCTTCTCCCAGTAACCGAACGGAGGCATCCCCGTCATGATCGGGATGCACCCGAGGCGGAAGTAGAGCGGCAGCTTCTCGAAGTCGTCGTGCAGGATGTAGAGGCCGCCGTGCTTCGCGAGCAGCATCTGGAGCATGCGCGCGTTCTGGCGCGGGACGTAGCCGCCGAGCGCGGCGAGCACGCCGGTCGGCATCTCGAGATCGCTCGCGATCGCGTAGATGTGGCGCGCCCGCGTGCCGCCGCCGCAGCAGAGCAGGAGCTTGTGCCGGTCCTTCGCGGCGACGATCTCGTCGAGGATCGGGTAGAGGGCTTCGCGCCCGCGGTCCATGATCGACTGTCCGCCGATCTTGAGGACCCGCACGTCGGGCATCATCGCGACCGGCGAGTAGTCGAGGCCGGCGGGCATGCCTCCGGTCGTCAACGTCGCGTCGACCAGCTTGCTCGTGATCCGGCGGCGCTCGTGCTTCGTGTCGTGCATCGTCGTCCTCGCCTTCCTCTCGCTTCCTTCTCCGCCGTCAGCTCCGGGTGATGACCGTGCCCACGGGCTCGCCCGCGAGGGCCTTCGTGAGCTGGCCCGGTACGAGGCCGTTGATGATCTGCACCTGCTCGACGTGACGCGCGCGCTGCCAGCACGTGAAGAGCTGGCGATCGATCGCGAGCTCCTCGGGCATGTGCTCGAGCAGCTCACCGAGCGTCGTCCTCGGGACGAGCTTGGCGTCCGCGTGCTTCTTCGGATCCTTGTCGAAGAGCCCGTCTTCGTCCTTCACGAAGACGATCCGCTTCATGCCGAGCACCTCCGCGTGGACGAAGAGCCCGAAGTCCGAGCCGTGCGCCGGCAGCGGGCCGTCCTCCGGCGGAGGCTCCCAGAAGTGGTAGGGCGGGATCGAGATGACGATCGGGAGCATCCCGCTCTCGAGGTAGAGCGGCAGCTCCCAGAAGTGCTCGCGCTGCATGACGATCGATCCGTGCTTCGCGAGCAGGGCATTGAGGAAGACCGCGTTCGCTTCCTCCATCGCTCCGACGAGCTGCGCGACGCCGCCGGTCGGGATCCCGAGGTCGAGCGCGACGCTGACCGTGTGGCGGACGCGCGTGCCGCCGCCGACGCCGAGCACCATCGGCGGCGGAGCGCCCGGACGCCCCTCGCGGCGGGCGTCGCGCAACCTCCGCAGCTCCTCGACGAGCGGCATGACAGCGGCCTTGCCGCGATCGAAGATCGACTGCCCGCCGATGCCGACGAGCACGACGTCCGGCATGATCGCGAGCTCGTTCTCCGAGTCCGTCTTCGCGATGACGCGGCGATCGACGAGGGACTCACGCATCAAGGACGACTCGATGTGCGTTCGTCCGTCTCCAGTGACGAGCTTGCTCATGGGCTCTGTGTCTCCAAGTCGGGGTTGGCGCCGCCGCGGATGCCGGCGTCGTGTGGGGCCCGCTCGCCTCGCTTCGCCGCGCGGTCCATGACGACGCGGATGAGCGGAGCGCTGACGAGCCCGGAGAGTGCTCCGAAGACGGTGTGGACGATCGTCCCTGGGACGAGGAAGGCCCACGCCACCGCCGGAGCCTGCACGGTGAGCGTGACCGTGAAGATCGTCGCGAACCTACCGAGGCCCATCACGCCGCCGACGATCGACCAGACGAGAGCGCCGGGCCGGCGCCCCGGGCCGGCGACGAGCGGCACGAGGAGATCGCAGAGGATGCCCGGCGCGACGTGCTTCAGGATCTCGAAGATGCCGTAGCGGCCGTCGCCGAGGAGAAAGGCGACGCTCCCCATGACGAGCCCGGTGAGCGTCGCGCCGATCCTCGTGCGCGTCTCGAGCGCCGCGACCACGTAGAGGGGCGTGAGGATGACGAGCTTGTGGCCGGGCGCGAACGGCAGGTTCGGGAGGATCTTCAGCGCCTTGATGCCGAGCATCGTCAGCGACAGACCGACGATGACGGTGACGTCGCGCCGTCGCGCCGCCGCGCGCGCATCCTCGCGTCCGGCGTCGCGGTCACGGTCGCGGAGGTACTGCTCGGCACGTCCGACGTGACGCTCGATCCGATCGACGATCGGCCCGACGTCGCCGCGCGCGATGCGACGAAGGCTCGCGAAGAAGCCCTCCGGCGCGACGCCCTCCGCGGCGGCCTCTTCGTCTCGACGGCGACCGCGCCCGCCGCCGCCACCACCCCGGCCGCCACCGCCGCCACGCCCGTCGCCGCCACCCCGGCCTCCGCCGCCGCCACGACCGCCACCGCCGAGCAGCGCGAGCACGGCGTCGATCGAGGTCGCGACGACGTCGGGCGCGCCGAGCTTGCGCAGGCCGAGCGCCAGCGCGCGTTCGTCGCCCGCGCGTGCGACGCGCGATGCGAGTACGACGACGATCACGCGCAGCATCATGAGCGCGCCGATCGCCGCGCCGCCGACGTTGAGCGGGATCTGCGTCGGCCCGAGATCGACGGTGACCCATCGATCGACGCTCGCGTCTTCGGACGTGAGCGCGTACGACGCGATCACGAAGGCGGCGAAGCCCCACAGCTTGACGATCTGCCGGACGAGCGCACGCGCGCCGAGCCCGAGCGCGAGCCAGAGGACGACGTGCGCTCCGGCGAGCGCGCCCGTGACGCGCGCGTCCTTCACGAGGAAGGCGCCGATCGCGACTCCGACCAGATAGAGGACGCGCAGCCGTGCATCGACGGCGCGTCCCCGGCCGGTCTGGGCATCGCCCGTGGCCATCGAAGAGAGACTAGCGCCACCCGGCCGGGGCCGCTGGCGACACCTCGGTTACACCGCGGCGCGAGCCGCCTTCAGTTGCGCGGCAGGCTCTGCTGTTCCTTCGTCTTGAGCGGCGGGCAGACGCTTCGCGGGACCTGCTTCTTCACCGGCGGGATGGAACGCAGGTACTTCACGATCGAGTAGACCTCGAAGTCCGACATGTTCGCGAAGTGCGTCATCTGAGGACAGAGCGTCTGGCTGTCCTTGTCGATGCCGGTGCGGATGGCGATGGCGAGGGCGTCGTCGGTCCATTTGCCGATGCCCGTCTCCTCGTCGTTGGTGAGGTTCGGCGGATAGAGCTCGACCTCCTCTCCGAGCGGCGTCGGAGGGAAGCCCGCGAGCGGCTCGGTGCGGCCCGAGAGGTCTTCACCATGGCACTCGACACACTTTCGCTTTCGGACCGCTTGAGAGCCGGCTTCGACGGTCGCGATCTCCTTGCACTCGGGGTTCTCCGCCGGGCACGGCGACTCGGTGCCGCCGCCGCCGCCGCTCGTCCCACCTTCCTCGCTGCATGCAGCTCCGGCCGCCGTGGCGGTCAAGAGAGCGATCGCACACAAGGCTCGTCGCCAGACCATTTCCCAGCCTCCCGAACGAAGAGAAGGATCTCTTCCAAGAAGCGTAAACGAAGAACGCATCGCCCGGCGAGCCGAGCGATGCGCCTTCGAGTCGGGCTCGAGCGTATTGCCCTTACTTCCCGCAGGTGCCCGCGTTGTACTTCGCGATGGCGTCCTGGACGAACGCGTCGATCGCGGCCCACGTGGCGTTGTTGAAGTTGTACATCGGGTGCGTGTAGGCCTTGTCCTTCATCGTCGCCTCCGACTTCTTCCGGAGGGCGTCCGACGGGATCGGTTTGCCGTCGGGGCTGACGCCGAAGAACTTGGTGATGTACGCGGGGCTCGTGAGCTTCGTGTTCTCGAACGTGTAGGTTGCCGAGTCGCCGAGGACCGGGTTCCCGACGGCGTTGATGAAGTTCGTCGCCGGGTCAGCCGAGTGGCAGGTGCTGCACGGAGAGTTGTTGCAGCCGGTGCACTCGTTCGCGTTCTCGTTCCAGGGCGTGACGTTGTTGACGTTGTTGTTGTTCGTCCGACGCGTCGTGCGCCACTGGCCCATGTTCATCGCGTCGAACTTCTGGCGATCGAAGCAGTCGCCGAGCTTCTCGAGGACGTTCGGAGGCGCCTCCTGCCCGCCGTCCGCGAGCTCGATCTCGACCCACTGGTTGTAGGTCTGGATCTGATCCGGCGAGAGGACGTTGTTCGTGACGCCGCCGTGCGCCGGCTTCAGGACGATGCGCGACTGGCGCACGACGTAGCCGACCTGGAAGAGCTGCGCGTAGGACCTCTCCGCGTCGTTCGCCGTGATCCACGCCGGACCCGGTCCTTGGGTCTGGTGGCAGGCGGCGCACTGCTGCGAGAGGAAGGGGTGGACGTTGGTCTTGTAGAACTCCTTGCCCGCGGGGCTGTTCGTCGGAACGGGACCGGAGGGGCCGGGGTCGTCGGTGCCGGGCGTCGCCGGATCGTCGTCCGGCTCCTCGGTGTTGCCCTTGTTGTTCTTGCCGCCGCCCTTGCCTTTGCCGCCACCCACGTCGCGGTCTTCGTTGCTGAGCGTGTCGGTGGGGCCTGCATCACATGCCGCCACCGCCGCCGCCGCGGCGAGGGCGATACCGATCAGGTAGCCGACCTTCATCTCAGGCCTCCTCACGCTTCCGGCGGAGCGCGGCGAGCACGCCCGCGATGGCGAGACCGACGAACCCGAAGCCGCTCGCCGACGTGCCCGTCGCCGCGACCGAGCAGCCCTCGGCGACCTCCTCGTCGAACTGGCGCGACTTCCCGCTGCTCGGGCGGGTCGCGTCGCCCTCGCCGTCCGGAATGACGCTGTCGGCGTTGTTGCCCGGGCTGTTCGTCGCCTCACCGCTCGGATCCGTGCCCGGGACCGTCGAACGCGGCGCCGGACCGGTGCCGTCCTCGTTCGTGCCCGGCTTGTCCGTCGGCTTGCCCGGGATCGTCGAGAGACCCTCGGCCCAGACCGTCGGGACGAGCGAGAGCCAGATGCTGTTCTTGAGGCCGCGCGCCAAGGCCTCGGCGCCGCTGTAGCCCGTGACCGTGGAGAAGGCGAACTTCTTCACCTCGGGCATGAAGTTCGTCTTCGCCTGCACCGGGTCGGTCGTGAAGCCCGGGTTCGGGACGTCACCCATGCCGTTGATGAAGCCGCGGGCCTGGTTGTTCGGGTTGCGCTTGCCGCGGGCCTGGACGTTCGCGACGTCGGAGAACGGCGAGACCTGGTAGACCTTCGCCATGTCCTTCACGCCGAGCATCCCGTCGGCCTTGAGCGGGTACATCTGGATGAACCCGCCGCCGGTGCCGGTCGACGACCCGCTGATGACCGCGAGCGCCGGCTCGGCGTTCGGGCCGTAGCTCGTGACGAAGGAGCTGTTGTGGCGGCCGTACTGGCCGACGCCGAGGATCGGCGCGCCGATCACGTTGAGCGTCGCCTTGTCGATGAGGACCGCGGCGTCGATCTTCTTGCCGCCCGCGTGCCCGTTGCCGTTGTTGTTCTGACGAACCTTCGCGGCGAGGCCGTACGTCACGGCGAGCTTGTCGCCCATGATCCCGAGGACCGGCTCGGAGACGTACTTGTTCTGGTTGGGCTGCGAGCGGATGACGATCTTGCTCTGGATCGGCTGGCCCGTCGCGACGTTGAACTCGGTGATGCGGAAGCCGATCTCCGCGGGCTGGTTGTTCGCCTCGACGGCCGCGATGTAGCCCGTCGTGGCGCCCGGCGCGATCGCGACCTGCGGTCGGCAGTGCTGCGCCGTGTTCGAGTACCGGCGCAGCCAGTTCATCTTGATCGAGTTGTCGGCGTTCACCGTGATGCTGAACGCCTCCTGCGCCTGGTTGTTGTACTGCATGCCCACGATGAACGTATCGGGGCTGATCTGATTGATCGTGTGCGGGCCGCGCTGGTTCTGCGGGTTGTTGACCTGGATGCCCTGCTGCGTGGCCGTCCGGATCAGGTTCGTGGGCTTGTTGACGTTGTTGCCGCGCGTGCTGTTCGGGATCGACAGGATGCTGCCGTCCGTCGTGCTGACGACGTACGCGACCGGCTGCGGGTTGTTGTTGACGCCGTTGTCCTCGCTCGCCGCGATGAGCAGGGCGCGGTTGTTCGGCAAGAAGCCGATGAGCGGACGCATGAAGGTACGCTCACCGTTGAGGCGCGGGAGGTTGACCTCCGGCCCCGGGACGATGCCCGTCGCGGTCAGCGTGGCGAACGCGACGCCGCCCTGCATGTAGCTGTTGTTGCCGTTCGCTTGGTTGTCGGAGCGCGTGTAGACCGTCCCGAGGAGGACCTTCGACTGATCCTGCTCGTAGGCGAACTTGTCCCAGGCGAACGCGGCATCCATGATGCCCGCGCCGGTGTTCTTCCCGATCTTGTTGGGGCCCTTGTCGTCACCCGAGACCCACACCTTCGAGTAGGTGTTGAGGACGACGGTTGTGCCGCCGTTGTCCCCGGTATCGGCGGTTGCATCCGCAGCCGCGAACATCGCCAGGGTAGCAACCACGACTGCACAGACTCGAGACGTCTTCATGTCGCATCCTCCAACACGAAACGGTGGTGCAAGTGCCGACCTTGCTTACTGCTCCCCAGAGCGGCCAAGCCTTCCGCGTGCGTCGTCGATGGCGGCGAGCTGCACGCTCAAATCCGTATGCTCCGAGATCGCCACGAGCGGGCGCTCCTTCGGCGTGACGTTCTTGTAGAGAAGCATCGCGCTGACGAGAGCGTCCTTGTTGCCGACGCCAGGCTCCTGCGCCTGGAGCTCGGCGGGGACTCGGATCCGGACCTTGCCGTGATTGTGCTTCGGCAAGGTGAAGTACGTGGAGTGAGCGAGCGACGCGAACTGCTCGGCGCTGGCGCGCGCGATGACGTCGTCGCCCGCCATGAGCTCCATGCTCTTGATGGTGCTCGGATCGACGCCCATGCTCGCGAGGAGCTTGGCGAGCGAGTACTTCGACTCGCTCGGATCGGCGGCCGCGGCGCCGACGAGCATGTCGTCGGTCACGTTGCGGCGCTTGACGAAGCCGACCATCTTCCCGTCGAGGTACACACGCGTGCCCTTCGCGACCTGCCCGTTCGAGTACGGGATCTCGTCGGTGCAGTCGCCGTCCGCGCCGACGTGGCACTGCTTCTGCGGGTGAATCTTCGGCGACGGCTTCTTCACGTAGATCGTCACACGACGGATCTCGTGGACGTTGAACTCGTTCTTCAGGCCGTCCGTGTCCCAGCGGCCGATCGGCGTGCCGGTCTCGCCCGAGATGAACTGGAACTGGAAGCGGTCGCGCTCCTTCCGGAGCTCGCTCCCCTCGAGGCTCCCGATCTTGTTCGCGTTGCCGTGGAAGTGGACGGACTTGATCTTGGCGAGGTCGAGACCGATGCCCTCGAGATAGTCGGCGATGCGCCAGCGCTTCCCGCCGCCCTCGAGCGCGATCTCCGGGATGACCGGGAGCTCGCCGTAACGGAAGACCGCGACCTGGACGCCGTCGACGAAGACGGGCGTATCGAGGCCGATCAGCTTCCGGGTGCCGTGACGCGGATCGTTCGGGTCCAGCTTGCCGTCGGCGGCGACGTCCTGCGCGGCCTTGGCCGCCGCCGGGGGGATCACCGGCGCGCGCGAGGTCTCCGTCGGCGTGGGCTCGGCAGGCTTCTTCGAGCACGCGACGGTCGTCGCCATCAAGGCGCCGACGACGATCAGGTGACGAAGAGCGCGGGGCATGTCGACCGGGGACGATGCACGGCACATGCCCGCTCCCAGGTGGCTTCTCTCACAAATCACTGTCCTTGAAATCCCGCGAGATTGAACGAAGTCTTTGCGCGAAACGGCCTGTAACTACGATGCAACATCGATCCAGGGTGGATTCACGTGCGGCTCAGCGGCGATGTAGGACCGGGATCCACCGAGGGCGGCGCCCCCCGAGAGTAACCGAAGGCGCTGGATCATTCTGTGGTCAGCTGATGCCCGAGGACAGCAGAACGACGACAAAACGCAGTGGAATCGTACGCTCGGGCGCGATGCACTCGGCGAGTCTGATTGAAGCTTCGCTGCGGGGTCGAGGGGCAGGGAAGTGATCGTCCTCGAAGGGCATGGCCTGCACGGCGGGGCCCCCGTTCGTGTTCGCCTCCTTCGTGAGGCGGGGCCCGTTCGACTGCGCTCGGGCGGGATCGAGGCGACCCTCGAAGATCTCGTGTTCGACGGTGCGGCGCGGTCGACGTGCGCCCGCACGCGTGATGGCGCGCTTCGCGTGGGCACGGTGGAGCACCTCTTCGCCGCGCTCGGGGCGGCGTCGGTTCGAGAGGGGGTCGTCGTCGAGGTCGACGGGCCCGAGATGCCGTTGCTCGACGGAGGCGCGCGGGCGTATTTCGAAGCGCTCTCCGCGCTCGAGCCGCCGACATCGTCGCCGCAGCTCGTCGTCGTGCGTCGGGGAACGATCGAGGTCGGAGAGAGCCGTTACGAGCTCCATCCGAGCGACGGCGTCCGCGTGGACGTGGAGGTCGCGTTCGAGGACGAGCGTCTGGCCCGCGTCGCGTCGTGGGACGGCGATCCGTGGGACTTCCGCGATCGCATCGCGCCCGCGCGGACGTTTGCGATCGAGCGCGATCTCGACGAGCTCCTCGCCCGCGGTCTCGCGCGACGCGTCGCGCCCGAGAGCGTCGTCGTCGTCACCAAGAGCGCGATTTACAGCGCCGGCCGACCTTTCGAGCCGGACGAGCCGGCGCGTCACAAGTTGCTCGATCTCGTGGGCGATCTCTATGCGTACGGCGGACCTCCGCGCGGACACGTGCGTGCGATGCGTCCGGGGCACGCGGTGACGCACGAGGCCGTGCGTCGAGCGCTCGAGGAGGGCTTGCTCGCGAGAGCTCGACTTTTCACCGGCGTGTAACAACCCACCGTGCCTGGATGCGGAATCTTCATTGAGTGCGCCGATCGATCGTCGTCCGAGGAGCTCGCATGCAGAACGCTCGTACGCTCGTAGCGCTCGTCGTCTCGGCCCTCGCCGGAGTCGCCACCCTCGGGTGCACCGCGGATCCGGGCAGGCCGAGCGGGCCCATCCCCGACGATACGACCTCCATCGTGAGGAGCGCAGGCGAGACAGCGAAGAAGGAGAACGCGGCGGACTGCACCGAGGACGACGAGTGCGAGAGCGGCATCTGCTTCGCGGGCGGGAATCAGTCGTTCTGCTCGGTCCCGTGCACGTCCCAGACGGCCGCGACCGTCTGCACGCCTCCGTTCACGGGCTCGTGCAATCGACGTGGCTTCTGCAAGCGAGACTGAGCTCCTCTCCCATCTCGGGACGTCTGTCTCGTAGACTCGACGTCGGCATGCGCAGAGCGGCAGGTCTCGTCCTCTTCGTCGTCGCTTGGCGATGCGTCGCCTGCGCGGACGACAGGCCGACGTGCTACGCGGGCGAGTACGCGGGGTGCGAGTGCGCGAACGGCGAGCCCGGCTACGCCGCGTGCGATCCCGCGCGCGACGCGTGGGGGGCCTGCATTTGTGACGGGACGACCCCGGGCATCGACGCATCGAGCGCGAGGCAGCCCGATGCGTCCACGGCCGATGCCGAGCCGGGCGACGCCGGGTCGGATGCGCCGATCGCGGATGCGGCGGCTTGCGACGCCGCGGGAGATTGTGGAGCGCCGTGAAGCGGACTCTCCTCCACCGAGCCGCGCTCCTGGCGGCGAGCCTCACGACGACGGCCTCTGCGTGGGCGCAGCCGGACACGCCCGAGCCGACCGAAGAGCCCGCGCGCGAAGAGGCCGCGCGCGAAGAGCCGAACGAGGTGCGCGTCATCGGTTCGAAGGCCGATGCGCTCCAGAAGCTTCCGGGCTCGGGCACGATCATCGGCGAGAAGGATCTCGTGCGCGCGCAGCCGGTCGACACCGCGGAGATGCTCCGCCGCGTGCCCGGCGTGCAGGTGAGGCAGGACTACGCCGGAGGCAACCGCATCGACATCAGCATCCGGGGCCTCGAAGGCGGCAGGAGCCGGCGCGTGCTCGTGCTCGAGGACGGTATCCCGGTCGCGATCAACCCGTATTCCGAGCCGGACATGTACTACGCGCCTGCGATCGAGCGTTACCGCGCGATCGAGGTCGTGAAGGGCAGCGGCAACATCCTCTTCGGGCCGCAGACGCTCGCGGGAACGATCAACTTCCTCACTCTCGCTCCGCCGGAGTCGCAGCGCGTCGTGGCCGACGTCGACGTCGGGACGTACGGATATGCTCGCGCGCTCGCCAACTACGGCGATCGTGTGGGCGAGGTCCGGTACATCGTGCAGGTCCTCCACCGGCGAGGTGACGGCTTCCGCAATCTGCCGTTCGACTCGACGGACGCGCTCGGGAAGGTGTCGTTCCCGACGGGGCGGGACGGCGAGGCGATGCTCAAGCTCGGCTATCGACGCGACGAGGCCGCCTCGGACGACGTCGGGCTGACGTCGGCGATGTACCGGCAGGACCCGCGTCGCGCCTCGCTCTCTCCGTCGAGCCATCTCGTTCTGCATCGCTACGACGTCTCACTCACGCACGAGCAGCGCTTCTCGCGGTCGACGAAGCTCAAGACGCTCGTGTACGCGTACCAGACCGATCGCGTCTGGAGGCGTCAGGACTACACGCGCGCGCCCGTCGCCGGACAGCGCTACACGCGCATCTTCGGCGATCCCACGACCCCGGGCGGCGCGATCTACTTTTTGAACTCGAACGCCATCCTCGATCGAACGTACGACGTCGCGGGGCTCGAGCCGCGCGCGGAGCACGATTTCAGGACGGGCCAGGTCGCTCATCATCTCGACTTCGGCGGTCGCTTCCTGCGCGAGCTCGCTCACTACGGGCAGCGCTCCGGCGGATACGCCGAGACGTTCGCGGGCTCGAACGACTTCGAGGAGAAGCACACCGGCACCGCCTTCGCCGCGTACGTACAAGACCGCATCGCGTTCCGCGACGACCTGCTCGTCACGCCCGGGATCCGTTTCGAGCATCTCGTGTTCGATCGCACGATCCTCCGCCGAAGCGAGGGCGGCGTCGGGCGTGACACGTTCGAGGAGGGCAGCCGGACCGTGAGCGGCGTCGTGCCGGGCATCGGCATGACCGCGGGCAAGAAGCAGCTCAACGTGTTCGGCGGCCTGCACGTCGGCTTCGCCCCGCCGCGCGTGAGCTCGGCGATCAGCGCGCGCGGCGTCTCGAACGTCGTCGGCGCCGACGAGAGCATCAACTACGAGGTCGGCGCGCGCACGATGCCGGCGAAGTGGGCGCGCTTCGAGGCGACGGGCTTTTTGTCGAACTTCAACAACCAGGTCATCGTCAACACGGCACCGGGCGCCGACACGACCCTGACCGACGCGGGCGCGACGAACCTCTACGGCGTCGAGAGCGCGACGCTCGTGAGCTTCGACAAGGCCCTCGGCCTCGGAACGGTCGTCGACCTCGGCGCGCGCTACACGTTCTCGCGCGCGACGTTCCGCTACGGCCCGAACGCGGGCAATCTGCTGCCGTACGCGCCCCAGCACAGCTTCAATGCGAACCTCGACGTCGAGCACCGCTCGGGCTTCGGCGGCCAGATCGCCTACGCGTTCACGGGCCCACAATTCACGGACGAGAGCAACACCGTGGCCGAGGACGTGAGCGGCCGCATCGGCCGCCTCGGCCCGCGCCACATCGTCGACGCGACCGTCCACTACAAGCACGCGCCGTCGGGCATCACGGTGAGGCTGACGGCGAAGAACCTGCTCGACGCCGAGTACATCATCGCGCGTCGGCCCGAGGGGATCTTCGCCGGCCCGTGGCGCCAGGTGCTGGTCGGCCTGCGCTGGCAGTGGGAGCGCGAGCCTTCGGGCGAGCGCTGACGCCGGCCGCCGTCAGGCGCCGTCGGGTAGATTGTCGCCCAATCAAGTTGGTGCGCCCGCCGTCAGGCGCGGTCAGGGGGTTCTGTCTCCATCCCGGCCGATTGTCGCCCAATCGAGTTGGGGGCGCCCTTCGCTCGGCATCGTAGAGGCGATTGCTGCCCAATCGAGCGCCGCTCGCTCGGTGTCTCGTGGAGCACGCTGGCTCGCCTGCCGAAAGCGTTCGGAGCGACGCGCTCGAACGGCATGCGCCTCATGGACGTCTTCTTCGACACTTGCCGTGCACCACTTGTCGACAAAATACGCGAACGATTACGTGACCCATTGACCGTTGCGCTCGCGATGGTCATCCGTGCGCGCGTGAGCGATCGAACTTCGGGGGGTGCTCGGTCCGACGCGCAGCTCGGCCTCGACTTCGGGGGAGATGCAGCCGAGACGCCGCGGCGGTGGGGAGGCCGTCGACCCAACGCGGGGCGAAAGCGGAAGAACCCGAAGGCGAGGCCGAACGTCCCCCACCGCGTTCGGCCGCCTCACGGGAGGCGCAATCCCGTCCACGTGACGATGCGCGCAGGACGAGGTGTTCCGCGCTTCCGCTGCCAGCTCGTCGCCAACCTCATGAAGGAGGTCCTGAAGCGCCAACGCATGCGCGCATACGCTCGCGACTTCCAGGTCGTCCACTTCTCGATCCAAGACGATCATCTTCACCTCATCGTAGAGGCGACAGCCAACGTCTCGGACGAGGAGGCCGAGAAAGCGCTGCGGACGGGCGTGAGCGGGTTCGCCATCTCGTTCGCGCGTCGTCTGAACCGGCGCATCGGTCGCAGCGGAAAGGTCTGGGCCGACCGACATCACCGCCGCGACGTCCAATCGCCGACGGAGGTGCGGAACCTCCTCCTCTACGTCTTCCAGAATTACCGCCATCACGGCTACGTGACGTTCGGTGCGGGGATCCTCGATCCGTACTCGTCCGCGTGTCGCTTCGATGGATGGGCGGACTGGCATGTCACGTTCATCGAACGTGAGCCATGGCCCGACGTCAGGCCGAGGACGTGGTTGCTACGTCGAGGATGGCTCCGCGGCGGCGGTCCGCTCAGGACGTCGGAGATCCCGCGTGCATGGATGGCGGCCGACCGACGCGCTTCACGCGACGTCTCGCTCGACGGCGCCATGGCGGCGAGCGAGCGTTCAGGTGCGGTGTCACCGCCCAGCAGCGGGCTGCACGGCGGAGACCCGATCCGGGCAGATCTCGTGCACGTCTAGCTCACGTCCAACGCTCGCCGGTCCGAGAGCGTCGAGGCCGCTTCGGCGCGGTCATGCGACTCGCCGGCCGGCTCGAGCAGCGCGGGTCGGCGCATCCGGGCTGGCCTCGGGCGGGCGCGCATCGGAGCTCGTGTCGCGAATGGCTGCTCCGGAGTGAACGCCTCGCGAGGCGCGAGTACGGTCTCGAGCGCTCACCTGATCGGGCAGTAATGGCCCGCCCCTTCACTTGATTGGGCAGCAATCGCTCGACGGGCGGCGAGGGCCTGGGCCTTTCACTTGATTGGGCAGCAATCGCTCGACGGGCGGCGAGGGCCTGGGCCTTTCACTTGATTGGGCAGCAATCGCCTGCGCGTCGAGGCCGTGGGTTGCGCTCACGAAGTATGCGCCCCGCCGGCTCGAAGGCGGCTGGTCACGTCCGGGAACGGTCGCCTCGCCCGGACGAGCGTGAGCACGAGCGCGACGACCGCGCCGACCGACAGCGCGACCTGGAGGAAGACGGGCGCGTCCCGGGCGACGTGTACGGCCGTCCAGCCGATCGCGGCGCAGACGGGGAAGGTGACCAGCCACGCCGTGGCGATCCGAAGGGCCACGCGCCAGTTCACGGCGCGTGCGCCGTTGACGAGGCCGGTGCCGACGATCGCGGTGGAGATCGTGTGCGTCGTGCTGAGCGGGACGCCGAGCGCGGACGCGAGCGTGATGGTGCTGCCCGCGGCCACCTCGGCGGCGAAGCCCTGCTGCGTGCCGAGGGGGGTGAGCCGCGTGCCCAAGGTCTGGATGATCCGCGCCGCGCCGAGGCTCGTGCCGAGCGCCATCACGAAGGCGCAGAGCAGCACGACCCAGAGCGGGATCGCGAACGTGGTGACCGCACCTCCGAGCAGCAGCGCGAGCGCGAACGCTCCGATGAACTTCTGGCCGTCGTTGGAGCCGTGGCTGAAGGCCACGAACGCGGACGACGCGATCTGCATCCAGCGGAAGTGCTCGCGCGACCTCTGCCAACCCGACCGCCCCACCGTGCTGCGCAGAAGGACCACGATCGCGAAGGCGAGCACGAACCCGAGCAGGCTCGAGAAGAGGAGGCCCAGCAGCACCTTGCTCCAGCCCTCCCAGCGGAGCGCGGACGGGCCTGCGGTCGCGAGCGCCGCGCCGCCCAGGCCGGCGACGAGCGCGTGGCTCTCGCTCGTCGGGATCCCCCATCGCGCTGCGGCGGTGGACCACGCGACGATCCCGACCATCGCGCTCCCCACCGTCGTCAGCGTGATCGCGCTCGGGTCGACGATCCCCTCGCCGATCGTCACCGCGACCGCCGTGCCCGACAGCACGCCGATGGTGTTGAACACGCACGCCATTGCGATCGCCTGGCGGAACGTGAGCGCACCGGTGCCCACGACCGTCGCGATCGCGTTGGGCGCGTCCGTCCAGCCGTTCACGAGCTCGGCGGTGAGGATCAGGACGAGGACGACACCGAGCTCGAAGCTCATCACTCCTCCCAATCCTGCCCGTGGCCGAGCAGCGCGACGGCACGCTCTCGAGGTGCAACGGTCGGACCTCGTGCCGGAGGCTCGGCCATGACCGGCGCGGATCGGCGCAGACCGGCGCGGCGGCCGCGCCGCGTGGCTCGCCGGCCCCGCTGGCTCGACGCCCGCGCGTGGCTCGCCGGCCCCGCTGGCTCGACGCCCGCGCGTGGCTCGCCGGCCTTGCGGGCTCGACGGCGCCGCGGCGCTCGACGCCGGGCGCGAGCAACGACCGGCGGAGCTCGCCGGTGTCCACGCGCCTCACGGGGCGCCGACGACTTCTACTTCTTCTCCGTGTGCTCTTCGATGCGCTCGGCGGACTTCTCGAGGGTGTCGAGGCTCTCCTCGAGCTCCTTCTTCGCCTCGTCGTACTGCTCCGGCGGCGCGGCGACGAGCTTCGAGAGCGCCTCCTGCACCTTCGCCTTCTGCTTCTGGTAGGCGTCCACCTCCGCGTTGAACTTGGCGCGCTTGTCGCCCTTCAACGCTGCGGCCTTGCCCTGCAGCTCGCGGAGCCTCGTCTCCGACTTCGCGAGGCGCTCCTTGGCGTCGGCCTCGGTCACGATCTTGTCCTTCTGCATCTCGGCGCGCGCGGTCGCGAGGTCCTTCTCGGCCTCGACGATGTCCTTCTGCGCTTCGGCCTGCGTCCTGATGCGCTCGCGCTCGTGCTCGGCCGCGCGCTCGGCCTGCTCTTGCTGGGCCTCCATCTCCTCCTGCTGCAGGCGCTCCTCGAGGCGCTCCTGCTCGGCGCGGGCCTGCTGCTGCTCGCTCCTGAGCTCGGCTTCCGCGCTCTTGGCTTCCCTGCCTCGGTCGGCGCCGCAAGCCGTTGCGCCCAACGCGAGCGCCGTGAAAAGGGCGAGTCGTTCGAGCTTCATGGTCGTTCTCTCATCGAAGGGGTTGAACCGGACTGGCGAGGTCCAGCGCGGCCGCGAGGGACGACCCGCATGGACCTCGTGCCGATGCCCTCCACGGGGCATCGACCCGGTCGATGAGCAGACGCCATGCCGACCCGCAACGCGCAGACCCCGCGTCGGACATCGGAAGGCACGAGCACGCGCGCTCGTGCGCAAATCCGGTCGACGCGGCCGGTCGATGCGGCGCGCCCCAGGTGGGGCACGGGAGATGAGGATCTGGCGGTGATCGACGCGCTGGCCGGCGAGAGCTCGTGCCGGCGGGCGCGGGTCAGAGCCCGAGCTTCATCGAGGCGATCATGGCCGGGCCTGCTGCAGGAGGCTGCTGCGGAGCGCAGCGACTCGGTTCAGGTCGGCGTATGCTTGCGAGATCACCGATCGGCGGCGGAGGCCGTCGCGCATGCTCGTCACGAACGCAGTCGCGAGTCGGCGGGCGGTCGCGGTCTCGCTCGACGGGCCCTCGGAATCGGCCGACTCGGCGACGATGCGCACGCTCATGGCGTCGCTGCTCGCGGTGATCGTGAGCGTCTCGGTGATCCCGCTCTCGTCGACCGCGGTGCAGGTCCACACGCCCCTCGTGCGATGCCAACGCGGCTTCCCGACTCCTGCCGTCCGGCAAGCGTACGCGACCCACTTGTGGCTCAGTCGCATCGGAAGCTGGACCACGACGGAGCACGCGGCGGTCTCGACGGGATTCGCCGCCACGCGGATCTCGCTCGTGCGCTCGGCCCTCTCCTGCGACTCCTCTTGGATTGCGAGTGCAGCTTGCATGGAATGCCGACCCTCCACCAGGCCCGAGGGAGACCTGAAGCTGTGACCTGGCGACCCTTCCTCGACGGCGAAGCGGCCCGACTCGCCGGCCCACTCCGCTCGAAGGGTCACTCCGCCCTCTCGTGATGCGCCGGGAACCTGCCACGGAAAGACGGCTCGGACTATAGGTCGACCGGCAACACGCCTTTTCCAGATCGGAAAAGCTCATCCTGGGGCAGGTCGCTCACGACGCGCGACGCCGAGGAGACGCGCGTGTTTCTTTCGACGAGCGGCGATCGCTCCGCGCGTGCGATCCACCGGGAAGGCGAGAGAAATGCGTCCGGCCGCCACGTCTCAGAACGGTCACAAATCCGTGAAATCCCTGGGAGTTGGCGCGCCGCGCTCCGTTCGTGTCCAGTGGGAGTGGAAAAGATGCACCCGGCGCGTCGATCCGTTTTTTTCGAGGCTCGGGCCGCGCCGAAATGCCGCCGCCGTCGCGGGCGTCGTCGGAGTCGAGAGCGCCGGTCGTGGCGGTGGCGTGGTCATGGACCTGGATCGACGAGGCATGGGTGCGTCGCTTCGTCGAAGCGAGCGTCGCGGACAATCCCGCGTGTTTTTCGAGGGATGCAGCGAAGACGGCACCGACCGCGTCGCGCGCGCTCGAAACGTTGCACCAGGCATCCGTGATCCGCCTCGAACGCCGTCTCCTCGCCGATCGCGACGGCCTCCGCGCCTCGAGGTGCTCGCGCAAACGCCGCTAGAGCGCCGGATCCGCGCGCTGTTCGCAGAGCCGCGCGAGGTCGAGCGCGGTGGCATGCGCCTTGAGATGTCCCGATCGCCTTGCGAAAGCCTTCCTTCGCCTTCCTCTGCGGGCTCCTCGCGGTCGCGGCCTGTGGGTCGAACGACATCGAGGGGACCCGACTCGACAATGCCGATCTGAACGCCGAATCGTCGCTGTTCTCGCTCGCGCTCGGCGCGGACGGATGCGGCGTCGAGATCCCGGACCTCGGGGACGAGATGCTCGCCGCGATGCCCGAGTGCGGAGACGGCGCCGGCAGGTGCGTGCCTCCGAGCCCGCTCGTGCCGGAAGACATGAAGAAGCAGCTCGCGCCCTGCGAGAACGGCGGGAGCTGCGTCCCGCTCGCGTTCCTTCGCGCGAACGTCGAGCCGCTGAAGACGTGCACCTCCTACGGCAAGGTCGCGGGCGTCTGCGTCAGCCGCATCGTCCCGCTCGTCGAGAAGCTCACGTTCTTGCCGCAGGACGTCTGCTCCGAAGGCGAGCGGTGCGCGCCATGCGAGAACCCGCTCGACGGCCGGCCCACGGGGATCTGCGAAATCGGCAAGCCTCCTTCGAAGCCGGCCGAGAAGTGCGTGAAGAAGGCCGGCGCTCCGCTCCAGTGCCCGTACGAGGGGAAGCCCGTGCTCGACGTGACGAAGCTCACGCCGTGCGCCGACGAGGGCATGCACTGCCTTCCGAAGGCCGTCGTCCCGCCGGAGCTCGCGGACCTCCTCGCGCCGTGCTTCGACGGCAACAGCGTCTGCGCGCCCGACAAGTCGATCGAGGCCAACGGCCAGTACGTCCCGAAGACGTGCGTCTCGCTCGGCGGCGCGGAGGGGCGGTGCCTGCACAAGGACATCCCTCAGGTGGCCGCGCAGGCGAAGTTCCTACCCGTCGCCGACTGCGATCCGTTCGAGCGCTGCATCCCCTGCTTCGATCCGCTCACGGGCGCGCCGCTCCCGAGCTGCAGCGTCGCCTGCGATCCGGGGCCGACGAAGCCTGCGATGGTCTTCTCGCGTTGCATGGGGGGCCGCGGCCGCTGCGTGCCGAAGTCGGCGGTCCCCGAGGACATGCAGAAGAACCTCAAGGACACCGACTGCAAGAAGGGCGAGGAGCTCTGCGCTCCGGTGATCGCGATCGATCGCGAGGCCAAGCCCCAGAGCTGTCAGCTCGAGATCTTGCGCATCAAACGGCCCGGCCCGGCCGTCTGCGTCGAGGACGTGCTCAAGATCGGCTTCGTACTCTCGCAGAGCGACTGCCCCGAGGGCTTCAAGTGCACGCCGTGCAACAACCCGCTCGAGGACGACGCTCCCACGGGGCTTCCCGGTTGCCCGGAGTAGCGCGCCGTGTCGCGCTGGTGCTCGACCCTCGTGGCCGCCGCGACGACGCTCCTCGTGGCCGGTGCGGCGCGCGCCGGCGGCCTCGAATATCCGGACAACGGCGCCGAGGGCCTCGCGCGCGGCGCGGCGTTCACCGCGAAGGCCGACGACGGCACCGCGCTCATCTACAACGTCGCCGGCTTCGCTCGACAGCGTGGAACGCGCCTCACCCTCGGCGCGAACGTCGCGTTCCACGAGGCGACGTTCCAGCGCGCAGGGACGTATCCGGACGATCCGGCCGATCCGCTCACGCCGTGGGGCGGAGAGCGCTTCCCGCTCGTGAAGAGCACCGGCTCGCCGCTGCCGATCCCTCACCTCGTGCTGAGCACCGACCTCGGGACGGAGCGGCTCACGCTCGCGGCCGGGATCTACGCGCCGTCGGTCCTCGGCGGCCGCGTGTTCCCGCTCGGCGTCGAGGGGAAGCCGAGCCCCGCGCGCTACGATGCCGTCGCCTCGGGCGGACTCATCGCGTATCCGTCGATCGCGGCCGCGTACCGTCTCACCGACTGGCTCGACGTCGGCGCCGCGGCGAACCTCGTCGTCGCTCGCCTCGAGGCGACGTCGATCTCGTCCGCCGATCTCGCGACCGCGATCTGCCCGAACCAGGAGTATCAACCCTGCGATTCGCGCCAGACGGTCTCGACGAAAGGCGACGCGGCCACGTTCACGATCGGCGCTCTCCTACGACCGGCGCCGTGGCTGGCGATGGGCGTCCAGTTTCGCTCCGCGTACACGCTGGAGACGGAGGGCACCGTCATCGCGAGGGCGCCGAACGTGCAGCCGGCGGACATCCCGCCCGGCCGCGCGTTCCTCACGCAACCGTTCCCTTGGATCCTCCGCGGCGGCGTCCGCTACGTCGCGATGGAAGGCGAGCGCGAGGCATGGGACGCGGAGGTCGACGTGACGTACGAGGCCTGGGGCAGCGCGCTCTCGGAAGGCACGCAGGTGTACATCCCCAAGCTGAGCCTGTTCGAAGACATCCGCTCGACGATCCGCCTCGGCTTCCGCGACACGATGAGCGTCCGCGTCGGCGGCGCGTACAACGTCCCGTTCGCGGGCGGCGTCCTCAGCCTCCGCGCCGGCGCCTACCACGACACGTCCGCGACGAAGCCGGAGGACACGCGCCTCATGTTCGACACGCTCGCCAAGAGCGCCCTCACGGCGGGCATCGGCCTGAAGAACGGACCGTTCGCTCTGAACCTCGCCATCGCGAAGGTCTTCCACGAGACGCGCGAGGTCACGCGAGGCTCGGTACGGCCGATCAACGGATCGAAGGGCGGCCAGAGCGTCAACGGAGACGACGTGCCCTACGACCCCGTCAACGAGGGCGTCTATGCGGCATCGACCTTCGCCGTCGCGTTCGGGGTGACCGTGCAGCTCGACGAGCTCTTCGGCGGCAAGAAGCGTGACGCGCACGAAGCTCCGATCATCGAGGCGCCGCAAGAGCGGAAAGAACACCCGCGCGAAGAAGAGCAGCGAGAGGAGCGTGACGAAGCCGACGACGACGACGAGGAAGAGGAAGAGGAGGCGAAGTCCGCTCCGCCGTCGCGAAGGAAGAGCGCCGAAGACGAAGCGGACCGGCTCCTCGAGAAGGTGACGTCGGAGGAGCCCTCCGAGCCGCGGCGCGGGCTCGATCGATCGAAGCCGACGAGGCGTCCGAGCACCGTGATGCGCTCGCCGAAGCGCCGCCCGCGAGCGAGCGCGCAGAGGTTCGTCCGGTGGTGATCGCCGTCACGCCCCTCGAGGCTCGGGCCCGAGGCCTGACGCCTCCGTCACAAGCACTCCGCCCGGCACGTCGTTGTCGTGCAGGCGTTGTACGTCTCCCACGCCGTCACCGATCCGGGGTACTGCGCCTTGCAGGCCTCCTTGCACTCGGCGACCCCGCCGTCCGGGCCCGGCTCCGTGATGGGCGGAGGAGCGGCCTCGGCGGCGACCCACTTGTCGACCGCGGCGCGCTGCGCAGGCGTGAGCGCGGGCCCGTCGTGGAGGCCCTTGGTGACGAAGAGGCTGTTGGGGAGGTGATAGTTGCGTGCCTTGAAGAGCGGGTAGGTCGCGTCGGCGTTGGGGCCGAAGAAGATGGGCGCGCCGCCGGTGCCCGCGAGGTGGCAAGACCCGCACGGGGGATTCACCGCGGGGAAGACCTCGTTCGCGAACGTGGTCGGCCCGTCGGCGGCCCCGCCGCCTCCGCACTTCTGCATGCAGGTGTGGAGCGCCGCGCAGTTGGGGTCGTCCTTGAAGCACGTGATCGTCGCCTGGCAGCAGGCGGCGTCGTCGCTCATGCACTCGTTGCACTCGGGATCGTCGAAGGCGAGGTTCGCCTTGCCGAGGCAGGTGTCGTCCGTCTTCGGCTTGGGCTTCTTGCTCGTCTCTCCCTCCTCGTCCTCCTCGTCCTCGTCCTCCTCGTCTTCCGTGTCGGACGTGGCCCCGCGGTCGCGCGAGAACGCCTGCGTGGATTGCGTCTGACAGGCGAACGCCGCCATCACCGCCAGGATCGAGCCGCCTACGAGGAGAAGGTTTCCAAGGCGCATCGTCACCTCGATTGCCCGAAGCATACGTCGTGCCTGCGATGGCGCGGGAAGTTACCTGCCTACGATCGCGAAGGATCCACGCCGGGACGGGACGACTGGATCGTGCGCTCGTTGGAGCGCGATCCAGAGCCGGGAAGTCCTCAGTGCAAAGATTCAGGCCTCCTGCACGGACCTCCTCGGTCGCATACGATCACAGGAGCAGCGCGATACCGAGCACGGGCAGGCAGACGACGAACAGCACGAGGCAGAACCCCATGATGTCGCGCGCCCGGAGCCCCATGAGGCCGAGCAGCGGAAGGCTCCAGAACGGTTGGTACATGTTGCCGAGCATGTTCCCGTACGCGACGGCCATCGTGATCTTCCCGTAGGAGACGCCGAGCTCCTTCGCCGCCTGGAGCATCGGCGGTCCCTCGACGGCCCACTCTCCCGCGCCGGAGGGGACGAAGCTCTTCGTGAGGATCGAGGCGAGGAACGTGAAGACGGGCAGGGTCGAGGCGCTCGCGGCCTGCACGAACACGTGCGCGATCGCGGCGGAGAGCCCGGTGTGCTTCATCACCTCGAGGATGCCGCCGTAGAACGGGAACTGCAGGACGATGCCGGAGACGCCCCGTACGCTCTGCGCGATTGCGCGTGCGTACGCGACCGGGCTCCTGTGGAGCACCATCCCGAGCATCAAGAAGGTGCAGTTGACGACGTTGTGATTGAGGTCGAGCCCCTTCTCGCGGAGGTGCCGGACGAGGAAGCTGAGGCCGAGCGCGCCGGTGACGAACGTGAGCGCGCGCGTCTTGTCGAGCCACTCGGCGGGGGACGACGGCTTCGCCTCCACGTCTTCTTCGCGCGGCGGCGGAGGGACGTCGGCGCCTTCGATGCCGACGACGCCCGTCTTCGGATGCATGGCGACGACGAGCGGCGGGACGACGAGCGCGAGGACGAGGCATGCGCCGAGGTTGTAAGGTGCAAAGATCGTCTCCGAGAGCGGCACCTTCGCCTCGGGGCCGCTCACGCCGAGCACGTCGCTGACGAAGTTCTTCTCGGTGTTCATCAAGAGCGGCGCGCTCGCCGTGAGCCCCGCGTGCCAGAGGAGCATCGACGTGTACGCGCCCGTGCCGAGCAGCGCGTAGTGGACCGCGATGCCGCGCTGCGAGAGCGATCGCCCGACCTCCCGCGCGAGCAGCGCGCTCGCGACGAGGCCGAACCCCCAGTGCAGCCAGCCGGTCACCAGCGCGAACGACGTCACGAGCAGCAGCGCCTGCGCCGGCGTCTTCGGGATGCTCGTGAGCCTCGCGAGCAGTCGACGCGCGGGCGGGCTCGCCGCGATCGCCTCTCCCGTCACGACGATGAGGATGATCTGGAGGCCGAACTTCAGGATCTCGGCGTTTCCGAAGCCTCCCGTCCACGCCATGATGAGCGACGAAGCCGCTTCGCCGTCGACGGAGAGCCCCGCGACCTTGAAGTAGCCGAGCACGAGCGCGACCAGCGTGAGCAAGAGGACGAGGACGAACGGGTCCGGCATCCACCGGCGGACGAAGCGTTCCGCCGCGGCTCCGGCGCGTGCGAAGACGTCGACGAGGACCACGCGCGAGACCATAGTCCAGTCTCGGCGCACGGCGGCTCACTTCGTGCGCCTCCGGTGGATCGAGGTCCGTTGCGCTCGCGCTTCGGGCTTGCGCCCGCGACCGCCTCGGCGATAGGTCCGGTGCCGTGCTGTCGCGACGTCCGAGCACACGCGCGCTGGCGCTGTTCGTCGCGCTCGCCGGGGCTCCGGCGCGCGCCGACGAGGGCGTAGGCTCGGACGAAGAGGAGGAGACGGAAGGGGAGGAGATCCCCCGTCTGCCCGCGCCCTTCGTGCTGCCGGACCTCACGCATCCGGGGGCAGACGTCGCGCTCGACGGCTTCGTCGCGCGCTTCGCTCCGGACGGCGCGCGGACGGGCGCGGTCGCGACGATCACGCGTGTGTCGGCGGAGGCGAGCGTCCTCGTCCCACGGCGCACGTTCGTCGGGTTCTCGTACCCGTTCGCGATCGCCTTGCCCCCGGACGGAGGTCTCGCGCCCGGGGAGCCGGGGCTCGCGAGCGGACGGCGTGCGCTCCCGGGCAACGTCGAGGTACACGCGCGCGCCGTCTTTCCGCTGCCGTCGTCGCTGGCCATCGGCTTCTCGTTCGGTCTCGTCGCGCCGACGGCGACCTTCGACCGCGCCGAGCGCGCGAATCGATCGGCGGCGCTCGCCGCCGCGTCGCTCGATCCCTCGAACGTGGGGCACTTTTTGCCCGGCAGGATCGGCCTTCGACCAGCCGGCGATCTGCGCATCGTGCGCGGGCCGCTCGTGTTCCAAGGGCGTCACGGGATGGACGTGCTGTTCGACGTCTTCGGCGGCGAGCGCACGAAGGTCGCAGGGCGCTTGCTCGGCCACCTCGGCTTGCTCTTGGACACCGACGTCGAGATCTCGGTCGAGGCCTCGCAGATCTACTTCTTCACCTCGGACGCGAAGGTCGAAGGGGAGGCGTCCGCTTTCGAGGACAGGTATCGCGTGAGGGACGGCAGGCGCACGTCGCTCGTGATCGGCCCGGGCATCCGTCTCTCCACGCGTGACGTGGACGTCGGCGCTTCGATCGTCACGAACCTCGTCGATCCGCTCACACCGGCGTCCGGAGGCTTCGTCGCGCTCCACCTCTCGCTCGTGGGACGCGACGTCGTGCCTCGAAGCGGGGACGGTCCGTGACGATCTTCGACGCGTGAGCGCCCGGCTCTCCTCGCGGAGAGCCGAGCGGGCTCAGTTCGCTTGCGGCTGCGACTCGGCCGTCTTGCGCGTCTGCGCGGCGCGCGCCTGCTGGCGCTCGGCGGCGGCACGGACGAAGCGCGCGAACAGCGGGTGCGGCGCCGTCGGGCGGCTCTTGAACTCGGGGTGGAACTGGCAGCCGATGAAGTAGGGGTGATCCCTCAGCTCCACCATCTCGACGAGCTTCCGATCCGGAGACGTGCCGGACAGCACGAGGCCGGCCTTCTCGAGCACCTCGCGGTAGTCGTTCGCGAACTCGTAGCGGTGGCGGTGACGCTCGCTGATCTCGGTCGTGCCGTAGGCCTCGGCGGCGAGCGATCCGGGCAGGAGCGTGCAGGGGAATCCGCCGAGGCGCATCGACGCGCCCTTGTTCCGAACGCTGCGCTGCTCGGGCATGAGATCGATGACGGGGTGCTGCGTGTCGCGATCGAACTCGGCGCTGTTCGCGTTCTCGAGCTTCGCGACGTTGCGGGCGTACTCGACGACCGCGAGCTGCATGCCGAGGCAGATCCCGAAGAACGGGATCTTGTTCGTGCGCGCGTAGCCGATCGCCTGGATCTTGCCCTCCGTCCCGCGGTCGCCGAACCCGCCGGGGACGAGCACCGCGTCGACGTTGGCGAGGAACTTCTCCGGCCCCTCGCGCTCGATGTCCTCCGAGTCGATGTACTCGAGGTCGACCCGGACCTCGTTCGCGAGGCCGCCGTGCACGAGCGCCTCGTGCAGCGACTTGTACGAGTCCTTGAGGTGGACGTACTTGCCGACGACGCCGATCTTCACGGAGCCCTTCGCGGGCTTCTTGAAGCGCTCGACGATGCGCTGCCACGCCGACAGATCCGGGCTCCGGCTCCAGATGTTGAGGCGATCGGCGATGAGGTCGTCGAGGCCTTCGGAGTGGAGCTGGATCGGAAGCTCGTAGATGCAGCTCACGTCGATGGCGGAGATGACCGCCTCCACCGGGACGTTCGAGAAGAGCGCGATCTTCTCCTTCGTCCCCTTCGAGAGCGGCGTCTTCGTCCGGCAGAGGAGGATGTCCGGCTGGATACCGATCTCGCGCATCTCCTTGACGGAGTGCTGCGTCGGCTTCGTCTTCAGCTCGCCGGCCGTCTCGATGTACGGGACGAGCGTGACGTGGATGCTGAGCGCGTTCTGCGGGCCGGCCTCCACCTTGAGCTGGCGGATGGCCTCGAGGAACGGCAGTGACTCGATGTCACCGACGGTCCCGCCGATCTCGATGATGGCGACGTCGGGCCGCTGCTGCGCGGAGTCGACGGCGTCGCGGACGCGCGCCTTGATCTCGTCGGTGATGTGCGGAATGACCTGGACCGTAGCGCCGAGGTACTCGCCGCGCCGCTCCTTGGAGATGACCGACTCGTAGATGCGGCCGGTCGTGAAGTTGTTCGCGCGCGTCATCCGCACGCTCGTGAAGCGTTCGTAGTGGCCGAGGTCGAGATCGGTCTCGGCGCCGTCGTCGGTCACGAACACCTCACCGTGCTGGTAAGGGCTCATCGTGCCCGGGTCGACGTTGATGTACGGGTCCAGCTTGACCAGCGTGACGCGGAGCCCACGAGCTTCGAGGAGTGCTCCCACCGACGCGCTTGCGAGCCCCTTCCCGATGGAAGAGACGACTCCGCCGGTCACGAACACGTACTTGGTGGGCTTTCGGCTCATCGCTGTCTCCGACTGAGATGGGCGGCTTTGGACGACCTTCGGCTGTGCCGAAGCGCGCGGTGCGCCCAACCAGCCTCGGGAACCTCTACCTCCATCTTCGTTCGCGCGGGTTAGCATACCGCGCGAGCGAGCCCAAGACTCGAAGGCGCCGACTTCGCGAGGCGAGCGCGGGCGCACTTTCGACGCCCGCGCACCTTTTGTTACGCGCTCGGCGGGCCGCCCGCCGTGTTTCGGGCGGGCGGCCCGCCTTCGCGCATCCCGAGAGACCGCTCAGGGCTTCTTCTTGCCCTTCTTGCCCTTCTTTCCGCCCTTCGGCTTTCCGGGCTTGTTCCCGGGCTTCTTGCCGCCGGGCTTCTTCCCGGGACCGGCCTTGTCGCCCTTGCCCTTGCCGGGCTTCTTCCCCGGGCCGGCGCCGTTCCCCTTGCCGTCGCCGTCCCACCCCGGCTTGCCCTTGCCGGGCTTCTTCTTGCCAGGCTTCTTCTTGCCAGGCTTCTTCTTGCCAGGCTTCTTGCCCGGCTTCTTGTGACCGTGGTCGCCGTGGTGATGGTCGTCCGGCGGCGTCACGATGACGATGATCGGACCGTCGTTGCCGCCACCCGCCCCGGGGTTATCGGTCGCGGGCGGAGGCGTCGTCGGATTGGCGGGCTCCTCGTCGTCCGTGGCTTCGCCGTCCGGCGTTTCCTCCGTCGGAGACGTCTCCTCGCCTTCCTCCTCCGATTCGTCGCCTTCCTCGTCGATGCCTTCGAGCTCGTCGATGCTCTCTGCGTCTTCGTCGCTCTCCTCGTCGTCCCAGTATTCTTCCTCTTCCTCGTCGTCGTACGCCTCCGTCGATCCGCTCGGCGTCCCCTCCTCGGGGAGCGTGCCGTCGGTGCTGGCGTTCAGCCCCCCGGTGTCCACGGTGCCTCCGCACGCGACTGCGAAGGCGGTGAGAATGGCGATGATGATCGAGCCAGGGCCCGTTCGAGCGTGGTGCATGATCCCTCCGACACGAGTGCTCGCGTGACCCCGTCCGTACGAGCACCGGCGCGCACGGCTGAGCCAAAAGGTCACGAGGACTCTTTCGGGAGCGCAGCAGACATCACAAACGTCATCGAAGGCAACAAAGATCTCGTGCTTGTGCTTGATTTTCTTGGTGTTTTTGGCTGGCGACGCGAACGCGGCCGTCAGTCGTTCATGGCTCTTCGCGCCGCGTGACGGGGCTCGCCGCGAAGCGAGCGCACCAAACTCCGACGCTTCTCCGTCGAACGCGCTCGAAGTGGCATCCCACGACGTCGTCGAGCGCGTCGAAACGACCCACGTTCTCGATCGCGTCGGGCATTGCTAGGGTGGGCCCGTGGAGCGTCTCGTGCTGGGAGAACGGTACGAGCTCGGGCCGGCGCTCGGCTCGGGTGGCTTCGGGACCGTCTTCCGCGCGCGCGATCGGCGGAGCGGTGTCGAAGTAGCGGTGAAGCTCGTGCGTCCGGGGCTGGGCTCCGAGGCCGCGGCGCAGCGGCTACGGAGGGAGGGCGCGATCCTTCGGCGCGTCTCGTCTCGGTACGTCGCGCGCGTCTACGACCTCGGCGAGGACGCCCACGGCGTCTGGCTCGTGACCGAGCTCGTCGACGGCGCGCCTCTCACCGTCGCGACGCTCGGACGCGCGTTGCTCCCGCACGAAGTGCTCCGCGTCGCGCGTGGCTTGCTCGAGGGCCTCGCGGCCGTGCACGGCGCGGGGATCATCCACGGCGACGTGAAGCCGTCGAACGTGCTCGTCCCGCGCGGCGACAAGGCGCTCGACCTCCCGAAGCTCGTGGACTTCGGCCTCGCGCGCATCCAGTCTCGGGCGGAGGTCGCCGCCTCCGTCGGCGCCGCCATGACGCGCGAAGGGACGGTGCTCGGCACGGCGCGCTGGATGGCGCCCGAGGTGCTGAGCGGCGGTGAGCCGACGGCGCGCTCCGATCTCTACGCCGCGGGCCTCGTGCTGTTCGAGCTGCTCGACGTCGGACCGCTCTTCTCCGGATCCGACACGCGCGCGCAGCTCCGGGCCCGCGTGTCGAGCGACGCCGCGCTCCGCGACCGCGTGCCGGAGCCCCTCTGCGACGTGCTCGAGCGCATGCTCGCGCGCGATCCGTCGGCGCGTTGGGTCGACGCGCGCGCGGCGTACGAGGCGGTGGCCGATCTCGACACGGCTCCCGTCTCGGTCGTGCACGGCGAGAGCGTCCCGCCGATCGCGAGGCTCAGCGCTCCTCCGCCGGGGCGCATGGCGGACAGCGAGCGATCGCAGAAGGCCGCTCCCGTCGTCGAGCCGCCCCCGAGCTCGAAGTCGACCCTGCCGCCGCCGCCCAGCGCTCCGTCCGCGACCTCCCCGCCGCCCGTGCTCTTCGGCTCGCCGGCGGGCGCGCGCCGGTCGACGCCTCCGAGCTCCGCGAAGCCGTCCGGGCCTCGGAGCTCGCGCTCCGTCGCGCCGCCCGATGCGTCGCGTGCGGCTCGGCCGCCGTCGAGCCAGCCCGCGTCGAGCCAGCCCGCATCGAGCCGCCCCACGTCGCACCGCAGGCCGTCGGCGCCTCCGCTCGGGCGTCTGACGAGCCTCCCTGCGGACGGCATCACGGCGCTGCGCGAGACGCTCCGGCACCTCGACCTCTCCATGCTCGACGCGCTCGCTCGCCGAGAGCGAGGCAACGCGACGGGCCGCCTCGCACGCGCCGTCGCGCTCTCGCTCCGTCTCGAGCTCGACGCGGCGGCGCTCATCCTCGAGCCTCTCGCGATGCAGAGCGACGTTGCTCGCGGGATCGGAGCGACGGCGCTCGCGCCGCGTGCCAAGCGCGTCACGCGCGCGCGGGTCGATTCGGATCGGGAGGATCGATGGATCGCGTCGGTGGACCCCGAGCTCGGTGCCATGCTCGCGGCGCTCGCGGCGGCGATCTCGACGCCCGAGGACGCCGCGCGCGACGCCGAACGGTGCGCGCGTGCGCTCGCGAGGCTCGATGCCGTCGCGCCGTCGCCCACCGTCGAGTCGACGCGGGCGACGCTTCGCGTGGCGCACGCCGCGGCGCGCGTCCGCCGGGGCGAGATCGGCCGCGCAGCGGGGCTCGACCTCGTGTCCGCGGACGTGCACGGCGAAGAGCTCGCGGCGGACGCCGCGTTCCACTTCGTCGTCCGGGCGCTCGCATCGTCGGTCCTCCTCGACGAGCTCCGCGCGAGCATCGAGCTCGAGCGCGCGGAGCGCATCGCCGCTGAGACGGGCACGACGCTGCTCGATGCGTGTGCGGCCACGGCGCTAGGGACGGTGCTCGCGGTCGTGTCCCCGCGTGACGAGCGGGCGCTCCTTCCGCTCGAGCGCGCGGGGACGCTCCTCGCGCACGGCGATGCTCCGGGCCTCGAGCACGAGGCGGAGCAGCGTCGCGCGGAGGTGCTCGTCGCGCTCGGTCGGTGGTCCGATGCCGTCGTCCACCTGCGCGCCGCGAGAGAGGTCGCGCGCTCGGAGCGCGCCGGCGACCTCGAGCTGGCTTCGGCCGCGCTCGAGGCGATCGTGCAGCTCGCGCTCGGCGAGAAGAAGGCGGCGTACGAGGCCGCGACCGTCCTCGCCGACGCTCGCCTCGCGAGCGCGAAGGGGCCGGCGGCGGTCATGGCGTGGATCGCTCGTGCGCTGACGTCGCTCGCGGCGTCCGATCGCGACGGCGCGGAGGACGCGCTGACCGAAGCGGAGGCGCGCGTCCGAAAGGACGATCGCAGGAGCGCGGACGCCCACGTCGTCGTCGAGATCCTCGGGCTCCTGCTCGACGCCGCTCGCGGCGCGCTTCCCGACTTCGGCGCGGCCGTCGTCACGCTCGAGCGCTTCGCGGAGGAGCATCGCTTCGAGGGCTTCCACTGGCTCGACGTGCTCGGGGCGATCGTGGAGAGGCTCCCCGAGGACGATGCCTCGCGGAAGATGAGGGACGTGCTCGGGAGGCTCCGACCGGTGCTCGGTCCGGAGAGCCGGCTCGCTGCTCGGGAGAGCCGCACCGAGCCGCCGCCCGGCGTGGCGGAGCCCGTCGCCTGAGCTGCGTCATCCGGGCGCATCGCGCTGCCGAGCTCCGTCGGCGAGCTCGTGACGGCACGCGGCTGGCAACCGCGCCGGTGCATGTTCGAGGTGCAAGTGAGCGCACACTCGCTCGCGCCGTTCGTCGACCTCGTCGGCGACGAGCGCATCGACGCCATCGCGACGAAGGCGGACGCGGTGCGTCGGCTCATCGGTTCGGCCACCGTGTGGAACGTGAACTCGACCGGCGCCGGCGGCGGCGTCGCGGAGATGCTGCGTTCGACGCTCCGGTACGTCCGCGGCCTCGGCGTCGACGCGCGGTGGCTCGTCATCGAGGGTCCGCCCGAGTTCTTCGTCGTCACGAAGCGGCTGCACAACGCGCTTCACGACGCCGTGGGCGACGGGTCTCCGCTCGGAGAAGCACAGGCGGCGCTCTACGAGCGGGTGCTCGCGGAGAATTTGCGCGAGCTCATGCAATTCGTGCGCGCCGGCGACGTCGTCGTTTGCCACGATCCACAGACGGCCGGCCTCGTCCCGCACCTCGTCGACGCGGGCGTCCGCGTCGTCTGGCGCTGCCACATCGGTCACGAGACTCCGGGCCTCGAGCTCGAGCGCGGGTGGGCGTTCCTCCGGAGGTACCTCGAGCGCGCGCCCGTCGCGATCTTCTCGCGCGAGACCTTCGCGCCGACCTGGCTCCCGCGCGCGCAGGTCATCGTGCTGCCGCCGAACATCGATCCGTTCTCCGTGAAGAACCAGTGGCTCTCCACGCTCTCGGTCCGCGCGATCCTCGTCGAGGCGGGCCTCGTCGAAGACGTCGCCGAGCCGGAGGCCGCCGTGTTCGTGCGCGACGATGGAACGGTGGGGCAAGTGCGCCGCCAGGCGGACGTGATCCGCAGCGACGCGCCGCCTGCGTGGGGGACGCCGCTCATCGTGCAGGTCTCGAGATGGGATCGCATGAAGGACCACCTCGGCGTGCTCGCCGCGTTCGACCGGCTGGTGAAGAGCGCGCGCGACCAGGGCGCGGAGCTCGTCCTCGCGGGCCCCGACCTCGACGGGGTCGCCGACGATCCGGAGGACGCGAAGGTGCTGGGCGAGATCGAGCGCGCGTGGCGAGCGCTCTCGCCGGAGGTTCGCTCGCGCGTGCACATTGCACAGATCCCGATGGCGGACGTCGACGAGAACGCCGCGATCGTCAACGCGCTCCAGAGGCACGCGGCCGTCGTCGTGCAGAAGAGCCTCCGCGAAGGCTTCGGGCTCACGGTGACGGAGGCGATGTGGAAGCGCCGGCCCGTCGTCGCGAGCGCCGTCGGCGGGATCAAGGACCAGATCGTGGACGGCGAGCACGGCCTGCTCGTCTCGGATCCGAAGGATCCGGAGGAGACCGCCGGCGCGCTGGCGCGCATCCTGGAATCTCCCGACTTCGCGACGCGCCTCGGTGACGCCGCATGGGAGCGCGTCCGCGAGCATTACCTCGCGATCGCCTCGCTCGAGCGCTGGTCGGACGTCATCCAGTTCCTCGTCGAGGCGACCGGGCGTCGGAGGGTCGCATGAGCCTCGGGCCCGTCGTCGTCGCGACCGATCTGTCCGAGCACGCGAAGCCGGCGCTCGTCCGCGGCCACGCGCACGCCCGCGCGATGGGCGTCCCGCTCGTCGTCTGCCACGTGATCGCGGACGTCTTCCGTCATCATCCGTTGATCCCGGACCCTCGGAACAACGAGCTCGTCCTCGGCGCCAACGTGATCCATCGCGCCGCGGAGCTCGTGACCGCTCAAGTCCGGGAGGTGCTCTCGCTCTCTCCGGACGCGGTGCGCGTCGTCGTCCAGACGGGGGTGCCGGCCGAGGAGATCGTCCGTCTCGCGGAGCAGGAGAGCGCCTCTCTCGTGGTGGTCGGCGCCAAGCCGCGCGTCGGTGCGGAGCGTGTCCTCGGACACGTCGCCGAGCGCGTCGTTCGGTATGCGCACGGCTCGGTGCTCGTCGCGCGAGGGGGGCCGGAGACGGGCAAGATCCTCGTCGCGACCGACTTCACCGAGGGCTCGATCCCGGCCATGCGCGTCGCCGGCGAGCTCGCCCGCACGATGGGGGCGCACGTCACGCTGCTGCACGTCGTGAAGCTGCCGTCCTCTGCGCTGCCGTCGGCGTTCATGCCGCTCGGCGACACGTGGATGCCGCCCTCGAAGTCGGCGGTCGAAGAGCTCGTGGAGCTCGGCCAGCGCACGCTGGAGGGCCTCGCGAAGCAGTACGGTCTCCAGAGCTTCGAGCAGCGCGAGGGCGATCCGGCGGACGTCATCCTCGAGCGCGCGGCGGCGCTCGACGCCGACCTCGTCATCACCGGCAGCCGCGGCCGCAGAGGGCTCGCGCGGCTCGTGCTCGGGAGCGTGGCCGAGAAGGTCGTCCGCGGCTCGCAGCGATCGGTCCTCGTCGCGCGCGAGCGGCCGTGACGCGGCGGCGATCGTGCAGGCTTCGCACGCACGCTTTGCGCGGTCGACGCACCGTGACGTCGAGCGTCGCGAGCACGTCGAGACCGGTCGCGCTCCGAGCCGCCGGCGCCGCTTCTGCCCCTACCGATCTCGTGCTATTCGCCCGTCGACATGACCGCCGAGCACATTGGGATCACGGGCTACGACAGCTTCCACTTCGTCGTGGAGAACCTCGAACGCAGCCGGCAGTTCTATACCGAGCGGTTCGACTTCAAGGAGGTCGCGCGTGCGGGCGACGATCTCGTGTCGCGCAGCGGTCAGCAGGCCGTCGTGTTCGGCGCAGGCGACGTGCGGGTCTGCGTCTCGACGCCGCTCCGCCAGCAGTCGAAGGCCGCCCGCTATCTGAAGAGGCATCCGGCGGGCGTCATGAGCCTCAGCTTCCAGGTGGAGAACCTGGACCAGACGATCGCGTTCCTCGAGAAGCGCGGCGGCACGTTCCTCGCCGATCCGCTCGAGGACAAGGACGAGGCGGGCGGCACGTATCGCTCGATCGAGATCGCGACGCCGCTCGGAGACGTCGCCTTCCGCTTCGTCGAGCGCAAGGGTTACAAGCGCTTCGCGCCGGGCTTCGTGGACGTCGGCGAGGGCAACGCGTCGAAGCCGAGCAACATCTACGGCATCCGCGACATCGACCACGTCACCTCGAACGGGCTCACGATGCAGCCCATCGTCGCGTGGTACCGCGACGTGCTCGGGATGGAGCCCTTCTGGGACATCAGCTTCCACACGCAGGACGTCGCGAAGGACCGCGCCTCCGGGTCGGGCCTCAAGTCGATCGTCATGTGGGACCCGAAGAGCCGCGTGAAGTTCGCGACGAACGAGCCGCTCCGGCCGCACTTCCGCGAGTCGCAGATCGCGAAGTTCGTCGACGACAACGGCGGCCCCGGGGTCCAGCACATCGCGTTCGCCGTCGACAACATCGTGTGGAGCGTCGAGGAGCTGAAGAAGCGCGGCGTCGAGTTCATGGAGACGCCGAAGGCGTACTACCTCGCGCTTCCCGAGCGTCTCGCCAAGCTCGGGATCACGAACGTGAAGGAGGAGATCGCGGAGCTCGAGCGCCTGCAGATCCTCGTCGACGGCGCGAACGACAAGTACATGCTCCAGATCTTCCTGCGCGAGGCCGCGTCCCTCTACGACGAGGTCCGGGCCGGGCCGTTCTTCTACGAGATCATCCAGCGCTGCGGGGACGAGGGCTTCGGCTACGGAAACTTCCGCGCGCTGTTCGAGAGCATCGAGCGTTTCCAGAAGATGCAGGCTTCCAAGAAGTGAGGTCGACGGCGCGCACGCGCGAGAGCACGGAGGCGAGGCGATGATCGATCGAATGAGCTGCGGGCTCCTCCCCGACAAGCCGCACACGGTCTTCCGGGATGCCGAAGGCCGCCTCTTCTACGAGGAGATGCACACGCGCGGCGGGTTCAGCGGCCCGTTCACGTACCTCTACCATCGCTACCAGCCGACGCCCGCCGTCGAGGTCGAGACGACGACGCGCGGGCACGCCGTGCCGCACCCGCACGAGGACGGGATGCGGCCGCTCAAGCGCCGCCTCTACGACACGCGCAAGATGCCGTCGCGCGGGACCGTCTTCGAGGATCGCGTCCCGCTCCTGTTCAACAAGGACCTCGCGATCTACTTCGCCTGCCCCACGCAGACCGACGACGCCTACTTCGCGAACGGCGACGGCGACGAGCTCTGGTTCGTCCAGGAGGGCACCGCTCGTCTCGAGTCCGTGTGCGGCTGGCTCCCCGTCCGTGCCGGCGACTACGTGTGGATCCCGAAGTCGATGATCCACCGTTGGCACGTCACCTCGCCCATGCGGATGATGTGCTTCGAAGGCCGCGGCGGCGTCTGGATCCCGAAGGAGTTCCGGAACCCCGTCGGGCAGCTCGAAATGGATGCGCCCTACACGCATCGCGACTTCGTGCGTCCCGAGGGCCCGATCGCCTCGCCCGATCGCATCCCCGACGGTCCGCGCGAGCTCTTCGTCAAGAAGGGCGGCTGCTTCACGAGGCTCTTGCTCGAGCGGACGCCGATGGACGTCGTCGGCTGGGACGGCTTCGTCTACCCGTGGGCGTTCCACATCGAGAAGTTCCAGCCGAAGACGGGGCTCGTGCACCTTCCGCCGACGATCCACACGACGTTCGCGGGGCCCGGCTTCCTCGTCTGCTCGTTCGTCCCGCGCGTCACGGACACGCACCCGCAGGCGATCCCGTGCCCGTACCCGCACTCGAGCGTCGACTGCGACGAGGTCATCCTCTACCTGCGGGGCAACTTCACGAGCCGCCGCGGCGTCGGTCCGGGCGCCATCTCGCTCCACCCGGCGGGCGTCGTGCACGGCCCGCATCCGGGCGCGTACGAGGCCAGCATCGGGACCACGCGGACCGAGGAGATGGCCGTGATGGTCGACACGTTCCTCCCGCTCATCCCGACGTCGCAAGCCGCGAACATCGAAGAGCCCGGCTACCACGACTCCTGGCGCACGCCCGCCTGACGGCTCGGCTCTCGTGCGAGCTCTGCTGGCCTCGCGTGATCGCGGCCGGTCGGCACCGTAGTTGCGTGCTCGAGGCCGTGATGACGAAAACGTCCACGCCGACGAGGCCCACGCCGTCCGAGGGCGGCATCGCTTGCGGGGCGGCGCAAGGCGTGCGTCGGGTGCGTTCGCCGCGCGAACGTCGAGCGCCGACGCTCGCGTCCGGGCGCCACGTCGACCGTGTGGACCGAGCCGAGAGCGGAGAACGAGGTGCACCATGATCACGGCACGAGAGCTGATGACCGAGCGGCCTGCGACCCTTCCCGAGACGGCGAAGGTCTGGGAGGCCGTTCGCCTCATCCAGACGCTCGACGTTCGGCACGTGCCGATCGTCAACGACGATGGTGAGCTCGTCGGTATGTTGAGCGATCGGGACCTGCGCGCGCTCTCCGTACCGCACGTCGTGGAGGACGAGTACGTCGGCGAGCTGCGGGCGGCGCAGGAGGCGAGCGTCTCCACGTTGATGAACGGTGACGTGATCTCGGTCGAGCCCGAGGCGGACGTCTCCGAGATCATCGACCTGATGCTCGAGCACAAGATCGGCGCCGTCCCCGTCACGGAGCCCGACGGCACGCTGGTGGGCATCGTCAGCTACATCGACGTCCTCCGCGAGCTCGCGCCGGAGCCCGCAGCGGAGGCGCCCCGTGCGCGCCGTCGCATGGCGCGCGGCTGACGGACGACGCGGGCTTCGACTCGCGCCTCGTCTCGAGGTGCGGCGCACGGGCCGAGGCGCGGGGAGCGTGATACGCTGCCCGCGTGGTGTCCGCACGAACGGGGGCAGCGCTCGTCTTCGCGACGACGATCGCGTTCGTCTCGTGCGGCGACGCGTACTCCGAGGGCGCCCCGACGTGCGCCGACGGCATGGCCGACTGCGATCTCGCCACGCCCGGCTGCGAGACGGACATCCGGTCTTCACCGAGCCACTGCGGATTCTGCGGCAACGCCTGTCCGACGCGCGCCGATGGGTTCCCGATCTGCAGCGATCGGACGTGCACGATCGGATGCAACACGGGGTTCGGCGATTGCAACGGCGTCGTGGAGGACGGCTGCGAGACGCCGCTGTCCGACGACCCGAAGAACTGCGGCGCGTGCAACAACGAGTGCCCGGAGCAGTCGCCCGTGTGCTCGGGCGGGAAGTGCCGCGTCTCGTGCTCGGGAACGAAGGCCGATTGCAACGCCGACCCCTCCGACGGGTGCGAGGCGGATCTCGAGAGCGACGCCGCGCACTGCGGGGCGTGCGACGCGCCTTGCGCCGCCGGGGGCGAGTGCGTGGCCGGGAAATGCGTCGCTCCGAGCTCGTGCAAGGAGCTCGCTGATCGGACTCCGCGGCCGCCGAGCGGCGTGTATCGCCTGGACGTCGACGGGGACGGCCCGCTCGAGCCGTTCGACGCGTACTGCGAGCTCGATCCGGCGCAGGACGGCGGCGGATGGACGCTTGCGCTCAAGGTCGACGGATCGAAGAACACGTTCACGTACGACGCGCCGCTCTGGGCGAACGCGGACCTGCTGGCGCCGAACGAAGCGGCGCTCGACGACACCGAGGCGAAGCTCGCGAGCTACGACCTTCTGTCGTTCAAAGCCGTACGCGTCGGGCTCAAGGAGGGGGCCGGTCCGATACGCTGGCTCGTCATCCTGCAGGACGGTCGAAGCCTGCGCTCGGTGTTCGCCTCGCGAACGAGGATCCCCACGGCGCTCGGTCCGGCGGCTTGGCGCGCGCTCGTCGATGCGCCTTCGACGCAGCCCGAGTGCAACGCCGAGGGCTTCAACGTGGAGGAGCCCGAGGACCGTGACGTTCGCATCGGCATCGCGTTCGACACCGTATCGAGCTGTGCAGGCGCGGACTCCTTCATCGGGATCGGCATCCGCGACGCGCAGGTGACCGCGGGGAACGTCAACCGCGAGGCCAGCGTGTTCCGCCCGATGATGGGCTACGTGATGATCCGCTGACGCCTGCCCGGCATCGTCGCGATCTGCCGTCGCAAGTCGCTCGTGCCGTGGGATAATCACCCGGTCCTCTCGGGGCTCCGCTCCGACGACTGCACTCCGACGTTCGACATGTCACGAGCCGCCGCCCTTGCAGCTCTGCTTGCCATCGGACCGATGGACGCGTGCACGAAGGTGCTGAAGCGCGGTGAGGCCGCGCCTACGATCGCGGAGCAGGAGCCGCCGCCCCCGCCGCCGCCGGTCGCGAGCGTGACCGCTCCTCCGATCTGGACGGCGCCGGACCCCGGCGGACCCTTGCCGATGTCCGCGGCCTCGGCGGAGGCCGCCTACGGGGACGACCTCGCGAAGGCACGAGCGTTCGCGATGGCGGGCGAGCACAAGAAGGTGCGCACGCTCCTCCAGAAGAAGGTGAAGGCCGGACAGGCCACGGAGGAGGAGGCCGCCGTCCTCTACGAGTCGTGCCTCGTGCTCAAGGACAAGGCGTGCGTCTCGCTCGTCAAGGCGAAGCATCCGGAGATCGAGAGCAGCGAGGAGAACTGACTCCTCGAGCTCGACGCCGCGAAGCTGAAGCGTCCCGGCCGACGGCGGAGGCGTGAGCGCCGAGTCGGTCCGTCGCAGGTTCTGCGTGCGGTTCGTCGCTTGCAGTGAGCGACGTGCATGTCCCGCAGAGAAGATGGGCCGTGCCCGACCGGCCAAGAAGGTGTCACGAGGTTCGAGGCGCGGCTCGCCGCGTGCGGTTCGGCCGCCGTGCTCGCGCTCTTGCTGGGCTGTAGTGGCGCGACACGCAATGCGTCGCCGCCACGACACGGAGAGACGACCGTCACGGCGGCGACGATCGCTCCTCGCGTGGAACGGCTCGTGGTCGCCGACGAGAACGACATCGCGATGGTCGCGCGCGGCGGATGCGTCGCGACCGTGCGCACGTCGGAGAGCGAGAACGGCGGTGAAGACGAGCTCCGCGTCCGCTGCCCGAGGCCCGAGCGCATGCGGGCGTGGTTCGAGGGCGCCGATCGCGTGATGGCGAGCTTCCAGTACGAGCTCGCGAAGGACGAAGACGAGGAAGAGATCAAGCTCCCCGCGGCCAAGGTCCTCACCACGACGGGCAAGACGCTGAGCGTGACGCGTCCCGAAGACGTGCAGCGCCTGCGCGAGGAGGTCCGCGCGCTCTCGGAGGAGCTCGCGCGCTCCGAAGAGCCCAAGCCGGGCCCGGCGTCCCCGGACGGCTGGCAGATGCTCCACGTGGCCGGTTCCGCGAACGTCCTCTTCGCCGGCATGCCTGCGCACGGTCAGTTCGAGGCGCGCATGTCGACGAACGGGCAGTACTACTGCGAGTTCGTCACCGACGTCGGCGACGGTCCGATGCGCGCATCGAAGAGCGGCTGGCTCTCGCCGTCCGTGGCGACCCGCGCGATCGACGATGTGCTCGGCCCCTTCGCCGAAGCCGCTCCGGACGAGGTCCAGAGCTCGACCTACGCTGCCGGCACGAAGAACGGCACGGAGATGAAGTCGAACGTCGCAGCGACCGCCGCCGTGTTCGAGCGCTTCGCGCAGATCCAGGAGGCGCTCGGCGACGCCTGCCTCCCGGAGCTCGAGCCGCCGCAGCCCGCGGACCTCGGGCTCTGACGGCGCTCAGCGGAGCATCGCCAGGTCGAGCCAGCGCCCCTCGGCGCTCGGACGGAACGCGCGCGCGCGCTCGCTCGCGACGGCGATCTGATCTTCGTGCCAGAGCGGGAGCAGAAGGGCGCGTTCTCGGACGAGGCGCTCGATGGACGCATAGATCTTCCGCCGCGCGGCCGGGTCGCGCTCCTCGGCGCCCGCGTCGAGGAGGCGATCGAGCTCGGCGTCGCGTACGCGTCCGCGGTTCGCGCCGGCGGGCGGGATCGACGACGAGTGGAGGAAGACGCGAAGCACGTTGGGCTCGGTGAGCTCCGGCATCTGCAGCGTCGCGAGCTCGAAGTCGCCAGCGCCGAGGCGCGCGAGCATCGTGCCGAGCTCGAGCGGCACGATCTCGAGCTCGACGCCGGCGCGAGCGAGGTCCTGCGCGATCTGGCGGGCGATGGTCCCGCGGAGGCGATCGGTCGACGTGAGGAGCGAGAGGCGCAGCGGCAGCGTCACGACCTCGGCGAGCGCGCGCCGAGCGGCCTCCGGGTCGAACGGCAGCGGCTCGGCGTCTGCGTGCGCCCAGTGGCCGGGCGGAAGGAGCGTGCTCGCCGCAGAGGCTCGATCGGCGAGCAGCGTGCGTGCGATCCGCGCGCGATCGACGGCGAGCCCGATCGCCTTGCGTACGCGCTCGTCCGAGAGCGGGCCGCGATCGGTTCGCATCAACATGTACGTGAGGTTCGCGCCGGGCCTCGCGGTGACCGACAGGCCGGGCGCGTGCTCCAGCGCAGGCAAGAGCGTCGGCGAGAAGCCGTTGACGACGAGGTCGGCGCGGCCGGCGTGCATCCTCAGCGCGCGCGCGTTCTCGTCGTGCACGGTCCGTATCGTCACCGCGCGTGCAGGCGTAGGGAGCGCGCCGTGCTTCGCCGGCGCGAGCGCAATCGCGCCGGGCGCGCGCGAGGCGACGACGTACGGACCGAGGCCGTCGAGGCTCCCGTCCGGGCGAGGCGGCGAGGCCGCTTCGTCGGCGCGCAGGATCGGGATCTCGAGATCGGTGAGGAGCGTCGCATGCGGGCGTCGGAGCTCGATGACGACCTCGCGATCGCCGCGCGGCTCGACCGCGCCGATGGCTTCGACCACGCGGGCGTGACGCGATCCGACCGCGGGCGACTGGAACGCACGGATCGTCGCTTCGACGTCGCGTCCGGTGAGCGGCGCACCGGAGTGGAACCGTACGTCGTCCCGCAGCTCGACCGACAAGGTACGGTCGTCGATCCATCGCCACGACCGCGCGACGTAGGGGCGCGGCTCGAGCGTGTCGGGATCGAGGCGGACGAGGCCGGCGTGCAGCAATCGCGTCGTACGCAGGGCGACGGCGTCCGTCGCGTACCTGGGATCGAGCGTCTCGGCGTCCGTCGGGACGAGCAGCTCGAGCGGCCGCTCCGGGGCGTTCCTTGCGCGGCCCTCGGCGCACCCGGCGAGGAGGGCGGCGAGGACGAGAGGAGCGAGACGTTCGACCACGGCCTCACGACTACCAGAGGCCGAGCGGCGTCGCGAAGCGAATCGCCGGCGCCGGGCGCCGTCTTGTCGCGCGAGCGCCAGCGAGGGTAAAGAGACCGCGCATGCGACCCGTCGTTCGTACAGGCCGCCGTTCGTTCGGCGTCGTCCTCGGCCTCGCCGTCTCGGCGCTCGTGATGACGGGCGGCGCCGGGGCACGCTCGCAGACGACCGCGCCGTCGAGCTCCGCGGCCGCGCGCGCGCCGGAGATCGAGGCCGCGGTCCGCGCGCTGGTCCGCGATCGCACGCTCAAGGACGCGCAGATCGGCGTCGTCGTGATGGACGCGGACAGCGGGAACATCCTCGCCCAGTCGGGCGAGCACTTGGTGCTCAACCCCGCGTCGAACGCGAAGCTCTACACTGCGGCAGCCGCGCTCGCGTTGATGCACGGCTCGCACCGGTACTCGACGACCCTGAGCGGCGTCGTGAACGACGACGGCGTCGCCAACCTCGTCCTCCGCGGCAACGGCGATCCGTCGCTCCGCTCTCGCGACCTGTACACGCTCGCGCTCGAGCTCAAGGCGCGCGGCATCCGCCGCGTCGACGGCGACATCCTCGTCGATCAGCGCTTCTTCGACGAGCAGACGACGCCGCCGGCGTTCGAGCAGCAGCCGAACGAGTGGGCGGCGTTCCGGGCGCCCGTCAGCGCCGTCGCGCTGAACGGGAACACCGTGAAGATGATGGTCCGCCCGACGACCGAGGGCAATCCGGCGATCGTCTGGTTCGATCCGCCTGGCTTCGTCGACGTCGAAGGCACCGTGAAGACCGGCGAGGACGGCGCCGACAACGTGGTGCTCGCGCTCTCGCCCGCGGGCAGGCGCCTCTCGGCCAAGGTCTCGGGCACCGTCGGCGCCGACGCGAAGCTCGTCCGCTACACGCGCAGGGTCGACGACCCGCGTCTGCTCGCCGGCTACGCGCTGAAGGCGATCCTCGAGCAGGTCGGCGTGAAGGTCGGCGGCGAAGTGAAGCTCGGTGGGCGGGACGAGAAAGGGACCGTCATCGCACGGCACGAGTCGGAGCCGCTCTCGACGCTGCTCTATCCGGTGGGCAAGAACAGCGACAACTTCTACGCGGAGATGATCTTCAAGTCGATCTCCGCGGAGGCGAAGGCACGGCCCGCGAAGAGCGCGAGCTCGGCCGAGATCGTGATGGGCTGGCTCGCGAAGAACGACCTCGGCGACGCCGGGCTCGTCATCAAGAACGGCTCCGGCCTGTTCGACGCGAACCGCACGACGGCGTTCGCCCTCGCGAAGCTGCTTCGTCACGCGTGGCAGGACCCGGCGATCCGCAACGAGTTCGTGGCGCAGCTCGCGATCGGCGGGGTCGACGGAACGCTGCACAAGCGGTTCCGAAACACACGCGCGCGCCGCGCGATCCGCGCGAAGACGGGCACGCTCGACGACGTGATCTCGCTCTCCGGTTACGTGTTCGGACCGCCGGGAAAGAGCCCGATCGTGTTCGCGATTCTGTTCAACAAGGTGTCGGGACGTGGCGCGGCCGCGCGCGCGGCCGCCGACAAGCTCGTCGAGCTGCTCTACGAGCGCCAGTGGCGCTGAGCGCCGCGTGCCGCACGCTTCCGCCGCGCCCCCTCAGGCGAGCACCGCGCACGAGACGTGCGTGATGGCGCCCGTGGGCTCGAAGCGGTGGAAGTCGACCCGTGCCGTGGCGAGATCGAGGATCGCGAAGCCGGGCTCGTCCTCGCGTGCGAGCGTCCCGGGGTTCACCACCCAGAGCGGACACTTGCCGCTCCCGCGCTCGAACCGGCGGAGCATCGGCCGGTGCGTGTGCCCACCGACCATGACGTGCATGCTGGGATCGAAGAGGATCGCGAGCAGGTCGTCGTTGGACGAGATCGCGTAGCCGCGGTCGTCGGGCGTGAGACGCACCATGTCGTTCGCGCCGACGCCGTGACAGAGAAGGAGCTTCCCCGGCTCGTGGCGCGTGAACGCAGGCAAGTCCATCGTCACGGTCGCCGGCAGGCTCTTGAGGAACGTGATGCTCTCGACGGAGAGCTCCGTCATCCTGTGCGCACGCGGCAAGTTGCGCATCTCGTCCGATCGGATCCACCGATCGTGATTGCCGCGCACGACGACGGCATTGGCCCGAGCGAGCAGCGCGCACGCGCGGTCGACGCTGCCGTGCCCGTCCACGATGTCCCCCGTGCAGAGCACCCGATCGACCCGTTCCCGGAAGAGCCGATCGAGCGCGCGTTCGAGCAAGTCGTCTTCCGCGTGAACGTCGCCGATGAGGCCGAGGCGCACGAGATGAACATACGGCGAAATGGCGGCGCGCTGACAGTCTTGAACCCTCGAGTAGTCCTGAGGCCTCCTGCGTCAGTCCTCGGTCCTCGGTTTTTCCTTCTCTCGAGGTCACGCTTCGGCCCTCGGGCGTTCCTGAGAGGTCGCGTTCTGGTACTCGCCTCTCTGCCGGCCCGTGAATCGGACGGCGTCCTGCTCGTGATGGGTCGAAGCCGAAAGCCAGGACGCCCAAGCTGAGGACTGAGGACTGAGGTCTGAAAAGACTCACCCGCCACGTCG